>Ga0187892_10009775_pt1 | contig 12446 bp, 10 predicted proteins | sample MA1701073metaG_FD_139345 | JGI IMG/M metagenome (GOLD analysis project Ga0187892, IMG submission 139345) | Bio-ooze microbial communities from a basaltic lava cave in the Kipuka Kanohina Cave System on the Island of Hawaii, USA - MA170107-3 metaG ...
CGCTTTCAACTCCGCATAGCATTCCGCCGCCGAGTCCCGATCAAACACCGAATTGCACACCGGCATCAATATGGCATCGGCAAACATCACCACCCGGGCCAGATCGAATCCGCGCATGCCGCCGGGCGTATCGAGCACCACATGGGTAACCCCGCTGGGCCTGCGCAAGACGTTCTTCGGATCGACAACCCAGCCAAGAATCGCCGCGCGTTGCGCCAGTTGTTGTGCGGTTCGCAGCTTCAGCCATGCTTGCGTGGATTGCTGGCGATCCACATCTCCCAGCATCACGCGAATGCCGCTATTGGCAAAGTACGCCGCAAGGTGTGTGGCGACCGTACTTTTGCCACTCCCACCTTTGCGATTGACGACAGCTACAACGGGCACAAGAGGTCGAATGCGAAGAATGCTTCGGTAGGTGTTCCAGCGATGTGCGGCAAACCGGCGTGTGCGGAGGATTACAACACCCAGCGAACACCCCTGCACACACGAAAATAAGCGGGAATGCATGGCATCTATTCGGAGGATCACCCGGTTTCGCTGCCCGAAGGCGTACGTACGGTTGCGGACAGGCGGCGTCACCCGGACAGCACTGCGTCCACCAGCGTCTGCATCCGCCGCCAGTGCGAACCTTCCCAGAACACACGCTTGCAGCCGTCGCAGACCGTGTAGCGCTCGTAGCGCTCACGGACGCTCAGCGGCAGCGCCGTCTCCACCAGAGCTTTGTCGATCGGATGCAGTGATTCATTGCAGCTAAGGCACAACGAAAACGGCCGCGCGCTGCGCGCCAGATCGAGCCGATCGAAGATCTCGCGCAACTGTTCGCACGATCGGAGCGCGCGCACGTAGCAGCCGTGGGTGATGCCGCGCCGCTTGAGCAGTTCGCGGTCGCGCGTCAGCACGATGCGCCCCTCCGCGGCCGCGATCCGCGCGATCTCGTCGTCGCGAAAATGGTTGTCGTACAGCGTGTCGAAACCCGTGAGGCGGAGCAAGTGCGCAAGCCCGCCCAGATGCGCGTCGGCGACAAAGCGGGTGACGCGCAAGGGTTGTGCGCGCACGCGCAGCAGCGGCGTGATGTCGAACGTTTCGAACTTCGGATAGACGGCGACACGGTCGCCATCGCGCAGCAGGCGGTCGAATCCAACCGATTCGCCGTTGACCAGCACCAGGTCGACTTCCGTGAGCGGCACGCCCAGCGCTTCGATCATGTGTTTGGTCGTCGCCGCTTGCGCACATGGAGAGGCGAACTCGCGTCCCCGCCGCCCGAGCGCGAGAAAGTCGTTCAGTTCTTCGTAAAAGCGGAAGACCGCGGTGACCACGACAATAAGCTCCTTTTCGGCCCTTGGAGTTCAGCAGCCGCCGAAAGCTATCCGCCGGAACGACTTGTCCGGCTCATGCATCGCTATGCCGCCTGCAGCATGAACTCCACCTTGACGGCCTCGAACGGAAACTCGACTTGTCCGTCTGTCGTACGACTGAGCACACCGGCGTCTAACAAGGCTTTGACGTCACCGTGCACGGCTTTTACGTCGCGCTCTACCCGCCGAGCCGCCTCGCGAATTGAAATGGGGCCTGCACCACACATGGCTTTGAGCAACTCCCACCGCTTGGCAGTGAGCACCTGCCAGAGCAACTCAGGGGTTGCGAAGCCAATTCGAGCCGCGCGCTCGGCGCGGCCGGTTCTCATTGCGCGCGACGCCTCGGCGAGCGTCTCTTCAAGAGAACGAACCTCAAGAACGACCGTGTTCACGATTCCACCTCCTAACATCGACATTGAAGTCAGACATAAGCTGATCCGGCGTCGAGAACACGTAGGGCGATTCCTTACCGCCTACGTGCCTGTGATCACCCTTGCCACGCTCGTTGTCGTACCTCAGAACGCACTCGCCCGCAACCACATAGGCGAGCCGGTACTTGAAGCCATGTGAGGATGGCGGCACCGATTGAGGTACGTGCCACACCGCGATTTCAACGAACGCATCGACCGCGAGCACCACACGTCGGCGGACCAGCACAACGGCCTTCATGTTGGAGAAGATAACAACACAGAAAGGGTGTTGTCAATCATTCCAACAGACGCGGACGTGATCAGCGGCCGAACGGCCACGTCACTTGCGGCCGGCGCGCTATGGCTTGAAACTGGCGGCGACGAGCGATAGCAGGTGCGCTTGTTCCTGCGGCGTGTCGACGCGAACCCTCGTGAACTGTGCTCTATCGAGCTTCACGTCGGCGTATGTTCCGGAAGGGTCTTCGTGAAAGTGCAGATACGCCCTCGATTTGCGATAGAAAGAACCCGGTGTTCGCTCAACGAGCGAGGCCTGTGCACGCAGCCGACGCAGCAGAGCTTCCAGTGCAGCAAGTGTGTTTGGGCCTGCGTGCTTCACGGTAAAGGCATTCGGGCGGACGCGGCAGAGCTTCTGCGACCTCTAACCAGCTAGCCAAGGAAATGAAGCTGAGCAGGCACCTGCCGCCGTAGCAACGCCCCGCGCGCGGCCCATTGTTCTTCGGGCGGCAGTTCTTCGAGAAACCGCACATCGCCCGCGACGGCGAGCGCAATCGGCACACCGTCGCGATACAGCACCCGATTGCCCGTCAGCGCGGGCAGCCGGCCACCGGGCGTGACGATGCCGACAAGGTTCAGTGGATCAGCACCGCTCAGGCTGACCATCGCGCTCGTGCGCTCGCGCCGTCGCACGTCGCGCAGCAGCCCGATCGCCTCGGGAGCAGCGAACTGCTCGCCTGAAATGCCAGCGACAAAACGCCCGCCGCGGATCTCGCCGCGCGCTTCAAGCCGTCGATAGCAACGCAACAGCTCGCGCCATGGTGGCAGCCAATCCGCCTCGCGCGCGATAAGACGCCAGAACACCACGCCATAGCGCCGCAGCAGTGTGCGGGCGACGTGTTCGACAATCTCCGCGCTTTCGCCGGGTGGACGATGGCTGCGTCGAACGAGCGCCCAGCGGCCCGCGTCCTCGATACCGAAGAGCGCTGTGCGCCGCATCCGCCTCTGGCCGTCAAAGCTGCGGCGGCGATCGGACGGCACCAGCAAGGCGCGCAAACCGCCGAAGCTGTCGGCGTTGACGATGCCCTGCGCGACCAGCTCGGCGAGCGCTTCTTCGACCTGCGTTCGCAGCAAGCCGGTGCCGTCGACGATCTCCTCGAAAAACGAAGCGCCGTGCGTTGTGATGAACTCCGCAGCGCGCTGCGCGCGCGACGTGAGGTTGATGCCGTTGCCGTCCGGAGCGAGCGCCGCCCAGATGCCGAGGTTGCGGCGCGAGGCGAGCGCGATCGGCGTCGTGCGCACCGGGCTGGGCGCTCGCTCGCCGTTCGAGTGCAGCGGCGCGATGCGCGTCCACACGACACGGCCGGCGCGCGACAGTTCGTCGAGCCACGCCGGGTCGTATTCGTTCACGCGCGCCGGCAGGATCTCGGTTTCCCACGCAGCCGCCGGCGCCTCGAATCCTTCGAGTTGCGACACGATGTTCGCGACCGCGTCCGCGCCTTCGACGCGCGCCTCCGGCGCCACGCGCTGCCATTCGAAGAGAAAGCGCAGAAAGTCGCGCGCTTCGACCGGCTCGATTTCCTGACGCAGCCGGTTGACCGTATAGCGATGGATGCGCGCGAGCAGGCGCCGCTCGCACCACTCGATCTCGACCGCGTCGGGCGAAAAGCGCCCGCGCATCACTGAGCCTTCGGTTTCAAGCCGCACCAGCGCAGCCTCGACCTCTGTTGTGGCAAGGCCGAGCGGCGCGGCGAGGGCGCCCACGGTCACTGGTCCCAAACCCTGCAAACGGTCGCGCAGGATTTCGACAAGCGCGTCATCGCGTGTCCACGCTTTGCGATACTCGGGCGGCACATCGATCGGCGGCCGCCGCACAGCGCTCGGAAATATCGCGTCGAATTCGGGGAGGCGTTCTGCGGGGGCGTGCACAGCCCCGTCGTCCCGTCCCCGGCTTACAGCCTGCCGGGGCAGGCTGTAGGCCGGGGCCTGCCCCGGCAGGCTGTAGGCCGGGGCCGGGGAGACGAACCTTCGCTGCACGTCCAAGCGCGTTGCCCGCTTTGCCGCGGCGAGCTCGTCGATCAACGCCCGCCACTCGGGTTGCGCATCGATCTCCTCGTCACTGAGAAAGCCGAGACTCATCAGCGCATCGTGCAGTTCGTCGGCGCTGCGCGGCTCAGGCCACACTTCTGCGCGCACACGGTCGATCGCACTAGCGTCGAGTTTGCCGAGGTCAGATGCGGTCTGCGCATCGATCCAGCGGCGCGCCATCACCGCTTGCGTGCGGCGCTCTTCCAGCGGCGCGTCATCGAGGTACGCGTACGGCCGCGCGGCCAGAATCTCGAGCGCAAGCGGCGATGGTTCGGTCAGATCGCGCGCGATCACCCTGATCTCGCCGCGCTCGATCGCGCTGAGTACGCACTCCAGGCCGTCGATGTCCATCGCCTCATGCAGGCAGTCGTCGATCGTCTGCCGCACCAGCGGGTGATCGGGAATCTCGCGATTACCGACGATGTTTTCGCCGCACGCGACCTGGTCCGGAAAAATCGCAGCGAGCAGGTCTTCGGATGCCATCCGCTGAAGCTGCGGCGCGACCTTGCGGCCGCCGCGAAAGCGCAGCAGCGCGAGCGCGACCACCGCGTTCCAGCGCCAACGCGTGCCGAACATCGGCGCGTCGAGCAGCGCCTGCACCAGCAGCGGCCTTACGGTCTTCGCGGACAGATACCGCGCGACATCTTCGAGCGGAAAGCTGTGGCTCGAAGACAGCGACAGCACAATCGCGTCTTCGGTGGCGGCCGCCTGTAGCTCGAAATCGAATTTGCGACAGAAGCGCTTGCGCAACGCCAGCCCCCAGGCGCGATTGATGCGGCTGCCGAACGGCGCGTGCACGATGAGCTGCATGCCGCCCGACTCGTCGAAGAAGCGCTCGAGCGCCACCGTATGCAAGGTCGGCAGGCTGCCCAGCGCGGCTTTCGCCGCGGCCAGGTAATCGACGATCTGTTCGGCCGCGGCGCGCCCAACGCCTACGTCGGCAATGAGCCAGTCGAGCGCGCGCGCCGCCCCGCCTTCGTCGAGCAGCGTTGCAACCGTCTCCCGCAACCTCGAGACGGACTGTGAAAGCTCAGTCGTGCGCCCCGGCGCCTCGCCGAGCCAGAACGGGATGCTGGGTGGCTGCCCCTTGGCGTCTTCGACGCGCACCGTGCCGCGCTCGACGCGGATGATCCGGTACGACGTATTGCCAAGTTGAAAAACATCGCCCGCCAGGCTTTCCACGGCAAAGTCTTCGTTCACCGTGCCGACGATTTGCGCTTGCGGCTCCAGCAGCACCGTGTAGTCGGCGGTATCAGGAATCGTGCCGCCCGATGTCACCGCCGCCAGCGCGGCGCCGCGGCGTCCACGCAAAATACCGTTGACCGCGTCGCGATGCAGATGCGCGCTGCGCCGTCCGCGCCGGGTGTGAAAACCGTCGGCCAACATCAGCACGATCTCGTTGAACTCGTCGCGCGTGACATCGCGAAACGGCGTTGCGCGCCGGTACAGCGCGTACAGCTCCTCCTCGCGCCACTCCTGTGATGCAACCTCGGCGACGATCTGCTGCGCCAGGACGTCGAGCGGCTTCGCGGGCAGCGCGATCGTGTCGAGCTCTCCGCGGCGCGTCGCATCGAGCAGCGCGGCGCAATCGCACAGTTCGTCGCGCGACAATGGAAAAAGACGACCCTTCGGCACGCCTCCGACTGCATGTCCGGAGCGGCCGACACGCTGCAAGAACGCGGCAATCGATCGCGTCGAACCGATCTGGCAGACGAGATCGACATCGCCGATATCGATGCCGAGTTCGAGCGATGCGGTGGCCACCAGTGCGCGCAGCTCGCCGCGCTTGAGGCGCTGTTCCGCGTTCAGTCGCTGCTCGCGAGCAAGGCTGCCGTGATGCGCGGTCACGTTCTCGTCACCAATACGTTCGGAAAGATGCCGCGCAGCGCGCTCCGCAAGGCGGCGCGTGTTGACGAAGATCAGCGTCGTTCGATGTTCGCTGACGAGTTCGGCCAGGCGGTCGTAGACCTGCTTCCAGACATCGCCCGACATCACCGCTTCCAGCGGAGAGGACGGCAGCTCGATCGCCAGATCGCGCTTGCGCACGTGGCCCGTGTCGATGATGGTGCAGGGTCCGCGATCCCCGACCAGAAACCGCGCGATCTCTTCTATCGGTTTCTGCGTTGCCGACAATCCGATGCGCACGAGCTCGCGCCCTGCAATCGCCTCCAGCCGTTCGAGCGACAGCGCCAGATGCGCGCCGCGTTTGTTGGGCGCGAGCGCGTGAATCTCGTCCACGATGACGGTGCCCGTCGTCGCAAGCATCTTGCGCCCGGACTTGCTCGTGAGCAGGATGTAGAGCGATTCGGGGGTCGTGACGACGATGTGCGGCGGGCGCCGGCGCATGCTTTCACGCTCGCTCTGCAGTGTGTCTCCGGTGCGCACCAGCGTGCGGATGTCGACGTCGGGCAGGCCAAGCTGTTCGAGTTCGGCGCGGATGCCGGCGACCGGCGCGGCCAGGTTCTTCTGGATGTCGTTCGACAGCGCCTTGAGCGGAGAGACATACACGACATGGGTCTCGTCGCGAAGGCCTCGCTCGATGCCTTCGCGCACGAGCGAATCGATCGATGCGAGAAACGCGGCGAGCGTTTTTCCTGATCCGGTGGGCGCGGCAACGAGTGCGTGCCGCCCGCGCTTGATCGCCGGCCATGCTTCGATCTGTGCGGCAGTGGGTGCGGCGAACGCGGAGGCGAACCACGCCTGTACGGCGGGGTGAAAGAGTTCGAGCACTTGTTGGGTCATTGCAATGAAACCGCTGTGTAAGACATCGCTTCGACTGTAGCCGATAGCACGGGTAACTACAGGCCGATGGCCTCTGCATTGCAAGGATCACAAATTTTCGGCACCACGGGTGCTCTAGAGCATGCGCGCATGCATGCATTACACGCTTTTCCGCTCTCGGCAGGAATCAACGATTTCGGCACACGAGGTACATGGCTTGCAGGTATCAGAACTCGATCCATCAACAAGGAGTTATTGAATGAAGTACAAGACCTCAGCTATCGCCGCCGCTATCTGTCTTGCGCTCACCCCAACCGCGTTCGCAGGTGGAGACAAGACCGCCCCGAAGGCAGACGGCTCAAGTGCTCACTCGTCCATGTCATCGTCGGCAAGCGCGGAAACCATCCGCCAGGCGCAACAGAAACTGATGGATCAGGGCCAGAACCCCGGTCCGATCGACGGCATCATGGGCCCGCAAACGCAGGCCGCATTGAAGAGCTATCAGGAAGCGAAGGGCATGACCGCAAGTGGCAATCTCGACCAGCAGACAATGGCTTCTCTTGGCGTTGATGCAAGCGGAAAGGCCAGCGGTTCAACCAGTAGCAGCCCGATGGGCTCGGGCTCGACCGGCCGTTCGTCGGATAGCAGCTCGACCGGCAGTACGCCGCCGTCAGGCAGCACGCCGCCCGACAGCAGCACGCCGTCTGGTAGCACGTCGGGCAGCAGCACTTCGTCCGGCTCGTCCACAACCGATCCCACCAAGGATCCGACCAAGCCACGTAACTAAGTCCAATCGCTAACCGCGAGGCGGCGAAGCATTTTGCTTCGCCGCTTTTTTTGGCTGCCGGCATGAAATTCGTTCGGCGGCTATCCTCCGCTGCGCGACGGCGCGCAGCGTAGTTCCCTATCGGAGGACAGACATGGCAAACGTCACCAAAGCACTCCGGGTTCGTCTGGAAGCCAAGCCCGGAAAAGAAGCCGACGTAGAAAGCTTCCTTCGCAGCGGTCTTCCCGCCGTGCAGGAAGCGCCGGCGACCACCGCATGGATCGACGTCCTCGCTTCCAAGCTGCCACGCTGATGAAAAGTCGCACGGTGTCGATTCAGGCAGCATTGCAATCCAGTACGTTGTCGCGCCGGAGGGTGTGCTCGTGAACAGAACCGTGCTTTGGATCGTTGCGGCTTTGCTTTTCGCCGGCGCCGGCGGCGGCTACTACATCTGGCGGCAAAGCAATCGAGCCGGGCCACCTCCGCCTCCCGTGGCGGAGGAGCCGGCTCAGCCATCGACGCCCGTAAAAAAGGAACCCGAGATCCAGCATCCGATAGAACAAGCGCAGGTACCGGCGAGCACGGAGGTCAAGGAAAAGCCGCTGCCTGAACTGGGTCAAAGTGATGCGGCGGCGCTGAGCGCGCTTTCGGCAGGCCTCGGGTCTGTGCCGGGTTTTGTTATCCCGAAAGATCTGATCCGGCGCATCGCTGCCACCGTCGACAACCTGTCGCGGAACAAGGTTGCACAGCAGGTGCTTCCGGTGCAACCGGTATCGGGACGTTTTGTCACTAGCGGCCAGCAGGAAGACACGGCCATCAGCACAACCAATGCAGCGCGATATGCGGGCTACGTTCGCGCGGTGGAAGCGATCGATGCCGACAAGCTCGTCGCGCAGTACGTGCGCTTGTATCCGCTGTTCCAGCAGGCGTACAAGGAACTCGGCTACCCGAGCGGCTATTTCAACGATCGGCTGGTCAACACCATCGATCATTTGCTCGCCGCGCCGAGCGTGCCGCCGCCGGTCAAGCTCGTATCGCCGAAGGTCCTGTACGAGTTCGCTGATCCGGAACTCGAGCAGCGCTCGGCCGGGCAGAAGCTGATGATCCGTATCGGCCCCGACAACGCGGAAAGAGTCAAGGCGAAGCTGCGCGAAATCCGGCGCGCGGTAACGAAGAAGCCGCCGCAGTAGGACAATCGCCACCGTGATCAAGACCTTCGCTTCGCAAGCCGACCTCGAAGAAAAGAAGATCAGCTTCGACAGGCTGTCGGACCGCGCATACGCGTACACGGCGGAAGGCGATCCGAACACCGGCGTCGTGATCGGCGACGACGCGGTGATGGTCATCGACACGCAGGCCACACCGGTGATGGCGGACGACGTGCTGCGGCATGTACGCGGCGTGACCGACAAGCCGGTCAAGTACGTTGTGCTGTCGCATTACCACGCGGTGCGCGTGCTCGGCGCGAGTGCGTACAAACCGGAACACATCATCGCCAGCCGCGATACCTACGACCTGATCGTCGAGCGCGGCGAGGCCGACATGAAAAGCGAGATCGAACGGTTTCCGCGCCTGTTTCGCGCGGTCGAATCGGTGCCGGGCTTGACGTGGCCGACGCTCGTGTTTGAAAAGCACCTGACCTTGTGGCTCGGCAAGTTGCGCGTCGAGTTGATGCAACTCGGTCGCGGCCACACCAAGGGCGATACCGTCGTGTGGCTGCCGGATGAGAAGATTCTTTTCTCGGGCGATCTGGTCGAGTACCAGGCCACGCCATATGCGGGCGACGCCTATCTCGCCGACTGGCCGGCCACGCTCGACGCGATTGCCCGGCTCGCGCCGACGAAGCTTGTGCCAGGCCGTGGCGCGTCGCTGCAATCGCCGGCAGACGTCAGAAGAGGACTCGACGGAACGCGCGCATTCGTCAGCACGATGTTCGAGTCGGTGAAACGTGGCGCCGGCATGGGCAAGGATTTGCGTACGGTGTATCGCGAAACGTACGGGCGGCTGAAGCCAGAGTTCGGCCACTGGGTGATCTTCGATCACTGTCTGCCGTTCGATGTGAGTCGCGCGTACGACGAGGCGACGCAGTATCCGCACCCGCGCATCTGGACCGCGCAGCGCGATCAAGAGCTATGGCAGGCGCTCGAAGGTTGAGGGCGGCGAGCAATGGACACGAAAGTTCAGCGCAAGTCAGCACCCGCGACGACCGCGGATCTCTCTTACCAATCCGGTTTCGGCAACGAGTTCGCGACCGAGGCGCTGCAAGGTGCGCTGCCTGTAGGACAGAACTCCCCGCAGCGCTGTCCTTACGGTTTGTACGCCGAACAGTTCACCGGCACCGCCTTCACCGCACCGCGTGCCGCAAATCGCCGTTCATGGCTGTATCGAATCCGGCCGGCCGCCGTGCATGCGCCGTTTGTCCGGCATGACGATGGGCGCGTCACGAGCGACTTCACGCAAATCGAAACGCCGCCCAACCAGTTGCGCTGGGATCCGCTGCCGATGCCGGATGCGCCGACCGATTTCGTTGACGGCCTGATCACGTTCGCAGGGAACGGCGACCCGCATCAGCAGATCGGATGCGCAATCAGCCTCTTTGCCGCCAATCGATCGATGAACGATCGGTTTTTCTACAGCGCCGACGGCGAGCTGCTCTTTGTTCCTCAGCAGGGGCGCTTGCGGCTTGCGACCGAACTGGGCGTGGTCGAAGTTGAACCGCAGGAGATCGCGGTCATTCCGCGCGGGCTGCGCCTACGGGTCGAACTGCCGAATGGCGCCGCGCGCGGTTATCTATGCGAAAACTTCGGTGCGCATTTTCGGTTGCCTGAGCTCGGACCGATCGGCTCGAACGCGCTGGCCAATGCGCGCGACTTTCAGGCGCCGGTGGCTTCGTACGAAGATCGCGAAGGCAACTTCGAACTGATCGCCAAATTCGGCGGCCATCTATGGCGCGCGTCGATCGATCATTCGCCGCTCGATGTCGTGGCATGGCACGGCAACAACGCGCCGTACAAGTACGACCTGCGGCGCTTCAATGCGATCGGCTCGATCAGCTTCGATCATCCCGATCCGTCGATCTTCACCGTGCTCACTTCACCGAGCGACACCACCGGCACCGCGAATGTGGACTTCGTCGCTTTCCCGCCGCGCATCATGGCGATGGAGCACACGTTCCGCCCGCCCTGGTTCCATCGCAACGCTGCGAGCGAGTTTATGGGCCTGATTCACGGCGCGTACGACGCGAAGGCCGAGGGTTTTCTGCCGGGCGGGGCCAGCTTGCACAACTGCATGAGCGGCCATGGACCGGATGCGGAGACTTTCGACAAGGCGATCCGCGCGGACACGACGCAACCGCACGCGATCCGCGACACGATGGCGTTCATGTTCGAAACGCGGCTGCTGATCCGGCCGACGCGGTCTGCGCTCGAATCGGCGCAGTTGCAGGCTGAGTACTTTCGCTGTTGGCAGGGACTGACGAGCCGCTTCGATCCGAAGAAGCCATAAAAATAGCATTGCAAATTAGAAGCACTGCTTCTATTATGCGAGGCCATGTTCGATCGCCTTCTTCGTTCCAATTTAGCTGCGTTGGCGCAGCGCTTCCCGGCAGTCGCGCTGCTGGGCGCTCGTCAAACCGGCAAGACGACGCTGGCCCGGGCAGTGTTTGCTGGTTCCGCCTACCTCGATCTCGAAGATCAACTCACGGCGCAGCGGTTTCGCGAGGACGCACGCAATGCGCTCGATGCGATCGGAGCGCCCATGATCTTGGACGAAGCGCAGGCGGTCCCCGAGTTGTTCGCTGCGCTGCGCGGCGCCATTGACGCGGATCGCCGGCGCAACGGTCGCTTCATCGTGCTGGGATCGGCACAGCCGGCGCTGGTCCGCGGCATCGCTGAATCGCTGGCCGGCCGGATCGCCGTCGTCGAGCTTGATCCGCTGACAGCGAGCGAAGCCGCGACAGGCGAGCAGCCGCGCGATTGGCGCGAACTGTGGCTCAAGGGGGGCTTTCCCGATGCTTTGCGCGATTCTCACCGCGAATGGTGGGAGGCCTACTTGCGCATGGTGCTCGAGCGCGACTTGCCGCAGTACGGCGTATCGGCCGATCCGATCTTCCTGCGTCGCTTGCTCACGATGCTCGCTCACCAGCACGGCGGCCAACTGAATCTGTCGGCACTCGGTGGCTCGCTCGGCGTCTCGTACCACACGATCGAACGTTACGTTCAGACGCTCGAGGCGGTTTTCCTTGTGCGCCGGCTGCCTCCGTACTTTCGCAATGTGGGCAAACGACTGACAAAGGCGCCGAAGATGTACTTGCGCGACAGCGGGCTGCTGCACCACCTGCTGAGCATCGGTTCGCAGGAGGAACTCCTGAACCATCCGTCGCGCGGCGCGAGTTGGGAAGGCTTCGTGCTGGAAGACGTACTGCGTCGCGAACGCGTTGCGCGGCCAACCTCGCAACCGTGGTATTGGCGAACCGCCGCCGGAGCGGAGATCGATTTGCTGCTCGATCGCGGCAACTCGCGCGTCGCCATCGAGATCAAGACTGCTCGTCCGGATGCCCGCGCCGTACGAGTGCTGCGCGATGCGCTGCCCGATGTCGAAGCTGCGCGCGCCTGGTTTATCGATCAAGGGCGCAGCATCGAGCCGCTCGCCGCCAATATCGCGCGTGCAGGGTTCGATGCGCTGCGCGATGGAACGCCAGGGTAGCTTCTTCGACCACCACTAGCTGCAGCCGTCGGCGCGCGCGCGGCGTCTCATTCCATTTTCACATCAATAGATGAATAATACGCGCTCCGAATCTTGATGGGGCGAGGTCGCGATGGCCAGGATTGCACGCGGATCGGAAGTGCTGGGGATGGGGTTGGAGATGATTGC
>Ga0187892_10009776_pt1 | contig 12445 bp, 6 predicted proteins | sample MA1701073metaG_FD_139345 | JGI IMG/M metagenome (GOLD analysis project Ga0187892, IMG submission 139345) | Bio-ooze microbial communities from a basaltic lava cave in the Kipuka Kanohina Cave System on the Island of Hawaii, USA - MA170107-3 metaG ...
ACAACGCCATCTACGTGGGCGACGGCCAGATGGTCGAGGCCTCCCAGACCGGCGTGCCCATCCGCTACCGGGGCTGGCGGGCCGGCGACCTGGTCGGAGCGGGCCGCCCCGCCTAGCAGGCGGCTAGGCGCTTGCGACTACGGATCGACAATTTTGCTGTCGATAGCAAGCGCACCTGCCCCAACTGACTTCCGTAGAACCACCCTGCCGTACCTGGCGGCAGCGGTGCACGGTCTGTTCGCCAATCACAGGTTCGACGTGGAGATCCTCGACCCCTCGGGCAGTCCCGACAACGTGGTGAGGGTGGCCTCGGGCGGCACCGCCTTCGCCCTGACCAGCGTCAATCCACTACCTTACCGCCGTCGCCAAACACGGTGACCTGGCGGCGCAGTTCGTGGCCATCGTCGTACAGCGCAGCCCTATCGGGGCCTGGCAGCGGCGTCGTCCGGCGAGCCGGCCGACCTGGCCGGTCCGGATTGGCCCGCGCCGCGCTGGAGCGTTCGTATTCACCGGCGAACCCGTGGGCTCCAAGGACGAGGAGCGCTGGGCCTCCACCCTCGACTCCCTCTGCTCCATCCGTGGCCTGAACCCGCCCCCGGCCGAGTAGGTCTACCGGTCGCAGTTCCTGGGAGCGTCGGCCTACTCCTCGGAGCGGCCCGCCAGGCGGGCGCGATCAGCACGATCGAGAGGAAGTCGGCAGGGCGGGACGCGGCGTTGGGGTAGCGTTGGGCGCTGGATCGGAGGTGATAGCGCCCTGCGGCGGCTCGGTTGCCGCATGCCTCACGGTGGAGCTCCGCATCCTAGGCACGCTGGAAGTCGTCGACGGCGGGCGGTCGGCGGGGTTCGCGCGCCGGAAGCCCCGTGCCCTGCTGGCCGCACTGGTCATCAACGCCAACCAGGTCGTCTCGGCCGACCGGCTCATCGACGCGCTCTGGGGCGAGTGTCCTCCCTCGAGCGCCCCCAACACCCTGCAGGGCTATGTCTCACAGGTTCGCCAGGCTTTCGCGTCGCTGGGGTCACACCGGGACGACGCGCCCCTGATCCGCACCCAGGCCCCTGGCTACGTCCTGGTCGTCGATCCGGAGCACATCGACGCACGACGCTTCGAACGTCTCGCCGCCGAGGCCCGGCAAGCGATGGCTGCGTTCGACCCGGACGAGGCGTCGAGGCTGTTCCACGAGGCTCTGTCCCTGTGGCGAGGGCCGGCACTGGCCGAATTCGTCGATGAGGACTTCGCCTTCTTGGAGGCGGCTCGGCTGGGCGAGCTCCGGCTTGCGGCCATCGAGGATCGCGCCGACGCCGAGCTGGCGCTCGGTCATCACGTTGATCTCGTCGCCGAGCTGCAGCGGCTCGTGGCGGAGCACCCTCTTCGCGAACGCCTGTGGGGGCAGCTCATGCTCGCGCTCTACCGAGCGGGCCGGCAGGCGGATGCGCTGCGTGCCTTCCAGACCGCCCGGCGACTCCTCGCCGACGAGCTCGGCATCGATCCTGGCCCCGCCCTACGCAAGATCGAGGCCGACCTGCTCGCTCAGGCGCCGGCTCTCAACTGGGCGCCGTCACCCGGAGGGAACCACCAGGTGAAGGCCGGAGATCCGCCCGGCCGGTCCAGCAGGCCCGGGGTCGCGCATGAACAACTCGGGTTCCCGCGGCCGCTGACGATGGGCGCGTCGGTTGGCTATGTGGGCCGGAAGCAACTCCTCGCCTACCTCGCCGACATCAGCGGGCAGGCTCTCGGTGGCGCGTTCCGGGCCGTCTTCCTGACGGGTGAGCCCGGTGTCGGTAAGACCCGAACCGTCGCGGAGGTGGCGCGGGTGGCCCATGCCCAGGGTGCCATCGTGCTCTACGGGCGGTGCGACGAGGACCTGGCGGTGCCGTACCAGCCGTTCGTCGAAGCGCTGGGCTGGTACACGACCCACACCAGTGCGCCTCAGTTGGGACGCCACCCGGCGGAGCTCACCAGATTGCAGCCGCTCCTTCCTTCGCGAGTGGCGGATCTCGGTTCACCCGTCTCGTCCGACCCTCGTTCCGAGGAGTACCTGCTCTTCGAAGCGACCGGGTCGTGGCTGTTCGAGCTGGCTCGGGCCCAGCCCGTCGTGCTGGTGCTCGACGACCTCCACTGGGCCCCCAAGCCCGTTGTGCTCCTCCTGCGTCACTTGCTCCGGGCCGCGACCGCCGACGCCGAGAGCATCCCCATGCTGGTCCTCGGGACCTATCGCGATACCGAGGTTGGTCGTGATCACCCACTCACCGACCTGTTCGCCGAGCGGCACCGCCTCACCGCCCTCGACCGGCTGACGGTCACGGGCTTGGCGCCCGGCGAGGTCGAGGAGTTCGTCTCTCGGGCTGTTGAGCTCAAGCTCGACACCGCTACGACGAGCCTGGCGAGAAACCTCCACACGCAGACGGCGGGCAATCCGTTCTTCCTGCACGAGGTGCTGCGCCATCTCACGGAAACTTGCGGGGGCGGCGGTACGGAACAGCAGGGTGTGCCCGTCGATGCTGGCCGACTCCACGTGCCCGAACGAGTGCGTGACGTGGTGGGAGGGCGGATCCGGCGACTTTCCGACCCAGCCAGGCGACTCTTGGCGCTGGGCGCAATGGTGGGAGCCGAGTTCGACGTCGAGTTGCTCGGGACCGTCAGCGGGCTAACCGAAGACGAGCTCGTCGAGGCGTTGGACGAGGCACGCAAGGCTCAACTGATCGACGAAACGGGCGCCGATCGATACCGGTTCGCTCACGCGCTCGTGCGGGCCACCCTCGTCGAGGAGCTGTCGGCGACTCGGCGCCGGCGCCTTCACCGCCGCATCGGCGAGGCGATCGAGAAGCTCCGATCCGACGACGTAGTCGCCTTGACGTATCACTTCATGGAAGCCGGTCCGGATGATTGCGACACTTCCCGCGCCGTCCGGTACGGTCTCGCCGCGGCCGCGCAGGCGCTGCAGGCAAGGGCGCTGGGCGACGCCGAGGCGAGATTTCGCGACGTCTTGACGCTGCTCGACACATCGCCCCACACGCCCCAGAAAGCACTGGCGATGTGCGGGCTGGGTGAAGCTCAACGGGACCAGGGCGATCCGGAGTACCGGAGGACGCTGCTGGATGCGGCGCGAGTGGCTGAGGACTGCGGAGATGTCGCCCTCCTCGTCCGGGCCGCGCTGAGCAACTCACGAGGACTGTCGAGCGTCATTGGGGGGCTCGACGCAGAACGGGTGGCCGTCACCGAACGGGCCCTGGCGTCCATCGGCCGGGAGCCCAGCGCCGCACGAGCACTTCTGCTCTCTCAACTGGCGGCAGAGACGACTTTCCTCCCCGACGACCGGCGCCGCCTCGCGCTTGCCGACGAAGCGGAGGGGATGGCGCGCCAGCTTGGGGACGACGCTCTCCTGGCTCAGGTGCTGAACCGGACCTGCCATGCCTCGTTCAGCCCTACTCGCGTCGACCGCCTCGTCGCCCGCGGCGCGGAAGCCACGGAACTTTCAGACGCCATTGGCGACCCTGTTCAGAGGGTGTTGGCCCGGCACTTCTGGTCCGGCGCTCTGCTCTCCGCCGGCGATATCTCGACCTTCAGGCGGGTGACGATGGAGATGCCCAAGGCGGCCGAACAGGCCTCGCCCACGTACCAGTGGCTCGCGCTAGCGACTCAGGTCCGGCTACACCAGATCGACGGGGACATCGCCGGCGCCCAGCGACTGAACGAGGAGGCCTTCGAGCGGGGCCAGGCCATCGGAGAGCCCGACGCGCCGGCGTGGTGGACGTCGACGGATGCCATGTTGGCCTGGTGCCAGGGGCGCCTCACCGGCCCAATCTCCATTGCCCTCCGCAAGGGGATGGAGCTGTATCCGGAAGAGCCGACGTGGGTGATGGGGTACGCGATGACGCTGGCGATGGCAGGGCGGATCGACGAGGCGCGCGACGTAGTGCGCATGGGTGGACGGAGTCCGCAGGAGCTGGTCCGTCACGTCTTCCCCTTCCTCAACCCCATGATCTGTGCCGTCATCGCCTTCCACTGTGACGATGTTGAGCTGGCCTGCTCCGTCGAGTCTGTCCTCGGCGCCCATAGAGGCCGCTGGGCTCACCACTACGTCGGCTCAGCCGGCCCGGTCAGCTTTCCCTTGGCGCTGTGTGCGGCCGTACGCGGCGAGATCGATGCGGCCGTGGCTCTGTGCGAGGAAGCGGAGGATGCCTTGCTGCGATTCGGCTCCCATGGACTCCTTCCCGTGATTCGCACGTACTTCGCACAGATCCTTCTCCAGGAGCGATCCCCCGACGTCCGCACCCGGGCCGGCGGGTTGCTCCGGCTCGCGCGTCGTGGTGCCGAGGCGCTCGACGCTCCACTCCTCCTCGCCAGGATCGATGCGCTGGCCGCCACCGTGAGCGAGAGGAGCACGACCGGATGAGCTGGAAAGGACGATGCAAGACGTACCTGCGGGTCTTCGACACGTGGGCGATCAACATCGCCAACAGCGTTACGTACGTGTGCTCGGGCGGGCGCAAGGTTCTCCACGACGGGCGCTACAGGCGTGGGACCTGGGTCGACTGGAACTGCTGGTACCGATGTCGTCCCCGGAGCTACGCCGAGCCGGCGAGCGACAGGGAGATCTGTCGACTCGTCGCCGGTGCCACGAAGGTGCGTGTGGCGGGAGGAGGGCACAGCTTCAATGCTGCCCCCCTGTGTGACGACCTTCTGCTCTCGTTGCGTCGGTACAACCGCGTCGTCCGTGTGCGCGATCACCCCGAACGCCCGGGCTGGAAGATCGCCGATGTGCAAGCGGGCATCACTCTGCATGACCTCAATCGCCACCTCGCAAAGCACGACGTGGCCCTTCCGGTCGCCGGCTCCACCGATCGACAGAGCGTGGGCGGCCTGATCTCCACCGACCTCCACGGCACGGGCCGTGACTACGGCTTCCTGTCAGAGTGCCTGCTCTCCCTGCGAGTCGTCGACGAGCACGGCACGGCCGTGACGTTTCATCCCGGGGATCCTGTCTTCCACGCCGCCATCGGCGGCGCAGGCACCTGCGGCGTCATCATCGGGGCGGAAATCGTCGCCCACCCCACGTACAACCTCTCAAAGTCTGTCAGGGTCGTCGACCGGGATTGGGCCGAGAGTCACCTCGAGGGCCTGATGGAGGAAAACGATCATCTGAGCTTCTACTACTTCGGCGGCCTGGCGCAAAAAGCGAATCAAGAGCATATGCCGGGTGTGGCCTTGGTGCGGATGAACAAGTGGAACCGCACAGTCGAACGGCCGAGTAGCGGCCGTTGGATCTGGAAATTCTTCGATGAGCTGTTTGAGATGGTGTTCTCCGGCCATCTCTTGGAGGTCGCTCGCGCGATGCACCGGACCGACTGGCTCGCTCGGATCGCGATGCGCCTCTATGCGATGCTGGTCAACTGTCGCTCCGTCATCCTCCCGGCCAGAGACGGATTCGCCCGGAAGCTCTTCTTTCGCCATGACGAGACCGAATACGGCATCCATCGGGATGAGTTTCTCGCCTGCATTGACGAGGTCTACACCATGCTCCGGGATCGCGGTTACCCCACGATCATCGAGGTCCGATTCACCCCCGATCATTCGCAGGCAATGCTCAGCCCCGGCGTGAGGAGACCCACGGCATATATCGAACTTGCTCCCAGCATGTCACGGGACAGCGAAGCGGTGTTCCGGGAGTTCGAGCAAATCGCCCTGCGGCACGGCGGCCAACCGCACTTGGGTAAGAAAGTCTATGTCGATCGTGACCAGATGGACGGCATCTATGGGACCGAAACGATGGACGCCTTCCGAGCGGCTCGCCGTTCGCAAGATGCATCGGCCAGGTTCCTGAACGATTTCACCGAGAGGATTCTGGGCGGATAGCGCCACCGAGGCGCAAGTCGGGACGCCTGATGGGACCGTTGCTCATCGGTCAACCGGGGCGTGGTCAGCCAGCAGGCGCGGCACGGCGGCAACGACGGGTAACCAGTCACCCTCTCCGCTCCGCCGCGACGGGCCAGGATGACGGGCATTGAGTGCTGACCAGGTCTCCGCCCCGACGATCCCGTCGACCACGAGGCCGTGTGACGTCTGGAAGTCTCGGACCGCGTCCTCGGTCGCCGGGCCGAAGTCGCCATCGACGGCGATCCCGTAGCCGTGCTCCTCCACCAGCAGGCGTTGGATGCTCTCGACCTCCGGGCCGCAGTCGCCTCGCTGGCAGAGGAATTCAGGACCACCGCCGAAGGCGTCTCCCCCTGCGAACAGCTCCGCCTCGGCGCGGCGCCGGGCCACGAGGCCCTCCAGCCGCCGCCCAGCGCCGTAGACCCACCTCGACAGCTCGGCGGGAACGCTGCCGTAGTCACCCGAGTTCAGCCGGGTGCGCAGCGTGCTCTCGGCAAGCGCACCCGTTCCGACGTTGTAAGCGAAGCTGGTCAGCGCGGCGTGTTGCTCGTCGTTGAGTGATACGTCGATGAGCCGGTCGACCTCTTCGGCGAAGCCGGCCACCCGGCGCTTGAGGAGCTCGACCGCCTCGGGCTCGGTGATCCTCGCGTTGCGGTACTGCGTGATGATGCTGCCATCGGTCTCGCCGTAGCCAATGGTCTCGACGCCGCCTGCGTCTGTGTAGACCCGATCGCGGAACCCCTCGAACGAGGCGATGAACCTCGCGGTCCTTTCAATGTCCATCCCGACTCCTCGGCAGAAGGTGTGCATGTGCAAGTTGCCGTGAGGCGAGCCTTCATTCCGACTGGACGCACTCACCGCGTCTTCACAGAGCGTGCGCCTGCGGCCTTGAAACCACCTTGAGCCAGGCTGGGGCGTCCAGGGCAGGCGCGACCCATGGTGATCAGCCTTCCTCCAGCCTTCCTCCAGGCAAGCTCAAGGCCGCCCCCCAACGCTGATGAGGGAGCTGAACCAGCTCCCAACATCAGAAAGGGGCCAAGTCAATGGCACTTTTGGACACAGTCAGCGCGCTCTCGTTGCCGCACGGCGCACCCGAGTTCCCGGGCCGCATCCTGAGCCTGGGAGACGTCGGGGTGGACGTGCGAATCGCGCAGCAGCGATTCGCCGCTCGGGGCTGGGCGATCTCGGTCGACGGCCACTTCGGCCTGGAGACGCAAACAGTCGTCAGGGCATTCCAGCAGCAGATGGGGCTTGCGGTCGACGGGGTGGTCGGTCTCCAGACCTGGACCGCGATGTGGGCTGCTCCACTCGACGGTACCGAACCCAGTCCCTCGGAGCCGGCCCGTCCATCCGAAGACGGGACCACCCACCCCGATCCGGTCGGGCAGATCGCCAACTGGGGCTTCGAAGATGTCGCCTCGTTCCAGCTGTCGTTCGCCCACTACGACATCGGTGTCGACGGCAGTGCGGGCTCCGAGACGGCGCGAGCCGTCCAGGTCGTCGTCGACTGCCGCGGGCGGATGAGCGAGTTCTTCCACTTGGACGAGCTCCGGTCGCGAGGGAACGGGCGTATCCGGTCGCACCGCCAGTTGCTCCGCCGGGCTGACGACGTTCGTCGGCTCAAGGGGTCCTTCACGCCGGTCTCGGCCTACCGGGACCCCGACCACAACGCCGCTGTCGGCGGGGCGACCAACAGCCAGCACGTCCTCGGGACGGCATTCGACATACCCGAGTCCCTCGGACTCACCGTGGACGAGGCCGCCGCGATCGGCTTCTCCGGGATCGGGCGCTGCGGGAACATCGCGATCCACGCCGATGTGAGAGCTGAAGGCCCCGACAACACCACCGGCGCCGCCGTGGGATCCCCCACCTTCTGGGACTACTGCTGAAACGAGCCCGCTCGGACAATGGCGTCCGAGCGGGCTCGTCTTCTCATCGCAAGGACGGACTTCGATCCGCCATGGGCCTACTTGATGGGCCTACTTGGTGTCCATCGCGGCCAGCGCCGCCATTGCGGCCAGGGCCCCGGTTGCCGCCTGGAGGCAGGCAAGCGGCCACTGGCCTCTCGTCGCCGAGAGCAGCGCGTTGACGATGAACACCGCCGAGGACGCGAGCCAGAAGCCGGCCCGGTCCCCCAACCTCCTCACCGCACCTGCCACCCTCACCGCGACCGGCGGGACGGCGTTCGAACGAGCCACATGTCGATTCATCTCGGGCCTCCTGGGCGCCATGACGGCTCAGTTGGCCAGCTCGACGCACCAGCGCCGGTTGTCAGACATGCGACCGCCACAGGAGTTGCCGTCGCTCTCGAGCACCGAACCCTCGGGGCTGGAGAGGTAGAGCATGTCGCAGTCCAAGGCGATCCCGTCCCTGCAGTTGTCCGTCAGGATGTCGAGCATCTGGTGGCACGCCGCATCGGATCCATCGGCGCAATCGTCCACGATCAACTGAAGCTGCGGATCGATCTCATCGGCCCACTCGTCGATGACCGCTGAAGCGTCAACATCGACACTCCGGACGACGGGGGGCAGCGTGGGAGCAGGCGTTGAGGCCGGCGGTAGCACGATCACCTGCGGGTCGGGTGCGGGGCGGTCGGACGATCCACCGCCACCCTGCCCGGCGAAGTAGTAGCCGCCCATGGCCGTCACGAGGCCAGCGAGCGCGGTGACGATCCCGGGGAGCGTGGTCATGAACCTCACGAACCTGCTCTCGGGCCTTGCGTCCTCTGCGGACGTCGACGGCATGGTCTGAATATCCGTCATCGGTGACGCTCCTTCTTCTCTGCCGGCCCTCGTTGGCCGACAAGGCAAGAGTGAGGTGAAGCGCTTGCACGTCCCTTGTGTGCCGCTGGAGTGAGCCCGGGCCCGCTCCGCCGCTCGCGCGCTGCGCGTCGCGCCATGTCCAGCGTTTCTCAAGGGCCGCTCAAGCTCCGGCGCTCATGCTGCTCGCGTCCGAGTCGTCATAGACCATCGAGAGGATCTTCCAATGGCTGAGGAAATCATCGTTCTCCCGCCCAGAGACCCGGCGGCGTTCAGGATGTACTTCAACTCCACGTTCAAGAGCCGCGTCGAGCGGAACAAGATGCTGTTTCTCAGTGGGTGGCTGCTCGAACTGAGGCGCCGCTACCCGAACGACACGCCGTTACAGCTGAAGGAGAAGCTCCACAAGCACGAGGCAGCATGGCGACGCGGTACCGAGAGAGGCATGACCAGCACCGAGGGATCGGTGATGGACGTCATCAATGGCACCATCCAGTTCGTCGACATCTTCTCGGGCCTGCACAAGGGCGTCCCGATCGCAGTGAAGGCTGCACGAGCCCTGACCGACCTCACCAGCAAGTACTACCTCGCACCCAAGTGGGAGATCGCGGCGCGAGAGCAGCAATGGGCGCACGGCCAGCATCTCGACCTCCACGGCACTCGCATTCTCGACGCCCTCCGTGAGCACGGCATCGACGACCCTGTCTTCCGCGACACTCTGATGCAGTACATCCCGGAGTTGGGCGACCCCTGGAAGCAGGATCCCGCCATCCTGATGAAGAGCAAGCCCTCCGTCCCGCGTTCCGTGCGGCGGTGTGTCCAGCCCGACGGCTCGATCGTCATCTCCGTGGCTGCGCTGCGGGAGGACGCGACGCAGTACTTCGCCGAGTTGAAGAGCCAGGGCGAGGCGGCCCTGGGAATGCTGGGCACCGTTCTCATCAAGCAGGATGAGCTGCTGGCCCATGCGCAGGAAGTCAGGAATCGGTGGGCCGACCAGGAGCAGAAGGAACGCGAGCAGCAAGAGGCCAGGCTCTTGGTGGAGGGCATCAGCGGCGGCATCTCCATCGTCTCCACTCTGGTCGGCCTCACGGACAAGAAGCTGGGGCGGGAGATCGCCGTGGTGGGCGAGGCCGCGGTCCAGATCGGGCAAGGCCTCGTGAGCCTCGCGCTCAGCGGCGGGAACCCTCTGGCCATGCTGTCTGCCGGTAGCCAGATCCTCGGTGCCGTGATGAACATCGCCGGTCTCTCCGAAGAGGGGCCCGCAACCCCCGACCAGATGATCCTCGAGGAGCTCGGCGTCCTTCAGCAGCACGTCTCTCAGCTTCGAGACGAGATTCACGAGCGATTCGACAGCATCGATCGGAAGCTCGACAAGCTGTTCGACCTCATCGCCGAGGGCTTCTCCATCATCATCGGCAAGGTCGATGGCGTGCTCACCGACATCGAGGCGCAGGTCGGCGACACGCTGGCGGCCATGAGGCGTCTCGACATGAACCTCGGAGGCTTCTTCCAGGAGTTGGCTCGGATGGAGCTCCGCGACGCCATCGAGGATGCGCTCACGTGGAGAGAGGTGAGCCACGACCCCATGCCGCTCGACAACTTCCGAGAGGCCGAGATGGTTCTGCACCGCTGGGCGACGCGTGAATGCCTGAACACCATCGAGACGGGCGGATCGTCTCGTTCCTACAAGCCGCACGAGATCGAGGGGGAGCTGTCCAAGCCGCTCGAGGCGAACCTTCGCTACCTGAACGGCTGGCTCGCTCAACAGAAGCTTCCGGTGATGTCGAGCGCACCGCTCCCGAACCTGAACACCTGGGCGATCAGTGCGGGGGCGGCAGCAAACCTCCGGTCAGATTGGATCGTGCACGCAGCGTCGATGCCGGCGACGGCGCAGCGGTCAGCTGACGAGCGAGCCATGGGTGAGCAGCTTCGTTCGGCGTTCGCCTCGCTCACACGCGGCCCCCGGGCCGGCGGCGTGAACAGAGCGTTGTGGGAGCGACTGATCAAGGGTTACAAGGACGAAGTCGCTTCGCTCGACACGGCAACCCTGGACGAAGAGCGGGCGTTTCTCCGCGACTTGAACGAGGAATCCGGCTACGACCGGGACCGCCCGCAGATCGACATCTTCGGGTCGCCGAGTCAAACCCCGGTCCTTCCCCGTCCCGTCGTGCACCGCAACGACGGGTTGTCGCTGACAGTACCGCCCTCGGTGTCGAACGCGTTGCTCCTGGCCGAGTACTTCAAGCGCGCAGGAACGACCGACTTCGGCCTGGAGGTGGACGGGGAGTGGACCAGTGAACATCGAGACGAGTCGCCTGGGAGCCGGGCCTGGTGGGCGACGTTCACCGTGGCGATGACGCTGTCCTACCGCAGCACACCGGTGCTCTCCCGGACGATCACGACCAAACCGCAGAAGTTCGACCGCGTCCCCGATGCCCGAAGCCATCTCCAGACGTGGTGGCCAAAGCACTTCGAACGCTCGTTCGCAGAAGGAGCGGGCAGGGACGCCCTTTCCGCGGAGGGTGTTCGCCGTCGCGACGACCTGTACGCAACCCTCGAAGCCGAGCTGCGAGCTCGGCTCGACCAGCTGCAGAAGGACTCGGCCGCGCATGTGGGGCGGAAGCTGGAATCGGACCAGACGCTCCTGCGCCTCGCATCCACGGTCAACGGCGCAAAGGCCCTCATCCGGGACTTCCTGCTTCTGGGCTTCCCGCGTGCTTTCGAAGTGGATGGGTACCTGCGCATGTTCCTCGACGGCGAGCCGGCTCTGCCCGACCACGATGCCTACCTGAATGCGTTCGAAGCCGCGACGGAGGCGGCTGGGCCCCCTGAGCGACACCCGAGCGCGCGAGTGCGGATCAGGGAGGATGCGGACAAGCGAGCAGACGCCTTGGGGGCCACCCTCGGTGCCTACCTCGACCTGATCGCAAGCGGCGACCACGAGGAGTTTCACCCGCGGCTGGAGATGATCCTCACCTGGTCGGAGATCGCGTCGAGGATGGGCAGCCCGGACTGGGTTGCCGCCGTCCCTCCGCTGCCGCCGGCCAAGCTCGTAGCCACACCCGGAGCCAAGGGCGAGGTCGCGCTCGAGTGGCGCGACAACGCGGAGTCTGACCTGGTCGGATACCGCGTCTATCGCAAAGTGGGAGACGGCCAATGGAGTCCCATGGCGAAGGTCCGCAATAACAGATATGTAGACGCCGAGCTCACGCGAAACCTCGACCACCGGTACCGGGTGACCGCGCTCGATGGTTCGAATCCGGCGAACGAAAGCGAACCGTCCGAGACCGTTGCGGCGGAACCGCCGGCCGGCATCCTCTCTCCCTCCATCCGCGGTGTCGCGGTGAAAGGGAGGGCGCTGACCGCGAAGCCGGGCCGGTGGTCGGGCATGCCACCACTCGATTTCACGTACGAGTGGCGCCGCGCTCCCGCGCCAGGACGATCAGGCGTCACGATCCCCGGTGCCAACGGCCCGAGGTACGTCTTGACGACCGCTGACGTCGGATCCTTCATCCGCTTGGTCGTCACCGCAGGCAATCCCATCGGGCAGGCGAAGCGCGCCGTATGGACTTCGGTGGTCGGAACCGTCGCCACCCGCCCCTCACGCACCTCACAGCCCGGCATCGCCGGCGTCGCTCTGGCAGGCAAGACCCTCACCGCCGGCCCGGGCGGTTGGTCGGGCACGTCGCCGTTGAGCTTCGCCTACCAGTGGCGTCGGGTCGACGGCGCCGGGCAGGGCGTGGACATCCCCGCCGCCACCGGCCAGGACTACGTGGTGAGCGGCTCCGACGTGGGTTCGAGGATCCAGGTCGCG
>Ga0187892_10009777_pt1 | contig 12443 bp, 11 predicted proteins | sample MA1701073metaG_FD_139345 | JGI IMG/M metagenome (GOLD analysis project Ga0187892, IMG submission 139345) | Bio-ooze microbial communities from a basaltic lava cave in the Kipuka Kanohina Cave System on the Island of Hawaii, USA - MA170107-3 metaG ...
GCTCCGCGGCCACCGGCACCATTCAGCTTCACGTCTCTCATCTCCGTGCTTCGATCTCGCCCTCATGGGTTCAGTATTTCTTCGATGATAACCGTCTCACGATACATTGGCAGAGAGGGCGCGAGCCTCTGCACTGGGAGGCGCTGCTCACAAGGTTGGCGAACACGCCAGCATGTGCACGCGAACTGGAGCAGTTGAGTGCCATTCTCCAGGCCCGCACGCGTCTGGAGCCGCACGCAGTTCCCGGGCTCGAAGGGGCGCCGTTGCAGCTCCATGGGGCCTATCGAACCAGCGAGATCGTAACTGCCGTGGGCTACAATACCGCTGCAAGGCGAAGGCCCATCAGGGCCGGTGTTCTCCCCCTAACGGATGTTCGGATCGAGTTGTTGTTTGTTACCCTGGACAAGACCAGTGGATTCCATGACCGTATCGCGTATCACGATTATGCGATGAGTCCGTCGAGGTTTCATTGGCAAACGCAGAATACCGCAGGCCCGGACACAGCCGCCGGACGCCGATACCTGGAAAGCGACGGGAACGGATGGAGGTTTCAGCTGTTTGTTCGTGCAACGAAGGGCGACGTGTACCGGGCCTGTGGGCCGGTCAGGGTCGCTGATCCTGGCGACATCTCCGGAGACCGGCCAATGAGCATTGAGTGGACGCTCGAGGTACCATTACCCCCACGGCTGTTCGGCGAGCTCAGCGTGCTACGCGGTCAATGAGCGGGCAGACGAGCGGAACGGTTCGCGTACTCGCTGCGGTGATCCGTCGGGGCGACCGGTACCTGCTGTGCCAGCGCCCCGCGCAGAAGCGACATGGCGGCTTGTGGGAATTTCCGGGTGGCAAGCTTGAGGCCGGCGAGGCGCTACTGGACGCTGCGAGAAGAGAGCTCAAGGAGGAGCTGGGTGTCGAGGTGTCGGCCATTGGAAGAACGCTGCTTGTCGTGCACGATGAGGGATCCCCGTTTCAGATTGAGTTCGTTGAAGTTGAGATTGCAGGAAGTCCTTCAGCCTTCGAGCATGACGAAATCGCCTGGCTGAGGCGACTCGAAATCACGCAGCGGAATCTCGCACCAAGCGATCGACAGTTCGTGAGATCGTGTCTGTGAGTAGCGGAGCACCCGCCGGCGTGGACAGGTGGTAACTCGGGTGCCGTGCCTGCCTGGCGCACGCTGATCTTGACGTCGGCTGGCCTGGCTCGCATCGTTTTCCGGAATCACACGGGGCTCGAGAGCGCGACCGGGCATAAGAGCCAACTTCCCGATATCATGACATGATCTTCCTGCTCCTCGGCTGGGTCATCGGTGTGGCCACCGGCCTCGCGCTCGGCATGGCGATCCTGGTCAGCTTCGCGATCTCGCTGCCAGCCTTGCTGCTCTCGCTGATCAGCGCGCTGCCCACGCTGCCCTTCACGATTCCGCCGCTCGTCGCCATCCTCGTGCTGATTGCCTTCTACATCCTTGCCTACGCCATCGCGACGCTGAGTCTCAGGCCGGCGCTGCCCGCGTTCACACCGCCGCTCGCGGCCGCGATCGCGACGCCCGCCGGCGTGTCGGTGCGCGTGGGTGCGGTGGCCGGCGAGCTGTTCGCGCGCGGGCTTCTGATTGGCGCCACTGCCATCCTGAACGCGATGGGTGCCATCCTGCTGCCCGGCCCCGTCGGACCGCTGCTGTCCGTGTGGTGCTTCACCGTCATCTCCCTCGCGATCATCCCGCCGGTTGCCATCAATCCGTTCTACCACGGATTCCTTGGCTGGTCGGCGTGGCTGTTCCCGGTTTCCTGGGTCGCCACCGGCGTCGGCTTGCTGCTGTTCATTGTCAACTTTCCCTTTGCGTTTGCGGCCGCGGGCATAACTGCATTCCGCATCGATTTCAGCACGGGCGTGATCGAATCCAATGGCGGGATCACGGCCGGCCCCGCAGGATTCAGCGGCGGCTTTTCGCTGGGCAATTTCAACTTTGTCACGGCCGGCCTGCCGCAGGACAATTTCCTGCTGCGCAACCTTTCCTCGCATGAAACCGGGCATTCGCTGAATACCGCATCCATGGGCGGCATTGTGCTCTGGATCAACGCGATCGATGAGAACATCGCGCCCTTCCGAAAGCTCAACATGGCGTACGGCGAGCTGACCGCGGAAAGCCACGCGCAGGGCCTGCCGCCGGATGTTGTGCCACGCGTCGACTTCTTCGTCGGCAGCTGGGGGTGACCATGACGCAGACCCGGATCGATTTCTGGCGAGGCGTGTGCGGCTGCACTTCGGGCAGCTGGAGCGCCATTGCCGCGATCGGCTACTGCGCCATAGCGCCACCGTTGCCTGCATCTGCGCTGTGGACGCGCCTGGCCGCGAGTGTCGGCATTGTGCTCGCCGCCGCAATCGCCGGCAAACTCCTCGCGCTGGGCAGCGCGCGCGCGGTGCTCGCACTCTCCGTCCGGCAGGCGAGCTGAGTCATGTCGCTCTGTACGGAAGTCGGCCGCTGGATCACCGAAAACGTCGAAAAACCCGTCGAACAGTTTCTCGAGACGATCAAGCAGCAATGCACGGAAACCCGGCGTCAGATCGAGACGTGGCGGCAGCAGCAGGAACAGCGTTGCCGCGAGCAGGAGTGCAACTGGTGGTGCCTCTGCTGCAACAAGTGGTTTTGCTGGCTTGTCACCGTGCTGGTGCGGGTCATCGAGTGGGTCATCGAAACCGTTTGCCACCTGATTGTCGAGATCATCCGCGTCATCGTGATGGTGCTGATCGCGGTGACGCGCTGGGTGGTGGAAGCGATTGTTTGTCTGGTCGAGCGGTTCTGCGCATATCTCTATTTCCTGGCTGGCGTCGCACTGATTGCCGTTCTGGTGGGCGGCGTGCTGAGCGCCGGCGCAGTGCTGATTCCGGGCGGGTTTGCGGTGCTCCTGGCCGCGGTCATCGCGGCCATCGGCGCGGCATTCCTGGCGCTCGTCCTTTGCGAACCGAGCGTGTGCCGGCTGCTCGGCCTGATCTTCTGGGCGCTCAAGTGGGCCATCGTGATCGGAATGGTGATCTCCGTCAGCCTGCTCAGCGCCGCTTCGGGGTTTGTGGTAGTGGTCTATGGCGGCGTGTCAGCCACGTTCTTGTGGATGTTGCAGCAGCGTGGCTGCAGGATTCCCCGGATGCTGGGCTGGCCCTGACCGCGGAGCGCGGACAACGCGGATCGCATGATTCAACGCAGTTGCCGCGTGCGCACGAGGTAGGCGCGCAGATCGCCAACATCGTAGCGGCCGTTGCGGTTGTTGGCCCGGTCGAGGTAAGTGCGGGTGCGGTCATCCAGCGTCGATTGACCCGCCAGGCTGCTCATGAGCTGTGTGAGCGGCAGCGATGGATCGGTTACGGTCAGCCGTATCGCATCGGCAATGGTCCGGCCCGTCGCATCGGCAATGCGCCAGGATGCGGCGAATGTGCCCAACTCGAGCGGCGCTCCCGTCACCCGGATCGAGGCACCCTGCAAGGCTGCGTTGACGCCATCGGGCAGCTGGCCTGCGACGATGCTGGCCGAAAACGGTGCGAGCCCGCCGCTGAAACCGAGAACGCCGCTGAGCGGCCGCAGGGCGCTCACGGTATCGGGTACCGTGCGGCCGGAGATCTGCATTCCGGTGCCGGCGGAGAGGACAATGCGCGCGGCGCCACCATCGATCCGAACCGAGTGGAACGTGACGGTGCTCGATCCACCCAGGTGATCGCGCGTTGACGGAACCGTCGCGTCACCGAGCGTCACCACCTCACCATTCCGCGCAAAGACATCGCTGGCGGCTCCGCGATTGCCGCCCTCCTCTTCATTCCTTCGCAACGCGTTGTCGCCATCCGCTTCCACGAGGTGGTACCAGAACGGTCGCGGGAAGCCGGCGGGCACGGGCCTTTCGTTGGGAAACGCGTCGTGGTGATAGATGAGCACACCGCCCGCTGGCAAGGCCCGATCGAAGCCAGTGGCCGGGCGGTACTCGACAATGAACCGCTCGAGGCTTCCGGGCGAAAGCGCGATCCGCAGCGCTCGGGTGGAAGTCTGCGACGGCGTGAGCACGAATTCCTGCCGATTTGCATGGGTCACATCGTCGAATTCGAGCCAGCCCAGGCGCCACTTCATGAAGGGCGACAGCAGCGGAGGCCCGAAACCCACGACTTTGGGACCCGTGCCGCACCCCCAGCTGCCGCCCGCCATCAGGTCGAAGCAGCCCACTGTCCATGCGCGATCCTGCCGTTCGGTGCCGCCGACCTGGCGGTAAAGATCGGGCAGGCCGATGAGATGGCCGATCTCATGGGCAAGCACCGAGATGCCTTCCGGTTGCAAGCCCGTGCAGTCGAGCACACTGTCCGAAATGTAAACCTGCACGCGAATCGGCTGTCCCGAAGGCCGGAGATCGCGCGTGGCGATCGGCTGCCCGCCTTCTCGCGCCCCACCGAAGTGTGGCCATGGGCCCGGACCTCCACAGGATCCCGATACTTCTGTCGAGCGCACCGTCAGCCCATCCACCCAGCCATCGTCATCGCCTGAATTCGGTATGCCATCCGGTCCGTCGTTGTCGAACTGCCCGAAGTTGATGCTCGCATCGGCCAGATGAATGGCTTGCGCGACGTACTCGGCCATGCGTGGACCGATCCAGCCGTGTCCTTCGCGCTGGCCCGCCGCTTCGAGGCGGGATATCGACGTGCGAACCCAGGGTGCCACCGTGCCACGCACCTCGAACCGCCCGCGCGACGCCGCGCGATAGTACTCCGTCAGCGTGCCCTGCGCGGTGGGCCCCTCGAACAGGATACGCTGCATCTCCGCTGACGGGACTGCCGGGTCCGGCGAATCCGAGAACAGCGCTGGAATCAGGAGCATCCTGAGAACGCCCTCACGCGCGGCCCGCAATGACGTCGTGAAGAATGTCGACGTCGCAGGAATCCCGAGCCCGGGTGCGCCCGCCGCCGTCGCGAACGCCGCGTCCGCCGGCAGGCGGATCCCACTGCGCCTCGGCACCGGCTCCATGTAGATCCCGGGTGGCAGCTGTGCCTCGAGCGCGCCGGCACCGCCAGCCAACATGGCTGTCAGCACTACACAGAGCCTGGGCCATGAGTGCACGCAGCGCGCACTCATTTCGACTCCACGAGCGAATAGCCCTGGAGCGACGGGCGCAACACATTGAACGAGTCGGCAACCTCGAGAAGGACGGCATTGAGCGGTTGCATCGTGTCCCTGACACTCACGGACAGCTGCGGAATGCCGGGCCGCGCAAGCAGCAGTGCAACGCGCAAGCGGTTCCCGTTCAGACTCGCGAGCACAGTCCCGGTCGAACCGGACAACGCGGTCACGTTATCGCGGTCGATCTCGATGAGGGCGGCACCCTCGGCGCCGCGCGGCGAAGCCACGAGCAAGGTCAGCGTACCGGGCGCGCGCCCGGGGCCCGCGGTGTCGCTAAGCCCGCAACGCAGCTGAAGCGCGGTCAGCAGTATGGCCGTGAATTCGAGAAACCGGCGACCGGTCCTGCGCACCGATGACTCCCTTCTTCGCCGTCATCGATCCCGGCGTGGCAGCGGTCGTTAACTCGACCTGCCCGGTTGAGGAACGCGCGGGCCGGGCGGACGCAGGACACGGCGCCTGCGGCTACTCCAGCCGCAGGGAAGTCGCCGGATCGATGTGCGTGGCGCGGCGCGCGGGAATCCAGGACGCGAGCAGAGCGACGAGCGTGATTATAACGAGGGTGGCCGTGACAGCGCGCGGGTCGCCGAGTGCAGTATCGAAGAGCCAGGCGGCAAGCACGCGTCGCCCGGCCCAGAAGATGAGCAGACCCGCGACGATTCCCGCACTGACGTTGATCAGGCACCGGCGCGCCACGGCAGCCACCACGTTCGTGCGGTCGGCGCCGAGCGCCAGGCGGATGCCGAGCTCACGCCAGCGATGCTGCACGACGGATGCGATCACGCCGTAAATGCCAATGCCGGTGAGCAGCAGCGCGAAGCCCGCGAATGTTCCCACGAACAGCGTGCGGAAGCGCGGCTCCGCCACGGATCGACTCACCACAGCATCAAGCCGCTCGATCTCCGGTGCAAGCTGGGGCTCCTCCTCGGCCAGGATGCGGCGCAAGGCCTCGGGCAGGGCTGGCGAGCCGCCGCGTACGAGCAACAGCGGCGTGCCCCACCCGTCCTGTGCGCGGGGCAGGAGCACCGTGGGCCTGGCACCGCGGTCCAGCCCCATCTCGTGAATGTCCGTCGCAACGCCAATGACGCGCGTTTGATGCCCCTCCCCTCGACCACGCCAGCGGCCGCGGAAGTGACCGATCTGAATGGTGCGACCGAGGGGTGACGCGTCGCCCCAGAAGTGCCGCGCGAAGGCTTCATTCACGACAGCCACCGGCTCTGCGCCCGCAACGTCGCGTTCATCGAAATCGCGGCCGGCGCGCAGCGGGATGCCGAGTGTGGCGAAGTAGTCGGGCGAAACGAAGCGCAGCTCGACGGCGCCAATGCCGAGCTCGGGTCGTTCGGGGGTGTCTACGGGGAAGTTGACGCCGCGCTCCAGCGGCAGGTTGGGCGCGGCCGCCGCGTACTCGACACCGGGCAGCGCGCGCACACGCTCGAGCAGCCGCTGCGCGAGCTGGTCACGGCGCGCACCGTCATACTCCGGCGGGAACCGGCCCGGCTTGACCGCGATCACGCGGTCCGCGTCGAAGCCCGGGTCGACCGCAGTCAGTCGCGCGAAGCTCGTGGTGAGGAGCGCCGCTCCGGAGAGCATCACTACGGCGAGGGCCGTCTGAAGGAACACCAGCGCTTCACGAACACGCGTGTTGCCCGCTGTTGCCCCGCGTGCGCCACTCACCAGTACGGCGTGCAGGCGACTGCGGTACACGGGAACGGCCGCGGCAAGCCCGAAGGTCAGACCCGTGATGACCGAAACCGTGATCGCCCAGCCCAGCACGCGCGCGTCCAGTCCGGGCTCCCCGACCGCCGGCAGCGCGGTCGGCAGGGCGGCCAGGAACCCGCGCAGCGCAAGGCTGCTGACCAGCACGCCGCAGAATGCGGAGACGAAGGCGAGCACGAACCCTTCGGTCAACAGCTGCTGCAGGATACGTTTCGGCCCGGCACCTATCGACGCGCGCACCGCGATCTCGCGTTGACGGGACGATGCGCGAACCAGCAGCAGCGTCGCCGTGTTCGCGCACACGATCAGCAGGACCAGCGAGACGGCGCCGAAAAGGAGCCAGAGCGTGTGACGCACAGCCGAGCCGACGTGCACGTCGGCATGCGTGTAGAGCCGGAACAACTCGCCCTCCGCCGCGAGCAACGGGTTCGCCCTGCGGAATGCAACGCTCAACGCCTGCATTTCCGCGTCGCGCGCGGCCGCCGATGTCCCGTGCCGCAGGCGACCGATCACTTCCGTGTTGTGGCCCTCATCCGCCGGATCCACTCGCACAGCGTACGGCACGAGAAAGCCCGTGTGCTCCATTGCGGGTGGAAAGCGAAATTCCGGCGGGAGCACGCCCACGACTGTGCGTGCCTCACCCTCCAGGCGGATCACCCGGCCGATGATGCCAGCATCGGCGCCGAAACGTGTGCGCCATACGTCATCGCCCAGAATTACGACGGCCGGTTCGCCCGTTTCCAGCTCCACGGCATCGAATGCACGGCCGAGCCGTGGCACGAAGCCGATCGTGCGGAAGAACTCGCCACTCACGCCAAGTCCACGTAGCGGCTGCGCGACAGACTCGTCACCCAGATACGCCTCCTGCGTGCGGTACGTCGCGACCGCCTCGAACACGCGATTGTGATTGCGCACAAACTCGTACTGAAAGCTCGTCAGCGACGGGATGTCGTTGCCCTTCGCCCAGACCCACCCCACGTAGGTAAAGTCCTCCGGCTCCGGGATCGGCAACGGCCGCAGCAGCACCGCACTCAGCACACTGAACATCGCCGTGCTCGCGCCAATGCCCAGCGCCACAATGAGGACCGTGGCGGATGTGAAGGATGGCGACCGGCGCAGGCTGCGCATCGCAAAACGGATATCCGAGATCACATTCTCCGCACCCAGGGCACGATGCGCCTCACGGGCCTCCTCACGGAATGCATCCGGGCCCCCGAACGCCAGCTTCGCCGCACGCCTCGCCGCCTGCGCCGTCATCCCACGCTCCACGTTCCGCTGCGTCGCCATGTCCACGTGGAATTCCAGCTCGCGCTCCATCTCACGCTCCAACGCATCACCACGGCGCAGACTGCCTCGCAGACGTGACCACCAGGCCCGCAACCTCATGCGCCCTCGCCGCTCAGAATCAGGTTCACGCCCCGCGAGAGCTTCGCCCACTGCGCCCGCTCCGTCACGAGCTGCTTCCGACCCGCACGCGTGAGGACGTAATAGCGCGCCTTGCGATTGTTCTCCGTGATCCGCCACTCCGACGAAACCCACCCGTGCGCAACCAGTCGGTACAGCGCAGGATAGAGCGAGCCCTGATTGATGCTCAGCAGGCCTTCCGAGCGCCGCTCGATCCGCTCCGTGATGCCCCAGCCGTGCATCGGCTCGCGTTGCAGCACTTCGAGCACGATCATCTCGAGCGTGCCCTTGATGACTTCACCGCCGCGCTCGTCCGCCATGCCCCTCCTTTCGTTTTGTCAAGGATGCGGCCGCTCCTTTCGTTTTGTCAAGGATGTCGCTCGGATCCGGCGATTCACGCCGATACGGGAGGGGAAGTGCGGGACCGGCACCTCAGCGAGGAGGAGAGACTGACAACGATTACGGAGAGGCTATGGCCGAGCGCGCGGCTGACGGCGTTCGGGTTTCGGGACACTGCCGCGGAGCTTGCGCTGCTCGCCCGGCCGGCTTCGTGGCGAATCCGGCGATCCGTGCTGTCCGTGCTGATCGGGTGGGGCCTGATTCCGGTGGTGGCGCTGATCCCGCCGAATATCCCGTGGGCGGTTGCCGCGTTCATTGGCGGGGCCCGGACGGCGCACCGCAACGCACGGGAGCGATTCACGCTGGTGGAGCTGAAGGGGAAATGCCCGCGGTGCGCAGCGGACATACGGTCGCGCGAGCGACGAGCATTCCGTATGCCGGTGCGCTGCTCGACCTCGAGGTGCAGCAGGCGCTGACGGGTGGATCCGCTGCCGGATCGAGTCTCGCCTCAGCGCTGATTCACGGTCATCGTCGAACGGCCACCCGTCGTTTTGGTCCAGTATTCGATGTACTTCTGCGCAATGTTGTTTGCCGCGGCGAGCAATTCCGGCGTGGGCTGCTTCCCGGGCTCGGTGATGACGACGACGGCCGTGTTGAACTGTTTCTGTGAATTCGCGAACGACGGCGAGCGCGGACCCATGGCGGCAATGACATCCTGGATCGTGATCACGACCTTGTCGCCGCGGAAGACAGGCCGGCCCTCGGCATCGGTCTGGCCCGTGCGCTGCAGGTTGCGCAGCATGAAGAAGGGGGGCACTTCCTCGGGTGGGGCGAGGCCCATGAGGTAGAGCGCCAGCCAGGACCAGCCCTTTGCGGGATTGTAGTAATCGCGGTCGAGCTGCGTGAATGTGCCGTCCGGGTTCTCCTGCCAGGTGCTGCCGCCCATGATATCCGCCTCATAAGACCGACCGTACGGGAACCCCGCGGGCAGATGTACGCCTGCGCCCCAGTGCGTCGGTCCCAGCGGAACGCGCTCGCCATTCAGGAGCGCACTGGCACTGGCGGCCCAGCGATGACCCAGCTCGTGCGCGATCTGGGACACGGCGTAGTTGTAGTCGCGCATGCGCCCATCCGGCGAACGCTCCTGGATCTGCACCGCCGAAGTCGACACGGGCTGCGCGAACATGAACTGCAGGCGCCCGCGGCTGCACCAGGCGCCGACATCGCCCGTGTTGCTTCCGATGCCCGTGACGTCGCCACCGCGCGGGCCAGTGCTGGGTGTGCCACCTTCCGGATCATCGACGCGGAAATCGGAATACGATGCAATGAAATCGAATCGGTCACCGAGCGCCGTGATGATGGAGCACGCGACATCCTGCGCGCGCGGGCTCTCCGACCAGTGGAAGCCCTCGTAGGCGACGACGAACGGACCGCCACTCCTGCGCGCGGCCGAGAGGTCCATCTCCGGCGAATGTACGCCGGCGAGCGCTACCTGCGTGGCCGTCACGGCGTCCGCCGCCGAAGCGGGCGCGCCGGGACCGGCATCCGCGGCCACGTTGACTCGCGCGAGTCCGGAAAGAGCGAGAGGCAGCTGCCCCCGGACCGTGATCATGTTGCCCGACACCGTCACCTGCGGCTGCACACCCGGACCCGCCGCCGTGTAGCTCCGCGCCGGCGCAGGTCCGCCCGCGCGGCCCGCGCCCGCGCCGCCGCTCCGTATCGTCCACAAGACCGTCGCCCGCGAAAGATCGTCCGGCATCGCATCCCGCGCGAACGCGATGCGCCAGGTCACGCCGGTCGCTCGCGGATCGTCCGGCGCCAGCACCGGCTCCCGCATCTCGAGCGTCGCCTGCACGAACACGCCGTCAACCGCCCTGAGCGCCACGTTCCTCACGTCGAGATGACCGGCAACGGCCGTGTCCTCGGGGTCCCCGATCGTCGCCAGCGCCGTCTCGACACCGCCCGTCACCCCGGGGAACACTCCCACCACGCCGTCGCGCGCAGATACATCGTTGTACGACAGCTCGATCGTGCCGTTGCCGTGCAGCACCGCCTGAATGCGATTCACGGTGGGCACCCACGTGAACGCCTGGATGCCGCCCGCAGGCTCGCTCAGCGTACACGTCACCACCGCACGATCCGACAGCTCCTTCAGGAATCGCTGGCCGTTCAGGCTTGGCTTCACGTAGGCCGCGATGCCCGGGACCATGTTGATGAACGTGCTGCCGACGGTGCGCATCCGCGCGTACCGTTCCATCGCAAAGCCAGCCCGCGGCGAACCCGCCCCGCCGGCCCGGTTCCCCGCAGCCGGACCGCCGCTCGGAGCAGGTCCCTCCCCGAACGTCACGGCACCGATCGCGATGTTGAACGCCTCCCAGCTCCGGCCGGAGAACGGGAACCGGAAATTGCGCAGCGTCGCCATGCCGCCCTCGACCGGCGCCCCGAATTCCGCGTCCCAGCTCAGCTCGACGTTCTCCACGCGGTAGCCACCGCCCTCCGGCGTGAAGCGGAGCGTGCGCCGGTCCAGGTCGAACGGCCGCGCCGGAACCACCGCGCCCGGCTCCAGCTCGAGGTGGATGATGTCGCCGATCGTCGTGACCTTACCGATCGGGCGCCCGGGCCCCCGCTGGGCCAGCGCAGCTGCGGGCAGAGCGAGCAGGGCAAGTGCAACGATGAGGCGGCGGCAGGCGTTCATGAGTAGATCCGGTGTGCGGACAGGTTGTTTGACGGGATACAATATACAGTCGCAACACGCGAACGCACGAGCGATCCTGTGGCGGCCGAGGGTCGGAATCTCGAATGGATGACTGGAGCGGAACGGTCTGTTCGCGGGCGCATGGCCGGTGGGCGGAAATGTGAGCGGCGAGGGCGGACGGATCGGCCTGGCCGTGGCCGTCGAGCGGCTTGGAGCCTTCTACGGCGAGCCGCCGCCGCCGGCGACGGAGGACGCGTTCGAGCTGATCCTCTACGAGAACGTCGCGTACCTTGCGCCGGACGAACGGCGGCTGCGTGCGTTTCGTCTGCTGCAGAGCACGGTGGGCACGCGTCCGGAAGCGATTCTGCGCGCGCCCGCGGATGTGCTGGAAGCGGTCACGTCGCACGGGATCCTCAAGGGGACATCGTCGGCCAAGCTGCGGCGCTGTGCGGAAATCCTGCGCGACTCGTTCGGCGGTGACCTGAACACGGTGCTGCGAGGTCCGCTGCCCGCCGCGAAACGCGCGCTGCAGGCGTTTCCCGGCATCGGTCTGCCGGGTGCGGAGCGGATTCTCCTGTTCTGCGCGGACCAGCCGTTTCTGGCTCCGGATTCGAATGGACTGCGCGTGCTGACGCGCCTGGGAATGGTGGAGGAACAGGCGAGTTATGCGCGGACGTATGCGGCGGCGCGCGCTGCGGTCGATGGCGCTGGCCTGAGTGCGGCGCAGCTGAAGCGGGCGAATCGGTTGTTGCGGATGCACGGCCAGCAGCTTTGCAAGGACAACCGGCCGCAGTGTCCAGCGTGCCCGCTTGTTGCGGATTGTCCATACCCGAATGCGGTGGAGAATGGTGGCGCTCTCGCCCGGCGACCCGGCTGATCGCGGACCGGAAAAAATGGTGGTGAGATGACGGAGTTCCGGACGGCATTTCGCTCGCTGCTGCGCAGCCCGGCGTTCTTTGGTACGAGTGCAGCCTCGATCGGGCTGGCGATTGGCGCGGGGGTGGCGGGCTTCAGCGTGATCGATGCGATCCGGTTCCGCGCGCTACCGTTTCCGGCGGCGGACCGTCTGGTGGTTGTGGGCGAAGTGGCGGTGACGGCGAGCGGCGTTCCCGCGCGGCAGTGCCGGGGCGGCTGCGCCGTTTCGTACGCGAC
>Ga0187892_10009778_pt1 | contig 12442 bp, 14 predicted proteins | sample MA1701073metaG_FD_139345 | JGI IMG/M metagenome (GOLD analysis project Ga0187892, IMG submission 139345) | Bio-ooze microbial communities from a basaltic lava cave in the Kipuka Kanohina Cave System on the Island of Hawaii, USA - MA170107-3 metaG ...
CGACATCGGCAGTGTCTACATCCTGTCCTTCGTCCTCGTAGTGCTGAACGCTTGCCTGGCTGAAATCGTACGCGCCGGTGGACGGACACGCCTGCAGGCGGCGGCTCTGGGCATCTCCGTCGTCACCGCCACGGTCGGCTACGGGGCGTATTGTCTGGCGGAATCGTTCCCCGAGGAGCCGCACAGACGGGTCACGATCGTTCAGGGCAACAGCGACATGGGCCTGCATTGGCAGGCGAGCTCCGACGACGCGACCGTGAACCGCTATCTCGAGCTGACCTTAAAGGCGACCAACGACGCAAAGCCGGATCTGGTCGTCTGGCCGGAGAGCGCCGTCACCTTCTTCCTGGCTCGTGAGCCGATTCAGCAGGTGCGCATCGGCGCGGCACTGCGGAGCACCGGCGCCGATCTGGTTGTCGGCGCGCCGCACTATGAAGATATCGATCCGGCGGCCCCCAAGTTTTTCAACTCCGCATTCCACATGACTTCCGCGGGCGAGCTGGACGGACGATATGACAAGGCGCATCTGCTGCCGTTCGCGGAGTATTTTCCGATACAGACAGTCGACTTCCTGCGCCGCCGCTTCGAGCGCGTACGGTTCTTCACCTCTGGAGAGGGGACCACTCTGCTGGAAACGTCCGCAGGTAGAGTCGCAGTCGCAATCTGCTTCGAAGCGATCTTCCCGGATTCCGTTCGCCGGCGGATGCAACGCGGCGCCGATGTTTTCGTGAACTTGTCGAACGATGCCTGGCTCGGAAACTGGGCCGGACCGGAGCAACACGTCGCAATGGTGGTCTTACGGGCGATCGAAAACCGCGTCTGGGTCGTGCGCGCCACGACAACCGGCGTTTCCGCGTTCATCGATCCGTACGGCCGAGTACGGGGCATGACTCCCACGGCGGAGGTCGCTACTCTCAGTGCCGACATCGTTCCGATGAGAATCGATACGCTCTACAAGCGCTTTGGCGACGCGTTCGCCTATGGTTGTCTGGCGATGGCGGTAACCGGTTTAGGGTTTCTCAGACTGAGGTCATCGGCGATGCCGTAGGGAGCGATCCAACAAATGAGGAGACGTTCCTTTCTACAAGGTCTAGCGGCGCCGGAGTTTTCAGCGCGACGGCCGGACGACGGGCTAGCTTCCGCCAACGGCCGCCGTACATTGCGGGTCTACTTCATCAAGCCGTCCAAGTACGACACCGACGGAACGTTACTTCAGTACCGATGGGGTGTCATTCCCAGCAACACGCTGATCGTTCTCGGCGGCCTGAACGCGGCGTATGCCGCCACTCGGCCAGAGATCGACCTGCAAACCGTGCTTTGGGACGAAGTCGTCGACGGCGTGCTCGCGCGGCAGGTGATCGCCTCGATTCGGCGCCGCGCAAAGGAGGATGGTGTCGAAGTCGTCATCGGCATCGCGGGCATCCAGAGCAACCAGTATCCGCGCGCCCGTGACATCGCCCTTCAATGCAAAGCCGAGGGTCTAGCCGTGATCCTCGGAGGCTTTCATATCAGCAGCCACCAGCCATCCCAGGATTTCTTGACCTCGGTGGGCATGACCGTCGCAATCGGTGAAGCCGAAACCACCTGGATGGAGATCCTCGATGACTATCTGAGCTCGGGACTTCGGGCGGTGTATCGGGTGACCGACGGCGTACGCGCCAAGACAGGCGCCGGCGAGGTGACGGTGCCGCACATCCAGGAAGCACCGCTGCCGATGGTCGACTCACGATATACGCGCCGCTTCTTCAATCCAACGTTTTCGACGATTGACACATCACGTGGCTGTCCCTTCGTTTGCTCGTACTGCTCGGTCAAGAACGTCATGGGTCGCAGCATGCGGGCGCGTGACCCCCAGCGCGTGGTCGCTTGGCTGCGCGACGCGCACGATCGTCACGGCATCACCAATTTCCTGGTCGTCGACGACGACTTCTACCGCAGCCCGGGTTGGGAAGCGGTTCTGCAGGGTCTGGCGCAGCTCCGCCGCGAGGGGCTCGACCTGTTCTGCATCCTGCAAACCGATATCGAATCATCCGCCTACGCCGACACCCCGCTGGCACCGCGCGAGTACGCCAAGCATCGGCGCAGCCGTCGCTTCGTCGAGCTCGCAGCTGCCGCCGGCTGCTTCGAAGTCTTCATGGGATTCGAGTCGTTTTCGCCCGCCAACCTGGAAGCGGCCAGCAAGTTTCACAACGAGGATCTAGGCGATCGCGGGCTTGGGACTTCGACCACGGATGCGATCCGTGATCGGGTCAAGGAACGCTATCGCCGTGCCGTCGAAAGTTGGCACAAGGTCGGCGTCGGCGTGCATTGCGGGTACATCATCGGCATGCAGTTCGACGAGCCGGGTTGCGGCACGCAAGCGGCCCGAGATCTCGCGGACATTGGGGTCGACATTGCTTCCTTCTTCGCTTACACGCCGCTGCCCGGCACCGAGGACTACGATGACGCCGAGAGCGCCGGGGCGATCTTCGACCGCGATTTCAACAATTACGACTCGGCACGGTTTGTCAGCAGACACCCGCGCCTGACCACCGGCGAGCTGCAACGCGAGTACCGCGACGCGTACCGGACGTTCTACAGCTGGCGCCGGCTGGCGTGGTCCTTGATCAGTCTGTACGGCGTCACCGGCCTTACATCGGCAGCCCGCTACGGCATGCTCGCCCAGCAGCTGTACTACACCTACAGTGACCGCCGGGGTTGGCACCCCATGCTCGGCGGCATTTGGCGGATCCGGGACAGCCGGACGCGGCGCCAGGCGATTACCGACGCCGACGCAGCGCGCCTCTTTCTTGCGGTCTGAGCGGGCAAAACGCGTCGAACCTGTGCAGCCGGTAGGAGGTGTGCGGAATTCCGCGCACCTGCCTGTGTATGGCGCTTCACAGAGCCGGGATTCTCCCCTCCATTCCGCACTTCCAAACCTCCGAATGCGGCTGGCACAGCGGTTGCGTATGCAGCCGGGCAGGAGGCGAACAACGGTGCCAAAGAATCGACAGGCGGGCTTCGATTTCATCGACGCGCTACCCTCCGATGGCGAGCGAAAGTTGATGCTGGCTGTTCTCATCGATGCGATTCGAACCTTGAGCCAAGAGTTGATGGCCACCCGCGGAGCCAATCGTCATGCCTGGCTACAGGACGAGATCTGGGTGCGTTCGGACGACCAATCCGATCCCTTTGCGTTCGTGAACATTTGTTCCGCACTCGGGCTGAACGCCGGCTACGTACGGCGTTGCATCCGTCACCTGCAGCGCGGGGCCGATGCTTTTCGGGTGCACCGCTACGCCGCCAAGGTCGAGGAATCCTGGGAGCGTCAACGCGCCGGCCTCACATACCCCACGGTCAACCGCATTCGTCGTCGCTCCAGGGTCAAGCACATGTGGCCGCAGCCAAATATCCCAGCACTGCGCGTCGGCCCCATGCGTCTCGCCGGAACACACGCATCACACCCTTGAGATCGTTGCCCCTGCTTTACCCCTTCTTGGTCTCCCCCGTTGCCGGAGTGAAAGACGATGGGGGAACCGATCTCGCAGCGGCCATTCGTGCCGTTGGCGGCGGCCAGCGCTACCTGAGTAGCCGGCTCGCCAAGTCCGCGAGCGACCGCGGTATGGTCGAGCTCAGCAAGCGCGAGCGCAGCGTGCTGGCGTTGATCGGCGACGGACTGAGCAATCGCCAGATCGCCATCCGGCTGTCCTTGAGTGTCAACACCATCGAAACCCACCGGCGCCACATCATCGAGAAACTCAACCTGCACACCACGGCGGCGCTGGTGCGATATGCGCTGCGCCATCCGGTCGACGAATGACCAACGATCCGACCTCGCGCTACTCCTCCAACCGACCTCGAGTCACCGTGACCTCACCGCGGCGGATCTGGAAGAGATCACGGGCGGAAACCTCGAGGCACGACAGCTTGTTGCCGTAGACCAAGCCGGTGTCGAGACCGATCTTGTACGGCAGATCGATGAGCACCTCGCGGCAAGGCGTATGCCCAAAGAGGACTGTAACTCCGAAGCGGTGCGGTTTCTGGATGAACGTGCCGCGAATCCACAGCAGGTCTTCGGGCTCCTGAGCCTCGAGCGGGCGGTCCGGATTCACGCCGGCGTGGACACAGAGGAACCCGCCGAGCGACTGCGTCAACTCCAGCGCCTGGAGGAAGGCCAGATGCTCCGGCGGCATGCGCGACGCGATCTCGGGCGTCGGACATCTGTCGACTCCGTAGCTTCGCAACGTTGCGTCACCCCCGTTGTACAAAAACGCATCGCCATAGCGGCCTGGCATCCCCATGAAGGCGAGGAACATGTCTTCATGATTACCCTTCAGAAACGTACAGCGCGGCCCTTCCAGCTTGAGACCCAATAGACGCGCGATCACTTCTCTCGACCCCGGTCCGCGGTCGACGTAGTCGCCGAGGAAAACCAGATGATCGCCACCGCTGGGGGCCAGATGGTCGAGCAGTCGATTGAGCTCATCGACACACCCGTGGATATCACCAATGACGAAGGTACGATTTGCGCTCATGCGTCACCTGGGCCCCCCTTTTTGGGGTCCACCGAGTCGGCAGTGACACTCCTATCCGGTCTTATCGGCCGCCAACAGCGTAGCCAGGTTGGTTGCGTCTCCGACGACCTCAAGCGCAGCGCTATACGGATCCGTTGCTCCACTGCGAACGCGCTCGAGGACGTCCCGGAAGGCGCCTATGGCCACACCACTTTCGATTCGGCGTGCAAGTTCATCGGCCAAAACAGCGACGAACTCCGCTTGGCGCGCGTTGTCGTCGGCGCGCCCGTTGCCGCTCTGCCGAAGCTCACTGTGCTCGAGGATCGCGGCAAGCACCTCTGCCGTTCCCTGGCCCGAGTTCGCCTGGGTCAGCAGCACCGGCACCGTCCAAGTGTCCGTGGGACGGAGCTGCAGCATCAGGTCCAATTCACTCTTGATGCGCATCGCACCTTCGCGATCGGCTTTGTTGACGACGAAGATGTCGGCGATTTCAAGCAGGCCTGCCTTCATCGTTTGAACGGCGTCGCCGGCTTCGGGGACGAGCACCACCACCGTCGTATGGGCGATGCGCATGACATCGAGCTCGGTTTGTCCGACGCCGACGGTTTCGACGAGGACGAAGTCTTTTCCGAACGCGTCGAGCAGCTGGATGACGTTGCGAGTGGCGCGCGCCAGGCCGCCGTGACTCCCGCGCGAGCTGAGCGAGCGGATGAAGACCTGCTCGTCGAGATAGTGAGCCTGCATCCGGATGCGGTCGCCCAAAACGGCACCCCCGGAAAATGGGCTCGATGGATCGACGGCGACGACACCGACGCTCTTGCCGCGCTCTCGCAATGCGGCGACCAGCTTGTCAACTAGCGTTGATTTTCCCGCTCCCGGCGGGCCGGTGATACCGACGACAATGGCCTGGCCGCAGCGTTCCTGGATACGGCTTAGAACGGTGACGCTGTCGGCGTGCCGGTTTTCGACACGGGTGATCAATTTTGCGAGGGCGAAGCGATCTCCTTGAAGCATCCTTTCGGTCAACTCGAGGAGATTCATCGCCATCCGCCTTTGGTCGCTATAACCGAGGGCCATGGGAGGCGCAAACGAGGCTGCGATCCCCTCGCCTTGCGGGTGCACTGCGCGCGTGCTAGCCGACGCGACATGAAGCTGCTGCGCGCGCCGCTCGTCGTCGTCGGCCTGCTTCTTACGGCGATTGGCTTCGGTAACGTCTATACCGGAAGAACCAAGACGGCTGAATACGAGCAACTGCTTTCGACGCGCACAGCAGAGAGCGAGCCGCAAAGGCGCCCGCAGGCGACGCAACTCGAACCGCACTTGCGCACGACGCTTCTCAGGTCGCTTGCAGGCCGCCGCGATCCATTTTCTGTGGCACGCGCCAAGTTGGACTTCTATCGCGTGGTGTACAGCGGTGGTCGTTTGTTGATGTTGCTCGGAGCCTTCTGCGCGATCGCCGGAATCATTCACTTCTGGTACCGAGAGACGCGAACGACACCGTCCTTCGCAAGTCAGTAGACGATCGCCTCTTGGTACCCGCCACTGACGTTCGAATGGACCTGTTTGCGCGTTGCTTCCTGTTGGTTTTTGCACAGCTCTACGCCGGCGGTATCCTTGCGCTCAGCGTGCCGCCGTTCCACTCCATCGCGCGGGGATTCTATAAGTCGACAGCTGGCGTCTACCTTGGCGCCGGGATTCTCGCTTTTGGCGGCCGATTGACGCTGTCCTCGCGCGCCACCCTCAGCGACCCACTCGAAGTCGCCGAGCTGACATTCTGGCTGATCTCCCTCGTCGCCGGCTCGATCTATGTGCGCAGCCTTTGGGGCGACCACTTTGCGCTGCGGGCGCGCGCCTACGTCGCCACCTGGGCTACCGCCGTGGTCGCCATCGCGCTAGGAGCGCAGCACTTCAGGTTGGCGCCGCTGCTCTCCTTCGAAAGCATCCTCTACCCCATGAGCCTGTTGGTCTCGGCTTTGGCGTTGGGGGCAGTGTGCACCGGAATGTTGCTAGGACACTGGTACTTGATCGATCACGACCTATCGATTGACCCGTTTCGCAGTCTCTTTCGCTTCTTCGTGGGAACGTTGGTCGTGCAAGCCGCCGTCTTTGCGTTGGTCGCGGTGCTGATGGCCGGCATCGGTAGCCCTGGATCCGTCGCGGCAATGGCGAAGCTGACAGCCGAACACAGCGACCTGTTGCTTCTGCGCTTGAGCCTGAGCCCGTTGGCCGCGGGCGCCATCGGTTGGATGATCTGGAAGACGCTCCAGATTCCGCAGACGATGGCGGCAACCGGGCTATTCTACATCGCCATCCTGGCCGTTCTCGTCGGCGAGATGATGGGCCGCTTCATCCTCTTCCGCACCGCCCTGCCACTCTAACTTCTCCCGTACCCCACCCTCCTCCGGAATCCAGATGACGTGTACGCGCAGGCCCTTTTGCGTCCAGCCGAGATCGTAGCCGACTTGCATGCCCTCGCGCAGATCCTCGAACCGCCGATGCGAGCCGGCCATCAACACGTGGGCGAAGGTGAATGGAACTTCGCGACCGCTGGACGTGCGTACCTTACCGCGCTCGGGGCTGCGGTGAAGCTTGCAAATCACGCCCCGATAGAAATTGCCGATCTTGTCGATGCGATCGACGATCAGGCTCTCGTCTTCGTCGTCGCCGCCGGTTTTCAATGGACGACCGCCGCTGCTTGGCGAGCGACTTCCGTGAGACGCTCGGCGCCGACGCGATCGACGAACGCCGCGAAGCGTTCGCCCTTGACTCGTTGCTGGCGAAAGTAGTCTGCCAACGCCGCAACGACCTTGGGCACCTCGTCCGCGGGAAAACGGCCCGACACGCGCTTGCCGAGAGACGCGTCTTCGCCCAACCCGCCGCCGATCAGCATCGAATAGTGAGGTTCGAATTGCCCGTGGTCGCCCTTGAGAGACAATCCCGTCAGGCCGATGTCGCCGACATAGTGCTGCCCGCACGCATTCGGACAACCGCTGATCTTGATGCGAAAAACGCCGAGCTCTTCCACCTCACCATTGGTCGCGAGCAGATGATTGCGGATCTTCGTCGCCACTCCCATGGAGCGGCTCATCGCCAGACTGCAGTAATCGGCGCCAGGGCACGCTGTAACGTCGGTGATATGGAGGGCGTCGGCGGCACTCAACCCAATCTGCTTCAGTCGCTCATAGACCGCTTCGAGCTGGTTCCCAGGAATCCATGGAATCATCAGATTCTGGTCGTTCGCGGCGCGCATTTCGCCGCTGCCGTATTGCTCGGCGAGACCGACAACCGCCCGCAGTTGCTCGCCGGTGATATCCCCGAGCGGCAACTGTACTGTCGCTCCGAAGTAACCTTCCTGCCGCTGCGCGTAGGTGTTGGTGCGGAGCCAATGGGCGAGCTCTGCGTCTTTCACCTTCGGCGGCGCCGCCGCCGGTCGAGAAGGCACCGACGGATGGAATTCGGAAACGATCTCGGTTAGCTCAGCCCGCAACGCATCCCCTTGCTGTTCTTCCACCAGCGCTACCTGAGCATCGACTTCGCGCACGAAGCGCTCGGCACCCCAACGTTGATAGAGGTACTTCATTCTGGCGCGCTTCCGATTCTTGCGTTCGCCGCTGCGATGTTGCAGGCGAACGATCGCCTCGGTCATGATCAGAACATCTTCCGCGGGGATGAACTCGCGAACCAGTTGCGCCAGGTGCGGCTGCGATCCAAGACCACCCGCTGCGTAGACACTGAACCCCTTCCGTCCGTCCCGCACCTTGGGGAAGTATGCGATTTCGTTGATACGGGATTGGACGCAATCGTATTCGCAGGTCGCAAACGCGATCTTGAACTTCCGCGGTTGGGTCAAGTTGAGCGGGTGAAAGAGGAAATACTCGTGCACGGCGAGGGCGTACGGCGTGACATCGAAGAGCTCACCCGGCCAGGTGCCGGCGTGGATGCAACCGGTTACATTGCGAACGCTATCGGCGCAGGCGCCGCGCGTCGTGATACCCACTGCGTGCAGTCGCTGATAAATTTCGATCACTTTGCCGAGGTCGACCCAGTGGATCTGGACATCCTCGCGCGTCGTCACGTGGATGACGCCACGGCCGTATTCATCGCCTACGTCGGCCAGCTCGCGTGCCTGGCTGGGCGTTAGCAGACCGGCCGGGAGCTTGATTCGCTGCATATGACTGGTGTGATCGAGCTGGTAGTAAAGTCCGTAGCTTAGGCGGACCGGCCGAAACTCATCATCGCTCATCTCGCCGCGCCGATAGCGTTCGACCCGGCTAGCGTGTCCGCTCAATGCGGCGCGATGTTCACCGTCCGTAGGTCTCATTTCGAGGATGTTCCTTTCCCGCGCGGTTCCGAGTTCGTGGATTGATTGTGTCTATTATCGGCCACGGCGTACGCAACTGCAAGATTGTCGCGATGATCAGTGACGGCGGCAACTTGGTTGCCTTACCTGAGCCCGACCGATAAGAGTTCGCTCCACAGACGCTTTCATGTCGACACTCGATTTCTTCGGCTTGTGGGTGCACCTGCTCGCGCTGGTTGCCTACGGCGGGTCGACGCTCGCTCTCCTTATCGTCGTCTTGCCAGCTGCCAACGCCCAGGGGCATCCGTTGCGGCATTCGTTCTTGGCCCAAGCACTCCGCTTCTACGATCCGCTAGCCATTGCAACGTTGGGGGTCGTCGTCATGACCGGCGCGTTCAATTTGACGCGCTACAAGGACGCGCTCCGCGGCAGGTTCTTTTCCGAGGTCGGCTGGTTGCTTGCCTGGAAGCTCGGCTTTGCCTTTTTGGTGATCATGGTCGGCACCTACATCGCCTTCGGCTTGGGACATCGCATCGTTCGCGCCGAAATGTCCGGCGAGCCGTATGAGCCCGAACAACTCGATTCGATGGCGCGCCGGCTGGCCTATGCTTGTGTACTCAATATCGTCTTGCTGAGCATCACAACCTGGATAGGCCTCGAGTTCGGACACGGGCGCGACTGAAGGCGCGATCCCACCCATCGGAGGGTACGCATGGAGATCTTCAAGGACGTGCTCGCAGCTGTCGGCTTCTCCCAAGACAAGCTGAAGAAAGTCAATCTCTTCGACACGGAGCGCATGTTCTGCGACGTGTACGGCCTGGAGCCTGAGCAGGAGCAAAAGCCGCATGGCCACGGCGGCTCGGACAAGGTTTACTACGTCATCGACGGCCGCGCCGAGTTCCTCGTCGGCGACGAGCGGCTCGAAGGCGGGCCGGGCTACGCCTGCCTCGCTCCCGCCGGGCTCACCCATGCCGTGCGGAATCCAGGACCCAGCCGGCTGGCGCTTCTGGTGTTCATGGCCCCCAAGCCCTGACGGCCAGCCGCTACCTGCCTCCTTCAGCAGGCCTGTTGCAGAGCGGCGGGCCGGATGGTACCGCTTTCAGGATTTGTAGCGCCGCGAACGGAAGGAGCTGAACCGCAATGCAGATACCAGCGACCCAGATGCGTGTAGGCATGGTCGTCGAGCACCGTAATGAGCTGTGCCGCGTCATGGCCGTGGCCCATGTCACCCCGGGGAATTGGCGTGGGATGGTGCAGACCAAGATGCGGACCCTCCGCTCCGGTACCCAGCTCGAGCACCGCTTCCGGTCGGAAGACAAGGTCGAGCGCATCCTCCTCGAGCAGCACGAGATGGAGTTCCTCTATTCGGATCCTGACGGCTACCACTTCATGAACACCGAGAACTTCGAGCAGGTCACTCTGGACGCCGACGCGCTCGGCGATGCCGTCAAGTACATGACCGCGAACTCGAAGGTCGAGGTCGAGTTCCACGAGCACACCGCTATCGGGATTACGCTCCCCAAGACCGTCGACCTGCGGGTCACCGAGACCGAGCCGGGCCTCAAAGGAGCGACCGCCACCAATTCGCTCAAACCGGCAACGGTCGAAACCGGCGCCATCGTGCAGGTACCGGGTTTCATCGGCGTCGGCGAAGTGATCCGCGTCGCGACCGAAACGGGAGAGTATCAGTCGCGCGCCAAGTAGGGCCTGCGGTTCCGATACCCCGTCGAGAGCCCGCGCCGTGTCGGCAAAAACGGCTTGAAAACGCGGCGCTGAAAGCATACAAGGGCGCAAGATAAGGGAAAAAGTGTTGATCGTCGTCGCCGTGCGGCAGACCCCGAGCGGCGATCGCCGCGACGCTGGAGCCGGTCAATCCGGATCGTGTCGGTAGGATTGGGAGAACGAAGCATGAAATCACGCTGGCTGCTCGTCATTCTCTGCGCCACGATCGTGCTGCCCGGCTGCGCCTCGAAGAGCTACTTTCGTAAGCCGTGGGGGGTTGGGACTTTCGGTCCAGCGGTCGTCTGCGGCATCGTGGGCGCGGCAGCCGGTATCGGTATCGCCGAGGCGGTCAGAGGGGAATCATCAGCAAGCGTACAGCAGCCAGACGGCAGTGTTTTCATACGATCCCGCAAGGATGACGCCGACTACTACAAGGGGGCTCTCCCGGGAGCCGCAATCGGAGCCGCCTTGTGCGGTTTGATCGGCCACGCGGTCCTCGACCCGGAACGCCCCACCCCACCACCGCCGCCGCCGCCCACGCCTAGCCCGACACCGCCGCCGCCCCCTCCGTCGAGTAAGCGCATCGTCTTGCGCGGCGTCAATTTCGACTTCGACAAGGACGAAATCCGACCCGATTCGCGCCCGATCCTTAATGCCGCCGTCAATATCCTGAGTGAGAATCGCGACGTTCGCATCTCGGTCGAAGGGCATACCGACGCCATCGGCTCGGACGAGTACAACGAGCAACTGTCGCTGCGACGGTCCGAGGTGGTCTACCGTTATCTGGTCAACCACGGCGTTGCGCCGGATCGGATGGAAGTCGTCGGCTACGGCGAATCGCGTCCGGTCGCAAGCAACGATACCCCCAGCGGTCGTGCACAGAACCGCCGTACCGAGTTGCATGTCGTAGATGACCCGGGAACCGGGGCTGAGGCCGCACCGGCAGCACCCGCCGGGGTCGACTCGATCAAAACGGCGCCCGCAACAGCACCGTGAGCCGCCGGCCTGGGCCGAGGCTACTGGTTCTCTTCGCCAGCCTCGGGGAGCCATAGGTCGAACCCTCGACCAAGCCGTAGCGCCCGGAGAGCTGCCTGCTGCTCGGCACTTCGCTTACTGCGGCCTTCGCCCTTGGCCAGGACATTGTCGCCGACCAATACGTTTACCACGAAGCGTCGATCGTGGTCGGGACCGCTTTCCTCAGCGACTCGATAGACGGGCGTAGCGCGGCACAAGCTCTGACAAAGCTCCTGAAGCTCGGTCTTCGCGTCAGTTGTATCCAATTGACCGACGGCTTCGATCGCAAAGGCAAAGTGTTCCCGAAGCACGCTGCGGACGCGGTCGTATCCAACTTCCAGAAAAATGGCGCCGATGACCGCTTCGTAAGCGTCCGCCAGAATAGATTCTTTCTGGCGTCCGCCTGTTTTTTCCTCCCCCTTACCGAGGGTGACGTATTCGTTGAGCGACAGATCACGCGCCTTGGTGGCAAGACTCACTGTACTGACGAGGGCAGCGCGCAGCTTGGAGAGGCGTCCTTCGTCCTCGTTCGGATAGCGCTGCAGCAACAGCTCGCTGAGCACGAGCCCAACCACTGCATCGCCGAGAAACTCGAGTCGCTCCGCGACGCGCACTCCGCCCGATTCGACTGCGGACGAATGCGTCAACGACGCCCGCAGGTTGTCCGCATCGCGGAACTCGTAGCCGAGTTGCTCCTGAAGCTGCTTCAGGCGGTCGTCTTCGTCACTCATGATTGGTCATTGGCCAAAAGCCCGACCAGCTTGGAGTCGGCAATATCCACTACGTCTACCCAGACTTCGCGGTTGGCAAGCGACGGAGCGCCGGCAAACTCGACTCGCTGATAGTTGCGGCTGTAGCCGGTGAGTTTCCCGTGGCTCGACTGCTGCTCTTCGACGAGTACCGACAAGCGTCC
>Ga0187892_10009779_pt1 | contig 12442 bp, 10 predicted proteins | sample MA1701073metaG_FD_139345 | JGI IMG/M metagenome (GOLD analysis project Ga0187892, IMG submission 139345) | Bio-ooze microbial communities from a basaltic lava cave in the Kipuka Kanohina Cave System on the Island of Hawaii, USA - MA170107-3 metaG ...
AAGAGTGGATTTCCCATGGTCTTTTATCTAACTGGAACAGATTTGTCCAGCGCTTTCGCCTCTCGGGTCTCGAAAAGTGTCCGTCACTTTTAATCGCACCCGGCCGTGCGGGTAGAGCGATTTTTGGGCCGGGAGCCCGCCTTGAAGATTATCGGTCAAGCCATCGCACTCTACCGAAAGACCTTTAAGACCCGCAGGAAAAATAATCTCTTCAAGACCCAGTAACTGAGTGCTTCCACCCCGGCCCTGAAGCTGTGAAACAGTAAGGTTCTCGTAGGGAACCGGCGCTGTCCCGCTTTCTGTTGAGTGGCTAACCTATTTGAAATTAGTGCTCGGTCGTTACAGGAACGCCACAGCAGGCGTCCCCTGCAGGGTGGTGGAATTTTTCTCACACTCCACCGTTGGGGCAAGGCGTACCGAAGTCTATTGACTTTCTTGGAGTTCCCCATGCCCCTGCGGAGAACCACGACCGATGAACATGATTCGTCGCCGTCGTTTTCGTCCCTCAAACTCGGCATTTCTTCGAGGACGACGAGGACGATTTTTTGAGAACAGAAAGCAAATGATTCGCAATGCACAATAGGAGATCTCTGATGTTGAAGAAAACCCTCTTGACGTTTCTGGCAGTCACAGGACTGGCAACAGCCGGAGATAAGTACACCGAGTTACAGGATCTCGGTCCGTTGCCAGAGTATGTCGTGAAATCAATCAAAGAGAAGATGGTCGTGGACGGGAAACTCTCGGAGCCAGCCTGGTTGCAGGTCACTCCAATCACGCTGATGTTTCCGTGGGATTTTCAGACCGGGAAGAAACAGAAAACCACGGTGAAGATGCTTCGTGACACTGACACTCTCTATGTAGGCTACGAAGCCGAGGACACCGACATCACCGCCACTTATGAAAACCGCGACGATCCTACCTACAAGGATGATTGCGTCGAGATTTTCATCAAACCCAGCCAGGAGACCGATTCCTACTTCGGCATGGAGATGAATGCCCGGGGAGTGCTCTATGACTACTTCTATCCGTTCCCGAAGAGTCTGGACAAAGATCTGAACTTTGAAGGGGTACAGTTGAAGACGACATTGCGGGGAACGCTCAACCAACGGAACGATCAGGACAGCGCTTGGACGCTAGAGGTGGCCATTCCGTTCAAGAACTTCACCCCGCTGTCGAAACAGCTCGCACCCAAGAGCGGAGAGAAATGGCGCGTGCAGGTAAATCGGTGGGACGGCACCGAGGATTCCGCCGGCCGGCGCCTGAGCATGTGGTGTCATCCCGGCCTCAAGAAGGCAAACCCGCACAATCCTGAACGCTTCGGCGTGGTCGTTTTCAAATAAGTATCTGATGCCGCATCGTGAGGTACGACGAATCGCCACGCATGAAGTGGTGGGCTCCGTCATTCCCGCAAAAGAAGGTCACGCCGGCGGATAGTAAGCTGGGGCGGGAATCCAGGCGGTCTTTGCAGGAAAGGAGGCGTTGCCGCCAAAGCGATCTGGATTCCGGCTCGCGCTGCGCTTGGCCGGAATGACGGGCATGAAACGATCCTCGTCTGCGTCAGAAGGCTCTCAGAACAGGCTGGCTGCCAGGCACAGGCAACAAGAATCTCACGCCAGACTCTCAACAGCCGTTGTGCGATTCGTCCGCCTGCGGTTAGCAAGACCTACACGGATTCCTCAATACACTGTTCCAGCACATGGACTGCTTCAACGGTTGCTTCCTCGTTGATGCACAGTGGCGGGCAAATCTTGACGGTGGCGCCCCCAAATCCGACCGGCGCGAACATGAGTAGTCCCTTCTCAACCGCCTTGCGGACGATGGCCTTGGCGAGTTCGCCATGCGGCTCCTTGCTGCCTGGCTTCACCATGTGGAGGCCAGCCACCAGGCCCATGCCGTGATGTGCCCCAATCACCAGTGTATTCTTATTCTTGATGCCGGCCAGCTTGCAGTGCATGACGCCGCCTACCTTCAGAGCATTCTGCGCAAGATCTTCTCGAAGAATGATCTCCAGATTCGCGAGTGCGGCGGCAGCGCACAGAGGATTGCCCGTATGTGTGCTGGTCATCGCGCCGGGAGGATACAGATCCATCACATCCTGGCGACCGAGAATTGCTGAAATCGGCAATGAGCTGCTAAGCCCTTTCCCAAAGCAAGCCAAATCGGGAGAGACCTCATAGTGCTCGAATCCAAAGAGCTTGCCGGTCCGCCCAAATCCTGCCTGGACCTCGTCGAAGATCAACAAGGCCTGATGCGCATCGCACCATTCCCTGAGCTGCTGAATGTACTCCTTCGGACAAAAACTCGATCCCCCGCCCTGGTAAGTCTCCAGGAGGACACCCGCAACGTTGCCAGGCGCAACATACAGACGCTCCAGCGCAGCCTCAAAAACCTCGAAGCGAGTGTCCTCGGTGCGAAAACCGTCAGGATACGGCACCTGTACCATGCCCGGGTCTTGATTGACAATCCACTCCTTCAATCCCGGAATCCCTCCGACCATCTGGGCTCCAAGCGTGCGGCCATGGAAGCCCCGATCGAAGGAGACAATCACTGATTTTTCGCGCCCGCCCTGTTTGATCCCGTTCGTGCGCGCCAGCTTGATTGCACACTCGATGGTTTCCGATCCGGTGGTCAACAGGAACGCTTTTCGCAAAGGCGCCGGGCTCATGGAAACCAGTTTCTCCACGAGTTCTGCGCGAACCTCGTTAGGAAAGCAATAAGTGGTCAGCAACGGCTTACGCGCCTGGCTCACAATCGCGTCCACTATCTCTTGCCTGCCATGCCCCGCATTCGTGATGAGGACGCCGGAGCTCCAGTCGAGCCACTGGTTGCCCCATCGGTCAAAGACGCTGATACCCTCGGCTCGGTCCCAAACCACTGGAGGCTGGCCGCTCATGGCTTCCGGTTCGCATCGATTCAGTTTCTCAAGAATCGGAATGGAGTCGGGTACGGGAATGGGTGTTACAATTCTTCGATACTTTGTGTCGACGCGCTCAACCGTGCGCGGCTGCCATTCGGACGTTGCCGGCATATTCAGTGGCCTCCTGACCAGTTAGTTTGGGGATGATACTGGGTATCTCACAAGGATGCAAAGGGCAGTGTCGTCCTGAAGATCGCGCGCATGCCGTGCGGCGACTTAGTTCGCGTCTTGCAACCGCGGCGCCTTTCTCCTAATCTGATTCACTATGAACCCAACCATAGCAGCATCCCACTCAGTAGCACCCACAATTCAAGAGAAGCATCCGACGGGGCTGTACGTCCTGTTCGCAACCGAACTGTGGGAACGTTTCGGGTTCTACACCTTGGGCGCAATGCTGGCCCTTTACCTCCGTGACTCGGTCCAGGGGATGGGTTGGCCTGAGCAGGATGCAACCACTCTGTTTTCTTACTACCTGATGTTCGTCTACGCCAGTCCCCTCATCGGTGGGTGGTTGGCCGACAAGTGGATGGGCTACCGGTTGGCAATCACCGTTGGAGCGCTGTTCTTTGGTGCGGGGTATTTTCTGCTTTATGTTCCATCGGTCTCAACGCTGTATCTGGCTCTGACGCTAGTCGTCATCGGAAACGGATTCTTCAAGCCCAACGTTTCAGCGATGGTTGGAAGTCTCTATCCAGAAGGCAGCAAACTCAAAGATTCGGCCTACAACATTTTCTACATGGGCATCAACATCGGTGCCTTTCTTGCGCCAGTGGTTGCGGAGTTCATGCGTCAGCGCTTCGGATTTCGGATGGCTTTTACGGTGGCAGGCTTCGGCATGGTCATCTGCATGGCCACTTTCTGGGGCTTTCGAAAATACCTTTCGGGCCGTGACAAAGGCGGTGCTGTTTCTCCCGCACAGAACCAGCCACAAAGCGCCTTACCAATTGATTCGGTTCCCGATTCGAAACGAATCATGGCCCTGCTTGTAATTTTTGCGATCGTCATTGTCTTCTGGATGGCTTTCCATCAGAACCAACTGACCCTGACCTATTTCGCCAACGACAACACCGACTGGTCAGCTTGGGGCAACGTCTCCGGCGTGATCTCGAACGCCATCAACCCGTTTTGGATCATTACCCTCACAGTGCCGCTCATCGGTTTCTGGCGCTGGCTGGCGAAGAAGGGTTTGGAGCCATCCACGCCCGCAAAGATCGGCATCGGCATGTTCCTCACGGCGATGTCATTTTATGTGATGGCGATTGCGGGCTTGGTGGGCGGCAATACTGGAAAGGTTTCACCCTGGTGGCTCATTAGTGCCTATGCGATTGTTTCGCTGGGAGAATTGATGCTGTCGCCCATGGGCCTGTCGCTTGTCTCAAAGGTTGCCCCTGTCCATATGCGCGGCCTGATGATGGGAGGCTGGTTTGTCGCCACGGCCATTGGAAACAAACTGACGGCCATCGGCGTTTTCTGGCGTGTTTGGGACCACTCGACCTTCTTCTTCATCCTGGCTACGATGGCACTCTTCATGTCGGGTGTCCTATGGCTGCTGCTGAAACCACTCAAGAAAGCCATGCCAGGCGTCTAGCCCGCTTGTATCGCAAGAGAGCCAGTCCAACACAGTCTCTCAAAACAGAGTCAGCCGCGAGAACCCACTTCCCTTCTCTGCGAGAGACTCGGCCATCCCGGGTCCGAGCACGACTTGCCGCCCGTGCAGATTCGAGACGAAAATTCGTCGAAACCCTCTGAGAACAAAAGCTGAATCTTCCGACCAGAAGTACCGATATACTGGTTTGGCGGGACTCGTGCTGCGATGAATTTGAGTCAGCCGCCTTCGAAATATCCCAACCATCTTTGTTCATAGGCCAGCAGCGGTGACCAGGCTGGAACCGAACCGTGCGGTCAGACCTTCGCAACCTTGAACGGAGGAACGCAGTCCATGAAACGGACTCTTGAAAACAAGCTGGCGGGCGGCTTCATTCTTGCCGTTGCTGCATTGTGTGCTGCCGGTGTCGCATCCTATCGCAGCACGCAGGAGTTCGCCGAAGCGGGAAAGGCCGTGGGCCGCAGCCACGAGGTTCTGCGTGAACTGGAAAGCACACTGCTGGCGGTAAAGGAGGCGGAAGCTCGCCAGCTGGCTTTCCTGGCCTCGGGAAACGAAAGGATGCAGCCCGCACCCGTTGTCGCGTCCACAATCGAGGCGAAATTCAGCCGGCTCAAGGAATTGGCCGCCGGTGCAAACGGGCAGCGGGAGAGGGTGCAGGAGTTAGAGCGTCATGTTGCACGCGAGGTCGAGCTGCTGCAACAACTGAGCGATTCTCGCAAGGAGAGCTCGACGCCAACCTCCGACGTGACGGCAGACTGGCGTACTGTTTCTGCCCTAACTACTCAAATTCGAACCAGCGCAGCGGCTATCGCTGACGCTGAGAACGAGACGCTCAAGCACCATTCGGAGACAGTCAAAATCAAGGCCCGCCAGTCATCTATCACCTTTCTGGCCCTGGCAACGCTCACTGCCCTCTTCATTGGCTTCGCTTTCCACCGTCTCTCCCGCGATATGCGGGAGAGGCGTCATGCGATGGAGCAGTTGCGCCATAGCGAGGAGCGCTATCGGCTGCTGGCTGACAACTCCCTTGACCTGATCGCGTTGCTGGATCTCAAGGGCAACCTCATCTATGCCTCTCCGTCCCATGAGACGGTGCTGGGCTATGATCCCGCCTGGCTTGTGGGGCGCGGTTTTTCGGCGCTCATCCATCCGGAGGATTTGCCCCTCGTGCGGCTTGCGATTTCGCAATTGCCCGACAGCGGGCCGGGAAAGCCGACTGACGTCCGGCTGCGCCAAGCTTCCGGAGAGTGGTTGGACATAGAATTACTGCTGTCCACTTTTGCCATCCGAGGCGTTTCGGGGCATCGCATTCTGCTTTCGGCGCGCAGCATTGCGGAACGGAAGCGCTCGCAACAAGAGCGGGAGAAGTTGATCCAGGAACTGCAGGAAGCCTTTGCCAAGATCAAAGTTCTGAGCGGCTTCATCCCCATCTGCGCCTCTTGCAAGAAGATTCGCGACGATCAGGGATATTGGAATCAGCTGGAAGCCTATATCCAAAGCCACACCGAAGCGCAATTCTCCCACGGTATTTGTCCAGACTGTGCGACTGCGCTTTATCCAGACTACTTCACCAAAGGGGCATGACGCGCTTGGGCTATAAATTCGAGAACCAAATTTTCAGAGTCGCCGGTGCCACGAGCGGCACACGCGTCGCTCCCGCGATTCTTGGACGCCCTGAACGCAATGCATTTGCTGGAACCGCTCGCGCCAGCAGCCTATTTTTGCGAGCGGTGGGAAAGACTGCGTGCGAAGAACCGAGGAACCTCTGGCGATGAATCGGTCTGCAGAACGAGCGCTTGCGATCGAACTCAAGCAAACGACTCAACACATTCACAGCAGCGCAGACCCGATTCTCGTTGATTCGGGCGAAACGATCGTTGAAGTCAACCAGGCGTTTCTCGACTTGCACGGATACGATCGTGCAGTAGAGCTTGAGGGAAGACCTCTCTCCTTGGTCATTGCCGAGGGGGACAGTGAGCGGATTCTGAGCATCCGGCGCCGCTGGCTGCGAGGTGAGACGGTTCCATCGATCCTTGAGTTTCGCGGGTTGCGCCAGGATGGCATGCTGGTGGATCTGGAAGCCTTCGTTACACTTCTGCAGGCCGGAGCCCAGCCCCGCTTTGTAACTCTTATCCGGGACGTGGGGCTCAAGAAATTGACGGAGCGGGCTCTGCGCGACTCCGAAGCGCGGCTGCGAACGGTGGTTGAGAGTCTGGGAGAAGGGCTCTTGATCACGGATCTCGACGATGTCGTGCAAATCGTCAATGCCCGAATGCTGGCATTAACCGGTTTCACCGAGGAAGAAATGAAAGGTAGGCGGGCGTTTGAACTCTTGCTCCCGGCGGAAGAATGGGGCGCGGTGCTCAATCGGCGCGAGCGCCGGTCGAAGGGAATCACCGAACGTTTCGAAACCCAGCTTTTGCGCAAGGATGGAAGCAGTTTTTGGGCTGAGATCAATGCTTCTCCGCTGTGCGATCCGGGCGGCGCAGTCATTGGCACGTTGAGCGTCACGAACGACATCAGCGCTCGCAAGCAAGATGAAGAGCGCTTGAAGTTCCAGGCCGACGTCCTGTCGCACGTAACCGAGGCCATCATCGCCGTCGACACCGAGAATCTGGTCAACTACTGGAACCACGGCGCAGAGGAGCTCTATGGCTTCAAATTCTACGAGGCACTTAGCCGCCCGCTGCGCGAACTGATTCATAATGACTGGCTCTCGCCCAGCTCACCCAGCGAAAATGCCCTGGAAATTGCCAGTGTTTGGCGCGGAGAGACAGTCCACCGGCACAAGAGCGGTCAGCAACTGGTGGTCGAGGCCTCCGTTCGCAGGCTTAACGATGCTTCAGGCGAGCCTTGTGGCTATCTCGCTGTGATCCGCGATATTAGTGAACGCCGGCGGGCGGAAGCGACGCTCCGGCAAAAGGAAGAAGAGCTTCGCCAAGCCCAGAAAATGGAAGCTGTTGGGAAACTGGCTGGCGGCGTCGCCCACGACTTCAATAACCTGTTGACCGCGATCGGGGGCTACAGCGAAATGATGCTGATGGCCCTGGGCCCCAGGGACCCGTTGCGCGGCGATGTCGAAGAGATCAAGCGGGCCAGCCGGCGAGCCGCGGACCTGACCCGCCAACTGCTGGCATTCAGCCGCAAGCAAGTGCTTCAGCCACAGATTCTGGATCTCAATGCGGTAGTTTTGGGCATGGACAAGATGCTGCGCAGACTCATAGGAGCTGACGTCGAGCTCGTTACGGTGCTTGAGCCCGCTCTGGCGTCAGTGAGAGCCGACCGAAGCCAGATTGAACAGGTGATTCTGAATTTGGCCGTCAACGCCCGCGATGCAATGACTCGAGGGGGCAAACTCACCCTGAAGACAGCGAACATTGAACCCGGCACTGCAGCAGTTCCCGCCGGTTTCTCTAATCCAGTGATGTTGGCCGTCAGCGACACGGGCTGCGGCATGGATGCTGAAACCCAGGCCCACATTTTTGAACCTTTCTTCACGACCAAGCAGCAAGGCAAGGGAACCGGCTTGGGCCTTTCCACTGTGTACGGCGTCATCGAACAGAGTGGAGGACGCATCTCGGTGGAAAGCGAGCTGCTGCACGGCACCACGTTTCGCATCTATCTTCCTCAATCGGAAGTCCAACAACCAGCCGCAGCCGAGCACGGCCAGATGGAGCTGCCCGTAGGTACAGAAACTGTTCTTCTGGTGGAAGACGAATGCCTTGTTCGAAGTTTGGTCCATCAAGTTTTGAAACGCAGCGGCTACAACGTGCTGGAAGCTCAGCATGGAGCGGAGGCATTGCGGATTGTTTTGCAGCATCCTGGCCCTATTCACCTCTTGCTGACTGACCTAGTGATGCCACTAATGGGCGGGCGCGACCTCGCCAAACGACTACTCGGTATGCGGAAAGACATCAAAGTGCTCTATATGTCCGGATACACCGACGATTCCGCCATCCGTCAAGGTGAACTGGAACCGGGCACCGATTTCATTCAGAAACCGTTCACTCCCGATTCGCTCTCTCGTAAGGTTCGAGGTGTGCTTGACAGTTGAACCGCTCCGCCCTGGTTCACTCTCCCAATCGGCGCATCCAACTCGCAGGTGAACTCTTGAACTCCCGAAGACGGCCCGCGGTTTGCCATCAAACGTCGTCACCTGGACGCAGCGTCCAGATCATTTTTGAGGACAAAGACATCATCGTGGTCGACAAGCCAGAAGGTTTGTTGACGATCGCGACCGACAAAGAGAAGAACCGGACGCTCTACGCTCGACTTTTTGAGCATGTTAAAAGCAAACACCCCCCGGAAATGCTTTTCATCGTCCACCGCCTCGATCGCGAAGCCTCCGGGCTGTTGGTCTTCGCCAAGTCGGAAACCGCCAAACACCATCTGCAACAGCAATTCAAAGAGCACAGTGCCGGCAGAATCTATGTAGCGATTACGGAAGGCCGGCTAGCTCGCAATCAATACACTATCGAGTCTTACCTGGCTGAGAATCGCATTCACCGATGCTATTCCACCCAGGATCGCAGCAAGGGAAAGCGGGCGGTGACTCATGTCAAAGTATTAAAGCACTCACTGCATCGAACTCTCGTGGAGGTGCGGCTTGAAACGGGACGCAAGCATCAGATTCGCGTACACCTGGCGGAACAGGGGCACCCGATTGTGGGTGATCGTGTCTACGGAAGTCCGAGCAACCCCATTCGCCGCCTGGCCCTGCACGCCGCAAAGTTAGCGTTCAAACACCCACGGTCGGGAAAGCTCTTGGAGCTCGTTTCTCCCCCGCCGGCGCTGTTCTCTTCCTTGACCTGACATGACACACCCGCGGAGGTAGCATGCCTTCCTTCCAAACCAGCCTGGAGTTTCTGGCGATCCTGTGTTGCAGCCTCTTCTCGGGAGCCGCTCTCTATATCAATTTAGTGGAGCATCCCGCACGAATGTCTTGTGGGGTCGGGGCTGCTGTGGCGCAATGGGCCCCGAGCTACAGACGGGCCACATGGCTGCAAGCGCCCTTGGCAGCTAAGGGAACCGCATGTGCTTTGATGGCGTGGTTGAATGGTTCCGGACCGGAATGGCTTGTCGGTGGAGTGTTGCTGGGTGCGGTTATCCCCTTCACCTTGCTTGTGATTGCACCGACGAATCGGAAATTGCTTTCCTTGCCTTCCGGCTCGCGGTTGGAAGAGACACGAGAACTTCTGGAAAAGTGGAACCGGCTTCACGGGGTGAGAAGCTGTCTGGCCTTCGCAGCGCTCGTTATCTTCTTGCTGGACGCACGGCATTGACCAACTGCCTTCAGGCTTCCGTTTCTAACATCCGCAGCAAGTAGCGCCCATACTCATTCCCCTTCATCGTTTCAGCCACGAGCCGCACCTGTGCCGCGTCAATGAACCCCATCTTTAACGCAATCTCTTCGAGACAGGAAACCATCAGGCCCTGGCGGTCCTGGATCGTTTGAATAAAAACAGAGGCCTGCAGCAGAGATTCATGAGTCCCCGTGTCGAGCCACGCGATGCCTCGCCCAAATTTCTCGACGTGGAGTTGCCCTGCTCGAAGATATTCGAGATTGAGATCCGTAATCTCCAGCTCTCCGCGTGGTGAGGGCTTGAGCCGGGAAGCCACTTCGGACACCTGGCTGTCGTAAAAGTACAAACCCGGCACGGCGTAAGATGAAAGAGGCTGGGCAGGTTTTTCCTGCAGCGCTTGTGCCCTTCCGCTGCTGTCAAAAGAAACAACACCGTAACGCTCGGGATCTCGCACTTGATAGGCAAAAATGGTAGCGCCAGTCTCGCGGTCTGAGGCGCTTTGGATGCACCTGGGCAGGCCGTGCCCGTAGAAGATGTTGTCTCCCAGAACCAGGGCGGCGGGCGCGCCTCGCAGAAACTCTCGTCCAATCAGGAAGGCCTGCGCGAGGCCGTCAGGGCTGGGTTGGGCGGCGTACTGAAGTTCGAGTCCCCAAGTACTACCGTCACCCAGCAGCCGCTTGAAACCCGGCTGCTCATGTGGCGTCGTGATGACAAGGATTTGGCGGATCCCGGCGAGCATCAGTACCGACAAGGGGTAGTAGATCATCGGCTTGTCGTAGACAGCCATCAGCTGCTTGCTGACCGCACGCGTCAATGGATAGAGCCGGGTGCCTGATCCGCCGGCTAGAATAATTCCCTTTCGCATCACACCTTCTCCTGTTCAGAGTCAACCTCGGATCTTTCAGCGTGGTTGCATGCTTCTCACAATTGTTGAGCATTGCAAATCATGGTTTGGCACTCCTGCGTGCTTTGTCGATGGGCACAGTCATTCTGCCAAAAGTCGCAAGCCTCGGAATCCATCAGAACCCGTGCACATTCCAAAGAGCGCCAAGTATAGCAGACTGGTTCTGTTGACGGGGCCGGATACCAGGCCAACTTTCCAGAGACCCTAGGCATGGATTTCGGCTGGTGTTTGCCTGCTTGTGCCGCTATGATGTGGCCGCTTTTTCGGGCTGGAACCCTTTTTCAGCGCTCTAAAGAATTCGAGTATCGCGAGGTTCTGCATGGACAAATTCAAGCAGCTTATCCGCAGCGTTCCTGATTTTCCAAAGAAAGGGATCCTCTTTTACGACATCACCACACTGTTAAAGAATGCACAGGCTTTGAAGGAAGTACTGGACGAACTGGGTGCGCACTATCGCACCCAGAAGATCGACTTGGTTGTAGGCATTGAGTCGCGGGGCTTTATCTTTGCTCCCGCACTGGCTTGCCAGTTAGGCGCCGGTTTTGTGCCAGTCCGTAAACCGGGAAAGCTGCCAGCCGAGACGATCAAGGTGAGCTACGACCTTGAATACGGGAAAGATACGCTGGAAATTCACAAGGATGCCATTCAACGGGGACAACGGGTGTTGGTCGTGGACGATCTGTTGGCCACCGGCGGGACAGCAGCCGCAGTCACCCGGCTGATCCGACAGTTGGGCGGAGAAGTTGTCGGCCTGGCATTCCTGGTAGAACTGGATTTTCTAAATGGTCGGAAGAAACTGGACGGCTGCGATATCTTCAGCCTTCTGCGTTATCAAGAGTGAGCTGGGGACGCTGACTAAACCTTCGCGGCTAACCGCGGCAAGATCTCACGGGAGTTCAGGGCTCGGTTGTGAACTCAGCCAGAATCTTGAGGAAGTCCCGTTCGCAGTTCAGGAAAGCGTCGACCACTTCCGGATCGAAGTGTTTGCCGCGATCTGTCAACAGGCGCCTTTTCGACTCTTCAGGACTCACCATGTCTTTGTAGACGCGCTTTGAGGTAAGCGCGTCGTAGGCATCGGCAAAAGCCACGATCCTGGCACACAACGGAATGGACACACCCAAAAGGCCGAATGGGTATCCGGAGCCGTCAAACTTTTCGTGGTGGTGGTAGGCGATCTCCTTGCCTAGTGTCAAAAACGAACGGCCAGGCAGTTTGCTTTCTGCTGCCTTGAGCGCATCACCGCCGATGATGGTGTGCGTCTTCATGATCTCATACTCTTCGCGAGTGAGTTTTCCGGGCTTGAGCAGGATACTGTCTGGAATGCCGACCTTGCCAACGTCATGCAGCGGGCTCGACTTGTATAAGGCGTCGATGTAACCATCATCGATCTGATCCCGATACGGCGGCAGCGTTGCCATATGCTCTGCAAGAACCCGGCAATACTCCCGCATTCTTTCCAGATGCACACCGGTTTCCGGATTGCGGCATTCAGCCAGCTTCGCAAAACCGATGATCGCTGCATCCTGGGCCGACTGCACTTCCAGTAGTCGGTCGATCAACTGCTGTTCCATGTTCTTCTTGTCCGTGATGTCTCGAACCACAAAGACATCGGCAAAAGCCTTTCCACGCGAGTCTTTGACACGGCTGATGGTTAGATTGGCATACCACTCGCTGCCGTCCTTGCGCCGGTCAATCACTTCACCTGACCAGTA
>Ga0187892_10009780_pt1 | contig 12437 bp, 10 predicted proteins | sample MA1701073metaG_FD_139345 | JGI IMG/M metagenome (GOLD analysis project Ga0187892, IMG submission 139345) | Bio-ooze microbial communities from a basaltic lava cave in the Kipuka Kanohina Cave System on the Island of Hawaii, USA - MA170107-3 metaG ...
AGGACACGGAGACGGTCCGCCGACGCACGGTTCCCCCCGGGTTGTCGCCTGCTCGAGGGACCCCTGACAACCCGCTGACCCCCGGTGTCGGGCAGCCGTCCGTGCGCCGCCGCCGTTCCCCCTTTGACGTCCGCCGCCAGTTGCGGTACTTTCGCGCCGCCGAGGCCGATCCAACTTCCTATCGGCAGGCTTCCGTAGTGCGCGCTTGACCTGCCCCGGCGCGCCTGTTTGGGGCGGTTCGGAGCGCCGACGATGCTGCGGACGGCCTGGAGCAGGGCTCCGGGCTCGAATCGCCCGATAGCGCTCTCTCGAGCACCTCGCGCAGGAAGCGCCTGAGGATCTCATGGTCCTCGACGACGAGGATCGTCGGAGACGACCGTCGCCGGTCTTCGTCGGGCAGTCCTGTCGAGCAACCCTCCGGAGCAGGCGGCGCGTGGTCAGGTCGACTGTCGCCTGTGAAGGGACAGGTGTCACCTGCCAGGAGACACCCGCACGCCCGGGCGCGCCAAAAGGCCCGCAGCACTTCGGCGTTCGCGCGCCGGCCCGCCCTTTGCTCGAGCCGGGACTGTATGCACCTTCGCCGACTCCTCGTCCTCATCGCGGCCGCGGCAGCCGCCAGCGCATGGCCTTCCAGGGCCGTCTGGGCCCACGAGGCCGTCGATCCCGTCTGCGGCATGACCGTCTCGACGGACGACGCGCGCTGGACGGCCAAGCACGCCGGCAAGACGTACTACTTCTGCATGGAGGCGGACCGCGACGCGTTCGTCGCGGCACCCGAGAAGTACGTCGCGGTCCTGCGGGTGGAGCGGCTGCTCGGGGACGAGCGACTCGACCTCGTCGTCACGCCGCCCGTGCCGGTCGAGGGCGACGTCGTCCGGTTCGCGCTCGAGGCGAAGGGAGTGGCCGTCGCGGGCGCGCGGGCGTTCCTCTACGACGTCGACCGGAGCGCCGAGACACGGGCGCGCGAGGCGCTCTTCCACCGCCTTCCCGACGAGACGCTCGCCTTCCAGCGCGTGCTCGGGCGGCGCGGGGAATGGCGCGTGATCGTCGAGGTCGAGGGGGCGGACGGCGCGCGGTCGCGCACCGTGTTCGCCGTTCCCGTCGCGCCGCCGCCCGCGCAGGCACCTGCGGGCGCGGGCGGAGCGCTGTCCATGAACGAGCAGCACGACGCCATGCGCCGGATCGGCGACCACTGGGCGGCGGCGGGCCGTGAGCTTGCGGGCGCGCGGCCCGACCTTGCGGCCGTCGCGGCGCACCTGCGGGCAGTCCGCGAGGATGCGCGCCTCGTCCCGAGGTTCTCGCTCCACCGCTTCTTCGAGGCGAAGGGCGAGTTCAAGGCCCTGGCGCAGGACTTCCAGGCGCGCGTCCAGGCGGTCGAGAAGCGGGCGGCCGATGGCGATGTCGAGCGGGTGCGGTCCGACTACCGGCGCACGGACCTCGAGAGCTGCACGCGTTGTCACGTGAAGTTCCGCTGGGCCCTGGTCGACGACCTCTCGCGCTTCCCGGAGGTGCGACGGTGAGGCGCCGCCGGCTCATCGTCCTCGTCGCCGGGATGGCGCTGGCCGTGAGCGGTCTCGGCGTCGGCGGATTCCTGCTCTGGCGAAGGCTCGGACGCGAGGACGCGGGGCCCGTGCGCCGGCCGCCCATCCCGCCGCCCGCGCTCGCCTCGGGCGTCCCACGGCGGGCCGAGATCCTGGGCGACGTCGAGCACGGCGCGCGCATGTTCGCCGCCTCGTGCGCGAGCTGCCACGGGCTTGAAGGACGAGGCGACGGTCCCGCCATGGGCCTCGTCCGCAACCCGCCGCGCGACTTCACGGACCCGACCGAGATGAACGCGCGGACCGATGAGTCCCTCCACCGCACGATCCGCGAGGGCGGGCACCGGGTCGGCCGCGCGTGGATCATGCCCGCGTTCGGCGAGGAGAAGGACTTCCTCGACGCCTGGGACCTCGTCGCGTACCTGCGCACGCTCCATGTCTCCGTCGAGGACCTGCTTCCCGACGCGCGAGTCTGGGAGGCGCACGAGGTCGTCCTCACGCTCGAGCGCGCGGCGCGGATCGCCGCCGACCTCGGCCGGCCGTTCCCCGCGGACAAGCACCGCGTCGTCTTCTTCGAGGCGCGGGCGCGGACCGATGGAGCGGCGATCGCCTACGTCGCGTTCGACCGGATCGGCGAGGCCGTGGTGGTCGCCGTCGCCGAGGACCCGTCCGGAAGGCCGCTCGCCCGGCGCTACTTCGGCTCGGGCGCCCCGCCGGAAGCCGTCGAGGAGGCGCAGGTGCTCCTCTGGCAGCGGCTCGAGCACGCCCGGGCGCAGGAGCCGGAAGACGTGGCCCGCGCGGAGGCCCGCCTCGCGCGGTTCCGCGCGCAGCCGAACTCGTTCCCGCCGATCGAGCGCAACTACCTCGCGTCGTGCGCCGACTGCCATGGCGCCCTCGGGAGCCCACTCGGAAACCACTTGCGACGGGGCGAGGGCGCTGTCCCCGCCCGCAACCTCGCCGACGGCTCCCACATGAACCGGCTCACGGACGAGGAGATCGCCCGGACGACCCGCGAGGGCGGCGACGCGGCCGGCGTCTCGGGCCAGATGCCCTCGCACCGCTTCCCGGATGAGGAGCTCTCGGCGCTCGTCGCCTACCTGCGTACGCTCGCCGTCCCGCCGCCCGCGGGCCGCTGCGTGTGCGGCGTCGCGGGCAAGCCCTGCGAGCATGCTTCCGGCGAGGGCGGTCGTTGCACGTGCGTGGAGGTCGCGGGGGCCGGCGAACGCACGTGCCCGGCGCTCCCGCAACGAGGGAACGGAGGGTGAGCCCGTGACCGGCCGAGCCCTGGCCCTCGCGGCCGTCGCGCTTTCCACCCTGGCCGGGGCCGCAGGGGTGGCCGGGCTCGCCGCGCGCCGCACCGCGCCGGAAGCCGCGCCCCCGCTCGACGTCGTCACCCTCGACGGCCGCCGCGCGTCGCTCGCGAGCCTTCGCGGCCGACCGGTCGTGGTCGAGTTCTTCGCGCCCTGGTGCCCGGAGTGCCGGCGCGACGTCCCGAAGCTGAACGACCTGGCGTCCCGCGGGACGGCGGTCCTCGCGGTCGCCGGCGAGGGCACGCGCGAGGACGTCCTCGCCTTCGCCCGGGAGACGGGCGCGCGCTACCCGATCGCGCTCGGCGACCCGGACACCGCCGCCCGCTACGGGGTCTCGACGTACCCGACACGCTTCCTCGTCGGCCCGGACGGCGAGCTCGTCGGTCGCGACGTCGACTTCCCGCGCATCCTCCGCGAGGTCCGCCCATGAGGATCCCCGTGGCCCTCACCCTCCTCGTCTCCCTCGCCGCGTGCGCCGCCCCGCCGGCGGCTCCGCCCGCGGGGGCCCCGCCGGCCGCGGGGGCGCCCGAGGGGCGTGGGGGCGAGGCGCCGCCGCCCGCGCCGGCCGCGCCCGAGGCCCAGGTCGAGGACGAGGCCCTGCCCGCGTTCCGGGCGGAGGCGTTCACGCTCGAGGACGCCCTCGCGGTCGGACGCGTCCGCAGCCCCGCGCTCCGCACCGCGCGCCGGCGCCTCCGCCTCGCCGAGGCGGGCGTCGTGACCGCCCGCCAGCTTCCGTTCAACCCGGTCGTCACCGCCCAGGGCGCCACGGACTACCTCTTCAAGCGCGAGGACGAGAACCGCTTCTCGGTGGGCCTCTCCCAGACCTTCGAGACGGGCGGCCAGCGCGGGCGCCGCTCGGAGCTGGCCGAGGCGGCCGTGAGAGCGGCCGAGGCGGCCGTAAAGGACGCCGAGCGGCGCTTCCGCCGGGACGCCGCCCTCGCCTTCTTCGACCTCCTCCTCGCGACGCGCAGGCTCGAGATCGCGCGGGCCTCCGTCGAGCTGCGCGGGCGGATCCTCGAGATCGCCGAGGCGCGGGCGCGCGCCGGCGACATCCCCGAGGTCGACGCGAACCTCGTCCGCCTCGAGCTGAGGCAGGCCGAGGCCGAGCGGGCCGCGGCCGCGCGCGAGGTCGACGTCGCCGGGGCGGGGCTCCGGGCCATCATCGGCCTCGGGGAGGCGGCGGGTCTCAAGCCCGCCGGCGAGTTCCCGGCGCCGGCCGGTGCGCAGCCTTTGGACCTCACGGCGCGGGCGCTCGCCGCCCGGCCCGACCTCGCCGCCCTTCGCCACGAGCGGCAGGCGGCCGGGGCGCGGGTCGACCTCGAGCGGGCGAGCGTCTCGCCCGACGTCACGCTGGAGGTCTTCTACGACTACGAGGAGGCGACGGCCCCGGGCGTCCCGATCGACGTCGACAACCTGATCGGGGTCGCCGTCGCCGTGCCGATCCCCATCTTCAACCGCCGCCAGGGCGAGATCCTCGAGGCCGAGCGCGCGGTCGCGCTCGTCGACGCCGAGCTCCGCGCCCTCGAGGTCGAGGTGCGGCGCCAGATCGAGGTCGCCGCCGCGAGCCTCGCCCGCGCCGTCGAGCGCGCCGACACGTACGAGAAGGACATCGTGCCCCTCGCCGAGAGAAACCTCGAGCTGAACCGCGAGGCGTACCGCCTCGGCCAGGTGGGCACGCTCGAGGTCCTCCGCGCCGAGGAGGAGGCGATCAAGGTCCGGGCCGCCCGCGTCGAGGCGCTCCGCGACCGAGCCGCCGCGCTCGCCGACCTCGAGGCGGCCACAGGAGGTGAGCCGTGAGACCCGCCGTCCATGTCGTCCCTCGAGGCCGCGCCGCCTTTGTCGCCGCCGCAGGTGCAGCCGCCGCCCTCCTCGTCGCGGGTGCGCTCGTCCTCGCCCACGAGGGCCACGGGGCCCTCGAGACGAAGGGGGCCTCGGTCGCGGGCGACACCGTGCGCCTCAGCCCCGAGGCGCGCAAGGCGATCGGCCTCAAGGTCGCCGACGTCGAGATCGCGACGCTCGAGGCCGTGCTGCGCGTGAACGCCGAGGTCTTCCTCCCGCCGGACCGCGAGGCCTTCGCCTCGACGCGGGTCGACGGCCGCGTGGTCGCGCTGCTCGCGCGCCCCGGCCAGACGGTCGAGGCGGGCGCCGAGCTCGCGCGCGTCGAGAGCCTCGAGCTCGAGACCCTCGCCCTCGACCTGATCCAGGCCTCGAGCGAGCTCACGTTCGCGAAGAAGGAGCTCGAGCGGCTCGACGCCCTCGTCAAGCAGGGGCTCGCCGCCGCGAAGGACCGCCTGGAGGTCGACGCCCAGGCCCGCGAGCTCGAGGTGAGGATCGACGCCGCCCGGCGGCGGCTCCTCGCGGTCGGGATCTCGGCCGACGAGGTCGACCGGGCGCTCACCGAGGGGAAGCCCGTCCGGACGCTCGCCGTCCGCGCCCCGATCGGCGGGCTCGTCACGCACGCCGACCTCGAGGTCGGCCGGTTCGTCGAGACGACGCAGCACCTCTTCCACGTCGCGGACCTGCGCGAGGTCTGGATCGCCGGCTTTGTCCCGCAGGACCGGGCGGCGGCGGTCGAGGTCGGCGCCCTCGTGCGCGCCTCCTTCGCCGCGTACCCCGGACGCACGTTCGCGGGGAAGATCGACCGCGTCACCCCGGCCGTCGACCCGCGCACGGGCGCCCGCCGCGTCTACGCCGCCTTCGCGAACGACGCCGACATCCCGCTCAAGCCCGGCCTCGCGGGCGTGCTCGAGATCGTGACCGCGCGCGCCGAGGACGCGACCGCCGCCCCGCTCTCAGGGGTCGCGAGCGACGCGGGGAGCACGTTCGCCTTCGTCGAGGAATCGGAGGGGACCTACAAGCGCCGCGAGCTGGTCCTCGGCATCCGCGCGAACGGCCTCGTCGAGGTCAAAGACGGCCTCTTCCCCGGCGACCGCATCGTCTCCGACGGCAAGCACCAGCTCGCGGCCCTCTTCGTCGTGGGCGTGCTCAGGCTCTCCGAGGCGGCGCGGAAGAACCTCGGGGTCGAGACCGAGGTCGTCGACCTCCGCCCGGTCGAGAAGGTCGAGCGCGGCGTCGGCCGCGTGACCGTGCCGACGGGGCGCGAGGCGGCCGTCTCCTCCCGGATCCACGGCAAGGTGCGGCGGGTCTTGAAGAACGTGGGCGAGGCCGTCTCGCCCGACGAGCCCGTCATCGAGGTCGAGAGCCTCGAGGTCGAGGGGCTCGAGATCGACCTCAGGCGCGAGACGCTCCGGCTCGAGCTGGCGCGGGCGACGCTCGAGCGGCTCCAGAAGCTCGCGGGCGAGGGCATCCCGGCCCAGCGCGAGGTGCTCAAGGCCGAGCGCGAGCTGCGCGCCATCGAGAACGCAGTCGCGAGCCTCAGGCGCCGCCTCGAGGCGCTCGGCGTCTCGCCCGACGACATCGAGCGCGCGGCGACGAAGGGCGAGACGTCGCCGGTCGTCGTGATTCGCTCGCCGCTCCCGTTCCCGTCCCTCGTGCGGGCGCGCGCCGCCATCCCCGGTCAGGTCGTGCGGCCGGGCGAGGCGCTCGTCGAGGTCGCGGCGCTCTCGCCGCTCTGGGTCGTGGGCGCGATCGCGCAGGAATCGGTCGGCGCCATCCGCGCCGAGGCGCCCGTCCGCGCGCGCATCGCGGCGCTCCCCGAGCGCACGATCGACGGCAAGCTCGCGTTCACGACGCACACGCTCGACGAGGTGACGCGCACCCTCCCCGTCTACGCCGAGATCCCGAACCAGGACGGCACCGTCCTCCCGGGCATGCGCGCCGATCTCACGGTCGTCCTCGGCGCGGCCGAGGAGGTCGTCGCCGTCCCGCGCCCCGCGGTCGGGTCGCTCGGCGGTCGAACGTTCACGATCGTCGAGAAGGGCGGGGGCACGTTCGAGCGCATCCCCGTCGAGGTCGGGCGAGTGGACGACCGCTTCGCCGAGGTGCGGAAGGGGCTCTTCCCGGGCGACCGCGTGGTCGTCCGCGGGGTCGAGGCCGTGCGGGCGGCCCTCGCGAGCGTGCGGTAGGGGGGGGGCGGCCATGCTGAACAAGGTCATCGCCTTCTCGCTCAAGAACCGCATGCTCGTGCTGGCGGCGGCGCTCCTCCTCCTCCTCTACGGCGGCTACGCGGCGGTGAAGCTCCCGGTCGACGTGTTCCCCGACCTGAACCGCCCCACCGTGACGATCATGACCGAGGCGCCGGGGCTCGCGCCGGAGGAAGTCGAGGTCCTCGTCACGTTCCGGATCGAGAGCTTGCTGAACGGCGCGACGGGCGTCCAGCGCGTGCGGTCGGCCTCCGGCGTCGGCCTCTCGATCGTCTGGGTCGAGTTCGAGTGGGGCTCGGACATCTACGTCGACCGCCAGATCGTCGCCGAGAAGCTCCAGCTCGCGCGCGAGAGCCTCCCCGAGGGCGTGAACCCCGTCATGGGGCCGATCAGCTCGATCATGGGCGAGATCGTGCTCCTCGGCATGTCGAGCACGGCTCCGCCCGACGACCCCGCCCGCACGAAGCCCATGGACGTGCGGACGATCGCCGACTGGGTCGTGCGGCCGCGCCTCCTCTCGATCGGCGGCGTCTCGCAGGTCACCGTCATGGGCGGGGGCATGAAGCAGTACCAGGTCCTCACGGACCCCGAGCGGCTCGCGCGCTACGACGTGACGATCGAGGACTTGGTCCACGCCGTCGAGTCGACGAACCTGAACGCGGGCGGCGGCTTCCTCCTCGCGGACGTGAAGGAGTCGCTGATCCGCGTGACGGGGCGGCTGGAAACGCTCGAGCAGCTCGAGCTCGCGGTCGTCAAGCCCGCCGACCCGCGCCCCGTGCTCGTCCGCGACGTGGCGACGGTCACGTTCGGGACGCCCGTCCAGCGCGGAGACGGGAGCGTCAACGCCAAGCAGGCCGTGATCCTCTCCGTCCAGAAGCAGCCGAACGCCGACACGCTCGACCTCCAGAAGAAGGTCGACGCGGCCCTCGACGAGATGGAGCGGGCGGGGGCGCTGCCGAAGGACGTGAAGGTCGACCGCTACATCTTCCGGCAGTCGGACTTCATCTCGGCCGCGATCCAGAACGTCGAGGAGGCGATCCGCGACGGCGCCGTCCTCGTCATCGTCATCCTCTTCCTCTTCCTCTGGAACTTCCGGACGAGCGCCATCACGCTCACCGCCATCCCGCTCTCGATCATCTGCACCGCCCTCATCTTCCGCTGGTTCGGGATCTCGATCAACACCATGACGCTCGGCGGGCTCGCGGTCGCGATCGGCGAGCTCGTCGACGACTCGATCGTCGACGTCGAGAACATCTTCCGAAGGCTGAAGGAGAACAAGCAGCGGCCGGACCCGCGCCCCATCCTCGAGGTCGTCTACGAGGCCTCGAGCGAGGTGCGGAACTCGATCGTCTACGCGACGCTGATCCTCCTCGTCGTCCTCCTGCCGCTCTTCTTCCTGGGCGGGCTCGAGGGGCGCATGTTCGTGCCGCTCGCGCTCGCCTACATAGCGACGCTCGTCATGTCGCTCGTCGTCTCGCTCACCGTCACGCCCGCGCTCTCGTCCTTCCTGATCCCCGGGGCGAAGCTCGTCAAGGAGGGCAAGGACTCGTTCATCGTGCGCTGGATCAAGGCGGCGGACACGCGCGTCCTCAAGGTGACGCTCAGGCACCCGTGGAAGGTGCTCGCCTTCGCGGCCCTCATCTGCGCCGCGTCGTTCGCGAGCTTCGCCTTCATGGGCGGCGAGTTCCTGCCGCCCTTCAACGAGGGGACGATGACGGTCAACGTCATCGCCAACCCGGGCACGTCCCTCGCCGAGTCGAACCGGCTCGGGACGATTGCCGAGAACCTCATGCGCGAGATCCCCGAGGTCGTCTCGACGGCGCGGCGGACGGGGCGGGCCGAGCTCGACGAGCACGCCGAGGGCGTGAACTACAGCGAGATCGACGTGCGCCTGAAGGAGAGCAAGCGCTCGCGCGAGCAGATCCTCGCCGACGTCCGCGACCGGCTGACCGCGATCCCCGGCGCGGCCGTCAACGTCGGCCAGCCGATCTCGCACCGCCTCGACCACATCCTCTCGGGCGTCCGGGCCCAGATCGCGGTCAAGATCTTCGGCCCCGACCTCGAGGTGCTGCGCCTCAAGGCCCAGGAGATGGCGGACGCGGCGCGCGGGATCAAGGGTGTCGTCGACCTCCAGGTCGAGCCGCAGGTCGAGATCCCGCAGGTGCGCGTCGCCGTCAAGCGCGAGGAGGCCGCCCGCTACGGGCTCACGGTCGCCGAGGTCGCGCGGGCGCTCGAGACGGCGCTGAACGGCCGGACGGTCTCGGAGGTCCTCGAGCAGCAGCGGACCTTCGACCTCGTCGTCTGGTTCGATGAGAAGGCGCGGCGCGACCTCGACGCGATCCGCTCGACGCGCATCGACACGCCGAGCGGGCCGATCACCCTCGGCGCGGTCGCCGACGTCTGGGACACGAGCGGTCCGAACACGATCAACCGCGAGAACGTCCAGCGCCGGATCATCGTCTCGTGCAACGTGCAGGGGCGCGACCTCGCGTCGGTCGTGAAGGACCTGAAGGCGGCCGCGGACCGCCTCGACCTGCCGAAGGGCCAGGGCTACTTCGTCGACCTGGGCGGCCAGTTCGAGAGCCAGCAGGAGGCGCAGCGGACGATCCTCCTCCTCTCGATCCTCAGCGTGATCGGCGTCTTCGTGCTTCTCTACAAGGCGCTCGGCTCCTGGCGCGCGGCCCTCCAGTGCATGGCGAACCTGCCGCTCGCGGCCGTGGGCGGCGTGATCGCGATCTTCCTCACGTCGCGGACGCTCTCGATCGCCTCGCTCGTCGGGTTCATCACGCTCACCGGGATCGTCGTCCGCAACGGGATCATGATGATCTCGCACTACATCCACCTCATGCAGTTCGAGGGCGAGAAGTTCGACGAGCACATGATCATCCGCGGCTCGCTCGAGCGGCTCTCGCCCGTCCTCATGACGGCGCTGACGACCGTCATAGGCCTCGTGCCGCTCGCGCTCGGGGCGGGGGAGACGGGGAAAGAGATCCTGCATCCGCTCGCGATCGTCGTGATCGGCGGGCTGCTGTCGTCGACGATCCTCGACCAGGTCGTGACGCCGGCGCTCTTCTTCAAGTTCGGCCGGAAGGTGTACGAGCACCGCTTCGACGCGCCCGCTGGCCCGGCGAACGCCCTGAACGAGAAGAACGAGAAGAACGACAAGGGAGAGAAGGAATGGGGCGTCGCCGAACCGCCGCCGCCGCCGCTCTCGTGATCGCGGCCGGCCTCGCCCTCGCCCGCGCGCCCGAGGTCGCCGCCTTAAAGGCGCACCTCGACCGCATGACCGCGCTCGACGAGCGGACGAAGGCGGCGCACGAGAAGGGCGCGATCGGGGAGCGTGCGGTCGCGGCCGCGGCGTACTACCGGGCCGAGGCGCGCCTCTGGCTCGAGCAAGAAAGGGCCCGTCGAGGTCACCTCTGAGGAGAAAGGAGACGCGAATGACTCGCTTTACGAAGGCGCTCGCCGTCGTGATGTCGCTCGGCCTCGCGCTCGCAGGTCTGGGCTGCGGGGACGAGCACGGGCACAAGGAGGGCGAGGGGCACGGTGGGCCCGTCACGGTCGAGGTGCCCGACAACTACAAGGACGCGGTCGCGAAGATCGAGTCGCTCAAGGCCGAGATGGGCGGGCTCATCGAAAAGGGCGACCTCGGCAAGGTCCACCCGCCGGCCGAGAAGATCAAGAAGGTCGCGGAGAAGCTCCCGGAGCTGGCGACGAAGGCGGGCATGAAGGCCGCGGACGTCAAGGAGGTGAACGAGGCCGCGCGCACGCTCCAGGGCCTCTTCGACGAGATGGACAAGGCCGCCGACGCCGGCAAGAAGGAGGAGACGAGGGCCGCCTTCGCGAAGTACGACGCTCCCATGGCCAAGCTCAAGGCCCACGTCGAGCACGCGGGCCACTCGCACTGAACCCGGAGGACGCTACCGTGAGACTCTTCCACGCGAGCGCAGCCGTCGCGCTTCTCGCCCTGATTCCCACCGCCCGGGCCGACGAGGACAGAGGCGCGGGCGGGATCGAGGTCAAGGTCTACGTCGTCGACGCCGAGCGGAACGCGCTCCCCGTCTCGGGCATCGACTTGCGGCTCTTCTTCGAGCGCGGCGAGGGGACGCAGAAGACGTCGGTCAAGGTGAAGGCCGAGCCGGTGCAAGCCGGCAAGGCCGCCGCGAAGGTCCAGGCGCCGGCGGGCGGACAGGTGCTGCCGGTCGACGAGAAGGGCGCGGACAAGCGGAGCCTGAAGCTCGTGATCGCCTCCGCGCACGGGCACGCGGACGGCGGGCACGACCACGGCGGCGGCCACGACGATGGGCACGACGACGGCCACGGCCACGGCGGCCACGACCACGGCGAGGCCAAGGCCGAGGCGCCGCACTTCAAGGCGAAGGTCGACCTCGTCTCCTACGTCTGCCCGATGAAGTGCGTCAAGCCCCAGGCGACGCCGGGCCAGTGCGCGAAGTGCAAGATGGACCTCGTCGAGGACACGACCCCCTGGCAGGTCGTGGTCGTGCTGACCGAGGGCGGGAAGACGAAGAACGTCAAGGGCTTCAAGTACCCGGCGTTCGAGGTCGCGACGACGGTCGAGGGCGCACTGAAGCAGCTCGACGAGGTCGCGGCCGAGGTCGAGTCCCTCATCCAGGCTGGCAAGCTCGCCGAGGTCCACGCGGCGGCCGAGCGCCTGATCCCGATCGGCCGCGAGCTGCCGTCGCTCGCGGGCGGAAAGCGGGCGAAGGTCGAGCCGCTCGCGCAGAAGCTCGCAAAGCACTTCCAGGCCCTCGACGAGGCCGGCGACAGAGGCGACAAAGCCGGCACGGAGCGGGCGCTCAAGGACCTCCGCGAGACGATCGTCGCCCTCAAGCGCGCGGCGAGCTGAGCGGGCGGCGGGACCTCGCGCGAGCGGTCGCCTCGCCCCGGCCGCTCGCGCGGTCGCGCCTTCCTTGCGCGCCGGCCGGCGCGGGTCTACGCTGGCCGTGGGGGGGCTCGCCACCATCGCCACCACGGTCTTCGGCGGCATGTTCCTGTTCCACGCCCAGCACGAGGCGGCCGCGTCCGCGATCGTCCTCACGGTCCAGCACCGCATCTTCGGGGCGACGCTCGCCGTCGCCGCGCTCGCAAAGGCGGCGGCCGAGCTCGGGGGCGAGAAGGCGCGGGCCTTCCGCGTCGCCTGGCTGCTGCCCCTGCTCGTCTTCGGCCTCGAGATGCTGCTCTACACCGAGGGCGGCGCGGGGATGGCGGGTCACGGTACGGCGCACGGAGGTCACTGATGGAAGGGCCCCTCTTGAAGGATCCCGTGTGCGGGATGGAGGTCGAGCCCGCCGAGGCCGAGGCCACGGTCGAGCACGGCGGGCGCACGTACGCCTTCTGCAGCAGCGGCTGCCTCGCGAAGTTCCAGGCCGACCCCGCGCGCTACGTCGATGGCGCGGCGGCCACGGCCGCCCCGTCCGCCCCGCCCGCGGCGGCCGAGGGCGTCGAGCACACCTGCCCCATGCACCCCGAGGTGCGCCAGCGCGGGCCGGGCTCATGCCCCAAGTGCGGCATGGCGCTCGAGCCCG
>Ga0187892_10009781_pt1 | contig 12435 bp, 4 predicted proteins | sample MA1701073metaG_FD_139345 | JGI IMG/M metagenome (GOLD analysis project Ga0187892, IMG submission 139345) | Bio-ooze microbial communities from a basaltic lava cave in the Kipuka Kanohina Cave System on the Island of Hawaii, USA - MA170107-3 metaG ...
AGACTTGTTCGGATGGTTGGTGGATCATCTCGACGTGCCTGCGCGTCCTGCGGCAAAGCGTTCGAATAACGGACGCAAAGCTGCTTGAAGGGGGGCCATGGCCGAAACGATGATCACAGCCTGCGGCAATTGCCACCCTACAACGCCGAATAGCGCGAACAGCGCCAGGAGCGCCAGGGGCCGGTGTGTGTGTTTGTATAAGGTTCCCATGACTTTCAATTCCTCCTGAACTAGATCAAGGTCGGTCTACTGACAAGTGGGCGGCAACACCGGAATGGTATAGGTCGCGCTGGTGGTGAAACTCATTTTGTGCAGGTTGTGCCCCTGGTTGAAGGCGCCTGGAGTTGCTGCGAGGTTGTTGAAGTTAATTGCGGCGCCGAACAGCCCCTGATCCAAAGTGCTGTAGAACCGGAACCAGGCCGTGTGGCCGGCCAGAACCACCTGATCAAACCTCGGCGTGGTGCGCGGAAAAGCGGTTCCAGCATTGACGCGGTATTGGCACACGCCCGGCTTGACCGAGAAGCTGAACAGATTTTCGGCGTCGTCATACATCACGCCGAAGAGGTTATCGAGGGTGGCCGCCGTCGTCAGCAAATCGCCGCCGACGCGGTTGACAATGATCAACGTGTCGTTACCGCCGGCGCGGCTGCCGATGTTGTCCAGCGCCAGTACGCGCGGCACGGGCGCGTAGTTGATCCCGTCGAAGCGCAAGTCAAGGAAAGCGCCGGAGCAGGCCGTGAAGCCGCCCGCCACCGCCGGGATTGATTCGGCGCCGAGGTTGGCCGCGTGACCCGAAGCGAACTTCACGTACTCATCGCCAATGAGGTAGTTGAAGTTGATCGGACATCCATTGCGATCAACTGCGACCGCAACGAGGTAACCCGTCGTGCCCGGATCGAGGTCCGAAGCCAGGAAGCTGACCGTCTGGTTCGCCGTCAGGCAGATGAACGCGTCGGCCACCGAACAGGTCGCGCCGTCCACGAAGAAGATGTGGACGAAGGCCGAGCGGCTCGGTTCGATGTTGGTCAGGTTGATGCGTGTGTTCTGGCGGTTCGGATCGGCGGACGAGGTATAGATGTTGTAAAACAGCACCGAACCCGGCTTCTGATCGCTCGGCGGCGAGGCGCCGCCGCCGGGAACGACCGTCGGGATAACGTTACCCGGACCGAGGGCCGTACAGTTGACGATAATGCAGGCTTGCGTCGGTGTCAGCGTGACTCCGGTGAAGCCGCCCGATGTCAAGACGCACAACTGCGTCCCGCTGTTTATGTCTCCGACCTGTGCGATGAAATTGATCGTGAGCGTCGCATTGCCAGCCAACGATCCCGTCCACGTGATCGCCGTGGGCGAGACGGAACAGGTTCCCACGGGATTGGCGCCCACCGTCGCCGTACAGCCGTCAACGCCGATTATGCCGTTAGGCAAGGCCGCCGTGATCGTGCCATTGGTGAGCGTCGAGCTGATCGGGTTGGTCGCCCTGATCGTTCCGAGGAGGTTGTTGCCCGGCGCCGTGCAGTGATCCGGATCGTTCAGCGTCACCACGGGTGTGATCTTGACGCAGCAGGCGAATCCGTCGAAGAGCTGGATCGTATCAATTCTCCAGCCAGTCCCGGCAAAGCTGGTATCCGAACCCATGCGCCAGCGGAACCGGACTGACTTGCCCTGCAATGCGGCGCCGAATTGAACGGTGGTCGTTACATCACCGACAGTGCTACCCGTCCAGGCCGAACGACCGCCAATCGGGTGGCTGAAACTGGCGCTGATCGCGCCGGTGTAACCGCCGGTGGTAAACGAACCTCCCACCGCCGCATTGGTCACGTCAACGAACGCGGCGCCGTTGACCGAAGCTTCGAGCACGCCGCCGTCAAACCCGTTTTCAAGATTGAAGTTGTTGCGAAAGACCAGCCGCGATTGGCTGTTGGTGATGTTGTAGAGAACCGACTCGAGCCGCTTGTCGCTGATCACCGTCGGGTTATCCACGAAGGCTGCGTTCGGCGCCGTGTCGGGCGCCGCCGCCGATGGCGCCCACAATGGCGCAGGCCCGGTGGCGTTCGCGGCGGTCCAGCCCGCAGGCAAAGCCGGGGCCGTCACGCCATCGAAATTCTCAGCCGCAGAGAGCACGAAGTTCCCACTCGCGAAGGTGTAGACGGCTGCGCCGGCGCTCGTCGTCCCTACTTGCAACGCCAACGTCGCTACGACATTGGCGCCGCAACTGAGGCTCGGACTGACGCGGAAAGTGAAGCTTCTGCAAACCGCCGCGCCCGGAGCGGTCGCGCCGAAAGTCTGCGCGCCGCTCGGACTGGTGACGCCGCCGGTCGCCTGCAGCGTACCGGTGAGATTGCCAGTCGCCAGCGTGCCAGCATTGGTCACGCAGAGGTCTACCGGCGCCGTCTCGCCCGGATCGAGCTTGCCATCGGTAGCGCAATCTTCACTGGCAATGGTGGCCGGGCCTCCGGCCGGTACAGCCTGCGGCGCTTCGTTCGCATTGTAGATAACCAGGGCGAAGTCCTGATCCAGCGGGCTGGCGTTGCCCGGCACCCCGTCGCCAGCGATGTTCGCCGCTTTCACCGTTACGGCGAAGACGCCGGAAACACCCGCCGGGATGAGCACGCTCTCCATGTTGTTGCGCGGGTCGGCGCTGCCACCCGTCGCCGAGAAGGCTCCGGTGAAGACGTTGCCTTTATAGCTCTGGCCCCCAACTACGACTTCGAGATCGAGGTTGTTAACGAAAGCGGCGCCAGCGGTGGGTCCCGGCGGATCAGTCCAGACCAACGTCACGCGGAAAGGTTTAGTCGAATCAGCGACAGTACCAGTGATGACGCGCTGCTGGCCTGTGGCGGTGAAGAGCTCGGTCTGGTCGCGCAAAATCGCGGGCGTTACGCCAACTGTGGCCGAGAGCTTCAGGCCAAAAAATCCACCCAGATTGATCAACCCCATTCCCTGATTGTTCGAGTAGAGATTGTCGTTGGCGCCGGCGCCGGTCATATACCGCGCGGAGTTCGACAGCACGGCTTTGGTCATCGCCGGGCTGGCCGGAGTCAGGCCGGCGTTGATGAACCTTTGACGGACGAGCGCGGCGGCGCCAGCGATGGCGGGCGTCGAATGGCTCGTGCCTGACGAAGCGGTGCAGAACTGTTGATTGAGCGGCCAGAAGTTGCTCGGCGCGGGGCCAGCGCAAATGCCAAGACCGTTGAAGCAAGCGCTCGCCAGACCATTGCCGGTCACGACCTGGTTCTGCTGGAAGACGCTGTTCGGTGTGTGTGTTTGTGCGAGGTTCGCATTTTGATTCCTCCTGGGTCAGGACAGGTTCGTGTAATGAGCTACTCCTTAAACAGGGATTCTTGAAAGGCTCAGACGTCTGCTGAAACCGCTTGCAGGAAGCCTTTCTATGGAGAGCAGAGGTAATGAGAAGATTCCCTCTCGCCTCACCACCTGCCGTTCGCCAGGGAGGATAACTCTAGGGCTGCTCAAAGCCGAGGCGGCTATTGAGTCGGTTCGAGTTGTTTCTTCCAGTGATATTGTCAGGGACAGTCGCCAGGTTGCGGCGATTCGCGTTTGCCGATGAAGCTTCGTTCGTCTCAGAGATCATCAAGTTGTGACTGCAAATCATCACTCTCTGCTCTAGCGGCCACGCGAGCTTCATCAATTCTCTTGCCCGCATTAGTGGCAAAAGCTATGCTAATGTCGCAATCTCGCAAACCGCATTTTCGATTGACATCTCTGACTGCGAAGGAATCATCAGGTTATGAAGACGCAAAACAATTCGCCGCAACCTTTCTGGACGTTGACGCGCATCGGGCTGGCCGGCTCCGCAATCCTGCTGGCAGCCGCGATTGCTTCGGCTCTTTACCACCGGGAAGATTCGCAGTCGACGACGGAAACTCTGCCACCGGACATCGCCGCCAGACAACCCGCGCCCGCCGCGCCCAACGCTCCACCCGCCAATCCGTCAGCGCCACGCGAATTGCCAGCGAACCTGATGCAGGCGAACCTTCCTTTGCTCGACGGCAAGAAGAAAAAGCTCGCCGATTATTCAGGCAAAGTCCTGGTCGTGGATTTGTGGGCGACCTGGTGTGGCCCCTGCCGTCAGGAGATTCCATACCTGGTCGAATTCGCCAAGCAGTATAAGAGCAAAGGCGTCGAAGTGATCGGGCTGACCAATGAAGATCCTGTCGGCGACGCTCAGATGGTCAAGGATTTCGTCAAACAGTTCAAGATCAACTACCCGATCGGCTGGGCCGACCCGCAGATGCAGATCGGATTGATGCAAGGCCGCGGCGGCATCCCGCAAACGCTGATCATCGGACGCGACGGCAAGGTCAGGAACCATTTCGTCGGCTTCAGCGCCCCGATCAGCGTGCCGCAGATGAAAGCCGCGCTGGATGAAGCCGTGTCGGGAGAATGAGAAGTGGAGAGCGCGAATTATTCCCAGCGCGGGAACAAATGAACCGCTATTTCTGCCGAATCAGCAGCGAAATCGTCATCGCAAAACCAATGACGATGACGATCCTGCGCACAGCCTTCCGTCCGATCCTCCTGGCGATCCCCGCCGCGCCGTAGCCCCCAATGATCGAACCGGCGGCCATCACCGCCGCCGCCGGCCAGTCAATCAACTCCGCGAAAACAAAGTAGACAGCCGCAATCCCGTTGATCATCGAGCCATAGATGCTCTTCAACCCATTCATTTGATGAATGTCGCTCAATCCCATTGCGCCGAGCACGGCCAGCATCAGTATTCCCATCCCCGCGCCGAAATACCCTCCGTAAATTGCGACCAGGAATTGACAGAAGCTCGCTCCGATAATCCAAGCCATCGTCGCCGGATGATGCGAGACATCGCTGGTTTTCAGGCGCCGCTGAACCGGTTCCTGGATCATAAACAGGATGGTGGCGAAAAGGATCAGAAACGGAACCAACGCCGCGAAGACGGCAGGCGGAGTCCACTTCAGCAACACCGCGCCGACCAGGCTCCCGGCGACGCTGGGGATCAGCAGGTAGAGGAACCGGCGAGGAGCTTCGAGCATTTCACGTCTGTAACCATACGCGCCGCTGATTGAGCCGGGCGTGAGAGCGAAGGCGTTCGTGGCGTTGGCGATCAAGGGTGGGTGGCCCGCCCAGACGAGAGATGGAAATGTCACGAGCGTGCCGCCGCCCGCAATCGCATTGAGCATTCCGGCGATTACCGCTGCAACGAAGAGAGATGAGCCTTGAAGAAAAGTCATAAACAAATTTGTGACGACCGGTAGATCGAAGACTAAATCATAGCGACAACCATGGGGGCACTTTCTTGCGGATGCCACGAGCTTGTCTCATTGGCGCCTACATAAACTTCCCCGCTCCGTTAGGAGCGCAATGTTTATAGTTCGGGCGGAATAATGTTCCCTAGCTCCGTCAGGAGCGGCATCTGGTCATGCGCAGATGCCGCTCCTGACGGAGCTAGGAATGTAAACTCAACGCAAAGCTATAAACATTACGCTCCTAACGGAGCAAGGAAACGCAGAATTGTTTGGATACCAATGACGCGAGGTCGTGGCGCCTGCGCCAATCTTGCTTGGCTCGATTTAGATCCCAAGTCACTGACAATTACACGGTTGCAGGCTTTAACTATTTTCTTGTTGACATTTTTTTTTCACCGCGAGTAACATCGCGCTCGCCAATAACGATCATCAGTACTTATCGTAATCATCAGCATAGCCCCGGCGCTATTTCATAAACTCGGTTGGATGTATTTGTCCCGCCGAATCGAAACAGCCCAGCTCCTCCACGATTCAGATTCCAGCTTACCAATAGCTGTTTAACATCATAGTAACAACACGAGCGATTCGACTCGCTCTGGCGTCGTTCGAGTAACATAACCGTCATCCGAACGAGTAACTCGAAGTGTGTCTATTCCAGACAGAAGACAAAGTATTTCGATTTGCGAAGTAAATTGAAAACCCTGTGGCCACCGGCCAGTGACCACAGGGTTTGATGAGCAATACAACCTCGGCTGCTTTTGGCAGCTTCGGATGCGCTTGTACACCGCCACGCATTCTGGCTCCGATTGTAGCTGAGGTCAATACCCAGGGAGCTTGCCTTTATGTTTCGCCTTGCCTGCCTTACTGTGTCGCGCCTTTTACTCACGTTCGTTATTTTGTTCAGCTTGATCTATGGGCCGATTATTGCGCTCAGACCGGCGCGCGCCGAGTCGCGCCCGCCCGTCAAGCCTGCGCGCAACGTCCAGCCGATCACAAAACCGCACAAACGCGGCGAGATGATCCTCAAGTTCAAACCGGACGTGCCCAAGCCAGTGCGCGATCAGATCATCCAGACCTACGCCAAGAACGAGAAAGAACTGCGCGGGCGGAGTAAGGCGAGCAAGCTCACGATCAAAGATCACCTCGATCTGGCCAACACGATCTTCGACATCAAGCAGATGGATTCGATCATTGAATTCGCCGAACCGAATTATGTTGTCACGCGCACGGGCAACGTCAGCGGCGGCGCAAGCGAGAGCAAACGCCTTAATCGCCTTCGACACTCCAACCAGCCTCTGACAACACCAAACGACCCGCAGTTCGCGGCGCAGTGGGCGCTCAGTAACACCGGACAAGGCGGCGGCGTCCCTGGTTCAGACATCGGAGCGATCGCCGGTTGGCAGAAGTTGACAGGCTCGCGTGAAACTATCGTCGCCGTGGTTGACACCGGGGTTGACGTAAACCATCCCGACCTGGCTCGCAATCTCTGGATCAACAGGCGCGAAGTGAACGGCAAGAAGAACGAAGATGATGATCGTGATGGTTACGTTGACGATGTCGCCGGCTGGAACTTCGTCAACGATACGCCAAATGTGAACGATGATCACGGACATGGAACGGCGATGGCCGGCATCATCGCCGCCGAAGGTAACAATCGCCAGGGCATCACGGGCGTGATGTGGCAGGCCAGCATCATGCCGCTCAAAGCGCTCGACAATACCGGCAGCGGCGCAATCTCCGACGTGGTCGAAGCCATCGATTTCGCTACCAACCACGGCGTAAGTGTCATCAATTGCAGCTTCGGCACGGAAGCTTTTTCTCAAGCATTACTCGACGCGATCACTCGCGCGTCAATGTCGGGCGCGCTGGTCGTCGCCTCGGCAGGCAACAACGGCTGGGATTTGTCACAGACGCCGTACTATCCGGCCAGCTTCACGGCGAGCAATCTGATTACGGTCGCTGCGACGACGAACGGTGATCTGTTGGCGACGTTCTCGAATTACGGGGCGGCCAACGCGCAGGTCGCCGCGCCGGGCATTGACGTGCTGACGACTTATCCGAACGGCAGGTACGTCACGTTGACCGGCACGTCGGCAGCCGCGCCGCTGGTCGCGGGCGTAGCAGGGTTGCTCAAAACGATCCGCGGCTGGGTCTCCGCGCAATCAGTTCGCAAAGCGATCATTGAAGGCGCTCGCAAAGTCCCGGCGCTTGACGGCAAGGTGGCGAGCAGTGGCGTAGTCTCCGCGGGTGAAGCAATCGCCGTTTTCATAAAAGATAACGACGGCGGTGGCGGGACTGGCGGCGGCGGAACCGGTGGCGGCGGTGGCGGCGGCGGAACCGGTGGCGGCGGTGGCGGCGGCGGCGGCGGTGGCCAACCCGGAGGTCCCAATCTCGATTTTATGCGTAACAATCGCCCAAACCAGCCTGAGCCGCACGTGACGATCAACGATGTGCCGGCTGTTCCGTACGACGACCCGGAGCCTTCGACCAGCGGGCTGGGAGGTTATTTCTACCAGGAGACGCTCACCAAGAACTCGGTCGGGAAGGCAGGCGCGAAATCCGGCGAAGACGCTGATCCGACCAGCGAGGGGCAGACTTCGATCAACCTGGGTTCGCAGAATATCAACTTCGTGGCGCCCATCGTTTCGCTCAGCGGGCGCGGTGGATTGGGCGTCAATCTGGCTCTCTCTTACAACAGCAACATCTGGGTGAAGAACGGCGGCTACATCGCATTCAACACGGACAAGGACGTCGCGGGTGTCGGATGGAGCATCGGCTTCGGCGGTATTCAAGGCGTTCCGTCAGGCAGTTCGATTGAGCCATTCTGGGACTCGACCGTTTCAAAACATATCCTCCTCTATATCGGGCCGGACGGCACGCGGCGCTCGCTCGCCCAGGTCGGGACTTCGGACATTTACACCAGTTACGACTCGTCTTATATCGAATTCAACAATTCGACCAAAGTCCTGCGCTTGATGAACGGTACGCAGATCAGCTTCATCACTCCCACATACCAGGGCAATGCCGTCGGCAAACGGCTGCTGCCCAGCCAGATCAAGGACCGCAATGGCAATTACATCACGATCACGAACGCCGAGATCGTCAACGGCAACGGCGTCGCCAACAACTCTCACGATTGGGGAATCGATTACGTCACCGACACGCTCGGCAGGACGATTGATTTCTATTACGAGAGCAACCTGCTCAGAAAAGTGCGGCAGGATCGCGGCGCCGGGCAATACTTCAACTATGTCGTCATCTCTTACGCGCCGATCGCCATCTCAACTAACTTCAGCGGGTTATCAACCGATCCGAGCAACATCAACGGGACTCAGGTCTGGCAGCCCTGGTGGATTGAGTACCCGACCGGCCATACGACCCGCATCTTTTACACCAGCTACGGGCAGATGTATGAAGTCGAGAAGTGGGTCCCAACAGTCGCCGGCCAGGGCAGTAGCAGGCCGGTCGCCTTTACACGCTACGACATGCCATCCGTGGGCAATCCCGGTGGCGGAATGACAGGCCCGGGCGCCAACACAACTCAAACCGACTGCCCGAAATTTTCGGTCCGGCAGGAGTGGGCCGAAAACTGGAGTCCGTCAAGCCCGACCTCAGGCTGGACGGCTCTGGTTTCCGGAAGTGCGACCTATTACGTCGCGCAGTACAGCTATGAGTTCAATGTCGGGAGCAACTTCAGCAAGGTGGTAGACCCGAAAGACCGCGTCTTCCGCACCGATGTCACCACGGACGGGTTGACGCACACTTCAAAAGTGTATGCGAGCCAGGCCGCATACAACGGCGGCACGGGCACACCGCTCAAGACCACAACCATAACTTTCGAGAAAGACAGCGGGCTGAGCTACACCTCCAACATGCGTGTGACGGATGTGAAGCTCCAGGATGGCGCGAACACGCGCCGCACCGGTTACACCTACACGACCGTCAATGGCGCAGCTTTGCCGTCGGACGTGATCGAATACAACAGCGACGCTTCGAGCATTTACCGCCACACAGTGATTCTCTACAACCCCAACTCGGCCTACAGCAACCGGCACATCCTGGGATTGCCGTCGGAGATGAAGGTCTTCCTGGGAGCGGGAGAAACCAATCGCGTCAGTTGGCGGGTCTTCACTTACGACGAGGGGACCTATTTCGATTCGACCGGCTACACGGTGACCAACCACGACGCGGCCAATTACGGAACCGGTCTCATCACCGGGCGCGCGAATCTGACGACGGTGACTGAATATGAATCCCCGGGCACAGGCGCGCGCGAGATAAGCCACACCAAATACGATATGCTCGGTAACGTGCGCGCGGTTTACGACGGGGCGAATAACGCGACGCAGTTCTTTTACGATGACAATTTCGCCAATCCTCCCGGCGGCTCCCAGAGACGCGCCTTCGTGACCAAAGTTCAAAGCCCACCCTATTCGATCAACGGCGGCGCTTCGGGCAGTTCCTGGAGCGGCGCGAAATACAACTACTACACCGGCAGCGTCGCGCAGAGTTACCACATCGCGGGCACAAGCGGGACGGGATCGCCTGAAAACATCGTCAATTACACCTACGACACTTATGGCCGTATGACCATCATTGACCTGCCGACGGGAGGCCGAACGACCTACGAGTATTGGGACAACTGGATCGGCATAGGAACTTTCGTCAAGCTCGATGGCGCGAACCAGCGTTACAGCGCCCAACTCTTCAACGGCGCGGGCGCGACGCTCAAACAATCCGCCGATCACCATGACGGCGCAAGCGGCAAATACATCGCCGCGCAATACGTCATGGATGTTGTCGGGCGCGTGGCGCAGGCCTCGAACGTGACGGCGATCAACGGAAGCTGGGTTCCGATTGACGATGATTCGGCCGGTTACAAATACACGACCTTCACTTACGACGAGCTTGACCGGCAAACGCAGATCACGCGCCCGGATAGCAATACCGTGCAATTCGGCTACACCGGCTGCGGCTGCGCGGGCACTTCAACCACCACTGTGACCGATGAGCGCGGAAAGAAGCGCAAACAGGTTTACGATTTCCTGGGCCGATTGATGGAAGCGCACGAACTTGACGGCGGGAATAACACCTACAGCAAGGCCGTTTATACCTACAACGCCCGCGACCTGTTGAACAGCATCAAGCATTACAACAGCGGCTCCGCCTACCAGGAGCGGTCGTTCGCTTATGACGGTTACGGAAGAGCGCAGAGCCAGACGACGCCCGAAGCCGGGACAGTGAGTTACGAATACTGGGCGAACGACCTGGTTAAGAAGGTGACTGACGCGCGCGGCATTTACGCGCAATTCACCTGGAACCCCGCCGGCATGTTGACTGATGTGGATTACAGCGACTCGACCTTCGACGTTCATTACAGGTACGGCGAATACGGCGAGCGCACGTTGATGCAGGAGAAAGAGGGCGCGACGGTGCGCGGCTCGACTTCCTATGGCTACGACAGTTTTAAACGGTTGACGAGCGAAACCCGGTCGTTTTACGGGCTGGCCGGGACTCACACGGTCAACTATCTATACAACAACGCCGACATGTTGACGAGGGTCAATTACGTCGTGCGCAACGCCAGCAACCAGGTGATCTGGGACAAGAACGTCAATTACGGTTACACTTACGCCGCCGCGCTGGCCGGGGTGGGGACGAATATCATAGGGACAGACCCGAACACGACCACGAACGTGGCCACCAATTTAGCTTACCGCGGCTTCGGTGGGGTCAAGAGCATGAACTTCGGCAACACGCGCCGGTTGGAAGCCGGTTACGACATCAATCGGCAACAAATGACCAGTCTGGTTGTGAAGAAGCAGGATGGCTCCGACACGATCATCAACCAGAGCTATGATTATCACAACGGAGGGAACAACAACGGGCGCATCCAGAAAATCACCGACAACGTGGACGGCGCTTACACGACGACATACGCCTATGACGCCTACAACCGATTGCAGAGCGCGACGGCGACGGCTTACACACGCAGTTACAGCTATGACCCGTGGGGCAATCTGACCGGCGTGACGGCGACAGGCGCTGGCGAGACTGGCGGCTATACGCTGAGTTACGCCAACAACGGTACGGGCGCGCCTGCGACCAATCGAATCAACAACACGGGATATTCCTATGACAACGCCGGGAATATGACCAACGACGGCAGTCAGAGCTTCGCCTACGACGCGGCGAGCCGGCTCAAGACAGCAAGCTGGAACGGGAGCAGCTACGATTACGACGGAGACGGGCGGCGAGTGAAGCAGCAGTTAGGCGCGACGACCAAGATCTTCTATTTGTGGTCGTCATTGCTTGGGCAGCCCGTGGTGGAGTTGGATCAGAACGGGTGGATTTATCGAGCGTATGTTTATGGTCCCGGCGGCGGTCAGGCGATAGCGCAGTTGAGCTACGACGGCGGATTTTACTGGACGCACACCGACCACCTGGGCAGCGGCCGCAAGCTGACGAACACGAGCGGGGCAGTGGTGTATCGAGGCGAATTCGATCCGCACGGGCAGGCGCTTTATGAATGGCAGTCGAGCGGGCAGACTTACCTGAACAGCCACAAGTACACGGGCTACGAGCGCGACTGGGCGACGAATTTGAATTACGCGAAGGCACGGATGTATGTTCACAATCGCGGCCGGTTCATGCAGCCCGACCCGCTGGGATTAGGAGCGGCGGATATGGCGAATCCGCAGAGCTTGAACCGGTACAGCTACGTGGGGAATGATCCGGTGAACTTTGTCGATCCGCTGGGATTGATGTTTTGTTTCGCCAGGTTCTTGATCTCCTCAACTTACGAAAATGGGCATTTGGTCAGCGAGACCTGGGAGTTTCTTGGCATTTTCTGCTATGGTGATTTTGGTGGCGGCGGCGGCGGTGGTGGGGGCGGTGAACCACAGAACCCTGCTGCTCCTCAGCAGGACAATAGAACTGACTGTGAGAGATTTGTAGACAATTTAGTGGCAGGGAATGAGGAGGCGCGTAGACAAGGTGTCAGGGACAATTACGAAAAATCCACATACCTAGCCGGGCACGCATTATTACGAGCAGCTCAACAGGCAAGTCGTAATCTATAGAGGCGCTACAGCAAGATGTGGATTTTGCGCCTCCTCGGTATACTACCCGGAAATAACACGAAAGGATATTGATGAACAGACGTGCTGAGTGAGGAAGATTACCTGGAAGCAGTCCG
>Ga0187892_10009783_pt1 | contig 12433 bp, 9 predicted proteins | sample MA1701073metaG_FD_139345 | JGI IMG/M metagenome (GOLD analysis project Ga0187892, IMG submission 139345) | Bio-ooze microbial communities from a basaltic lava cave in the Kipuka Kanohina Cave System on the Island of Hawaii, USA - MA170107-3 metaG ...
GAAGCCTTTGAAGCGGCTAAGCGGGAGCTATCCTCGGATCGGCGTTTCCATATCGAGCAAGGCCCATTTACCATGCTAGCGACACTGGCCGAGAAATTGGGTATAGAAGCAAAGGTCGATGGGGTCTTGTTTGATCTCGGCGTATCCTCGGCGCAGTTGGAGAACCCAAGGCGTGGCTTCAGCTTTTTGCGCCAGGGACCCTTGGATATGCGCATGGACCCGGGTGTCGGGGTTTCCGCGGCGGCTTGGTTGGCAGCGGCGTCACATCAGGAAATCGTCCGAGTCATTAGAGAGTACGGCGAGGAGCGCTACGCCAAGCCCATCGCGCGAGCCATCGTGGAGATGCGCAAGCAAGCGCCCCTGGCAACGACGGAGCAACTGACCCGTCTGCTGGAACGGGTCAAACCGGTGCACGAGCGAGCTATCCATCCGGCGACGCGCTGTTTTCAGGCGATCCGGATCTTCATTAACGACGAAGTCAACCAGCTGAAAACAGCGCTAGGGCAAGCCGTGAACATTTTGCGTCCCGGCGGTAGGCTTCTAGTCATCAGCTTTCATTCCCTAGAACACCGTATCGTCAAACGGTTTCTCACTGAGCAGGCGCGCGGCGATCCGTATCCTCCCGAACTGCCGGTAATGCAGTCGCAGATCAAACCCCGCCTGCGCATCGTTGGCCGCCCGATCCACCCCAAGCCGATGGAGATCCGCAGCAATCCGCGCTCTCGCAGTGCAACCCTGCGGGTGGCTGAAAAATTGCCATGATACGCTCCCTCGCGATCATCGTCTTATTTCTGGCCACGCTAAGCTCCGCACTAGCCAGCATCTGGGTACGCCATGAGGCGCGAAAGCTTGTTCAGCAGCTGCAGGCCCTGGATGAAGTGCGTGACGAGCTATATGAGGAATGGGGTCGGCTGCAGCTGGAGCAAGCGACTTGGGGCACCCATAGCCGGCTGGAGGCCATCGCGCGCAAAAATCTGGGCATGACTGTGCCGCGCGGCGAACAAGCCATCGTGGTATCGCCATGAGCTACCAAAAACGCCCCCCCAAACGATACCGGTTCGCGCTCAGCTTGGTGGTGCTCGCCGCGGTTTTACTTTGCGGGCGGGCGCTTGACTTGCAGTTCGCGCGTAAGGGTTTTCTGCAAAGCCAGGGCAACGATCGTTACCTGAGGACGGTGGCTATGCGTGCCAACCGGGGCACGATCACAGATAGAAACGGCGAACCCTTGGCGATCAGCACCCCAGTATATTCCATTTGGGTGGACCCGGGGGAATTTCTTCGTGAGCGCAGACGTTGGCCTGAGCTAGCTCGGCTTTTGGATTTTGATCTGGGACGCATGAAACACACAGTCAACGCTCATGCCGATCGCAAGTTTTTGTTCCTCCGGCGCCAGGTAGATCCCGAACTGGCCCGTCGGGTCATGGCCTTGGGTGTCTCTGGGCTATCCCTGCAACGCGAGTATCGCCGTTACTATCCCACCTCCGAGGTGACGGCACAGGTTATCGGCTTTACTAATATCGACGACCAAGGACAAGAAGGCATCGAGCTAGCCCATGAGGCGGAGCTGCGCGGAATTCCCGGGGCCAAGCGCATCATCCAAGATCGCCTGGGGCGGGTGGTGGAAAATGTAGCGCGCTTGCGACCGGCGCAGCCTGGCCGCGACCTTACCCCGAGTCTCGATCGCCGGCTGCAACACGTCGTTTATCGCGAGCTTAATTCTGCTCTGCGCGAACTAGGTGCACCAGCGGGTTCGGTGGTGATTCTGAACCCGCAAACGGGCGAAGTGCTTGCCATGGTCAACCAGCCTTCGTTTAACCCTCACCGGCGCGGCGAGATAAGCGCTCGCGCCTTCCGCAACCGGGTGGCCACAGATCTCTTTGAGCCAGGCTCGACCATCAAGCCGTTCACCGTGGCGGCTGCCTTGGAAAGCGGCCGCTACCGCCCGAGCACTCCAATCGATACGCAGCCGGGGTATATCAAGCTTGGACGCCGAACCGTGCGCGATCTGCACAACTACGGGGTGCTGGATGTCTCTGGGGTCATAAAAAAATCCAGCGACGTCGGCGCCAGCAAGATCGCAATGTCTCTACCGCCCGGCCTGCTGTGGCGAATGTTCTCCAAAGTCGGGTTTGGGCATTCGAGCAACAGCGGCTTTCCGGGTGAGCACTTAGGAAGGCTCCGCCATTACCGCGGGTGGAAGCCCATCGACCAGGCCACGATGGCGTTCGGTTATGGGCTGTCTGTGACTGGCTTACAGCTTGCCCGTGCTTACTGTTCGATCGCCACCGACGGTCTTCTGCGGCCGCTCACCTTTCAACGCCGCGCGACACCTGTGAACGGGGAACGGATGATGAGCGCGAAGACCGCACGGCTAGTGCGCTCTATGCTCGAGCGGGTGGTGCAAGAGGGCACCGGCACCCGAGCGAGTGTGGCGGGGTACCGGGTTGCTGGGAAAACCGGCACCGTGCACAAGAACATCGATGGCCGATATTCAAACGACCGCTATATCGCCCTTTTCGCGGGTATGGTGCCGGCCAGCCGGCCGCGACTGGTGGCCGTGGTGGTGGTAGATGAGCCACGGGGCAGCAAGCATTTCGGCGGAGAAGCCGCGGCACCCCTATTTGGTGCCATCATGGCCGATGCCGTGCGGCTGATGAATATCCCGCCCGATGCCCTCCTCGCGACCTCCACCCGCTTGGCGGCGGCGAGGCCGGAGCCATGATGCCGGCCCCGATCCTAAAAGGTCTGTGTTTGGGTGAGTTGCTTGCGGGGATGGCACCGTTAGAGGGCCACTTTGCGGCGATGGAAGTGAGTGGCCTGGCCATGGACAGCCGAGGGGTGCGGCCTGGAGACCTCTTCATGGCGTGTGCGGGTACCTCTACCCATGGCGCGAGATTCCTCGCACAAGCCTTCCGCGCCGGCGCCGCGGCTGCCTTGCTGGAAACAGATCCTCGAAAGCTCGATTTGGCCTCCTTTCCCGGCCCCGTCATCCCGGTGCCGGATCTCGGTAAAAAGGCATCTCTGCTCGCGCACCGCTTTTTCGGCCAGCCGTCACGGGATCTGACTGTGATCGGGATCACCGGCACCAATGGAAAGACCTCGGTGAGCCATTTTATCGCTCAGGCGCTCCACGGATCTGCGGTGGGCCCCTCGGCCGTGATCGGGACCTTGGGCCACGGAAGCGTGGGACGGCTCACACCGCAGGACATGACCACACCGGACCCCATCACCGTGCATCGACTGCTGGCTGGCCTGTTGCAGCAGGGCGTCCGATCGGTGGCGATAGAGGTATCTTCGCACGCTTTGGCTCAAGACCGGGTCGATTCGGTGGCGTTTGATACGGCGGTGTTTACCAATCTAAGCCGCGATCATTTGGACTATCACGGCGATATGCAGCGCTATGGGGAAGCCAAGAAAAAGCTATTTCGCCGCCCAGGACTACAGAACGCGGTCATTAACCTCGACGATCCGTTCTCCCCGGAGCTGATGACGGCGTTGCCGGGCGAGGTTTCCCTGGTCGGCTACACCTTGGGGCTAGGTGGTGCGAAGACCGGGAAAGCGCTGCGTGGAGGCTTGCTGCAGGCGTCCAGGCGAGGAATACGGGTTCAGGTGGGTTTTGGCGACGCGCACGGAGTCATCCAGAGCCCCTTGCTCGGGCGGGTCAACGCAAAAAACCTACTTGCGGCGATGGGGACTTTGCTCGCGACTGGGGTCCCGTTTACGCGGGCCGTGGAAACCCTATCGCGCGTCTCCGCGGTGCCCGGACGCTTGGAAGTGTTCCGTACTGGAGCGGGCCTAGCCACGGTTATCGTGGACTACGCGCACACCCCACACGCGCTGCAGGAAGTGCTCTCCGCGATCAGAGCACTCTGCTCAGGGCGGCTGTGGTGCGTATTTGGCTGTGGAGGCGACCGGGATCCAGGAAAACGCGCCGAGATGGGAGAAATCGCGGCGCGGCTTGCCGATCGCATCGTGCTCACCGACGACAACCCGCGTTTTGAGGACCCGGCCGCGATCATCGGCGACATCCTCACCGGGATTGCCGATAAAACGCGGGTGCGTGTGCTTCGCGACCGCGCTTTGGCTATACGCGAGGCGATCGCAGGGGCTGGTGCTGAAGATACGGTGTTGATAGCCGGGAAGGGACATGAGACCTATCAGGAGCTCGCCGGCAAACGGCACCCGTTTAGTGACCGTGAGCTGGTCTCAGAGCTGTTAGAGGAGGGCGGCAGGTGATCAAAATGCGCCTCGCAGAGGCGGCCCGTGCCGTAGACGGCGTGGTTGTCGGTGACGACACGCTGTTCTGTGGCTGCGCTACGGATAGCCGGACGCTCACGCGCGCTGCGCTTTTCGTCGCCTTACGAGGACCGCGCTTCGACGGCCATGATTTTCTCGATCAGGCACTGGCGGCCGGCGCAGTGGCTGCCATGCTTGAACGGCGAATGGGAAGGATGCGATCGGAGCTCCTGGTTAAGGATACCCGAGCGGCCTTAGGGGCGCTCGCGAGCGCGTGGCGTACGCGTTTCGAGCGGCCGATGGTGGCGATCACGGGCAGCAATGGAAAGACAACAGTGAAAGAGATGTTGCGCCACATCCTTGCCGGTCAGGGGCAAGTGCTGGCTACCCAGGGCAATTTAAACAACGACATCGGCGTGCCCTTGACCCTGTTCCAGCTAGACCAAGAGCACCGTTACGCTGTGTTGGAGATGGGAGCGAATCGCGCGGGAGAGATCAGCGCGCTGTGCGCCCTTGTCCGCCCCAACGTAGCCTGCGTCACCCAATGCGCGCCGGCTCATCTGGAGGGTTTTGGCAGCATCGACGGCGTGGCTCGAGCCAAGGGTGAGATCTTTGCCGCCCTCCCGAGCGACGGCACGGCGGTGCTCAATGCCGACGACGCCTATGCGAGCTTTTGGCAAGGACTTATCGGCGAACGCCGCTGCATCCGTTTTGGTCTTAGCACCGATGTTGAGGTGCGTGCGGACGACATCGGGTTATCCGCACAGGGTAGCGCTTTCAAGCTGGTGACCCCCAGTGGTGCCAGCGACGTGAAGCTAACGTTACCCGGCAAACACAATGTCCTGAATGCCTTAGCGGCGGCTGCCTCGGCCGAAGCTCTGGGGGTGTCGGTGTCGGCGATGCGGCAAGGTCTGGAGTCGATGCGCCCGGTAGCAGGACGACTCGAGGCTAAGGCGGGACGCGGTGGCTGCCGGGTGCTGGACGATAGCTACAATGCAAACTCCGGTTCTTTTGGAGCGGCGTTGGAGGTGCTGGGCCAATACGCTGGCGAACGTTGGCTGGTGCTCGGAGATATGGGCGAGTTGGGCCAAGCGGCTTTTTCCCTGCATCACCAGCTGGGAGAGATGGCGCATCAGGCGGGCGTCAAGCGCCTGTATGCGGTCGGGGAACTTTCTCGCCAAGCGGTCGCGGCCTTTGGCCCCGGCGGGCGTCATTTCGCAACCCCGGAAGGGTTGTTAAAGGCTTTAGAAGGCGACTTACACCAGGACCTCACGATCCTAATCAAGGGCTCACGCGCGGCTCGCATGGAAAACGTCGTGAATGCCCTATTGGCGGGTGCAAAACAACCGTGCTGCTAACACTCACCGAATACCTCACCGGCCTTTACTCCGGGTTCAATGTGTTTCAGTACCTGACCATGCGCACCATCTTGGGTGTGCTGACGGCTTTGTTGATCTCGCTCGTGATCGGCCCGTTTATGATCCGGCGCCTAAGCCGTTATCGCATTGGCCAGAACATACGCGACGACGGACCCCAGTCCCACTTGCAAAAAACCGGCACCCCCACGATGGGCGGAGCACTGCTACTGGTCGCGATCGTGCTCAGCACCTTGCTATGGATGGATCTCGGAAGTCGTTTGGTATGGGTGGCTTTGATAGTCACGCTCGCCTTTGGAGTCATTGGCTGGGTAGATGACTATCGCAAGTTGGTCCATCGTGATCCCCGTGGGCTGCCGTCCCGCTACAAATACCTGTGGCAGTCGATCGCGGGCTTGGGCGCCGCCGTATTTCTTTATTTCACGGCGGATTCGGCGGTGGAAACCCAATTGATCGTGCCCTTCGTGAAATTGTTCGCCTTCGATCTCCAGTGCTTGTTTGTGGTGCTGACCTATTTCGTCATCGTGGGCACCAGCAACGCCGTGAATCTAACCGACGGCCTAGACGGTTTAGCCATCGTTCCCTCGGTCCTGATCGCCGGGGCGTTGGCAATTTTCGCTTACGCATCTGGGCACGTGAAGTTCGCCGACTACCTTGGGATCCCTTACGTGGCCGGGGTCGGGGAGGTGAGCATTTTTTGCGGTTCCATCGTGGGCGCGGGGCTCGGGTTCCTTTGGTTTAACACCTATCCCGCCCAGGTCTTTATGGGTGACATCGGTGCGCTCGCGCTGGGGGCTGCTTTGGGTGTGGTGGCGGTGTTGGTGCGCCAAGAACTGGTTTTGTTCATCATGGGTGGGGTGTTCGTCATGGAAACCGTGTCCGTGATCCTGCAGGTGGTGTCTTTCAAGCTCACCGGGCGCCGGATTTTCAATATGGCGCCGCTACACCACCACTTCGAGCTTAAAGGGTGGCCAGAACCCAGGGTTATCGTGCGCTTTTGGATCATTACCGTGATCCTGGTCCTGATCGGCCTGTCCAGTCTCAAGATTCGATAGATAGCGTTATGTTGAGCCAAGTGTCTGCCGAATCAAACAACGCCGCCCAGAGCTTCGACACGGTCATCGTCGGTTTGGGGGCAACCGGCCTCGCCTGCGCCCGCTTTCTGCACCGCCAGGGGATGATGTATGCGATCACGGATAGCCGGGAGTTTCCGCCTCAATACCACCAACTGCTCGCGGAGCAACCGGACACTCCGCTTAGATTAGGCGGTTTTGACAGGCATCTTATCGCCAGCGCGAAGCAAGTGATATTAAGCCCAGGAGTTTCCCCCGCCGAACCTGCGATCCGAGCTGCGCTGGCGGCGGGCGTAGAGGTCCTCGGGGACATCGAGCTCTTCGCACGCCACGCGCACGCCCCGGTTCTCGCTATCACGGGCGCCAACGGAAAAAGCACCGTGACCGCTCTGGTTGCGGAGATGGCAAACGCGGGAGGCGTCGATGCCCGCTGTGGCGGCAACCTCGGCACACCTGCCTTAGAGTTGCTCGGGCCACCAGAGCCCGCGCTCTACGTGCTCGAGCTCTCCAGCTTCCAGTTGGAGCTCACGTGTTCTTTAAACGCGGCGGCGGCGACGGTGCTCAATGTCACCCCCGATCATATGGACCGTCACCCGAGCTTTCGCGATTACGCCCGCGCCAAGCAACGCATTTTCAACGGCGATGGGGCGATGGTGCTCAATGGCGATGATCCGGTAGTGGCGCACATGGCTATACCCGGCCGGCGCCAGCTGTGGTTTTCGCTAGGAGACCCTGGGGAGGCGCGGTTTGGCCTGCGTCGGCGAAGCGGAATGGAGTGGATCTGTCACGGCGGGGATGCTCTATTGCCGGTATCGGAGCTCAAGCTTGCGGGCAGGCACAATGTTGCCAATGCCTTGGGTGCACTCGCTTTGGGCAGCGCAGCGAATCTGCCGCGGGCCGGCATGCTGCACGCCTTGAGGGAGTTTCAAGGGCTGCCTCACCGCTGCCAATGGGTCGCTGGTGACGGGGGTGTGGACTGGTACAACGATTCCAAAGGCACAAATGTCGGGGCGACCCGCGCCGCCATCATGGGCCTGGCCGAGGATCGGCGCATCGTCCTCATCGCTGGGGGGATCGCGAAAGGAGCAGACTTCGCCGAGTTGGCCGCAGCCTCCCAAGGTTCCCTGCGCGCAGTGGTCGTTTTGGGGCGGGATGGCCCAGCCATCGCTCGGGCCTTCCAAGGGATGGTTCCGGTGGAAAAGGCCTCAGACATGGGCGATGCGGTATCGCTCGCAAAGGGCCTGGCGCAGCCGGGCGATGCGGTGCTGCTGTCGCCCGCTTGTGCCAGCTTTGACCTTTTCAACGATTACGCCCACCGCGGGCAAGTGTTCATGCGTGAAGTGAAAAACCAGCTGCGGATGGCGTGACATGACGCAAGCAGTCTCGCTAAAAAAGGGCGTTAAGAAGGGGAAACCTCAGGCTCCTTGGGATGCGGCGCTTATCGCCTGTGTCACCTTTATCGTTGGCTTAGGCTTGGTCATGGTGACCTCGGCTTCCATGCCTATTGCGGATCGCGAGATGGGAGAGCCGCTTTATTACTTCTGGCGCCAATTGGGTGCTGGCTCCCTCGCTCTGGTGCTGGTATTGATCGTGACCAGAGTCCCACTCCTGTTTTGGCAGCGCACCGGCGTTTTTCTCGCGTTATCGGCGATGTTGCTGCTGGGGCTGGTTTTGCTCCCCGGCCTGGGCAAAGAGGTCAACGGAAGTCAGCGTTGGATCGCCCTCGGACCGATAGCGCTGCAAGCGTCTGAGCCGGCTAAACTGGCCGCGATCGTCTATCTTGCGGGCTACCTGGCGCAGCGCCACGAAGGCGGCACGTCTTTCCTGAAACCTCTTATCCTGCTTGCCCTGATGGGCGTCTTATTGCTGCTAGAACCCGATTACGGCGCTTGCGCGGTGCTTTTCGGGACCGTCTTGGGAATGAGCTATCTGGCCGGTGTTTCCCTCGTCCGCTTTGCTGCTTGGGGCATCCTTGGGGCCTCAGCCCTGGCGGCTGTCGCCGTGTTGACGCCTTACCGTCTGCAGCGACTGCTGTCGTTTATGGATCCCTGGGCCGACCCCTACAACAGCGGCTTCCAGCTCACCCAGGCGCTGATCGCCTTCGGACGCGGAGAGTGGTGGGGGGTGGGCCTCGGGAACAGCGTGCAAAAGCTTTTCTATTTGCCCGAGGTGCATACCGATTTCATCTTCGCCGTGGTGGCGGAAGAGTTGGGGCTCTTAGGTAGTGGCGCGGTTATCGGACTATTCACCTTTATCACCTGTCGGGCGCTGCTCATAGGCATTAATGCCGAGCGCACTGGCCGCGCGTTTGGCGCCTACCTCGCCCACGGCGTCGGTGTGCTGGTAGGGCTGCAGGCGTTCATCAATATGGGGGTCAACATGGGCGTATTGCCCACCAAGGGTCTAACCCTACCCCTGGTGAGTTACGGCAGCAACAGCTTGATCGTAACCGGCGTTGCCATCGCCTTGTTGCTGCGAGTGGACCACGAAACGCGGGCGAGAACGCACAGCGGCTTTGCCGCGCGGCCATGCCATGCAAGCACTTAAGCCTGTTCTGATCATTGCGGGAGGTACCGGAGGACATGTCTTCCCCGGGCTCGCGGTGGCGTGCTACCTGAAAGAGCGCGGGATCCCCTGCTCTGGCTGGGGACCCGCAGAGGTCTGGAAGCGCGGCTTGTGCCTGAGGCCGGTTTGCATCTCTTGACGATCTCGGTGCAAGGCCTTCGCGGAAAAGGGTTCAGCAGTTATCTGCGGGCACCCTGGCAGTTGCTGCGGGCCTTAGCTCAAGCATTTCGAGTGCTGGCGCGAAACCGCCCCGCCGTGGCGCTGGGTTTGGGCGGGTTCGTGACCGGCCCGGGGGGGGTAGCGGCGTGGGTAATGCGCATACCGCTGCTCATTCACGAGCAAAACGCGATCCCCGGGATGACCAATAAGCTGCTGGCTCGGATCGCCACCCGCGTGCTTGAGGCGTTTCCCCAAACCTTTCCGAGCAAGCTGAAGGCGATTTGCACCGGCAATCCGGTCAGGGCGGCGCTATGCGAGCTTCCGGCCCCCCGCTTGCGCTTGCTCACCGATCCCAAACAGCGTACCCGAGTGTTGGTGCTCGGTGGCAGTCAGGGTGCGCGCGCGCTCAATCGGATAGTGCCCCAGGCATTGGCGCTGCTTGAGGGAGATAAACTAGCCATCCGCCACCAAAGCGGTGTGGCCGATCAAGGGATCACCGAAAACAGCTATACCGGCTATCGGCTCGATGCCGAAGTGCGATCCTTTTTCGAGGACATGCAGGAAGCCTACGGCTGGGCGGATCTGGTGATCTGCCGCGCGGGAGCACTGACCCTCAGCGAGCTCACCGCGACAGGAATAGGGGCCATATTGATCCCCTTTCCCCACGCGGTGGACGATCACCAAACCGCGAACGCGCGTCATCTGGTGGCCGCAGGGGCGGCGATAGTCGTTCCTGAGCGTGAGTTGAACGCAGCAGGGCTGGCGCAACTGCTGCGCGATCTTTTTGCCCATAGGATGCGACTCATCACCATGGCAGAACGAGCTCGCTCTTTAGCCAGGCCGGATGCCGCGCGCGTGGTAGCCGAACATTGCATGGAGCTCACCCGTGGCTGAGATGATGCGCCACCCGATGGGACGCGTGCGCCACATTCATTTCGTGGGCATAGGCGGCGCCGGCATGGCCGGTATCGCAGAAGTGCTGTCCAACCTGGGCTACCAGATCTCCGGATCGGACCTGCAACAGAACAGCCTGACCGAGCGTTTGCGGGAGCTTGGCGTGACTTTCTACCAAGGCCATACCGCCCAGCAAGTACGAGGCAGCGACGTGGTGGTGATCTCCAGCGCCGTCGCTTCGGATAATGTGGAAATTTCCAGCGCTCGTGAGTGGCGTATTCCCGTCATCCCGCGGGCGGAAATGCTTGCCGAGTTGATGCGTTTCCGCCATGGGATCGCTGTCGCCGGCACTCACGGCAAGACCACGACCACAAGCTTGATCGCCAGCCTGCTCGCGGGAGGGGGACTCGATCCCACCTACGTCATCGGGGGGCGCCTATTGAGCTCCGGAAGCCATGTAAGGCTTGGCGAAAGCCGGTTTCTGGTTGCCGAGGCCGACGAAAGCGATGCCTCCTTTTTGCATCTGCAGCCGGTGATGGCCGTGCTGACCAATATCGACGCCGACCATATGGAGGCCTATGGAGGCGACATGCAGCGGCTTAGAGGCGCTTTTGTCGAGTTCCTGCAGCGCCTGCCCTTCTATGGTCTGGCCGTGGTTTGTCTCGATGACCCGAACGTCAGAGCGATACTTCCTGATCTCTCCAAACCGATAGTGACTTACGGAACGTCTACAGAAGCCGACATCCAAGCCGCAGATATCACCCAACGTGCTCAGGTGACGCATTTTAAGGTGCTTAACTCTGGCCGCGATGACTGGCTCGATGTGCAGCTTAATCTTCCGGGCAAGCACAACGCGTTAAACGCCCTGGCGGCGATCGCCATAGCCCGCGAACTGGGGATCCCCGAGCCTGCCGTTTGCCAGGCACTGCAGAGATTTCAAGGGATCGATCGGCGCCTACAGCTTCGCGGAAACCTGTGCATTGGTGGCGCGACGGTGACGCTGATTGACGATTATGCCCATCACCCGACCGAGATCGCCGCCACCCTGCAAGCGATACGCGCCGGCTGGCCTGGGCAGCGCCTCCTAGTAGCCTTTCAACCCCACCGCTATACCCGCACCCGTGACTTATTCGAGGACTTCGCCGCGGTGCTGAGCGAAGTCGATGCACTGCTGCTGCTCGAGGTCTACCCAGCGTGCGAGCAGCCTATCTCCGGGGCCGACGGTAGGACGCTGGCGCGGGCTATCCGCCTGCGGGGAAAAGTCGAACCGGTGTTTGTTTCCGAACCGGCCGAGCTCATCGACACCCTTCCACGGATAGTTCGGGAAAGGGATTTGCTCTTGACACTAGGCGCTGGGGACATCGCCAGCATGGTCTCTCGCCTGCTCGCCCTCTTTGAGACCGGAGCCCAAGAAAAGCAGCCGCCGCGAGTGGGCATGCGGGGCGCGAACGGCCCGTGAGATCGGCAACGCCGCATAGCCCGGATCCGACCATGCAACTGCGCGGCACCTTGCACCTGCATGAACCCATGGCCAAGCACACCTCTTGGCGTGTGGGCGGTCCGGCGGAGCGGTTTTATGTCCCTGCCGATCTCGATGACCTGGTGCGTTATCTACAGCAACTACCCCCTGAAGAGCCCCTTTTTTGGCTTGGTCTGGGGAGCAACCTTCTGGTGCGAGACGGCGGTATCAAAGGCACCGTCATTCAAACCTTCGGCGCACTCGCCCGGCATGCATTCCTTGACCAGCAGCGCTTGCGCGTGGAAGCCGGTGTGGCCTGTGCCAAGGTGGCACGGCTAAGTGCTAAACGCGGACTGACCGGCGCCGAGTTCCTGGCGGGGATCCCCGGAACGATCGGCGGCGCTCTCGCGATGAACGCGGGTGCTTTTGCAGGTGAGACTTGGACCCATGTGGAACAGTTGGAGACCCTCGACCGGCAGGGGACCCTGCGCTTGCGTCAGCGAGATGAGTACCAGGTCGGCTATCGCAGCGTCTGCGGCCCACAGCGTGAGTGGTTTGTAGCGGCTTACCTGAAGCTGGAACGGGACCCCGGCGCAGAGACAGCGCAGCGCATCAAAGAGCTCTTAGCCGAGCGCCTGGCAAAGCAGCCCATACAACAAGCGAGCTGTGGA
>Ga0187892_10009785_pt1 | contig 12431 bp, 20 predicted proteins | sample MA1701073metaG_FD_139345 | JGI IMG/M metagenome (GOLD analysis project Ga0187892, IMG submission 139345) | Bio-ooze microbial communities from a basaltic lava cave in the Kipuka Kanohina Cave System on the Island of Hawaii, USA - MA170107-3 metaG ...
CCCGCCGAGATAGGTGGAGTAGATGAGCTTGGAGCCCGCCCGATTTAGCTTCGCCACGAAGGCATCGATGAAGCCACTCAAGGTCAGCTGCAGGGGACTTTGGGTCGGGAAATCGGTCGGGTATACATCACCCGGCGCCGACCAAATGGTGCTGAGTTCCTGATCTCGACAATCAATTCTCAGCAGGGTACGCCGCCTCTTTCAATCCCCCCATACACCAGATCGGGCTATAGCTCCTAGCGACCGGGGTAAAAGTGGGGTAATAAGCGGCGCCGGTTGGCGTCATTTCCCTAGATTCGATCTACTGCTCGAACTCGGACTCCGACACGCAGAGCAGTTTTGGGTTGATGGTTTGATAGCCCGGCTTCCTTTGCAGCCTCAGGCACGTCGAACAACATCAAGTTGTAGCAAGCACCATGCTAAGAATGACGTTCATCTCCTCCTCGGAATAGGCTCGCAACGAACATTGCCAGCCACACCTAGACTTAATCCGAAAGCGGGTGCTACTGCGTCGTCAGACGCTTCGAATATGACAACCAAATCGTACTGCCCCAGCGTCCAGAAGATGTCCTTTACTTTAACCCCAAATTTCTCTGCTGCCTCTCTGACTGCCTCAGCCCGCTGGGTGGTTTCCTTTACGGTGCGTATTCCCTGATCCGTGAAGTTGGAAAGGGCAATATAAGTCGCCATGATCGTTGTATATGGACGCCTTCCCGTTTGGCAAGGACATCTGCGGTGTGGTGTTGGCCAGGCATAGGCTGCAGTTTTATATCCGGCCTGTTGTGCAGGCTGAATGGCCTGCTGGCCCTGATGGGATCCGCTGACCCGCGCCTCATTTCTCCTATGAGCTCGAAGCACTGAGAACCATACAGGTTTAGCGAGTCACGGTCTGACCTGTTTGCCATCACACGTTGGACGACCTTGCGCAACCTTTTAGCGTGCCATCCTCTTCAAACTGGTTGATTACACGTTTGTGCTCCAGCCCTAGGCGGGCTGACTCACAAACCCTCTTTGGTACGTCCGCTCATGGAAAGTCAAGGCCCAGATGGTGCGTGCCATCTTATTGGCCAGCACCACCACCACGACATGCTGGGGTCGGCGCTTGGCGAGATCCGTGGCCCAGCGGGGCGGCGCTTTGACTCGTGGCCAGCACCGAGCGGGCGCCATGGATCAGCAGCGTTCGCAGGTAGGCGTCCCCGCGCTTGCTGATGCCGAGCAGTTTGACGCGCCCCCCTGTGCCGCTCTGCCGGGGCACCAGCCCTAACCAGGCGGCAAACTCGCGGCCCGAGCGAAACACACGGGCATCGCCCATCGTGGCAACCGCGGCGGTGGCGGTCAGTAGCCCCACACCAGGAATTGCGCCTATCCGTTGGCTCGCCAGGTCGTCTTGGTGCCACTGGCGCAAGCGCCGCTCAATGGCAGCCACCTGGGCATCGAGCTTGCCGATGCGCTCGAACTGCTCGCCCAGCGTGTCGATCAGCACCGCAGGCAGTCGTTCGGCCAAGCACTGCAGTGCCTTGGAGATCCCTTTCCTGATCTCCATCTTGCCCTGTGGCATCACTTCGCCATACTCGGCGAGGAGCCCACGGAGCCCATTGATCTGGGCCGTGCGAAACTTCACCAGTTGTTGCCGCATGCGATGCAGCGCCAATACGGCCTGTTGCCCTTCGGTCTTGACCGCTACGCTTTGCAACGCCCACTGTGTTAGGCTTTACCCAGTGATGGCTGCTTCATCCCCTTCCACGACAACCGTATACACCGGTTCATCTTTCTTCATAAAGGACGTAAGCTTACCGAGGACGGCATGCTTCCCAACCCAGGCGACGACCCTCCCACTGGTGACGTCAAACTTCGAGCCATGGCAGGGGCAGGTAACAATGGTGCCCTCTAAAGTGCCCTCGCTGAGAGAGCACCCTAAATGGGCGCATTTATCCCCTATAGCGTAGATATCTCCGCCTATCCGAGCGACCAAAACACCTTTGCCCCCTATATCCACCCGCTTAAGCTGGCCATCAAGAACTTCAGATGTTTTCAATGTCACTTGCGGCACCACTGTCTTCCCTCTAAGGCCTCCACGCTAGCCAGGACCCTGCAAAGATCCGAATTCTATTATCCGGTTACGTTCCATTCTGCTAGCCCTTACTCTCGGGCTCGCAGCTCTCAGCGAATTCTCTCACCGTTTGAATGGGTATTCCAGCTTAATCGAATCGGTTTGGTCGAAATCGATCACTCAGCATAGCGAAGTGAGGGATGAATTATTATAGGCATCTTGGTGTGCTTTCACGAGCTGGATCTGGCGCGCCCTGTTGCATTTTTTGATGGTGCCTCGGTGGTAAACTCAAATTCCTCTTACAGGCGTTTCGAAACGCGATTCGCCGGTTACGCCGCTTTTGAATTATGGGTAATCGCCGCCAACAGAGGAGGAGGCGAATGACGCAGCGACCCGGCCGGGACGCCGTACCCAACATGATCGACTACGCATCGGAGCGGGAGCGCTTCTACCTCCAGGTCCCCGAGCGTTTCAACTACGTGCTCGACGTTCTCGAGCGCCGAGCCGAACGCGAGCCGGATGAACTCGCGCTGATCTCCCTGGATGCCGAGGGCGCGGTGTCCGCCGAACAACGCTTCCGGGAGGTGTGTCTGGCCTCCCGCCGCATGGCTCACGCGTTGCTCAGTCTGGGGATCGGCAAAGGAGATCCGATCTTCGTGATGCTCCCGCGCGTTCCGGAGTGGTACGTCGCCGTGCTCGGCGCGATCCGCATCGGCGCCGTCCCCATGCCGGGAACGCCGCTCCTCACCGCGCGCGACGTCGCGTACCGGATCGAGCGGGCCGAGGCAGTGGCGGCCGTCACCGACGCGGAGGGCGCCGCGAAGATAGAGGACGTGCGCGCGACCCTACCGACGTTGAAGCAGGTCCTGTGCGTTGGCGAACCCCCGTCGGCTGAGGTGCACGCTCTCGCCGAGCTCCTCGCGCGCGCGGCCGATACGCCGACGGTGCCCGATCCCACGGCCTCGGCCGATCCGATGCTCCTGTACTTCACGAGCGGAACCGTTGGCTACCCGAAGATGGTGATGCACACGCACGCGAGCTACGGCATCGGCCATACGATCACCGCGCGCTACTGGCAGGACCTCAAGCCCGGTGACGTCCACTGGACGATCTCCGACACGGGCTGGGCCAAAGCGGCATGGGGGAAGCTCTTCGGCCAGTGGACGGTGGGCGCGACGGTCGTCCAGATGAACATGGGCAAGCCCGACCCCGAGCTCATCCTCGACACGATCGCCCGCCGCGGCATCACGACCTTCTGCGCGCCCCCCACGCTGTACCGCATGCTCGTGCTCGCGGATTTGCGGCGGCACGACTTGTCCCGGTTGCGGCATTGCCTGTCCGCCGGTGAGCCACTCAATCCCGAGGTCATTCGCATCTGGGAGGAGGGGACGGACGGCCTCACCATCTACGACGGATACGGGCAAACCGAGACCGTCAACCTCGTCGCAAACTACCGCTGCCTCCCCGTGCGCGCTGGATCGATGGGCAAACCCACACCCGGGTTCGACGTGGAGGTTGTGGACGAAGCCGGCGATGTCGTCGGCGCCGGTGAGGAAGGACACATCGCGGTGCGCGTGGCCCCCGAGCGTCCGGTGGGGATGTTCGCCGGCTACTGGAAGGATCCGGACGCCACCGCCGCCGCCTTCCATGGCGAGTGGTACCTCACGGGCGACAAGGCCCGGCGCGACGAGGATGGGTACTTCTGGTTCGAAGGGCGTGCCGATGACATCATCACAAGCGCCGCGTATCGTATCGGGCCCTTCGAGGTAGAGAGCGCGCTCGTCGAGCATCCGGCGGTGGCGGAGGCCGCCGTCGTCGGACGCGACGACCCCGAGCGCACTCAGATCGTGACGGCCTTCGTGATCCTTTCTCCCGGACACGAGCCGTCCGGCGAGCTGGCCCGTGGGCTCCAGGACCACGTGAAGCGGACGACCGCACCGTATAAGTACCCGCGCGAGATCCATTTTGTCGACCAGCTGCCGAAGACCGTAAGCGGCAAGATCCGCCGCGGCGAGCTTCGCGAGCGGCTCCGAGAGGGAAGATACCCAAGGGAGGGGGAGCGTTGAAGGCGAGCTATGTGTCCGGGCGTTCGAGCGAGCCGCTCATTGGTGAGATGATCGGGGACAAGCTCGACCGCGTGGTGGCGGAGCGCGCCTCCACGCCGTGCCTGATCTCGCGACATCAAGGCCTTCGCTACACGTATGGGAAAATATGAAAACTGACCCAGTGATCGGAAGCCTAATGGGAGGATATAGTGGTCGCGGTGGAGTGCATCTTCACTTGGAGTTTGACCTCACAGGCTGACCCAAAACAGTGAAATCAAGTCGGCGCCCCTGGAATCAAAGGAGGATGGTATAGTCGTACCTAAGCCGTACCTAGGTGAACCGGAGGAAGTCAACGTGTCAGGCATTCTCAAAGGAAAGGTTGCTTTAGTCACCGGTGTTAGCGGTTCTGGGCAGGTTGGACAAGCAGTGGCTCAGGCCATGGCCGAGCAGGGTGCTGTCCTGGGCGTCGTGGCGCGGACCCAGACGAACGTCGAGACGCGGACGGAAGAACTTCGGAGAAGCGGTACGCGTGTGATGCGTGTAATACGCGTGCTTCCTTTGACCGCGGATCTTACGAATGAAACCGAGGTGAATCAGGTTGTAGACCGAATGATAAGTGAATATGGCAGGATCGAAATCTTGGTCAACCTGGCAGGCGGTCTCACTCGTTACAAACCCGCGGCAGAGCATACCTTGGAAGATTGGCAGCATGAGATGGGAAACAATTTGCTCACCGCCTTTTTGTGCTCACGCTCGGTCTTTCCTCGTATGCGGGACAGTGGGGGTGGATCCATCATCAACTTCGCGCGGGCAGGACTTCCCCAGGCCAATATGGTGGCCTATAACTGTGCCAAGGCAGGTATAGAGGCCCTTACGCGCACCTTGGCGTTGGAAGGCAAAGATGCAGCCATTCGGGTTAACGCGGTCGCACCCGGACTCGTGGATACCGAATCCAACATCGCTGCCATGAAGCCTAAAGATCTCAAGCGCTGGGTCAAACGCCAGGACATTGCTCAAGCGGCAGCATTTTTAGCATCCGATGCCTCGGCAGGGATTACGGGACAAGTGATCCCGGTGACGGGCTTGGGGATCTAGTTACAGGGCCAGTGCGCGTTCTTCGAAGAATCCCTGGATCGCCCATCGGCTCCATCGACCCCTTATTGCGCTGAACTGCTCGGTGTTCAGAAACGTCTATCAGTTTAGTACTCGGTGCGATCTTGTTTCCAGTGCCGCTGAGTGGTGATGAGCGAATGGATCTCCGCAGAGAAGGGCCTTGAATAGCACGTCTTGCCGCCTACCGGTTATCGATATCCGCCCGTTGAGCGCCCCCAACGAGGGCCGAGATCGTTTGGCCGCCCAAATCCGGCAAGCCTGCCGGGAGCAAGGGTTCTTTTATATCATCGGTCATGGAGTAGACGGATCGCTCCTATCGCTTCCGGCGTCATCGAAGGGGCATGTCGGCATTTAATCAAAGACCGCATGGAACGCGCCGGGATGCGTTGGACCATTGACCGCGCCCAGGCCATGCCTAAGGGGTGCGCTCGACCGATCACGCCCATTGATATGGCCTTATTCTCAAAGCTCGCCCGTCTTGCTCGAAATAGCCGGCCTCCCTGAGGTTCCTGGAAACGGCCGGCCCCAATAAATGGTGTGCAGGATCCTGCGGTTTCGAATGACCGGCTTGTCGAACTTTCCGACGAATCATGGGCACGGGAAGACACAGGAGACGCCGGAACAAAGAGCGATCCGCTCTGCCCAGTATCAATGGGGGATGGATCGGTTATGCTTACAATTTCCCCAGTATTCGCGGACCAAGCTCGCGGAGATCCCTGAGCTTCAAACAATGTGAATCTCCGAATCACCGGTTGCCTCATGAAGAAACGCGATGCGCTCGATCCGACCATGACGCCGCCAAACCCGAAGGGGCGACCGTGGCCCAGTTTACGGGCCAAGGCCGGCGTGTTTTCCGTATGGGCAATCGTTTGGGAGTAGATCCGTCTCTGACTTATGAATCAATGAGTTAGGCGCTCATTGACTGCATGAGCTGACAGTTTTGTTGAAGGGGTAGAAACAGGGGGCAGGAGACCTCTGAGATAATGGCAGTCTGCAAACCAACCCGAACCCGGAGGGCTGCCCCTAATGAGAGTGTTACATGCAGAGGATGTTGTTGTCACCCCTGAAAGCGCATTTGATCACCGGCAAGCCTTCTTGACCCAGCGGCGTGGGTCGAGGGAGCCGGTCAGTGATATAGAGGAGTTTGAGCGGGAGCTTCATGGGTATTTTGCGGCCGCCGAGAGCGAGGTGCTGGCCGGGGAGTTAGCCCGCTTCGATGGGGATCTTCCTGCGGTGACGATCGAAGGTAAGGTCTATCGACGGGTAGTGCGGTGTGAAGAGAGCTATGTGAGTGCGGTAGGGCCGGTGCGGCTGATGCGCAGCCTCTATCGTTCTGGAGGTGGGACACGCACGCTCTGTCCTATGGAGCTTCGAGCGGGGATGGTGGAGGGACGTTGGACGCCGCTCGCGGCTCGGCAAGCGGCTTTTGTGGTGGCGCACTTGACACCGCAGGAAGGGGAAGATTTGTTCCGAGAGCTAGGCAACATGAGCCCTTCGAAATCGAGCCTCGACCGCTTACCCAAACAGCTCGGTGCGCGTTGGGAGGTCGAGCGCGCTCGGTTTGAGACGGGGCTACGGGCTCAAGCCTCGGTGCCTGCCGAGGCAGTGACTCTTGCCGTCTCGCTCGATGGGGTGATGGTGCCGATGAAAGACGGGGCACGTGCGCAGAAACGGGACGAAGTCTTTTCCAATATGGTATGAGTCTAAACGAGAGGGCGAGTTTCCAACGAGGGATGAGTCTGAAGCGGCATGATTGGGTCGATCATCAGGGGCATGGTGATCGACATGAACGAATCAAGGCTCAGGAGTATCGAGCAACTTCGGGCGTTTTTGGATGGCACGGTAGGGGTCGAGTTTCGGCGGTTCGGGGACGCAGAGCGCTATGAGCACATGGTCTCGGTGCTGTGCCGATTTCGCTATGCGGGTCTGAAGCGGGTGGAGAAGGGCGTAGTGCTGCGTAACTTAGGGTTAAGGATTTCAAGATCTGGGCACCGGTTTTAAGGGAAAAACTCCTCCGCTACCGGCCCGGCATTGCCTGGTTCCACGGTAGGCTGGCCTACACGCATTACCTCAGGTATGCTGAAGGCGTCGTGTCGCCCAAATCCTGGGGCAAGCAGCCCATTGCAATCGGCACCACAAACGTCTTCGTGACACCCAACCCCAGCCCGGCGAATGCTGCGTTTAGTCTCAGTGATCTCATCGGATGGTATCGTGCCCTTAAAGAACTGCGGGATGTCATGCGCTAGCCGTTCTTGGGCGAACACGAGCTGCGGCTGATGCTCGCGAAGCACGTCAGCGCGAATCGCGACGCCTGGTAAGTGCCTCTCGCGGCTGAGCGGCCATACGTCAACAACCGCCGGGGAACTGTATTGTAGGGAACAAGATGCGCATTACAACCAGCAGCATCACTTCTGACGGACCTCCCAATCATTGTTCAGCGCGAAAGTTTGACGACGAGCGCTCGCTCGACCGAGCAGGCCATTCTGCAGGGGTTTCTATTGCAACGGGTGCTGGATCAAGTGGATCACAGCGGTGTGTTCGCTCCGACGTTTGGAGACCTTTGCGAGGATTGACGGCCGAGGAACTCGCGGCGTTTGAGGCCGGCAAGGACGAATTTGAGGAAGTGGAAACGATCGAAGAGGGGTTAGGGCCGGTCTTCAACGGCCGCTCCTGTGCTGGCTGTCATGATACGCCGGGCCTCGGCGGAGACTCGGGGGCAGAGACGCGCTTTGATCACGTCCGCACGAAGGGCAATAAGACGCCTGACGCGGACCTGGATGATGTCGAGGGCAATCCCACATCGGACCGGGAAGCGTTCCAGGAGAAAGGCAACAAATTTGATCCCCTAGAAAACCTGGGCGGCTCGCTCATCCAGAGGAATGGGATTGGACCGATTGCGGACTGCGTTTTCGGGGGTGAGGTGGTGCCCCACCCGGAGGCAAATGTGCAATGATGCCATGAAGGAGGTAACCATGAATTGCGTCGACCAGATCGAAGGCCTTTTGAGAATTGAGTTGTCAGCGGTCGAAACGTACGAACGGGCCGTCGGGGAACGAACATGGGATCTTCTTGGGACTGACCAGGCCCAGCATTTGGTCAGTATCCTTGTCGACCATCTGGAGGCCGCCTCGCAACTCCAAGCCACGGTCCAACAAAACGACAAGTACGCCGGTCGATGGCGCAGAAAAACGAGAAGCCTGGTTCACGCTGGGCATAGAGACTAATAGACTGTTTGGCGATGCCAAACTGTTTAGCGACCAGGCCGCGATCCAGGCATTCAAGGAGGGCGAGGAGAGCAGCCTCAAAGCCTATCAATATATCCTCCAAGATCCCGCTATGCCAACCCCCGTAAAGGCCTTCGTCGATAGCCTGGTGACAAAGCAGAGAGGGCACATACGCGCGTTAGGGCGGTTACTGGAAAATTTTCGCAATCACCCTTCAACGATCCTCTCCGAAATCGAAAGGCCAAACAGGGCTGGGTGCGACCTGACGAAGTCAGGCCTGCAAACCCGACGGACACCCCCCCTACGGAGCTTGGACTAGGCCGAGTTCGAATTGGTGGGGCTACGGTCGAACCGCGAGCTCGAAAGCCTGTTTCTTGGGCTGTGCGGATGGTACGGCCTTGGTGGAATATCTTGGAATAAACCGTGTTTTCATGGAGACAAGCCAACCACCTTCGATGCGGTTGGCTATGCCTTATCGCGAATCTCATCTGATGAAGTTCTGAGCTGACCTCCAGATGGTCGGTAAGGATGTTGACCAAATGTTGGGCGTGCTCCCCCCGAAGAAGATCCCACGTTCGTTCCCCGACGGCACGCTCGTAGGTTTCGACCGCTGCCAGCGCGGTTCGTAAAACGCCTCCGATCCCATCGCCTTTGAATTTATCGGGGCACTTCATGGCGACCTCCAAAACGAGGGTGGCGGCTCAGCCTTCGTAGGCGGGACGCTGGACACAAAAGATTGGGGTAGTGGAGCTGCGTGGATACCGGCACGCTTAATCAGCGGCAAATAACGTCATGGTGAAGCCTTCAGACGATCTCGTATCAGGACCATGAGCGGTGATCGTAAGGTTATAGGTGGCAGGCCGAATGCTAGGAGGCAGGCTTGCTATGATTTCACCCTCGGAAAAGATCTTCACCTTAAGAACGTACTGGGCAAGTCGAACGTCGGGCCGACCGCTGCCGAAATTGCGGCCGCGAATGATCACCACGTTCTCGTTGCGATTTATCGTCGTGCTCTCTACCACGGGAGCCATTGATCTCGGACTTCTGGACTCGGGGTAAGCAACACACGATGTTCCCACTGGTGGTGCTACCGCCCCACATATCGGGGTCAGAGTGCACCCACATGGACAGAGCCCGATGAGAATCATGGTCACTGCTTCGGGTATCTTCGTGTTTTTCTCCTCCACCGAGAACACGGTCAGTCCACTGCTTTATACCCGTTTATACCCGATAGGCTCCATCGTGTCTGTGACATATTTACGTACGGACACGGTTTGGAGCCGGCAATCGGGCGAGCGGCTCCCGAAGGCACGGCGGATCGGATAAAGGAGATCGAGGTGCGCCAGCATCGAGAGCGGAGCGGCCGATCGCGCTAAGCGGTAGCGGGTCATCAATAACGGCACATCGAAGGATTTGCCGTTGAAGCTCACCAACTGCCGTGCCTGGGCGCGCGCGCTGATAGAGCGGCTTGGCCTTGGCGTGCTGGCCTTGGGCGTGGTAGAGTCCCGCCAGGTCGTTGAGGCTTAGGGCCACAGCGGGATGTTCGGGGCCGAGAGTCTTCTCACGGATCTGAAGCGCTTTTTCGAGGAAGGACTGCGCCTCGGCGTACCGTCCGACGTGATTGGCGAGGTGACCCGCTTACCATGGTGGAATCAGTCAGCTGAGGCGTTTTATAGCGCGCTTAAAGCCTCAGACGCTGGAGGAGCCGTTCAGATGCGAGTGGATTTTGTCGTTTTCGCCGTGCTCGGGACTTGGGGATCCTCGCCGGCGCAAGCGTCGGCCATCCCCTCGCTGGAGCGGACGCCGCTTGAGCGGCTACGGGATTTTGACTCGCTCGAAAGACTCCATCTTTCTCGCTCGTCAAGGCCCGTCACTCAGCTCGCGAACCCGTTTGGCAGTCATTAAAGTAACTACTAGGCGCAGAGCCCTTTCCATTGTAGTCGTCAGCGCGGGGTGGGTGGCGCTCACTGCTGTCGTGGCCATGCTGTTTGCCTCGTTGGCGCCGTCTGAACGTGCGGAATCAGGTCGGCCACACATTGAATGTTGCTGCTTTGCCAGTGGGTGGCGTCGTTGAACAGCAGCTTGGCCCCTCACGGCTCTTTGTTCTAAAAACCGAGAATGAGAAGCTGCTAGTGTTTGCTGTCCACTACAAAGACGGGCGCTACTACCTGCCAGAAATGAAGTGGTGGCGTCAGGTGGTTCCCTGCAAGTATCTTGAATTTCCTACCCAACGTCCCGCTGGCTTAGATCCCAAAGGCATTATTCGCTGCACAGATTCCTCGCTTCCTGACTATTGGAAGCGCAATTTGCAGTGGGACACTACTGGAAAGGGTCTAGGAGAACATACGCCCGATATCCAGGAAATCCCTTATGAGCGCCGTGGCGACTTCATTGTTATTGGAACGAGCTTCTAATGTGTAGAAATATGAATTCGATCGGACAGCTACTCGTCGGCGGGTGGGCGATGACCGACGTGTAGAAGTGTCCGATTACGCCGCTTGCGGCAACAACTTCTCCTTCGCCAGCGGCAACGCATCAACGATCAATGAACGTCCGCATCGGGGTCTTACCGAAGCACCAGCGTCCTTGATGTGAGCGCTGCTCTCCGCGAGCCAGGCATCGAGATCACGCTGCAGCTGCTCGATGGTCGAGTAGAGCTTCTTTCGAAACGCCACGCGGTAGAACTCATCGAGCACGGTTTTGTGAAAGCGCTCGCAGATGCCGTTGGTCTGCGGGCTCTTGGTCTTGGTTCGGGTGTGATCGATGTTCTCCACGGCGAGATAGAACTCGTAGTCGTGCCGCTCTGGATTGCCGCAGTACTCTGTCCCTCGGTCGGTGAGCACCCGTAAGAGCGGGATGCCGTGCTCCGGTGCATTGAATACACGCAGCAGTTAAAGGATCTGGCCTAGCACGCCGATATGTGGATTAGGAATTGGGCACCCGTGATTCACTAAGCCAAACTCCGAGGGAGAATTCTATGAAAACGACAGCCCTGCTGATTACTTTTGTATTGTCTTTCTGCTCTAGCGATTTATCCGCTAAGGGTGGATTCTTCCGCGGGTTCTTTCGCTGGTATCGGGCTACCCATAGCGATGGCACTTACGTACGACCTCACGTTCGTTAAGCACTAAAGGTTTACCGCACACCGTACTGCGACGGCGATGGGATACCAAATTACCTTGACAAAGACGATGACAACGACGGTTTGCGGGGCGCCGAGTCGCTCTTCACTAAAGCGCTTGAGCAAAGCAAGGCGCAAGCCGCTGCAGGCAACGAAAAGGCAGCGGAGGCGGCGTTCCAGTTGGGCGAGCTCGCCTGCCAACGCTGCTGTGGATCACCAAGACGCGCGACGGCGGAATATTGCTACGCATAATAGTAGATTGGCCATGAGGTACATCATGCGCGGCGCGATCAACCAACAATGGCCGGCGCTCTCGGAAGGAGCATCCAAGCGTGTCATAATCCGCTGCGTGCAGTCGCCTTGGCAAAGCGTGGTCTCCGATCTCCGGTTTCGGTGCTCCTCAGGAAGACCCCCGTCCTCATCGTGCATCATGTCAGGGATATGTGTCCAAGCACCCTCTTCGGTCCCGCCCAGAAGCTCTCGCAGCGTCTGCCGGCGATTATCGTTGACGGATCCGACGACGAGAAATCGGATCAGCCCTGCATTCCCGGCACGAATCATTGGTTCGTTGGAAAAGAGCAGGAAACGCTCGATCTGATACTCAATTGGATATACGGCAGGGCATGGGCCCGACTGATTCGGTGACCGGCCCCTTGTGGTGCTTAGCGAGGTCGCCGCAATCTTCAAGGAGGCCTCAAGGGCAAGATCGGCCAACACCGGTCGTTGGGTGGCTTTCGCAACTGTGAGAAAGGGTGGTCCGTCCCCAATGGTGTTCACTTAACGATATGTGGCGTCCAGTCGTAGCGGACATTCATCGGTTCGTTTCCCTTACGTGGCAGATGTTGTTTGGTTCGTCGCTTGACCCGACGCGGGTTGGA
>Ga0187892_10009786_pt1 | contig 12430 bp, 11 predicted proteins | sample MA1701073metaG_FD_139345 | JGI IMG/M metagenome (GOLD analysis project Ga0187892, IMG submission 139345) | Bio-ooze microbial communities from a basaltic lava cave in the Kipuka Kanohina Cave System on the Island of Hawaii, USA - MA170107-3 metaG ...
AGGTTGAGCTTGGTAGTTTTCCGCGGCGATGAGCCGCGGCCTCATTGAAGCTGGCCGCTGTTCGGCGCGCCGATGGTTACGAGACCGGTTTTCCGCGGCGATGAGCCGCGGCCTCATTGAAGCTTCCCCGGCTTCTGCACGTGGATGTCGGAGGCGGTGGTTTTCCGCGGCGATGAGCCGCGGCCTCATTGAAGCTTTCGTGTATTCGAACCGACGGCACAGGAATTCGCCGTTTTCCGCGGCGATGAGCCGCGGCCTCATTGAAGCACGTGCAGCGCATCCGGGATGCGTCTGTAGGAGCGAGGTTTCCGCGGCGATGAGCCGCGGCCTCATTGAAGCGCGAGGATGATCGCTTTGCGGGTCAGCAGCGGCATGGTTTTCCGCGGCGATGAGCTGCTACCCCACCGACGCTTGTCGACGCTCGCGCGCGAGTTGCCGGCGCGGCCTCATCGAAGCATGCGCCCGGCGCGGCAGCAAACCGCGCCCGTTCGCGACGACTGCGCCGAGTCATTCGGACCGCACTACCGGCAGTTCCGGCAATTCACGAGGCTGGCGATCGGTGCCGGTCGCCACATACACGAGCGTGGCCTCGGTCACCTTGACGACTTCGGTCTCCAGTCGCATGCGCTCGGCGAACACCTCGACGTCCACGGTGATCGACGTACGGCCGGTCTTGACGATGCGCGAATAGAAACTCAGCAGATCGCCGACGAAGACCGGCTGCTTGAATTGGAAGCTCGTCACGGCCACGGTGGCGACGCGGCCGTTGGCGCGGCGCGCCGCGGGGATCGCGCCCGCCACGTCAACGTGCGCCATGATCCAGCCACCGAAAACATCGCCGTGGATGTTGGCGTCAGCCGGCATCGGCATCACTCGCAGCGACGGACTGCCCTGCGGCAAGGTCACTTTCTGACTCACAGCGTTTGCTCCACACGTCGATGCGAATTGGGACTAGCCGACTGGCTAGTTCCGGAACTGCTTGCCCGCTTGTGGCAGGGCGGTCCGCCCTCATAATGCAATCGATCACGCAGGAAAGACAAGACAGTCGATATGCGAGGAATGCGCAGCGCCGCGGGTTATGTCCCCTCAGTCCCGCGCCAGCACAGCGAACGCAGCGACGAGTGGCACGCGCTGAAGACGCTGCTGCCGTACCTGTGGGCCTATCGCGGCCGCGTGCTGTTTGCGGTGGTCTGCCTGATTGCGGCCAAGCTGGCCGTGGTCGGCGTGCCAGTGCTGTTGAAGCACATCGTCGATGCGTTCGCGGCCGCGCCGCAGGCCGCACTGGTCGCGGTACCGATCGCGCTGATCGTCGGCTACGGCCTGTTGCGGCTGTCGACGTCGGTGTTCACCGAGCTGCGCGAATTTTTCTTCGCGCGTGTCACGCACGCGGCGGTGCACACGCTGGCGCTGAAAACCTTTCGGCACCTGCACGCACTGAGCCTGCGGTTTCACCTCGAACGGCGTACTGGCAGCCTGACGCGCGAAATCGATCACGGCATCCGTGGCATCTCGTCGCTGATCAGCTTCACGCTGTATTCGATACTGCCGACGCTGGTCGAGCTGACACTTGTGCTCGGCTATCTGCTGTGGAACTACGAAATCTGGTTCGCGGTGATCGTCGGCGTGAGCCTTTCCATCTACGTCGTGTTCACGTTCACGGTGACCAACTGGCGCACCCGGTTCCGGCGCGAGATGAACGAGCTGGATGCCACGGCCAGTTCGCGCGCGGTGGACTCCCTGCTGAACTTCGAGACCGTCAAGTACTTCAACAACGAAGACTACGAAGCGCGCCGTTACGATGGCACGCTCACCCAGCAGGAAAAAATGGCGGTGCTGTCCCAGCAATCGCTCAATCTTCTCAATGGCGGACAGCAGTTGATCATCGCTATCGCGTTAACGCTGATGCTGTGGCGCGCCGCGGCCGGGGTGGCCAACGGCAGCATGACGCTGGGCGACCTCGTGCTGGTCAACGCGTTCATGATCCAGATGTATGTGCCGCTGAATTTCCTTGGCGTTCTTTATCGCGAGATCAAGCAAGCGCTGACCGACATGGACCGGATGTTTCGCCTGCTGGAGCAGCATCGCGAAATCGCCGACGCGCCGGACGCGCGCGCGCTTTCGGCACGCGGCGCCGAGTTGCGCTTCGAGCACGTGAACTTCGCCTACGACCCGCGCCGACAGGTGCTGTTCGATGTGGACTTCACCGTCGCTGCCGGTACGACCACTGCCGTCGTGGGCGCGACCGGCTCCGGCAAGAGCACACTGGCGCGATTGTTGTTCCGCTTCTACGACGTGCAAAGCGGCGCGGTTCGCATCGACGGGCAGGATCTGCGCTCGGTCACACAGAATTCGCTGCGCGCCGCGATCGGCATCGTGCCGCAGGACACGGTGCTCTTCAACGATACGATCGAATACAACATCGCCTATGGCTGGCCCGGCGCGACCCGCGACGAAGTGATTGCGGCCGCGCGGTCGGCTCATATCCATGAGTTCGTCGAACGCTTACCCGATGGCTACCACACGATGGTGGGCGAGCGCGGCCTGAAACTTTCCGGCGGCGAAAAGCAGCGCGTCGCGATCGCGCGCACGGTGCTGAAGAATCCCGCGATTCTGATCTTTGACGAAGCAACCTCTGCGCTCGATTCGCGCACCGAGCGCGTGATCCAGACCGAACTCGAGGCGATCGCGGCCGACCGCACCACGCTCGTTATCGCGCACCGGCTCTCGACGATCGTGTACGCCGACCAGATTCTCGTGATGGATCACGGCCGCATCGTCGAACGCGGCACGCACGCCGAACTGCTCGCGCGCAACGGCGGCTACGCGCGCATGTGGGAGCTTCAATCGCGCGACAGCGAACGTGCGGCGGAAGCCGCGGCCTCGCCGCTACCCGCCTGAACCTCGTACCTCGCACCTCGCATCTCGCATCTCGCACCTGCCTCTTACGCCGCGAGCGCCGTGAACTCGTAATAAAGTCTTCCGTCGTTGAACTCGTGAGCCCCGGCGACGTGGCGGATCAGTCCAAGATCCATCATCGCCTGTCCGAAGTAAACGGCCTCGGCGCGCGTCAGTGCATAGCGTTGCGCCAACCAGCCCACCGCTGCGGCACCGACAAAACACTCGCGGTACAACGTTTTCATGTAGACGCGGTCCTTCCGCTCAAACCCGGCGCGGCCCGCAAGATCGGCGGCCAGAGCGCGCGGCGACAGTTGCACTAGCCGATCGGTGAGCGGCGTGAAGCGGAAGAAGAACTCGCCGTCGCGAAACGGGTGTGACTTCGTCACGTGCTCCAACACACGTACCTGGCGCAGCACTTCGCCGATCGCCACGGCTTCGATTCGATCGCAGTTGCAGCGCGCGGCGAGTCGATCGATCGCTTCGACTCCCACAAAGCAGTTTGCATAGCTGCGCCCGCGCCAGCTGCGGTCGGCAAGCGCAAAGCCGTCCTTGCCGCTTACCCAGGCTTCGGCTGCACGGATGTCTCCAAACCCATCCTCGATACGCTGGCGCGCGCGGTGCAGCGAGTGCAACTCGCGCGTACGCAACGCATCCGTCTCGACGCGGGCGAGCGATTGCGCGCAGGCGGCGCCATCCCACTGGATATCGAGCACCTGCGTAAGCGGCCGCAGGGCAGGCTCCACCGAGGTCGAGAAGCGCTCTGTATCGAGACTCGGCAACAGCGCCAGCGCGCCGCTTTCCACCGCCCAGCGTTGCGGCAGATCGCTGACCGCAACGCGATTCGAGCAGGCGAGCGCGAAATCGGCATTCGGATTGAGGCCACGAATGCGCGTGATCAACCACGACGGTCCGGCGCGTTCGCGTGCCAGGCGGGTCAGGTCGACGATCCATAAGTCGGGCGATACGCCGCGGCTTTTCATGTTGCTGCAGCTCGCACGCAATTGCGCGTTCACCTCGGTGAGTTCGATCCCGTGCGCATCGGCCACCGCGCGAACGATCGCCGCTTGAGCCGGGTCGTCGAGCGCCGCGGCAATCAGCGGCGCGGGGTGTTGGCGCGAACTCATTTCGTGCATTTTGCCCGCTGCGAGGTAAGCTGAGAAAACCCGCTTCAACGGTTCTTCGGGCCCCGACGCCGGGACGTAGACTCACTGCCGTTTTTCCACTAAGGCGCGCTGCGAATGAAACCGACACAGAAATACGGAAAGATTGACCGGCTTATCGGAACACTGATTGCGTGCGGTGTCTTGATCGGCGTCGGCGCCGCCGGCGCGCAACAGCCGGCGGCAGGACCCAGGCCGACGCCGTCGCTGCAAAAAATCCGCGATACCCAGGTCGTGACGATCGCCAATCGGCCTGACGCGCTGCCCTTTGCATATCTGGACGACAACAAGCAGCCGATTGGTTACGGCATCGACATCTGTCGCGAGCTGGTGCGAGTGATGGAGCGCGACTTCAAACGCGCGTTGCGTATTTCCTTTGTGGAGGTCAACGCGAAAACGCGCTTCGAAGTCGTCAACGGTGGCAAAGCCGACATGGAGTGCGGCACCACGATCAACGATCCGGTGCGCCGCAAGATCGCCGCGTATTCGATGCCGTATTTCTTCTCCGGTCCGCGCTACCTCGTGAAGAGCGGTTCAGGGATTCGCGGCGTTCAGGATCTGGCCGGCAAGCGCATCGTCGTTGTTCCGGGAACGAACTCGGTGCCGCTGCTGCAAACCCGGATCGACGGCGGCGTTCTGCAAAAGACCGTGCTGGTGGAAGCGAAGACCTACGAAGCAGCTACGGTCGTTGTCGAACGTGGCGAGGCGGATGCCTTTGCCACGCTTGATGTATTGCTGGCCGCACAGCGCGCGAAGTCGAAGGACCCGGCGGGCCTGGAAATTGTTGGCGCCTTTCTGGTGCTGGAGCCGGTAGCCATCGTGCTGCGCAAGGACGATCCCGAGTACAGACGCTATATCGATCGGCAACTGGCAGCGCTGATGCTGGACGGTACGGTCGCGCGCCTGTACGACAAGTGGTTCATGCAGCCGATTCCGCCCAACAACCTCAAGCTTGACCTGCCGATGAATGCGGCGCTGCGCGACCAGCTGCGCTGGCCGACCGACCGGGTCGGAGACGAAGTGACGAAGTAAAAGCGAGGCCGACCCCGATTTCGTTCCCCGCTCGAAATTGGGGTCTGAACCCATTTTTGAGCTACATTGATTTCCGTCTGCCGTTGAGCGCGCCGCCAGAGTGTCGCGACGGATGGGCTCAATCAGGGGAAAGGAACGTCACTCATGAAACAGGCAGCCAGAAAGCTCATGCTCGGCGGGCTGGTCGCAGCCAGCGCATTGGTCGCCACGCCGGCGCATGCCGGCAAGACGCTCGACGCGATCAAGAGCCGCGGCCAGGTGATTTGCGGTGTCAACGTTGGCCTGGCCGGGTTCTCCGCCGCCGACAGCCAGGGTAACTGGACAGGTCTTGACGTCGATACGTGCCGAGCCATCGCCGCCGCGGTGCTCGGCGACGGCAACAAGATCAAATGGGTTCCCCTGACTGCACAGCAGCGCTTCACCGCGTTGCAATCCGGCGAGATCGACATCCTGTCGCGCAATACGACCTGGACGCTGACGCGCGATGCGTCGCTCGGCATGCACTTTGCCGGCGTCACGTACTACGACGGTCAGGGTTTCATGGTGCCGACCAAGGGCAAAGTGAAGAGCGCCAAGCAGTTGAAGGGCGCGACGGTCTGCGTGCAGTCGGGCACGACAACCGAAAAGAACCTCACCGACTACGCGCGAGCGAACAACCTCGCAATCAAAACGGTGGTATTCGAGAAGGTTGAAGCTGCCACAGGTGCCTACTTCGCCGGCCGCTGCCAAGCGTACACAACCGATGCATCGGGCCTTGCCTCTGTACGCAACAAGGAAGCAAAGAACCCCGAAGAGCACGTCATCCTGCCCGAGCTGATCTCCAAGGAACCACTTGGTCCCAGCGTGCGCCGCGGCGACGACGAGTGGTTCTCGATCGTCAAGTGGGTGGTGTACGGCCTGGTCGAAGCCGAGGAATACGGCATCACGCAGAAGAACGTCGACGAGATGAAATCGAGCACCGATCCGGTGGTCGGACGCATACTCGGCAACACCGAAGACACCGGCAAGCTTCTTGGCCTGGAAAAGGACTGGATGGCGCGAGCGATCAAAGCCACCGGCAACTACGGTGAGATCTTCGAGCGCAACGTGGGCCCCAACTCGACGCTGAAGCTACCGCGCGGTCTGAACAATCTCTGGAACAAGGGCGGCATCATGTACGCACCTCCCGTCCGCTGACGCGGACGGAGGTGCGAAGTCCGCGCGTAGCGCGGACTTGCACGAAGGTCGGGCTTTCCCTCACCCCCTGCCCCCTCTCCCAGGGGAGAGGGGGTTAACAACAGGCCATACCTCGCGGAGGAGCGATGGCGGCAACGCAGGTGGGACGCACGCCACCTAAACGGCGCGACTGGTCGTGGCGCAGTCAGGCGTTTCGCGGCCTTGTCTACCAGGTCGTCGCTATCAGCCTGATCGGGCTGACCATCTGGTTCCTCGCGCACAACACGCTGGAAAACATGCGTGTGCGCGGCATTCAAAGCGGCTTCGGTTTCCTCACTTCGCCGGCGGGATTCGACATCGGCGAGACCTTGTTCCCCTACGACGCGCTCGACGGCTACTGGAAGGCGTTCCTGATCGGCGTGGCGAATACCTTGCGGGTGGCAATCGTCGGCATCGTGCTCACAACTATCCTCGGAGCCCTGCTTGGCATTGGCCGCTTTTCACGCAACGCGATCGTGCGCGGCATCTGCTACGGGTACGTCGAGTTGTTCCGCAACGTGCCCGTGCTGCTGCAGTTGTTGATGTGGTACCTGCTCTTCACCGAGTTGCTACCCGATCCGGCCGAGCCGGTGACGCTCGCGGGCCTGTTTTTTCTCAGCAAGGGTGGGCTGTCGTTTCCGATGCCCGACTGGCAACTGGGGCAGGGGCTCGCGGCAATCGGCGCGCTGGTGGGCATGGCCGTCGCGATGGTGTATCAGCGCTTTGCGCGGCGGCGTTTTGAATTGACCGGCAAGCCGCTCCAGGTCTTCTGGCCGTCGCTTGGGATCGTGTTGTTCTGCGCACTCGTCGGATGGCTCTTCGGTGGCGCGCCGACGGCATGGAGTATTCCCGAGCAGGCCGAGATCGCCATCACGGGCGGCGGCACGGTGACGCCGGAGTTTCTCGCGGTGCTGCTCGGGCTCACGTTCTATACGTCGGCCTTTGTCGCGGAAGTAGTGCGCGCCGGCATCATGTCCGTGGCGCACGGGCAGGTGGAAGCGGCCAGCAGTCTGGGGCTTGCGCGCGGACAGGCGATGCGGCTCGTGATCCTGCCGCAGGCATTGCGAGTGATCATTCCGCCGATGACCAATCAGTACCTGAATCTAACGAAGAACTCGTCGCTGGCGGTGGCCATCGGCTATCCCGACGTGGTGTCGATCTCGAACACGGCGATCAACCAGACCGGCCGTGCGGTCGAGTGCATCGCGATCATCATGCTCGTTTATCTGACGACATCGCTCACCACGTCCGCGCTGATGAACTGGTACAACAAACGCGCGGCGATCAAGGAGCGCTGAGATGGCCGCCCACCGCCCTGCGCCGCGCAACGGCGCCATCTTCACCTCCCCCTTCAAGGGGGAGGCCGGGAGGGGGATGGGGTCCGCTCGCTCGGGAGACTTCCAGTGAGCGCGATCTTCCTGCCGGTCGCCGCGCGCCCCGCTCCGATCAAAACGGAAGGCCTCATTCCGTGGGTGCGCGCAAATCTGTTCGGCGACTGGAGAAGCACGCTTACCACCGTGCTGCTCGGCGCGCTTCTCATCTACTGGCTGCCGGGGATTCTCGACTGGTCGATCTTCCGCGCCGTTACGGAGCCCAATGCAGAGCGGTGCCAGGCTGCCCGCGGCGAAGGCGCCTGCTGGGGCGTGATCCTCGAAAAATATCGGCTGATCATCTTCGGTCGCTATCCGTTCTCGCAGCAATGGCGACCCGAACTCGCCACTTTGCTGCTCGTCACGCTGCTCGTGTTGAGTTGCATCCGTGTGTTCTGGAAGAACTGGCTCGCGGTGCTGTGGATCGCAGTACTCGCCGCGTTTTTCGCGCTGATGTACGGCGGCGTCTTTGGTCTCGAAGTCGTGACGACCGACCGCTGGGGCGGGCTGCCGCTGACCATCATGCTGGCGGCGCTGTCGATGCTGTTCGCGTTTCCGCTTGCGGTGCTGGTCGCACTCGGGCGCCGCTCGCATCTGCCGGCGATCCGCACGTTCTGCGTGATTTACGTCGAACTGATTCGCGGCGTGCCGCTGATCTCGGTCTTATTCATGGCGAGTTTCATGTTTCCGCTCTTCCTGCCGCAGGGCCTCACCATCGATGTGCTGCTGCGTGTGCTCGTGGGCATCACGCTGTTCGCTGCCGCCTACATGGCCGAGATCGTGCGCGGCGGGCTGCAGGCAATTCCGAAGGGCCAGTACGAAGCCGCCGCCACCCTTGGGCTTTCGTACTGGCAGACGCAGCGCAAGATCGTGCTGCCGCAGGCGCTCGCGCTAGTGGTGCCGGGCATCGTGAACAATTTCATTTCGCTCTTCAAGGACACGTCGCTCGTGGCCATCGTGTCGCTGTACGAACTGACCGGCGCGCTCGGAATCGCACTGAACTCGGATGCGGACTGGCGTCCGTTCAAGCTCGAAGGGTATCTGTTCATCACCGCGATTTATTTCGTGTTCTGCTTTGCGATGTCGAGATACAGCCTGTGGATCGAGAAGCGGCTCAATGTCAGCCGCCAGCGTTGATTTGCTCCCCTCTACCCTAGTGGGAGAGGGGCAGGGGGAGAGGGGGTGCAATCCCAAACGCTCAGCTTCGCGAAAGCAATGCGTTCGGAAGCAACCGACGCAGAACGGTTGCTATGGCGCCACTTGCGTGCGCGTCGATTCCAGCGCTTCAAGTTCAAACGGCAACAGCCTATCGGTCCTTACATCGTCGATTTCGTTTGTTTTGAGGTTCGGATGGTCATCGAAGTGGATGGCGGTCAACATCTGGAAAACGCAAACGACGCGCGGCGCGATGCCTGGCTGCGCAAGCAAGGATTCAGGGTGATGCGCTATTGGAATAACGACGTCGTTCTTCGTACGGAATCGGTGCCCGAAAGCATCGCCGAGTGTTTACCCCTCTCCCCCGGCCCCTCTCCCGCAAGGGGAGAGGGGAGACGACCATGAACAACGAACCCATCATCGCCTTCACCAAAGTCAACAAGTGGTACGGCAACAACTTCCACGTGTTGCGCGACATCGAGCTTAAAGTTGCACGCGGCGAGCGCATCGTCATTTGCGGACCGTCGGGTTCCGGCAAGTCGACGCTGATCCGCTGCATCAACCGGCTGGAAGAACACCAAGAAGGGTCGCTCGTTGTCGACGGTACCGAACTCTCGGACGACGTGCGCGCGATCGAAAAAGTGCGCAAGGACGTCGGCATGGTGTTCCAGCAGTTCAACCTGTTTCCGCATCTGACCGTGCTGGAGAACCTGACGCTGTCCCCGATGTGGGTGGGCAAGCTGCCGAAAAAAGACGCCGAAGAACGCGCGATGACGCAGCTAAAACGCGTGCGCATCGCCGAGCAGGCAAGCAAGTTTCCGCTGCAACTGTCGGGCGGCCAGCAGCAGCGGGTGGCGATTGCCCGTGCGCTGTGCCTGACACCGAAGATCATGCTGTTCGATGAGCCGACGTCGGCGCTCGACCCCGAGATGATCAAGGAAGTGCTCGATGTGATGGTCGAGCTCGCCGGCCTGGGCATCACGATGCTGTGCGTGACGCATGAGATGGGTTTTGCCGAAGCGGTGGCCAACCGCGTGATCTTTATGGACCAGGGCCAGATCGTCGAAGAAAACACGCCGCGCGAGTTCTTCACCCATCCGAAGAGCGAGCGAACGAAGGAGTTTCTGTCGAAGATCTTGCGGCACTAGACAGCCTCCCCCGGGTACGAAACGGCGCCTGCCGGGTGGCCGTCGGCGATAATCCGTGACCATAGCGGGCCCGTGTATCGGGCCCGTGTCGTTAAGAAAGTCGCGCATGTCCGTTGCCGTCGCACCGTCCACCGCCTTGCCCTCCTCGAGCGCGGTAATTCCGTATGCGGGAACGATCTTCCTGTCGGCGTTCCTGCTGTTTCTCGTACAGCCGATCATCGCGAAACAGATCCTGCCGTGGTTCGGCGGATCGGCGGCGGTGTGGACCACCTGCCTCGTGTTCTTTCAGAGTGCACTGCTGGCGGGTTACGCCTACGCGGACGCGACCACGCGGCTCGGCATACGTCGGCAGATGCTGTTGCATGTCGTCCTGCTCGGCCTGTCACTGCTGACGCTGCCGATACTGGCTTCCGAAGCATGGAAGCCACAGGGAACCGAGGAGCCGATCGCCCGCATCCTGCTGCTGCTGGCAGCCACGATAGGGCTGCCGTACTTCCTGTTGTCGACCACTACGCCGCTCTTGCAATCGTGGTACTGGCGACGCTTTCAGAGCGCGGTGCCGTATCGGTTGTTCGCGCTGTCGAACTTTGCGTCGCTGCTTGCATTGCTGGGGTTTCCGGTGCTGTTCGAGCCATGGTTGTCGCTCCCGCAACTGGGCTGGAGCTGGTCGGTGCTGTACGCGGCGTTCGTACTGGTATGCGCGGGAACCGGCTGGATGTCACTGAAGGCCGCGCTCGCCGATCCGGGATCTGCGAACGCAGCGCTGGCTGCTGTCGAAGCGAAGGTCACCGCTCCGCCGTCGCTGGCAACCCAACTGTTGTGGCTCGCCTTGTCGGCGATGGGTTCGATCATGCTGCTGGCGGTCACCAATCACGTGACGCAGAACATTTCGAGCGTGCCGTTTCTGTGGGTGCTGCCGCTATCGCTGTACCTGATCACGTTCATCCTGGTCTTCGATCATCCCCGCTGGTATCGGCGCTGGCTCTTCGTCTCACTGCTGGTTCTTGCGCTGCCGTTGATGGCGTATTTCATTGCCTCGCTCGATCTGAAGCTGGCGGCGCCGATTTTCTTTGCTGGGATGTTCGTCGCGTGCATGTTCTGTCATGGCGAACTGGCGCAGCTCAAACCCGAGCCGCGCTATCTGACTCGCTTTTATCTGATGCTGTCGGCCGGCGGCGCGCTCGGTGCGGTGCTGGTCGCCATCGTTGCGCCGCTCGCGCTTGACGGCTACTTCGAGTTGAACATCGCGCTGGCCGCGCTGGCGCTGCTCGCGCTGGCGCGCGCGCCAGGCGTGGGCGCTGATCGGCCGCGGGGGGATTCGCATGCGCGGCTGCTGGCGGCGGGGCTGCTCGCCATCACGATCGTCGCTGCCGCTGCGGGACAGTTCTTGGCGCGGGACTTGCACCTCGAATTCGCCGCCGCGGTCACGGCCGCGGTTGCGCTCGTGCTCGTGCAACTGCGCGGCCGCGAGCGAACCGCGCTCGTGCTGGTGCTGGTGCCGACGCTCGTCTTCTGCACGCGCGGCGTCACCGAGTACGCGCGCGATACGCGCGCAATGCAGCGCGACTTCTACGGCGTGGTTCGCACGCGCGACCGCGAGGTCGACGGCGTGCGGTACCGCGCGATGTATCACGGCGGCATCGTGCACGGCGGCCAGTTGCTTGGCGAAAAGTTTCGCAACACGCCGAGCGACTACTTCGGTCCGACCTCCGGATACGGCCGGCTGTTCGCTGCGCTGAACGACACGAAGCCGGCGCCGCGCACGATCGGCGTCATCGGTCTCGGCGCCGGTGTCATCGCCGCCTATGGCCGGCGCGGCGACGACATGCGCTTCTACGAAATTAGCCCGCGCGTCATCGACGTGGAGAAAAGCGAGTTCTCGTTTCTGGCCGACACGAACGCGAGAACGAACGTGGTACTCGGTGACGGCCGCCTGAGTTTGGAACGCGAGCGGTCACGCGGCTACGACGTACTCGGCATCGATGCGTTTGCCGGCGATTCGATTCCGATGCATCTGGTCACGCGCGAGGCGATGGCACTCTACGTCAAACATCTGGCGCCCGACGGCGTGATCGTGTTCCAGGCAACCAATCGTTATGTCGACCTGATGCCGGTGGTCAAGCGGCTGGCCAATGAATTCGGCATGCACGCGATGCTCGTCTCCGATGTTCCGGATTCGACGACCGGGATGGCGTACTGGTATTCGTCGACCGATCAGGTGCTCGTCACGCGCGACGCCGCGCTGTTCGAGCACCCGCAATTGAAGGAGGCGGTCACACCAATCGCTGACCGGCGCGATCTTCCGACGTTTACCGATGCGCATCACAATCTGTTCCGGATTCTGAAGTGACGCATCGGTCCAAGAGCAAGAGGCGAAGCCTCGCGGCGAATGGAAACCGATGCGTCATCCCCGCGCAGGCGGGGATCCAGTGTCTTTGGTCTTTCGCTTTCCCGCATCGGTCCAAGAGCAAGA
>Ga0187892_10009787_pt1 | contig 12429 bp, 9 predicted proteins | sample MA1701073metaG_FD_139345 | JGI IMG/M metagenome (GOLD analysis project Ga0187892, IMG submission 139345) | Bio-ooze microbial communities from a basaltic lava cave in the Kipuka Kanohina Cave System on the Island of Hawaii, USA - MA170107-3 metaG ...
CCACGTCGACGCTGAGCTCTTCGCCGAGCGCACCGCGCGGCTCGATGGCATAGGCCGAGAGCGCGGCGCCGCGCCGCTCGGCGGCCCGCAGGAACCGCTCGCGAGCGCTGCGATAGTCGGCGGCGAACTGATCGGCGGGCTCGAAGCTCATGGCCGCGGCGCACGATGATGCACCAGCGCCGCCATCTCGGAGACGACCTCCTCGGGATGCGGGATGTTGATGAGCACGGGCGTTCGTCCCGCCGAGGTCGGCGATGATCTCCCTGATTTTCGGCGGCACCGACTCACCATTCGCCTGAACACCGGCAGGTTACGCTTTCGATTTCGGGCGGGCAAAGCCGACGGTCGTCGCGGCGACGCGCCGAGCGTTGCCAAGAGTTCTCGTCGTGTCATGTTATCCGTCGGCAACGTCCGCCCCTGCAAGAGCCCAACGACCTGCGGTTGAGCGGCCGGCGCCCACCGTTGCGCGGACGGGACGAACTGGTTGTGGAGATATCAGGTTTCCGCATGAGCACGCACGCATTCCCTTCGTCGTTGAGAGGCTAACCGCAGGCCTTTTCACGCCTCGCCCTCCGCGGTTGAGAAGCACGGCCGTCACCTCTTCGCGACTGCAATACTCAACATCGGTGCCCCCAGCCGCGCAGTATGAGAGTGCCCAAGGAGAGTCAAGAACGCGGCACGGGGTCTCGGCCCTTGGGCACACTTCGTTGGTCGCCGGTGGCGTATTGCAGCGAGTCGTGCGTGGGCACCCGGTGCCCAAATGGTGGGATACCGCGGTAGATGGCGAGAATACCTCGACGGCTAAGTGGCGGATTCTTCATCCTCTGGTGTCCCGTCGTCTCCCTCTTGCTCGTGTTCAAAAACCCCGGCTGAAACAGCCAAGTCCGCCGATGCGAACTCCCCCCAGCGCGTTCTCGTAGTTTCCCATTGTAATACCGCGCCGGCGACCGCATCCTCTTCATGGCCTCAATGAACGACGGCACGCCGAAATTCGCTTCAAACTGCATGGCCACGGCATCTTGGAACTTGAAACTTCGAACTTGGAACTCACGCCGAGCTGGGGGGCGGGGAGCCGGTTAGCGCCGGCTCGGGTACGTCCGCCGGGAGCTTCATCGCTCCCGGTGGACGTCAAAGGCTGCGCCCGCATTCCGGAGGCCTCCGGCGGACGCGTTGGCTCACTATGGGCTGCCGTCGGCTACGCCTAAGAAAGTGTGTTGTTCGCTGTCCTCCGACACGCCGCTAGCAGCCTGGCGGAACTTGGCAGCTCGCAGACCCAACGGGGAGTGAGCGATAGAAAAGGGCGCTGACCGCAGGTCCTACGGAACGGTGACGTTCGCCGAGCGGCCGCCTTCAAGGTAGGGCGTGTTGCTCGAGACCGACATGCCGCCGGCGGTCTGGAAGCGATTCACGACCAGACCCATAACCGGGAAATTGATGGCGCGAACGATGGCGTGGAGAGAATCGGTTCCCGAAATGCTCCGCCGCAAAGGCGAGATCTGGCTGAACGATCGGCGCATATAGCAATTCAGTGAGGTCGAACCCGAGGTGTGCTGCTCGAATTCGTTGATGATCGCAAACTGAACGTTCGTCGTGCCGACGGTGACGCGCTCGAGATCTTCGGTGCACGGCACCAGGATCAGCTCACTGTCCGATCCCGTTTGCTGTGCCCGCACCTGGAAGTGGAGGCGGTCGGGACACTGCTCGTATGTGACGCCGTCGAGATCGAGACTGCCGCCGAAATCACCCGGTATGAGCCGGCGGATGCCGATCGCGTTGTATCCGATGGTCGAGCCGCCCGTTTCGTTGACCAGGGCGCGACCCTGAATGGCGTTGTGGGCACTCAATGTGACGCTGCGTGGCTCGACCAGGCACTTGAGCTCACCCTGCCCGATAAACGGTGGAGCGATACGCACGCCGTCGGAAGTCTTGCCGCTCTTGGCGGTCCAGGAAGCGGGCTGCAGCGCCGTCAGATTGACGAAGAAATCGAGACCGCGGCAGTTGCTGGAGTTGATGAAGATACACTTCACCGAAACCGGCGCATTGGTCATGTTGAGCAGCTCGATGAAAGTGTCGGCGCCGTTTGCAGTGGAGACCAAAGGATAGACCAGGAAAGCTGAAGGCTGATTCTGCGCCGGCGGCTCTCCGGTGATCGCCACACCCAACGGGTTCTCGACGACGAATCGGGTCGCCGTCGCAGTGGCTGTGGGGATCGGTGTCTTGGTTGCAGTCAACGTCGGCGCTTGCGTATAGGTCACTGTCGGCGGCACGGGCGTCGCCGTCGGCGGTACCGGGGTCGGCAGCTGGAACGTCGGCGCGCTGTTCAGCATTTGCATGAACAACGCCATGAGTCCGACGAGAATGCGGTAGAACTCAGCCATCGTCTTACTGCGGTATCCCCGACGGGAACTTCACCGTCGCCGAGCGATTCCCTTCCATCAATCCTTCATTGCCTGCCGTTCTCAGCGAGCTGTCGTACTGGACGGCATCGATGCCGAGGCCCAGGACTCCACCGCCGACGCCGCGCAGGATCACATGCGCCGTGTCGGTGCCCAGGATTGGCCGCGTGAAGAACGAGCTGACCTCGGAGAGCGCTCGCCGATCGAAGCACTTAAAGCCGATCGAAGCGGAGAACGCCTGCTCGAACTCGTTGATGACCTGGAACTGCACAGTGATGTTCTTCGGCGTCTGCGTGATCAGATCTTCATCGCAGGTGACCAGGACGAGATCATTGGGCAGCGTCTCGTCGGTGAGAACTTGGAAATGCAGCCGATTCGGGCACGCCGTGTACGTCGAACCGTTCAAATTGAAGATGCCGGTTGGCTCGCCTTCGGTCAGCCTGCGAAACGCGGTGGCGCCGTAGGAGATCGTCTGTCCGGTCTGCGCGAACACCGTGGCGCGACCTTGAATAGCGTTGTGGAACTCGACCTCCGGTCGCGAGGCGACGATGCCGCACTTGAGCTCTCCCTCGCCGAAGAAGGGCGGGATTGCGGCGCTGAACGGTACGAAGGCGCCCTGGCTGGCGAGCCAGGAGACCGGCTGATGCGGCGTGAGCTCGAAGAAGAAACCTACCTCGAAACAAGCCTCCGAGCGGATGTAAAAGCACTGCACTTCGACGTTGAGGCCTGTGAGGTTGAGAATATCGATGCGCGTATCGTAGATGCCGTCGGCTCGCAGCAGGGGGAACACGAGAAGGGCGGAGGGAAGTTTCTGCGGCGGCTGCGCTTGCGAATCGGCAGGTTGGAGCACGAACAGGGCGGCCATCAACACCGCCCCGAGGATTCGCCGCCATGTATTTCTCATCCGACCCACCGCAGTCGCGCATCGTAGATCCCGGGGGCCGACAAATCAACCCCAAAAGATGCGATTTCACGCAAGAAACCGCCAACTTTCCAGTGCTTTGCGTGGCCCAGGTCGGACCGGTGTGTAGAGGTCTTCGACTGCGAATAGATGAGTTGCTAGTTTGTTGCGATACAGCTGACGTGCGCCCCAATGCCTGAGACCGAGCTCCACATCCGCCGCTGCCGGCGCACCGACTTTACCGCCGTCATGCATCTCCTGGCGACCTCAGATTCGCCGGCGCCGGTGCCCGAGCGGCGTACCTTGCGGCGGTTCCGCGGGATCGTCAATGATCTCGGTAGCGACCTGTACGTCGCCCTCGTCGCTGGCGAAATGGTTGCGCTTGTCTACGTTACCTACGCGCGTCAGCTGGCCGCGAGCCCCCGAGCCCGTATCGACCGACTCTTCGTCGACGAGCGTTTCCGCCGGCGCGGCATCGGAGCCGCACTCGTCGGGCTCGCTCGGGAGCGGGCAATTCGCCGTGGTTGTGGTACACTTGAATGCTCGGTACCTCCACGAAGCGCCCTGGCGGCAGGTTTCCTAGAGCGATTCGGCCTGCGCCCCGAAGGACAAATTTTCGTGGCTGAGCTCGATCCCGATTCGGCGCCCCCAAGCAGGGGTAGCGAGTCGGGCGACAGGAGTTGAAGATTGGCTGAACTGTCAAAAGCCATTGCTCGATTGATGGAGCAGCGGGAGCGTGAGCGCACCCGCCCCGAGAACGGCGGACGCGAGATCCGCGAAACCCCTCCCACCGGGCGGCCGCACCTGCCCGCCGCCGAACGTTCTTTGGCCGAGAACTTCGTCCGCCATTTCATGGAAACCGCGGCTAGTGAGGAGATCGACGAGGCTGAGCTGCGTTTGCTGGCGATGATCGCCTTCCGTTTCGTTGCGGACCGCAGCTCGGAGGAGCCCCGCATCCGCGCCTTCGATCCGAATCTCGTGCAGGACGCTTGGGAGTCGAGCGGCACAGTGGTTCAAATCCTCGTCCGCGATCGTCCCTTTATCGTCGATACCGTGCGACAGTGCCTCGCTGACCGCGGCACGCCTGTTCGGCGCCTGCTGACCCCCACATTCCGGGTCGAGCGCGACCATCGGCACGCCGTCGTCGGCGTCGGGCCGCCGACAGCCGACGGTACAAACGAAATCTTCGTTCACGCCGAAGTCGAGCGTCTTCCGGATCCGCACGCGGTAGCCGAATTGCTTCGCCGTCATTTGCGCGAGGCGATGGCGGCGGCGGATGACTTCGAGCCGATGCGCGATCGTTTGCAGAGCCTGATCGACGAGCTCGAATCGAAGGCGCTGCCGCGTCCGTGGAACGCTGAAGCCGCTGAGGTGCGTGAGTTTCTCCACTGGTTGGGCGCCGACAACTACACGTTCCTCGGCTATCGCGAGTATCAGTTGGCAGGGCAGGGTGGACAGCGTACCGCATCGACGCGCGAAGGATCGGGATTGGGATTGCTGCGCGATACGAAGCGGTCGAGCTACGCGACGCCGCAACGCCTTTCGGATCTCCAGCGTCATCATCTGAACGAGCCACCGCTTCTGATGATCACCAGGACCAACGCCGAAACCATGGTCGGTCACAAAGCACGCATGGATTACATCGGCGTCAAGGAAGTCGATGCAACCGGCGTCGTCATCGCCGAGCGGCGCTTTCTCGGGCTCTTCACCAAGCGGATGCACGCCACCGAGTCGAGCTCGATTCCATGGCTCAAGCGCAAGCTCGAATACATTTGTGAAGGCGAGGGCGCGTCGCCTGGGTCCGACGGCGCCGAGGAGATCCGTGCCGTCTTCGACAGCATCCCCAAGGCCGAGCTGTTTGGTCTCAGTGCCGCCGATCTGAGCGAAACGATCGCCGAGATTCGCGCCGCCCGCGGCACCGGGACGCTGCGCGTTTTCTCGCGCGCCGATTCCATGACGCGCGGCGTCTTCGTTCTCGTCATCATGCCCCGCGATCGCTTCTCCGCCGACGTTCGCGACCGCATCGAGGAACGACTCGTAGGTGTCCTGCAAGCCGACGCCATCCTCGACCGCGAGGTGGTCACCGGCAACAGTGGCGACGTACGGCTACACTTCTACTTCATCGCGTCGCCCGAGAACCTGCGTCTGCTCGGCACCGAGGACCTGTTGTCCGAGGTCGCCGATCTGATGCGTAGCTGGGACGATCGTCTGCGGCAGGAACTGGCCAATCGGTTCCCCGGTCGTGGCCGCGAGCTCGCCGAAAAATACGTCGATGCGCTGCCGCCGGCGTACAAGGACTCCACCGACGTGGCCCAGGCGGTGCAGGATGTGCGTTGCTTCGAGCTGTTGCGCAAGGAGCACGGTGCCCACGTCGAGCTCAGCGATCTGGGAACCAAGACCGAGCAGCGATCGTTGATGCGCCTCTATCAGATCGGTGAGGCGTTGGCGCTTGGAGATCTCGCCGCCGGCATCGGCAACTTCGGCCTGCGCGTGTTGTCGGTGCAACAGCAGGAGATCAGCGCACCCGACCTGGGGAGGGTGTTCATCTACTCCTTCGCTGTCGACGGCTCTATGGGTGAGCCGCTCGATCTCGAAAGAATCGCTCCGCTCCTGGTCCCGGCGGTGATGCGTTTGCGCGCCGGATTGCTGGTGAACGATCGCTTGAATGCTCTCATCACACACGCGCCACTGGCATGGGACCAGGTCGAGGTGTTGCGCGCTTACGTCAACTACTGTGCCGATGCCGGACTGGCGTCTAGCCGCGACGCGCTGGTCAGAGCATTGATCGACGCGCCCGATGCGGCGCGCTCGTTGTGGCGCTATTTCGAAGCCAAGTTCGACCCAACCGACGCCTCCATGGCGCGCGAGCGCCAGGATCGCATCTTGCCGGCGGCGGCGGCGGAGTTCCGCGCCACACTCGACCCGGTCGGCAACGCCGCCGACGCCGACCTGCTCACACGCATGTTCAACGCCGTCGCCGCGACCGTGCGGACGAACGCCTTCGTTCCACTTCCGGGCAAGGCAGGACGCGCCGCGTTGGCGCTCAAGATTGCCGATACCGAGCTGCCGCTGCTGCCCGGACGCCGCACGGCATATGACGTTTACGTCGAAACGCCCAACGTTCGCGGCATGCTACTGTGCGACGGTACCACCGCTCGCGCCGTTCTCCAGGCATACAGTGACGGTGATGGTGACGGTTTGCGCTCGCAGCTCTCCAAACGCTTGCCTAGAGAAACACTCAGTCAGTTCGTTTCGACACCGGAGGCAGCGGTTGGCGGTTGGGCGACTACGCGCCGCAGCGGCGTACAGGAAGAAGCCGCCCTGCGCACCTATCTGTCCGCGCTTCTCGATGTGACAGACAACGTTGAGCGCGGTCGCGTGGTTCCGCCGCCGGGCTGCATCAGCTACGACGAGCCCGCGCCTTTCCTGTCGGTCGTGTTCAGTGAGCGCGGCACCGATCACGCCAAGACCGCCAATCAGCTCGCCGAGGAACGCGGCTTCTGGATGCGCGACGCGTTCGCACCGGGTCAGATCAATGCATTCGAGCAGCGTCGCTTGGCGACGGCAGCGCGCGGCGCCTGGGTCTGCGCCGAATGGCATCTGGTCGAAGGCGGTGACGATCGCGAGGCGCCGACACTGTCGGTCGTCGGCATCGGTGACATGGGTGACGTCGCCTTCGGCAGTGGCATGGTCGCGTCGCGGCGCTTCCGCCTGGTGGCGGCGATCGGCGAGCAGCATATCTTCCTGGATCCGACCCCCGACGTCTCGAAGTCCTTCGCTGAACGCGAGCGTCTCTACAATCTGCCGCGATCGACATGGGCAGACTACGCGCGCGAGGTGATCAGTGAAGGTGGCGGAGTCTACCCGCGCAGCACGGCGTCGATTCGGTTGAGCGAGGAAGTACGTCACATGCTCGGGTTCCCGGTATTGCAGGAAGTGGCGACGCCGAAAGAGATCATCGATGCCATCCTGGCGATGCAAGCGGATTTGTTCTGGCTCGGCGGTGCGGGGCCTGTCTTGCGGGCCGCCGGTGAGATGGGATTGCCGATCGAGATGGGCGCATTGCCGGGGATGCCGGTCGCAGCCGTCGATGTGCGTGCGCGGGTCGTCGTCGAACCGCGCGCCGAAGCGGCGACGCAGCGCGGCCGCATCGAGTTCGCTCAACGTGGCGGCCGCATCAATACAGCGGCGATCGACGGCGCCGCCGGCGTCGACCTGTCCGATCACGAAGTGAACTTCAAGCTTGCCATCGGCGCCGCGGTCGAGGGTGGGCATCTGTTGGCACATCAGCGTGTTCAGCTGATCGACGAGGTGAAGCCGCAAGCCTTGGCTTCCGTGCTCGCACGCAGTCTGGCGCACGCGCGCGCCATCACTCTCGACCAGCGCCGCAGCCAGACGCAGATCGACGATTTTCGACAGCTCGCCGGACAACTCATCGCCGACGGTTTGGCGGCGCCCGGCACTCTGCTTTCCGATCTCGAGCTGTCGATCGGCCGTCGCGGTCCGCTCGGCGGCCTCAGCCGGCCGGAGGTTGCGGATCTACTGGCGCTGACCAAACGATCTCTGCAGCGCCGTATCCTCGCCTCGGACGTACCCGACGACGGATTCTTCGAAGGCTATCTGCGCGTTTATTTTCCCGAAGGCTTGAACGCCCGCTGCGGCCAGCAGGTCCGCAGCCACAAGCTGCGCCGCGAGATCATCGCCGCCGAGCTGGCGCGCCTGATCGTCGAGAGCATGGGAGTTACCTTCGTCGGCCGCGTGTGCCGCGAGACTGGCGCCGAAGTGGCGGCGGTCATCCGTGCATGGGCGGTTGTCGTCGAAACGAGTGGCGCGCTCGAGTTGTGGGACGAGGTCGGCAACGCCGAGCCGCCGCTGCCGTTGCGGGGCGAGCTCGCTTGTTGGGAAGCGTTGGCGCGCGCCATCGAAGGCGCGACGCGCTGGGTGCTGCAGACTCAGCCCCCCGAGGCGACTGCCGGCGGAGTCTTCGAGATGTATGCCGAGCCCGCTCGCGATTTGCTCAAGGCACTACCGCGCTTGCTTCCTGCGAGCCAATTGGCGCGCATACACGAGGGGGTCGCGGTGCTGGCACGCGAAGGCATTCCGCGAGCGCTGCCGGAGCGTATCGTACCGCTCGACTGCCTCGCCGACGTCCTCGACATCGTCGATATCGCCGCCGAGTACGGCCTCGAGCGCGAAATGGTGACCGAGCTCTACTACGAGATCAGCGATCTGCTCGATCTCGATTGGGTACGTGATCGTATCGCCGATCTGCCGGCAGATACTCGCTGGGAGCGGCGGGCGCGGAACTCGTTGACCGAAGGGTTGCTGTACGTCCGCAAGGAGCTTACCCGGCGCATCCTGATGTCGCGGCAAGAATCGGCGCCGACGCAGACCGCGCTCGAAGAGTACCTGGTCGAGCACCAGGAGCAGCTGACACATCTCGGCGAGCTGATCGACGACATCACCAGCGCGCAACGGCCGTCGCTGGCGGCGCTGATGGTCATCGTGCGCGAGTACGGTCATCTGGTCGAGCGCTACGCTTAGGGCTTCGCAGGCTGAGGCAGAGGCATAGGCAGAGGCTGAGGTCTCATGGGGGAGATTCGGGTCACTTTCCTCGGCAGCGGGGATGCGTTTTCCGCCAAGGGCGGGCATCAGGCGGCTTATCTCGTCGACGGCGACGGTTCGTTTCTGTTCGACTGCGGCTCGAGTGCGCTGACGGCGATGAAAGCGTACGGGATCGACGCCGGACGCATCGATACGGTGCTGATCAGTCATCTTCACGGCGATCACTTTGCGGGGTTGCCGTATCTGTTCCTCGAGTACACCTACGAGCAATGTCGAAGCCGGCCGCTGACGATCGCCGGGCCGCCCGGAACCGAAGAACGGGTGCGGCGCTTGTTTGCGGTCGTCTATAAGGAGCTGGCGGCGCGGCCCTCGCCGTACGCGCTCCGATTCATCGAGCTCGAACCCGGCACCGCTACTGAGATCGATGGATTGCACGTCGACCCCTTCCGCGTTCCGCATCAGGAGAAGGAGATCTCACTCGGCCTCGTCGTGACCCTCGAAGGACGCAGGATCTTCTACTCGGGCGACACCGGTTGGAGCGAGGAGCTCGTCGTCCGCTCGCAGGGGACCGACCTGTTCATTTGCGAATGCTGCTACTACGAGACCCGGGTCGAGTATCATCTCGACTACCCGCGTCTGCGCGAGAACCGACATCGGTTCGGCTGCAAGCGGATGATCCTGACGCACCTCGGCCGCGAAGTGCACGCGCATCGGGAGGACGTGGAGATCGAGCTGGCGCACGACGGTCTGGTCGTGGAGCTTTGACGGGAGGATGTCCGACCTCGGCCGCTATCTCATCATCGCCGGCGCGTCGATTGCCGTCGCCGGGGTGATTCTCGTCGTCGCCGGCAAGATTCCGTGGCTGGGCCGGCTGCCGGGCGACATCTACTACAAGAGCGAACGCGTCACGGTTTACATGCCGTTAGCCACGTGTCTGGTCGTCAGCCTGGTGCTGAGCCTCCTCTTCTATGTTCTCCGGCGCTGATTTCTGGGCGTTGCCCATCGCTCGTCTCTCGTCTTTGACCTACGAGCCACGAGCCATGAGTTACGAGTGACTAGAATAGCGAGGTCTGCCCACTCGCCTTCGGCGGCATCATGCCGAAGTGCGAGTACGCCAGAGCGGTGGCCACCCGCCCCTTCGAAGTGCGCGCCAGGAAGCCCTCCTGGATGAGGAACGGTTCGTAGACGTCTTCGATCGTGCCGCGCTCTTCGCCGATGGCGGCTGAGAGAGTATCGATGCCCACCGGGCCGCCGGTGAACTTCTCAATGATCGTCAACAGGATGGCGCGGTCCATCTTGTCGAAGCCGCGCGCGTCGACGTCGAGCATCTTCAACGCCTGCTCGGCGACGTCTTTGGAGATCGTTCCTTCGGCTCGCACCTGGGCGTAGTCGCGCACTCGACGGAGCAGGCGATTCGCTATCCGCGGCGTACCGCGCGATCGGCGGGCGATCTCGACGGCGCCGATGTCGTCGATCGGTACCTGCAGCAGACGGGCGGAACGCCGGACGATGGTCGCCAGCTCATCGGCGCTGTAGAAATCGAGGCGGAAACTGACGCCGAAACGATCGCGCAGCGGCGATGTCAGCAAGCCGGCGCGCGTCGTCGCTCCAATGAGCGTGAATCGCTTGAGATCGAGTTTCATCGAACGCGCCGACGGTCCCTGTCCGATCATGACGTCGATCTGGTAGTCTTCCATCGCCGGATAGAGGACTTCCTCGACGACGCGGCTGAGGCGATGGATCTCGTCGATGAAGAGCACGTCGCCGGCTTCGAGATTGGTGAGCTGCGCCGCGAGGTCGCCGGGCCTCTCGATGATCGGACCGGCGGTCGATCGGATGTTCACACCCATGGCGCGCGCGATGATGTGCGCCAACGAGGTCTTCCCCAGACCGGGCGGCCCGTAGAGCAGGAGATGGTCGAGACTCTCGCGGCGTGCTTTGGCGGCTTCGATGGTGACCGCGAGATTCTCCTTCAAGCTCTTCTGGCCGACGTATTCCGCCAAGGTCGGCGGCCGCAAGGTGGTGTCGTGGGTGAAGTCGTCGTCGACGGCCTGCCCGGCGATGATTCGTTCTTCCGTCATCCGCTAAGTCTTTTTAGAGCGCCGCGGATGAGGGTTTCAATCTCCTGCGCCCCTTCGGCTCGGGCGGATTTCACGGCACGTTCCGCCTCATTGCGCCGATAACCGAGATTGACCAGCGCCGAGATCGCCTCTTCGAGGTCGCCACCGGCTGTGGCTGGCGGCTCACCGCGCGCCGCCCGCGTCTGCTTCACCTTGTCGCGCAGCTCGAGCACCAGGCGCTCCGCGGTCTTCTTGCCGACACCGGGGATCGCGACCAGGCGAACCAGATCGCCCGCCTCCAGAGCTTCGAGCAGCTGATCGAGGGTTGTGCCCGAGAGAATGTTGAGAGCCAAGCGCGGGCCGATGCCGGAGACGTTGATGAGAAGTAAGAACAGCTCCTTCTCGGTCTGGTCCAGGAAGCCGAAGAGTTGCAGCGCGTCTTCGCGCACATGCGTGTGGACCAGCAGCTTCACGGCGTTGCCGGGATCGGGGAGGCGGTAGAAGGAGTTGAGCGATACGAGCACGAGGTAGCCGACGCCGTGAACGTCGACGATCAGTTGTTCCGGCGATTTTTGCGTCAGCGTGCCTTGAAGCTGTGCGATCATTTCGCAATCTGCTGTGGGCGGCCGGCACCGTCCGGCCGCATTCCGCCCCAAGCCCGGCGCGGGCTTCGGTGAAGCCCGCACACAAGGACAACACCCGGTACGAAGAAATCGACAAGCCCCGGAGGGGCGGCACTCACGAGCCAGGGGTGAAGCCCCAGGCGCCCGGCGCCGAGGTGGATCTCCCTCATCTCCGCCGTACCTTCAGCGGACCGACCGAACGCCTGGCTGTCCGTCTGGTGAACGGGATGGCCTCGGCAATCTTGTCGCGGAAACGTTGGCTGTGGAGGTGACAGACCGCGATGCCGAGGGCGTCGGCTTCGTCCGCCGCAACGCTCGCGGTCAAGCCGAGCAGACGGCTCACCATGATCTGCATTTGTTCCTTCGAGGCGCGGCCCTGACCGGTGACGGCGACCTTCACCTCGGCGGGTGCATACTCGACGACGCGTAGGCCTGCCATCTCCGCCGCCAGCAGGATCACGCCGCGCGCTTCGCCGAGGCGGAACGCGCTCTGCACGTTTTCACCGACGAAGGTCTTCTCCAGGCCGACACAGGCCGGATGGTGCTCGAGGAGAATGCCGCGGATGCCGTCGTAGACGACGTTGAGTCGACTGGCGAGTGAGCCGCGCGCCCGAATGACGCCACCGGCGATGTACTTCAGAGAGTGACCGGATTCGTCAACGATGCCCCAGCCGGTTGCGACCGTCCCCGGATCGATTCCCAGTACCCGCATCCCTCAACCCCGCCTCCTTGTCGCGCATGGCCGACGTTTCGTGGCCATGCACCAATACTCAAGCCGCGCTCAGCCGCTCGAGCTCCTCGGGTGCAATGTCCATGTTCGACGCAACGCTTTGGACGTCGTCATGATCGTCGAGACCTTCGAGCAGCTTGACGGCCTGCTCGGC
>Ga0187892_10009788_pt1 | contig 12429 bp, 11 predicted proteins | sample MA1701073metaG_FD_139345 | JGI IMG/M metagenome (GOLD analysis project Ga0187892, IMG submission 139345) | Bio-ooze microbial communities from a basaltic lava cave in the Kipuka Kanohina Cave System on the Island of Hawaii, USA - MA170107-3 metaG ...
ACTCCGCACGCTCGTGGACGAATGGATCGATCTCGGGATGGAGCTATCCGCCCTGCGGATTGAAGCCGAGCGAGACGGTGCGAGGAAATAGGCCCGGCCGCTCGAGAACTTGGTACTCTCGAGACAATGTTACATCGAGCGGAGAAAAAGGGGCAGATCGGATTGGCGGATGCAGCCCCGGAGCCGTGGCGGGGAGCGGCGGATTCGATTGAGGGATAGCCGGAGGTGGCGCCAGAGCTCGCCTTGCGTGTCGGGGCGGCCGTTGGCGAGGGCCTGCTTCGCGAGCTTCCAGACGCCTTCGTCGGGGTTGAGCTCGGGGGCGTAACCGGGGGAGCGATAGAGGTGCAGCCGGGGGAAGACGGGACACAGCGCCCGGATCGCGCCGCTGCCGGTGGTAGAGAAGAGGCGTCTGGCCTCGCGGCGCCCAGGTCTTGCACACAGTCGGAATCAGGAGGAAGCCCGACTCGTCGACGAAGACGAGATGGGCACCCAGCCGCGAGGTTTTTTTTTGATGCCCGGCCACTCCTCCGTCTTCCAGCGCTCGATCGCCTCCTCGTTCCGCTCCAAGGCCCGACGCTCAGGCTTCTGGTGCGTGAAGCCGAGCCCGTGCAGAAGGCGGCCGACGTGGTCGCGGTGGTAGCGGACGCCGAAGGCCCGGCGGATCACCGTCGCGACGCGGGCGGTGGTCCAGATCTCCGTTCGGAAGCCCTGGGCCAGGGCTCCCTTGAGCAGCAGCTTCACGAGACGCTGCCGCTGGCGCGCGTTGAGCTTGGGCGGGCGGCCGGGCGAGAAGCGCACCCGAAGCCCTGCGGCACCGCCCTCCTCCCGCGCCTCACGCCATCGCAATAACCGAGATCGGAGCGCAGCCCACCAGGCGCCCGACCTCGTGCAGAGAACGCCCCTCATCCAAGAGCTTCAGCGCCCGATGCCGTCGCGCCTCGAGCACCGCCGCCCCGCCGCGCGGTCGCATGATGAGTACCCCCCTGGGCACCCATCGTAACATTGTTTATGCAGGATTCAATAACAGCCTGAAACCCCGACCAAAAGGGGCACCGAGGTGCGTTCCGCCCCCGCGATTTGACATGATTCCCGCGATCGGACGGAAGAAAACGGCCCTTCGATTTCCTGCCTGTCCGCTCCCTGGCAGCGCAGAACCGGGAGCCTCCCGACTACCCCCTGCAGTGGCCGAGGCCCCCCTACCCTGATCGCGTTCAGGCAGCAGGGAGGCTCTCCGCGGGACAGTGGTCAGCGATGAAACCTGCGTGGGTCGGCATCGCGTCGGCCGTCTGTCGAATCAGCTTCTTCAGGTTCTGGAGCTGACGCCTCACGTCCTCCAGGGAGCGGATATTGGCAAGCGGATCGTAGCGCTCCGGCCAGATCTCTTGCCCGGTGAGAATCGACAGCCAACTCAGCTCCGCGAAGAGCTCTTTGTCGTAGTAGGCCAAGCGTCCGCTGTTGCGGAATAGCCTGATCCGGTAGGAGAGCGTTTCCGGTATCTCCATATTTGCGCAGTAGCTCCAGAGCGGAGCGTCGTCACGCGTCGTCGCCTTGTAGTGCAGAATGATGAAATCTCGGACCTTCTCGAACTCGTCGATTTGAAGGCGATTGTATTCATCGGCATCGCACGGATCGAAGCCTCGATCCGGAAAAATTGCGAGCAGCCGCATGATCCCGCTCTGGATGAGATGGATGCTCGTGGATTCGAGCGGCTCCATGAAACCGCTCGCGAGACCGATCGCCACGCAGTTCTTGTTCCAGAACTTCTTGCGCCGGCCGGTCGTGAAGCGCAGGAAGCGCGGCCCCGCTTGCGCCTTGCCATCGAGATTGGCGAGCAGCGTAGACGCCGCCTCATCATCGCTCAAGAAGCGGCTGCAATACACATAGCCATTGCCGATGCGATGCTGCAGAGGAATCCGCCATTGCCAACCCGCTGCAAGGGCCGTCGAGCGCGTGTACGGCGTCGGTGCGCCCGCGCTCTCGCATGGAACGGCGACCGCCCGATCGCAGGGCAGCCAATGGGTCCAGTCCAGGTAGCCGGTCTTGAGCGCCTGTTCGATCAGAAGACCCCGGAAACCGGAGCAGTCGATGAAGAGATCCGCTTCGACACGCGTGCCGTCATCGAGACTCAACGCGCGGATGAAACCGTCCTCGCCGCGCAGTTCCACGTCCACCACCTTCCGCTCGAGTCGAGACACGCCCCGAGCTTCCGCATACTTCCGCAGATACGCCGCATAGAGACCCGCGTCAAAGTGAAAGGCGTAGGACAGGCTGGAGAGGATCAAACGCGGATCGTCCACGGGACGAGCGAATTTGCCTAGATACGCGGCGGTGGCGCTCAGCGAATAGTACCTGAGCGGGGTTTCATCACCCTGCTCGCGCAGCCGGAGCCAGTAGTGGTGAAAAGGCGTCTGGGCCACCGGATCGATCGTCATGCCGAGCGTTCCGAAGGGATGAATATACGTGTGGCCAAGCCTGGCCCAGTCGCGAAATTCGATGCCGAGCTTGAAGGTACCCTGCGTCTTGCGAATGAATTCGTTCTCGTCGACGTCCAACAGCTGGTTGAAGATTCGAAGCGGGGGAATCGTCGCCTCGCCCACGCAGACCGTGCCGATCTCCGGGGACTCGATCAGGGAGATCTTGCTGTGCCCCTTCTTGAATACGCGCGCGAGCATCGCGGCGGCCATCCACCCCGCTGTGCCCCCGCCCACGATCACGACGTTGCGAATGCGATTGTCCGTCACGGGAAGCTCCTGTCCTCGGGGCGGAGCGGCACGGCGAGCTCACCGGGGGGTCGTCGCAGGGCCGCGGCCTCCAAACACTTCAAACTAGTGGACCGTAACGATTGAACTGGGAGCGATGCGACGAGTGGGATCGAAGTAGCGCCACTTCACGGTCTTCGGCGTCTTGTTGTAGTGGCGGATGTATCTCATGAGCTTCCTCCGCAGGTCTGTGATCGAGGTAAACACACCGCGAGCGATGACATCGCGCTCGATCTTGCCGAACCAGAGTTCGACCTGGTTGAGCCAGGAGGAGTACGTCGGGGTGAAGTGCAGGTGAACGGTCGGATGGCGCTCCAGGAACTCAGCGACCTGTGCGGTCGTGTGCGCCGAGAGGTTGTCGACGATCACGTGGATCTCCTTGCCCCGCGGCTGGCTGACGACAATGTCCGTCAGGAAAGCGACGAACTCCGCGGAGGTGTGTCGGGCGGCGGTCTTGCCCAACACCTTCCCGGTCCGCGTGTTGAAGGCCGCATAGAGAGACAAGGTGCCGTGACGGAAGTACTCGAAGCCGTGCCGCTCCGCCCGCCCGGGCGACAGCGGCAATACCGGATCCTTGCGATCGAGCGCCTGGATCGGCGTCTTCTCGTCCACGCAGAACACGGCCGCATGAGCCGGAGGGTTCAGATACAGCCCAATGATATCCGCGGCCTTCTTCTCGAAGTCCGGGTCGTTCGTCGCCATGTAGCGATCGCGCCGATGGGGCTTGAGCCCGTGCTTGGTCCAGACTCGCGCCACCATCATGTGGCTGATCTTGAGCTGCGCCCCCAGCTTCCGTGTACTCCACTGCGTCGAGCCGTCCGGCGGCTTGCGCTTCAGGGTCCATTCCAGGATGCGAGCCTCCAAGGCCGGCGTCAGCGTGCTGGCCTCCTGGCCGGCGTGCCGGCTGAACAGCCCCGCCAAACGCTCCTCCCGAAACCGCTTGCTCCAGCGATCGATGAACGCATCGTTGCAATCCAGCTTGTCGCGGATCGTCGCCCACGTCCGGCTCGCCGCCAGCAGCAAGATCAACCGCGCACGGCGCGCGTCATCGGCACGTCCGCTGCGGCTCGCCGCTCGCTGCTCGAGTTCCACGCGCTCCGCTTCCGTCAATACGATGGCGTTTCCCATGCACGGGAGTATACTATCTTTTCAACCGTTACGATCTACAAGTCCTGGGAGCCGGAATCCCTGTTGAGCAGGGAAAATACAGGGAATCCAGCGGGATTCGGGGCATCGCGGCGCGTCGCCGGATCGGAGCACGGCCCGTTCTCGGCCAACGTTTGGTGGGATTTCCCTAACAGGTTGCTGACAAAGTAGACCTTGCGGCGTCTTCCTGCGACGCGGAGGCAGCGGTACGATGCGCGGCTGGGGGGTGCCAGCCATGATGGGAGAGTCGAATCCGCAGCGGGGCCTGTTCTACCGGCTTTCGCTCGAGACGTTCGTGCCGAGCGAGCATCCGCTGCGGCGGATCCGACCGCTGATCGACGACCGGGCGATCCGCCGGGCCTGCCGCGGGCTCTACTCCCCGATCGGGCGGCCGTCGATTCCCCCCGAGCAGCTGTTCCTGGCGCTGGTCGGGGGCTACCTGATGGGCATTCCGAGCGACCGCAAGCTCGCGATGGAGCGGCAGTGCAACATGGCGCTGCGCTGGTTCGTGGGGCTGAACCTCGATGAGGACGCCTGGGACGCCTCGACCTTCAGCCAGAACCGCCGCCGGCGCTTCGACGAGTCGGGGGTGCTGGAGAGGCTTTTCGATGAGACGGTGAAGCGGGCGATGGCCGAGGGACTCGTGAGCCGCCACGTGAGCGCGGACGGGACCTTGGTGCGGGCCAATGCCAGCTACAAGAGCTTCGTCCCGATCGAGGTGGCGATGGACCCCGAGGAGTACAAGAGACGGCTCCGCGCCCAGGACCGGGAGGATCCCGAGGGTCCGCAGGACCCGGGCAACCGCGCCGTGGATTTCCGGGGGGAGAAGCGCAGCAACGCCACGCACCGCTCCATCACGGACCCCGACTGTCGCTTCGCGTCCAAGGGGTCGTCGGGGACGGGGTCCTACCCGGGCTACACGGTCAACGCGCTGATGGAGAACCGCCACCGGATCCTGCTCGGGATCGGCGTCGAGACCTTCCGATCGTCGGCCTCGGAGACTCAGGGATGCCAGTCTCTGCTCCGGCGTGCGAAACGTCGCCTTGGCTTCACGCCGCAGACGCTGGGGGCGGACAAGGGGTTCTTCAGCGAGGGGATGATCGATCATCTGCTGGCGCGTGGCATCGAGGCCCACATCGCCGTGGATGTCCGAGGCGAGCGTCGCGCTCACAGGAGGGTCCGGATGCGGGTCCGCGGTGCCGGGTACCGGCTCTCTCAGCGATGTCGCAAGAAGATCGAGGAGCTCTTTGGCGAGGGGAAGGACTGGCACGGGCTGCGGAGATTCCGCCGACGGGGGCTGCTCAAGGTCCGTGAGGAGGCCCTGCTGATCGGCTGGGTCCTGAACCTCAAGCGCCTGGCCGTCGCGCTCGGGCCACCCCAGCCCGCTTGATCTCCCCGATGGAGGTCGGGAGGAGCAAGCCCCGCGCGATCGGGAACACGAACCGGGACTCATCTCGATGATCAGAGATCTCGAAACCCAGAGTGCGAGCCCCTGTCCGCGGCCCTTTGTCAGCAACCTGCTAAGCGTTGGAACAGGGAACGACCGCCCGCCGAGCAGGGAACTCTTTCGGCCGAGGAGCAACGAAACGCTCCTCGCCGCGGGAGCGGACCGGGCGCGTGGGCCATGGGCTCGAGATCGATCCTCGCTACGTCGACGTCGCCCTGCGGCGGATGGCAGAGCACGCGGAGCTCGAGCCCGTCCACGTCGAGAGCGGGAAGTCGTTCGATGAGATCGCGGCAGAGCGCGCCGCGGCGGGCCGCCCGGCGGAGGGCGATGCGCCCGACGCTCACCCGCCTTCCCCGCAAGAGGCTCCCTGATGGCGGGCGAGGGGAAGCCGCCCGCGAAAAGCGGACCGGGCGACTACGAGGTGGGCTACGGCAAGCCCCCAGAACGTGGCCTTCGGCCTGCGCGTGCGCCCCCGGCGTCTCCGACCGCCGTGAGCCCAGATCGGGGAGCGTGTCCACGAGCTGCTCCGCTTGGTACAACTCGATGGGCTCGCGGGACGACTGCCTTCGGAACTCTCGGGCGGACAGCGCCAACGCGTGGCGCTCGCGCGCGCGCTCGCGGTCGAGCCGCGCGTGCTGCTGCTCGACGAGCCCTTCGGTGCCCTCGACAGCCGGGTACGCAAGGAGCTCCGGCGTTGGCTGCGGCGCCTCCACGACGAGCTCGGGTTGACCAGCGTCTTCGTAACGCACGACCAGGAGGAGGCCCTCGAGCTCGCGGACCAGGTCGTCGTGATGAACGCCGGGACGATCGAGCAGGCCGGCACCCCGGAGGAGGTCTTCCACCACCCCAAGACGGAGTTCGTGATGACGTTTCTCGGCGAAGTCAATCAGTTCCACGGCCGACTCGAGGGCGGAAACCTTCGCTTCGGCTCGATCGAGTTGCCCTTCCCCGGGTCGGGCGTTTCGGGAGTGTACAACGGCTCAGGGAAGGCGCGCGTCTTCGTGCGTCCGCACGATGTCACGATCGACACCAAGTCCGGGGGGGTGGCCTCCATCGAGGCCACCATCGAGCGGATCCACGCCGCGGGCCCGTCGGTGAGGCTGCAGCTACGCACAGAGAACGGCCAGGCGCTGGCCGCCGAGATCTCTCAGGAGCGGTTCGTTGGGATGCACCTTCGCATCGGAGGGACCGTCTACGTGCGCCCGCGACTCATCCGCGTCTTCGCAGTGGAGTGAAGTGAGACATCTACACCGCAGTTACCGTAGCCATGGCCGCAACGCGCGAGCCAACTGCGCCCCGCCGGCGGAGGAGAAGTTCTCGACAAGCCGACCAAATGAGCTAGGCCTTGATCTCTATCAGAATCTCTCGGAAACGGACGCCGCTGCGATTGACGGCACGCTCGACGCCCCCCCGCGGCACGAAAAAGACGTCACCCGGCTTGACCGGGAGCCGAAAGGGCTCCTTTCCGGGGAAATCCGCGTCGATGCTCTCACCCTCCACGATGCACATGCAGTAATCCATCGTGTGCTCGTGAAGATCGGAGGAAGCGCCCGGCGCAAGATCCATCTCCCAGATCCGGACGCGGTCGTTCTCGAGAATGAGTCGCGTCGCGACGTCGCCAAGCACCTCCTTGCTGCCCATTCCAGGCTCCTTCCAGCTGGCGTCACGGCGCATCCGGGCAGTCATCGCTTCGCGGTCCAGCGGATGCTCTGCGCGACGAGTTTCCGGTAATTGGGATTCTCGAAGGCCGAGTGGTCGTGGCCGGGCTGGAGGAAGACGACCCGCGACCGGCCCTCGGTGCGACACCACATCAGCGGCTTGCTGCTCTTGGGATGGGTGGTCGTGACGAGCGGCGTGACGTCCGGCCCCGCGTGGAAGCCCCAATAGATCTCGTCGTGAAGGGTGAAGTCGCGCAGGCCGGCCGTAATGGGATGGTCCGCGGCCACGATCACGATGGGGATGTCGACGTCGTGCTCGAAGCCGAAATCGGGCGGTGGGGCGCCGGGCTCCGGGGCGGCCATGCCGATGATCCCCGCATACTGCGGCCAGTTCTGGAAGTCGCCCAGCGCGTGGTGCAGGACCACGAGGCCCATGCCGCGGTCGAAGAGCGCGAGGAAGGCCGCCTTCTGCCCGTCCGAGATCCGGACCGACATGTCGTAGAGCACGACCACGTCGTAGCTCGAGACGTCGCTGCGCTCCCAGGCGCTCGCATTCGTGCGCGAATGGGACGCGTGAATGAACGCGATCCCGGGGTCGTCCTCGAACATCGCGAAGAAGGGGCGCTCCTCGAACTCGTGTCCGCCCGTGACGACGAGGACCTTGATCCTTCCGTCGCCTGGGGGAGCCGATACGATGCACCCGACGAGCAGCGCCAACGGCAAGGCAGAGAGGAGTCGTAGAGACTTCATGAGGTCCGTTCTCCCTTTTCCCCACCGGCGCACGGTTCGGCACCGAGAGCCACGGTCTACGGGAGCGCATAGGCGACCACGCTGTCGCCCTGACGCGTGCCGAGCATCCGGTGGCCACCCGCGGCGATCACCACGAACTGCCGCCCGTCCTTCCGCACCCGGTAGGTCATGGGCGTCGCCTGTCCGCCCGCGGGGAGGCGCGCCTTCCACAGCTCGTCCCCCGTCTCGAGGTCGAAGGCCCGCAGATAATCGTCCATGGTGGCGCCGATGAAGACGAGGCCCCCCGCCGTCGCAATCGGGCCGCCCAGGTTCGGGACCCCATAGGGCATGGGGATCCCCAGTGGAGCGAGGTCGCGCGTCGTGCCGAGCTTCACCTTCCAGCGCACCTCGCGCGCCCCGAGGTCGAGGGCGGTGAGGCTGCCCCAGGGCGGAGGATCGCAGGGGAACTTCCAGGGCGATTGGAACCCGATCGGTCGGACCACGTATGGCGTCCCCTCCATGGCGCCGCCGCGGGCGACTCGCTCCTCGGGAGAGAGCTGGTCGCGCGGAACGAGCTTGTAGGCCTGGGCCGCGCTCGAGGTGTTGGCCACGAGGAGCTTGCGGGCGGGGTCGTAGGCCACGCTCCCCCAGTTGGAGCCGCCGCCGATGCCGGGGTAGACGAGGCTCCCCTCGAAGCTCGGCGGCGTGAAGATCCCCTCGTTGCGGAGCGTGGCGAGGAGCTCGCGGCACTTGCCACGGTCCCAGAAGGTGAGGCCGAAGACCTGCTCGGGGTCGAGCCGCTGGGGAGCGAGCGGCGGCGGCCAGCTCGGGAACGGCTGGGTCGGCGAGGTCCGCTCGCCCGGCACCGTCGTCTGCGGCACCGGGCGCTCCTCGACCGGGACGAGGGGCTTCCCGGTCTCGCGGTCGAGGAAGAAGAGGTTCCCCATCTTCGTCGCCTGGGCGACGGCCGGCACGGTCCCGCCGTCGACCGGGAAGTCGATCAGGACGGGCTGCGAGGCCAGGTCGTAGTCCCAGAGGTTGTGGTGCACGGCCTGGAAGTACCAGACGAGCTCGCCCGTCGAGCCGCGCAGCGCCACGACCGAGTCCGCGTAGAGGTTGTCGCCGAGCCGCTCGCCCCCGTAGAAGTCCGGCGAGGGGCTCGAGGTCGGCAGGAAGACGAGGTCGCGCTCGGGATCAGCCGAGCCCAGCGACCAGACATTGGCAGCGCCGGTTCGATCGGCGCTCTCCCCCTCCCAGGTGGCGCGCGCGGGGTCGTTCAGGTCGCGCGGGATCGGGTCCCAGGTCCAGAGCGGCGCCCCGGTGCGCGCGTCGAAGGCGTGCAACTTGCCGCTCGGCATGTCGACGCGCCGATTGTCGGCGACTGTGGAGCCCAGCACGATCGCGTCTCGCACGACGATGGGAGGCGACGAGATCCCGTAATCGTCGCGCGACTTGAGCGGCACGTCCCGCCAGAATTCGACCTCGCCGTTCGCGCCGAAGCCCGTGCAGCGCTTGCCGGTCCGCGCGTCCACCGCCACGAGGCGCGTGTCGGCCGTGGCCACGTAGATGCGGCTGCGGCACAGAGCATCCGGTGGAGCCTGCTGGTCCTCCCAGTGCGCGACGCCGCGGCAGTTCAGCATGTAGTGGCCCAGGGATCTGTCGATCTGGGGGTCGAAGACCCAGCGTTCCGCCCCGCTCTCGGCGTCGAGCGAAATGATGCGGCTGCTCGGCGTGCAGAAGTAGAGCGCGTCGCCGAGCAGGATCGGGGTGGCCTGGAAGGAGTGGTTGCTCCGCTTCCCCTCCTGATTCAGGTCCCCCGTGTGGTACTCCCAGGTCTTCTCCAGGAAGCGCACGTTCGCCGGCGTGATCTCGTCGAGGGGCGAGTAGCGGCTGCCGCCGGGGTCGTGGGCGTAGACGGGCCAGCCCTCGGCCGGCCCGCCCTTGCGCGCCGGCGTCTCGCGGGCGCAGGCCAATGCCGCGACCAGCGCGAGCGCGCGGAGGAGTCGGAGCGTGCGAGCCATCAAGCAGGCGGCCGACGCCTGTTCGCCCTGGCGCTCGAGCCATGGGCGACCCGCTCGACAGCGGGGATACCGGGTCGCTCGGTTCCAGAGCCGAAGGCGACGCTGGCGATGAAGTCGACCAGCGTCACGAACAGCGTCTCGGGCACCAGCTCGGGATCGACAGCCCGTGCGCGAGCCAGCCTCTGGAAGATGCCGATGAACAGGTGGCCCAGCGCTTCCACGGAGATCGGGGGCGCGACCCCGTTGGCCACGAGATGCTCGCGAAGCACGTCGACCACCACCGCGAACTGCGACCGCTCACGACGCGCCAGCCGCTCGCGCAACTCGGGCCTGCGCAGTGCGTAGAGCTCGAACTCCTGCCAGAGCGCCCACTCGGCCCCGCTGGGCGAGACGAGGCGGTAGGCGTTCCTCATCGCCTCCCGGCGCCTGGCGGCATCGGACCGGGGCTGCGCGGCGCGGAGCAGCTCGGAGAACCGGACGTGTTGCCGATGGTCCACCACCGCGAGGAACAGGTCCGCCTTGCTCCCGAAGTTCGAGTAGAGGGCACCCTTGGTGAAGCCAGCCGCCTCGGCGATCTCATCGAGCGAGGCGCCGTGAAAGCCGCGCGCGGCGAACACTGCGGCCGCAGCATCGAGCAGGTATCTGCGGGTCTGCTCGCGGCGCATCTCCGGCGTGAGCTTCCGGACCTTCGCGACCACATGGGCCTTCATCCACGCTCCCTAGCCGCCTCCTCGGTCCCCGCGGCTGACGCAGGATACTATGGGTATGAGGAAGACTTTGAGTGTTCTTGGGCCGTGGCGTTTTCAACACACCACACGGCGCCCCGACCACTGCAACATCACCGGACCTTCGACGAGCTCACGCTCGATGAGATTTGAGCGGATCGCGATCCAGGTCAGCGGGCGGCCTCTGCCTGATCGCCATCCACGTGATCAGGTGGATCTCTTCCGGCTCGATGGGCGGCAAGAGATCGGGTGCCTGAAATGGCTCCGCCCCGATCCGCTCGACCTCCTCGATGCGGTGACGGGCCTTCGGAGCGCCTGTCGAAGACTCCTGCTCCCAGGTCCTTCGCGGCGAGGCCAAGCTGATTCGACGGCGTCAAGACAACGGTGGACCCGCTCCTGTTCGAGCCCGGCGGCGGGTTCGGCCGTAGGAACGCCGCGACAGCCCGGTTGATCCTCCGGATCCCGCCCTTTCGGGAGGACCGCCATCGAGCAGCGCCAGGATCACCCGCTTCAGATGCTGCTTGGTGCTGGCCCGGAGGCTCTGGTCGGTGACGTCCCTCCCGAAGAGGTCGCGATAGCGCTCCGCGGCCAGGACGTGATTGTTGAGGATTCCGTCGATCGTGATCAGCAGCAGGCGGGCATCCCAGGCGGGCCGGCCTGTGCCGTCGGCCCGGAGGGACGCCTCGAGGAACGAGGCCCAGCTCCGGTCCTCGAGCCGCACCCCCCTGGGAAGCCCCTCCCCGAGGCCGGCCCGCACGTTCACCCGGAGCCAATCCCGCCTCGAGAGCAGGAAATCGAAAAGCTCGCCCACGGCCAGCTCGGTGAGGCGGGCGAAATCGCGCGTCTCGCGCCTGCGCCGCGACACCCGGACCAACACCTCCGCGTCCCAGCGGCAGAGGACGACCTGGTAGAGTTGGAGTTTGGATCCGAAGTGGTACTGGATCGTGAAGGGCCGCACGCGGCAGGAGCGGGCGAGCTCACGGATCGAGACGCCGCGGTAGCCCTTGCGGGCGAAGAGCCGCTCCGCGCGATCGAGGATGCGTTGCCGGGTGGCTTCGACGCGGGCCCGCGCCGCCGTCAGCGGCCTGGACATGTGTCCAATTCTCGGCGACCCGGAGTTCCGGGTCAAGCCTCGGGTGGCCGCTGCGAGGGGCTTGACCTCCCGGCTGTCCTTGGCGAAAAATTGGTCAAATGACCAAATTTGGACGGCTGCGCGCCGTGCTGCTCCTCCTGGCGAGCCCCATCGCGCGGGCGGAGCTCCCCATCGAGTCGACCGGCCGCTCCGAGTCCCTCCCGGAGCCCGCAAGCCCGCACTGGGTCTGGGTCTCCGACGGCCTCCCCCAGCGCGCGGCCATCGTCGATCTCGACGGGCGGGGCTTCCTGGGCGATCTCGCGGTTGTCGAGTGTGAGCGTCGGGCCGGCAGTGGGCTTGGGCTGCCCCGGCTCGTCGAGAAGAGCGTGTCGGCGGGGCCTCCTCCGCGTACGTGACTCCAGAAGTACTGCACGAAGCGCTGACCGCAATCGAAGAGCCGGCGGGCCACCTCGTCGGGATCGAGCTGATACTCGAGCGCGGTCTCGGCCAAGTTCGCGTAGTCCGCGTCGCTGACGCGGAACCTGACGAGGTGCCTTCGAGGCCTTGGGCGCTTGCCCTCGATGTCTGCCTCGGCCTCTGCTTCGACGGCGACGAAGGTGTGCGCCGCGGCCACGATCTCCTGTTCCGTTCCACTTGACACCACCCGCTGGAGGGCGTCGAGCTGATCTCGAAGCCTCTTCCGGATCCTGGGGTTCAACCGGAGCGCTCGTTCTAGTGTCCCGAGTCTAAACTCGAGAGTACCAAGTTCTCGAGCGGCCGGGCCTATTTCCTCGCACCGTCTCGCTCGGCTTCAATCCGCAGGGCGGATAGCTCCATCCCGAGATCGATCCATTCGTCCACGAGCGTGCGGA
>Ga0187892_10009789_pt1 | contig 12428 bp, 12 predicted proteins | sample MA1701073metaG_FD_139345 | JGI IMG/M metagenome (GOLD analysis project Ga0187892, IMG submission 139345) | Bio-ooze microbial communities from a basaltic lava cave in the Kipuka Kanohina Cave System on the Island of Hawaii, USA - MA170107-3 metaG ...
GGGTGTCGGCCTCTCACAACAGGGCACGGGTTTCACGTGCTGATCCGCTAAATTTGAAGCCATTTTTAATGCTTGACACATCCGGCAGAGAGGTCTAGAAAGCGAGACAAGAGGAGAAATATCATTTCCGCTAGAAAAGAAGTTTCCGATATCCCGAAACTGCACGCGTCTGTTGCCGCTGTGGAGCGCGCGGGCGCCATCCTTGAGCTTCTGGCCGGGGCCAAGAGCGGCCTTACTTTGAGCGACATCGCGGGGCGTCTCGACTCCAGCAAGAGCTTTCTCTTTAAGATCCTGACGTCCCTGCAGAGATCAGGGCTGGTGCTGGTCGAGCCTAATACGCATCGCTACCGACTCGCTCAGCGGCTCGTCCTCCTGGCGTTCCGTTACCTGGAGACGATCGAGTTCCACGACTACTGCTTGCCGGTCCTCCGCACCATCGCGGAGAAGACCGGAGAGTTGACGCAGCTCGCGGTGGCCGAGGGTGACCGCTTCCACTATCTCACTAAGGTGGAGGGCGTACAGCCACTCAAGGTTGTCTCCCTTGTTGGCCAGCCCGTCGAGCTCCATGCCCAAGCGATGGGCAAGGCCTGGCTTGCCGCCCTTCCCGATGATCGAGCACTGAGACTCGCGGTCCTCCACGAGCTCCGCGCGTTCACATCTCGGACGATCACCTCATTCGACAGCCTTCGCGAGGAGGTGGCGCGCACGCGAGAGCGTGGATACGCCGTGTCGGACGAGGAGTTCGCCGAGGGCGTATATGGCGTGGCTGTCGCGGTGATCGTATCTCGTCTCGGGCACTTGCCGGTCGGCGCGATCTCCGTCGGTATGCCGAAAAGTCGTGTCACTCACTCGCGGGTCGAGGAGGTGATTCGATTTTTGCGTGCCGGCGTGGAAGAGCTGGCCATGATTTGGCCGTATGGGACCGAGTTTACAGGGACGCGGTGATGGAGAGGCAGTGACCTGCAGGAGCACATGCCGACAGAGGAGATGGCGATGATCAACGGAGCGTTTTCGGTAGTGGACGCCGATGGGCACGTCGTGGAACCGGTCGAGATGTGGGAGCACTACCTCGAACCGGAGTACAAGCAAAGGCGGCCCAGGCTCATCGAAGACAGTTGGGGCACCCCGCGGATGCTCACAGACAACATGTTCAACCAAAAAGGCCCCGGGTATGACTGCGGTAACCCCGACGGATGGCTGACCGGTTCAGGGGCCAGTCGATTCAAGGGCGCTAGTGACCCCCATTTCCGTGTCAAGGACATGGACGCCGATGGTCCCATCGACATCGCCGTGGTCTTTCCGACCCACATGGCGGCCGCACCGGCACTGTGGGATTCAAAGTTTCAAGCGGCACTCTGCCGCGCCTACAACAACTGGGTGGCGGACTACTGCGCGGCGTATCCGGACCGGTTGAAGGCCGTCATCGTGCCGCCGATGAATGACGTCCAGGCCGCGAGGGTCGAGATCGCGCGGTGCCGAAAGAAGTCATCCGCGTTCGTGGGGATCGTCATCCCCTCCAATATTCACGGGCGAAATCTGCAGCAGCCCGAGCTCTACCCCTTTTGGGAGGAGGCGCAAGCGTTGGATCTCCCGGTGTGCACGCACATCTCGACGGGATCGAACGTTCCCGCAGCCGGGGGTGACCGATTCAACATCTTCTTTCAGACGCACTGCGTGACGTTCCCCTTCGAAGCGATGATCAACGTTCTGGACTTCGTGACCGGTGGGATCCTGGAGTTGTTTCCCCGGCTTCGGGTCGGATTCATGGAGTCAGGCGTGGGCTGGGTCCCCTACTGGATGGAACGACTCGACGAACACTACGAACGGCGGGCTAAGGAAGTGCCACTCTGCAAGCGTCGGCCGAGTGAGTACATGAAGAGCGAGCAGTGCTTCTTCTCCTCCGACCCCGACGAGAAGACCATCCCCATCGCTGTCGAGTTCCTCGGTGAAGACCGACTGCTCTACGCCTCCGACTACCCGCACTGGGACGCACGGTTTCCAGAGTCAGTGGATGAGCTGCGCAAACAGAAGATCTCCGAGGCGGCCAAGGCAAAGATCTTAGGGCAGAACGCGCGACGTCTCTTCAAGCTCGCCTGACGGGAATGCCTCGCTGGGTCCAGGCTTCACTGGTCGGGTATGATCCGCCGGTGGCGGGGGACCGGTCCCGCCGAGAGACGATCAGGGCGCTGGAGGAGCCCTACGGTCGCTCCGAATGTGGCGCCACGATCATCTCCAGAGCGATCGCCGCGCCGCCCAATCTCCACTGAGGCGGGCACTGCGGAGTCCGATGACTTCACCTTCACCCTCCGCCGCGGAACGCGGGGACTCCGGCCCCACGCTGCTACGCCTGAGCGGCGTCGTGACCTATTACGGGCAGATCAAGATCCTGAAGGGGATCGACGTCGAGGTGCGCGACAGGGAGATCGTGTGTCTTCTCGGTGGGAACGCGTCCGGCAAGAGCACGACAATGAAGGCGATCCTGGGACTCATCCCTCTCGCCGACGGCTCGATCGAGTTCGCGGGCGACAAGATCGATGGCCTGCCAACTGGTCGGATCATCGAGCGGGGCATCGCGACAGTGCCCGAAGCGCGCCGAATCTTTCCCGACATGACGGTGCGCGAGAACCTGTTGATGGGAGCGTTTTCGCGACGGGGCCTCGGCGAGAAGGTGCTCGTCGAGGACATCAAGCGCATCTTCGAGCTCTTCCCGGTCCTCGCGGAGCGCCGAGGCGCCCTCGGGGGGGCCCTGAGCGGCGGTCAGCAACAGATGCTTGCTATCGGGCGCGCGCTCATGGCGAGGCCCAAGCTGATCCTGATGGACGAGCCGTCGATGGGATTGGCGCCGGCGCTCGTCGAGAAGGTATTCGAGCTCATCCAGACGATCAATCGCCAGGGTACGGCGATCTTCATCGTGGAGCAGAATGCCGCCATGGCCTTGTCGATCTCGGACCGCGGCTACGTGCTTCACAACGGGAGCATCGTTCTTCACGACACGGGAGAGGAGCTCTTGCGCAGCGAGCAGATACGGCGAGCGTATCTGGGTGACGGGGTTCGCCGGTGAACCGCCCACGGGCGAGAGGAGGAGACAACATGATCCGGACAAGTTGCCGATTCGGTTTCGTGGTTGCGATCGCCACGCTGCTCGCCCTCGTGAGTGTAGCGGAGACGCAGTCGAAGGCCTGCAAACTTGCAACGAACATTGTCATGACCGGTCAATGGGCGAGCATGGGAATCGGTATCTACAACTCCTTCAAGCTGGCGATCGATCAGGCGACAGCGCGCGGCGATTTCAAGGATATGAAGGTCGAGATCGTCTATGGAGACAACGCCGCGGACACCGCGCAGGCGGTAGGACTGGCGACGAGACACGGGCAGGACCCCGAGATCGTCGGGGCGTTGTGCTGCTGGATCAGCGGCATTGGGATCGCGACGCATCCCACGTACAACCGCTACGGACTGCCCGTGATCCTCGCGGGTTCGAACGACTCGCGCTCCTCGAGGCCGCTCCACAATAGCAAAGTGGTATTTCGGAACTCTCCATACGACCTGATCAACATGAAGATGGCCGCAACGTACATCAGAGCCTCGAAGTTCAATCGCATCTATCTTCTCTCCGACACCTGGCCGTTCGGCCGCACACAGGTCCAGTATCTCCAGAAGTTCCTGACCGAGATGGGTCATGGGGCCGCGATCCTTGGGTACGACACGATTACGCCAGGAGAAAAGGACTTCAGCCCGATTCTGACCAAGATCAAGCCGCTCAACGTGGATTTGCTCTACTTCGCCGGGATGGTGGTGGAGTATGCCCTCATCCGGCAGCAGATGTTGAAGCTGGGCTTCACGGTTCCGCTGATGGGGTCGGGCGGGCTGTTCTCGGAGACGTACCTCAAGATCGCCGGACCGGCGGCGGATGGAACACTGGCGACCTACTGGGGGCTTCCGCTCGAGATGTACCCGGAGGGTCGTGGCCTCCAGTTTGAACGGGACTACAAGGCGGCCGGCTTTAAGGACCACTACGAAACGTTTGGTCCTCCGGCCTACATCGCTGGACAGGTCTTTGCCCAGGCTATCAAGCGGGCGGGATGTGACCGGCAGAAGGTGCTCAAGGAGCTGCAAACCGGCGAGTTCGATACGATTCTCGGTCCACGGTTCCGATTTGACGAGAACGGCATGCCGGAGTTCAAGGCGATCGCGGTCTACCGTGCAGAGCAAGGGCAGTGGAAGATGATCGACGTGACGGATCCTCAAGCGACCCGCTTTGAGAAGACCCGGTAAGTTGTTGCCGTAACCCGAGGGGACGGGACCCGCTGTGGAGACGCTCCCCCAACAGATCGCTAACGCGCTGACTATCGGGACCATGTACACCTTGGTGGGCATCGGGTTTACTCTGTTCTTCGGCGTCCTCGGGCTGATCAATTTTGCCCACGGTGAGATCTACATGCTCGGCGCGTTCGCGGGGCTGGCGATTTTCTGGGCTCTCGGTGACGGAGTCCCGGCGCCGGTGCTCGTCATCGTGATGTTTGTTGTCGCGATGCTGATCTGTGGCGGGGCCGGTGTCGTGATGGAACGCCTTGCATTCAAACCGTTGCGCAGGCTCCCGGCGATCATTACGCTCATCACGTCTCTCGCCATGTCGTTCGTGATCCGCGAGGGCGTGAAAGAACTCTTCCCTGACGGATCCAACGCCCACCGCTACTACGCGCCCTTCGGGCTCAAGGCCCTCCACGTGGGGCCCGTCACCGTAAGTTACGAGGCCCTTATCCTCGTCGGCATCACAGCCGTGTTGATCGTCGCGCTCCGTCTGTTTGTCAGTTCAAGCTGGATGGGACGCGCCATGAGAGCCACCGCCCAGGATCGCGAAGCCGCCCTGATGATGGGCGTGGATGTCAATCGGACGATCCAGGCGGCGTTTTTCGTGGGTTCCGCGCTCGGCGCCTGTGCCGGCGTCATGAACGGTCTGAACTACGGATCGGTCAAGTTCGACATGGGTTGGACGGCCGCGATCAAAGGCTTCACGTCGGCGGTCATCGGGGGGCTGGGGAACGTCTATGGCGCGATGGTCGGAGGGTTCGTGCTGGCCTTCCTCGAGGTTTTTGCCGTAGACCTAGTTCCGCAGGGGGGCGAGTACAAGGACGTGATCACATTTGCCATCCTTATCTTGGCGCTCGTCTTCCGTCCCACCGGAATCGCCGGCGCATTCGGCAGGCGTCGCGCAGGCTAGCCAACATGGCGGAAGTCGATTACCAGCGGCGTCAGCTCCTGGCGGGCACTCCCCGCTCGACTTCTAGGCTCCTCGCCGAGCGAGGAGCTGTCCTGCTCGGGGTGGCGGTGCTGTACGGCTTCATTCTGGTGGCTCTGTCCCTCGACTCCGCCCGTCACTTCATCGTGTTCGTCAGCGTCGTCGGCGTCGCGGTGCCGCTTCTGGGGCAGTGGCGGCTCGTCCAGGTGTTGCGTGGGTTCGGCAGAACCGCGTTGCGGCGACACCAGCCGCTCGTGAGCTTCGCGGTGCTCGGCGGCGCTGTGGCGGTCCCTCTTGTTTTTAGCGGTAACCCGTATCTGATTCACGTCGGGACCATTACCGGAGTGTTTGCGTTAATGGCTTTGGGTCTCAATTTTGCTCTTGGTCTCGCCGGTCTTCTCGACCTCGGCTATGCTGCCTACTTCGCCGCGGGCGCCTACGCCAGCGCGCTCTTGGGGACGACGGTCGGTCTTTCGTTTTGGATGACGCTGCCTCTGGCCGGTATCGCCGCGTCGGTCTTTGGTCTGGTCGCGGCCTGGCCCTCGCTGCGGGTGAACGATCGATACCTCGCGCTTGTGACCCTCGGATTTGGCGCGATCGTCGAGCTGCTCGCACGAAACGTGCGGCCTGTGACCGGGGGTACGGACGGCGTCCTGAACATACCCCCGCCGACGCTGGGGGTTTATTCGTTTCTGGATCCGATTCTGGTAGGGCCGCTGACAATCCCGTTTCAAGCGAGCTTCTTCTACCTCGTCCTCGTTCTGCTCGCCGTGGCAGTGCTCGCCACGGGGCGGCTCACGAACTCGCGTACGGGCCGGGCCTGGGAGGCGATCCGAGAGGACCAGATTGCCGCCTCCTGCTTCGGCGTAAGCCTTCTCAAGCTGAAGCTTATGGCCTTCATGACCGGGTCCTTCTTCGCCGGACTAGCGGGCGCCGTGTTCGCCCACATGATCGGCTTCATCCATCCCGACAACTTCACGTTCTCAGTCTCGCTCGGTGTCCTCTGCATGGTCATCGCCGGCGGGGCGGGCAACGTCTGGGGCGTGCTAGCGGGGGCGGTCTTCTACATCGTGGTTCCGGAGCGTCTGCGCGAGTTCGACCATCTGCGGCTCCTGCTCTTCGGTGTTAGCCTTCTGCTGCTGATGCGCTTCCGCCCGCAGGGCGTCTTTCCGAGCCTGCGCCGGCGCGTGGAGCTCGCGCCTGAGCGCCCCGGCCTGGTTGCCGAGCGGGAACGGGTCCTTGGCCTGGCAGACTTCGCGAGGGACGGCGACCGAGCCACGCGGGAACTGGCGGAAACCACAGCAGTCGTCGAGATCGTAGGGCTGACAAAGAGCTTCGGGGGCCTGCTCGCGCTCAACGATGTCGGGGTCCGGGTGGCGCGGGGTGAGATCCTGGGCATTATCGGCCCCAACGGATCCGGCAAGACTACCCTCTTCAACGTCATCACGGGGTTGTATCGGCCCGACTGTGGCGACATCTGGTACGGCACTCCGCGCAAGAGTCTCGTCGGTCGGGCGCCGCACGAGATTGCGGCACGAGGGGTGGCGCGCACGTTTCAGACGCTTCGGCTATTCGCGAATCTGACGGTCCTGGAGAACGTCCTCGTCGCAATGACGGTGCGTCTCAAGAGAGGCTATTGGCCGGCCCTACTGCGTACGCGGGGTTTCGTCCGCGAGGAGGAGCAGGCTGTGGAGCAGGCACTCGAGGTGTTGTCGTTCTTTGGCCAGCGGCTCCTCAGCATGTGCAACGAGCCCGCAGCCAGCCTCTCCTACGCGAATCGCCGTCGTTTGGAGATCGCGCGAGTCCTGGCCAGCGAGGCCGAGCTAGTCCTTCTGGACGAGCCGGCCGCTGGCATGAACCCCGCCGAGACCGCCGAGCTGATGCACGACATTGAGCGCATCCACCGTCTGGGACGGACCATTTTGCTGATCGAGCACGATATGAGCTTGATCCAGGGCGTCGCCCGGCGAGTGATCGCCCTCGACCACGGCAGCAAGATCGCGGAAGGGCGCTTTGAAGACGTCGCCGAGAATCCGCTGGTCATCGAGGCGTACCTTGGCCGTCGGGGGGGAGCCCGTGCCCTGCCGAGATAGGCGCGACGGGCGGCGACGGTACCGGCGCGGCGTAGTCACGTCCGGTCACAGCGCAAGGTAAACAGTGGAGCCGCGGTCCGGCCGGAAGGCGGAGGGGAACTGGACGGCGCTCTACATCAGCCGGTTGCCGAGGGTCGGCTCTCGCTTGAGCCTAGACCAAGCGGAGCACGCTAGGGCCCACGGCATTTCGGTTCTGAAGACAAGCGGAACTCCGCGCCTGCCGCCGCCGGCGGCGGTGCTGGAGGCCGCCAGCCGAGCCGTCCGCGAGAACGGCACGGCTCCCTCCCAAGGCCTCATCGAGCTCAGGGAGGCTATCAGCGAGAAGCTTCGTCGAGATAACGGCATTCTTGCCGACCCCGCGACCCAGATTCTCGTGACGAACGGAGCCCAGCACGGACTGTTCCTCGCGTTGGTCGGTGCCTTGGGTCCCGGCGACGAAGTTCTTGTTCCGACTCCGTCATATTTCGTCGATGGCTTGATCGCCCTCAGCGCAGGAAAGGCCGTCTTCGCGCCCCTTGAGGCGGCAACCGGCTACGCACTCGACATTGACAGGCTCAACGGTGCGATCACCCCTCGAACCAAGGCGATGATGCTGGTCAATCCCGGAAATCCTGGGGGCCACGTGGCAACGGAAGAGGAGTTGACCGCGCTCGCAGAGCTTGTGATCACCCGCGACCTTCTATTGATCGCCGATGAATCATACGAGCGCATCACCTACGATGGCCGGCGGCACCACAGCGTCGGCGCGTTCGAGCGGCTCGCCGGGCGGGTAGTCACGATCCACAGCTGCTCCAAGACCTATGCGCTCGCGGGCTGGAGAGTCGGGTATGTCGCTGGCCCGCCCTCGTTCATTGCCCAACTCCGCAAAGTCCTGGAGTGGGTAGAACTCGGCTGCGATTACATATCCCAGAAGGCCGCGGCCGCAGCGTTGAGCGGACCCCAGGACTGGACGGGCGCGATCCTCGTGAGCTTTCAGCGCAACCGCGACCACCTTGTCACGGAACTCGGCGCCGCCTCCGGTCTTCCATTCGTCGTGCCGCAAGGAAATCCGAACCTGTTCTTGGATATCCGAGGGAGCCGGCGTTCGGCGACAGGCGTCGCTGAGTACCTCTTGGAACGCCACGGGATACGAACAACCCCCGGCGAGTATTTCCAGACGCCAGGCCACGTACGACTCGAATTCGGCGGGGAATTCGACGTGATCACGGAAGTTGGCCGCCGACTCCGAAGGGCGACCGAGGAGCTTCTGGCGCAGAACGCCGGTGAGAGTTGTGTTCCAACTGTGGTCCCGACCGAACCGCGTCCATATTGAACACCCAGGGCTGATCGTCTACGAGTCTCAGGAACTCGGACATCCAGGACTGCCTGCGCGTATTGCAGTGATGGCGAAATTGCCCGCAGTGGACCGGCTGAGAACCGTTGGTGTTTTGGGCCGGCACCTCTGCGCAGGCGGTGATCCCAGCCGACGAGCTCGAGTTCATGCCGCTCATTTCATGGACTCGGTCGAAGCGAAAGCGTTCCCCGTCGCACGACTTCAGCGCAACGATATCGAACATCCGAGTCGCCGAGCGCCTCGATAGAAGTGACGACGACCGCCGTCAAAGAGCGAGGACAGGACAATGGCAACAGCACTCGTGCTTGGCTCAGGCGCGGCATTGCCCGCGAAAGGCCGATTCAACACGACCCTCGCGATTCTGGAGGGCGCCAGGACGGTGCTGGTCGACTGCGCGTCCCCGGCCTCAGAGCTGCTCTATCACCACGGCGTCGACTACACCTCGGTCGACACCGTCGTCATCACTCACATGCACGCGGACCATGTAACGGGCATTGGACAGCTCGCCCACATGAAACACCACTTCGTTGACGCGGTGCACCCGCGCGCGTTCTTCGATCGACAGGATCCATTCTTCAAGGACAATTTGCGCTTCCCGCCTCGCGACAAGTGGACCGACGTGAATTCCTGGCTGACGATCTACGTCCCCGAAGGCGTCGAGGACTCGATCCGGCAGTATATGAAGGCGCTCTATATGCGGCCTGAGGTGTTCACCAAGTTCGAGGTCCGAGTCCTCCCCTACGGGGGCGGTGAGGTCCACCGGGACGAGCTATTCAAGATCACCGCGTATCCGAACGTCCACATCCGCCACTACTATCCCGAACTTCGCAACACCGACGCCATGCTGTCGAGCAACACGATCCTCGTTGAGGTGGGCGGCCGGACGTGCCTGTACTCGAGCGACGTCGCCGGTCTCAAGGAGATCGAGGGCATCGTCCGGAAGGTGGATACCGTCTTCGTCGAAGGCGCACATCCGACCCCGCGCGAGATCCTGCAGTTCGCGCAGCGGCTCGACCTGAAGCGCGTATTCGTCCTGCACATCCACGCGCCGCACGAAGAGGAGTTCGCGCGGCTCAAGGACGAGCTCGCGCGCGCGAACGTGACCCTCACCTACGACGGTTTCGAGGTGGATCTCTAAAGATTCCCCACTCCTATCGAACGTCTGAGTAGGCCCAGCGCCGGCGCGGATTTCAGACGTGGGAAAGAGCTCAGGATGCAGCTCGTGCTCGACCACTGCTCGCCGCCCGGACCACGCTATGGGGTGCTTCCGCTGCGTGTGCTTGGGGAGGCGCCGCCGTTCGGAGACCAGAGCCGTAATCGGTTTGCCGGGCCCGGGCAAACAGATGCCCGATAGGGCATCTCAAGGTTCTCTGGCGCCGTGAGCCGGACGGAGTGGTCATGGCCGACTGAACGCCTCAGGCGGCAGCAAATAGAGTCGATGGAGTTCCTCGTTCGTAACGAGGACCCCCTGCACCGAGCACAAATCTTCCCCAACCGGCCAGACCGGATGCAGCAGCTCGCAGGTCTCTCGGTTTAGGTCACTGCCGTAGGGTGCCACGGGATTGCACCGCAGAATCCCGTCGGATTCTGGCTCGGGAAGGTCGTCGTCCCTCCCGAGCAACCCAGGATCAGAGACCGCCATCTCTCTGAAGGCTCCTGTTCTTGGCTGGCCATCTACCCCTCCGGACGTGGAACGGTCCCCGAACCGGCCGCATCCTCTCAGAACAGCTCGAAATAGGCTCTCTTGTATTCTTCCAGCGCCTTGAGCATCTCGGGTGTACGCTGCTCGGGCGGTAGCGCCTCGATCTCCTGCTCCATCTCCATCAGATCGGCCATCATCTCCACGTCCGGTGCGTCCAAGCCGACGTCCTCCTCGTCTTGGAGGCGCTTCACGTCTCTTTCCCGGCGCCACTGAGCGAGGTCGATCACCTTCATCGGATCATTGTCCATTGCCCACCTCCATCGCTCATTGAGGGCTCGGCGTCGCGAGCGGATTGACGGGCCAGTACGCCATGTTCTTCTCCTCGGTAGGGGTCCATCACTAAGCCCCATCGCCGCTAACACTACTGTGTCACAAAAACTAGGGTGTTCCGCGGGGTACCATGCCAGGGTTGAGGCATGGCCAACTCGAGCGATCCTCGCGAGCGACGGTTCCGAGAGTATGTCGACCGGTTGGCGCAGGCGCTTGGGCACCGGGATCGGCACGAGCCGTTGCGTGCCTATCTCACCGGCCTGTGCCTGCCGGGGGAGCGGAAGAGCGTCGAGCCCATGGCCGCACGGATCGATCCACGCCACGTGCGGGCGCGGCATCAATCGATGCACCACCTGGTCGCCAACGCTCCCTGGGAGGACGCGGCGATGTCGGATCGCGCGGGACTTGGTCTTGACGGAGATGGACCGTCATGGCCCGGTGGCCGCCTGGATCGTGGATGACACCGCGTTCCCGAAGAAGGGCCGCCACTCGGTGGGCATCGCGCACCAGTATTGCGGCATCTTGGGCAAGCAAGCGAACTGTCAGGTGGCTGTGACGGTGACGCTCGTGAACGAGGCCGTGAGCGTGCCCGCCGCGTATCAGTTGTATCTCCCCGCCGAGTGGGCCCGAGACCGAGCGCGTCGGCGAGTTGCTCGCATTCCCACGACGGTGACCTTCCATCCCAAGTGGCAGATCGCCTTGGGACAGATCCATGCCCTGCACGGTGAGAGCGTGCCCGCGGCGCCGGTTGTGGCGGATGCGGGCTAACGGGGTCGCCCTCGAGTTCAGAGATGCCCTGACCGCGAGCGGGATGCCGTATCTCCTCGGCGTGCGCGAGGACACCACGGTCTGGCCTCCCGGAGTAACCCCACGACCGCCGCGGCGCCGTCGCCTCCGCGGCCGCCCGCCCCGTCGCCTGGAGGGCCCCGCTCGCCAGCGCCCGGTGCGTTTGTCGACACTGGTGGGGCAGCTGCCGCGCGATGCGTGGTCGACGGTGACGTGGCGCGAAGGCACCCGAGGCAGCATGAGCTCGCGATTCGTGGCGCTCCGTGTCCGACCGGCGCCTTCTCACAGGCGCCGCGAGTTGCCGCCCATCGAATGGGTCCTCTGCGAGTGGCCGCCGGGCGAGACGACGCCGACGAAGTACTACCTCTCGACCCTGCCTGCGTCGACGCCCTTGGTCACGCTCGTTCGGTTGGCGCATTTGCGCTGGCGAATCGAGCGCGATTACCAAGAACTGAAAGACGAGTTCGGGCTCGATCATTTCGAAGGCCGAGGCTGGCGAGGCTTCCATCACCATGGCGCGTTATGTATCGCGGCCTATGCCTTCCTCGCCGCCGAGCGGGCGAGGCTTTCCCCCCCTGAGCCTTTGTCCTTCCTCCGAGCCGCTCGCCTACCCAAAGGTTTCACGCCGCGGGGCGCTCCCGGTGCGGCCTGAACGCCATGTCCCCTCTTCCATCGCCACCCTGTATCGCCTCCAGGGGCGGGCCCTCCTTGCGTACACCCCGTGTCTCTCCTGCGGGCACGAGCCCGTAGCCTGGCCGCGCTCGCGAGTTTTATGACACAGTAGTGTCAAGACTACTCGTGAACCCGCAATCCTGGCGCGCGCCATGATTGATTGCAGAGCAGCGGCGAGTTCAAGGCTTCGGCCAATTCGCTCAGCCGCAGCCCTCTGTGCCAGGATGAGTGAGAGTGTGCCGTGGCAAGGCCAGTCAACGCAGCCGGTGCAAGTCCGGTCCAAGGAGGTGTCGGTCCACCTTGGGAGCTACCCGGGCGGCGGTGAGGGCGACC
>Ga0187892_10009790_pt1 | contig 12427 bp, 9 predicted proteins | sample MA1701073metaG_FD_139345 | JGI IMG/M metagenome (GOLD analysis project Ga0187892, IMG submission 139345) | Bio-ooze microbial communities from a basaltic lava cave in the Kipuka Kanohina Cave System on the Island of Hawaii, USA - MA170107-3 metaG ...
CGCGCGAGGAAGACGCGGTCCCAGCTCACCTCCATGTTCGTGCGCAGCCGGAAGCGCGCGCCCGCCTCCGCCGGCAGCGGCACGGTCATCGTGCGCGTGAGCCCCGCCGGATAGCCGAGCTCACGGAGCACCGTGCGCCAGCCGCCGTTCCCGTCGGGGACCTCGAGCGTGGGAGCCTCGAGCCGCACGCCCGCCTGGTGCGCGGCATAGTTGAAGCGCGAATAGGTGTACTCCACCCAGCCATCGAGGAAGAGGAAGACCTCGCCCGGCGGCCGTCGGTCCCCGAAGTCCAGCTCAAGCGCGTGCTCCTTCGCGTAGCCCGGGAAGCGCGGGTCCTTCGCGAAGCCGGGCGCGCGCCGGTCGGCCTCGAGGACGAGAGCGCGCACGTCGCGGCCGCCCGCGTCGCGCGCCGCGACCGGGAAGACCTTCTCGCGCACCGCGAGGAGGCGCCCGTCCGGCTCGGGCGGCGCGGCCGCGAGCCGCTCGTCGGGGAAGACCTCGACGTCGGCGTCGTGCTCGACGGCGAGCAGCGCGAGGCGATCCAGGTAGCAGACCTCCTCGAGCGGCTCGACGATGCGCGCCTCGAGCGCGCCCTCCCGCTCGACGAGCAGGCCGGGCGGGATGCGCACGTCCTCGGTCGGGTCCGGGGGCGCGTATTCGCCGGGTGCGACCCAGAAGCCGAGCCCCCCCACGCCGAGGAAGTCGGTGACGCAGGCGAAGCGCGCGCCGTCCCACGTGAACAGCACCGGGCACGACGACGCCTTGCGCTGGAACTCCTCGAAGGGCGCGACGCGGTCGCCGGGGACCTCGAGCTCCGACTGGAGCGTGCCGCTCGGCCACGCCACGCGGACGTAGTCGGCCTTCGACCGCGGCCCGAGCCCGGCGTGGACCCATCCGTCCGCGCCCGCCTCGACGGTGAGCGCGCGGCCACCGGTTTTCACCTCGACGAGCGCGCCGACACCGCGGAGGTTCCTCCAGGTCGGCTGCGCGCCCGCGGGTCTCGGGCTCGTGAGCCGGAGGTCGAGCCAATGGTGTCCGGGCGCCGGCTGCGCCCGCAGGTGGAGCGCGCGCGCGCCGGCACCGAGGAGCTCGACGGCGCCGTCGCCGTCGAGGTCGGCCGCGGCAATCGCTTCGAGTCCGTCCGTGGCGAGCGAGCCGAGTCCGACGGCGGCCGTGTCGTCGATGAGCCGGCCTGCGCCGTCGTTGCGGAGGAACCGGAGCGGCGGGCCCAGCACGAGATCGACGTCCCCGTCGTTGTCCGCGTCGGCGGCCGCGGCGGCGACGGCGCCGGGCCCGCGGAGGTCCTCGGGCTCGAAGACGAGCCGCCCGCGGTTGCGCAGGAGCCTCGCCGGCCCGGCGCCGGCGAGGAGCAGGACGTCGAGGAGGCCGTCGCCGTCCACGTCGGCGCACAACGCAGCGGTCGCGCCGGTAAGGGGAGCGGGGACCACCGTGAAGCGGAGCGCGCGGTCGTTCCGGAGGAGCCGTCCGCCGGGCTCGAGGAGGTCCATGTCGCCGTCGCCGTCGAGGTCGGCGGCGACGATCGCGCGCGCGGCCTCGCCGCCGGGCGGGAGAGGCACGGGCCGGAACGCGCCGGTCGCGAGGTTAGCGTAGAGCCGGCCGGGCGTGGCGAGATCGAGGTCTCCATCGGAGTCGAGATCGGCCCACCAGGCGGCGCTCGCCGGGCCGGCCAGGCCCGCGGCGGCGGCGCCGTCGCTGAAGCGGGCGCCTTCGCGGAGGAAGAGCCGGCTCCGCTCCGGGCCGCCGACGAAGAGGTCCAGGTCGCCGTCGCCATCGACGTCGGCGAAGGCGGCGCAGGCGATCGCCCCCTCCACGGGCAGCCCAGCGTCGATGAACTTGCCGTCCTGTAGATGAAGCAGCCGCCCGCCCGCGAACACTTCGCGCTCGGCGCGAGCGAGCGGGGCCGCGCCGGTGAAACCGGTCGCGGCGGTGACGTCCTCGAAGGCGAGCTTTGCCGGCGGCGGCGCGGTGGGCGTGCCGGGCGCGCCGAGCCGGATGACGTCCCCGTAGGGACCCATCTCGGTGTACTTGAGCCCGACCTTGACGCCCGACTTCGTCTTCTCCAGCTCCTCGAAGCGGGCCAGCACGTCCTTCGCCTCGTCCTCGCGCTTCTTCTGGATGAGCACGCGCGAGAGGCCGTAGAGGGCCGAGGCGAAGGCCGGCTGCCGGTCGAGGCAGCGGCGGAAGAGCGTCTCGGCCTCGTCCGCGCGGCCCTCCTTCTGGGCGAGGCTGCCGAGGTGGTAGAGCGTATGCGGATCGTTCGGATCGTTCTTCTCGACAGCTCGCAGCTCGCGCTCGGCCTCGCCGAAGCGGGCGAAGTGGAGGTGGAGGAGCGCGAGGCCGTAGTGGGCGCGGACATTCGCTGCGTCGCGGCGGAGGACCTCTCGGAAGGTCGCCTCGGCCTTCACGTAGTTCTCGTTCTTCTGCGAGTTGAGGAGGGAGACGCCGAGGTTGACGCGGGCGGGCACCCAGTCGGGGGCGAGCTCGACGACGCGGCGGAACTCCTCGGCGGCGCGGCCCGGCTCGTGGCGTTCCATGAGCGCGACGCCGCGGTTCCACCGCTCGACCGCCTCCTCCAGGGGCGGCGTCTCCGGACCGCAGGCGGGGAGGAGGACGAGGAGGAGACCAGCGCGCCGCACCATGGCCGCGAACTGTAGCAGACCGAACGGTATACTGCGGCCGCCTGCGGCGATGGGGTCGCGCGCGGGTTCGGGGCGCGCTTCGCGAGGAAGAACCATGCGCGTCCTCCTGCTCCTCGCGCTCGCCCTCCCCGCGTCCGCCCAGCCGCTCGAATGGCGCCGGCGCGCGCTGCCGCCCTCGCCGCGATCCTCCGTCGGAAGCCTCCTGGCGCACGACACCAGCCGGGACCGGACGATCGTGGCGCAGCGCGCCTTCGACCCCCCTCAGGGGACCTGGGAGTGGGACGGCACGGGATGGGCGCTCCGCGCCGCCGAGACGCCTCGGGGCGTTGCGATGACCTTCGATGCCGCCCGGGGCGTGACGCTCCTTCTCGAGGGCCCCCCGCTGCGGGACACCTGGGAGTGGGACGGCAGCGCCTGGACCCGGAGGAGCCCCGCGCATCGCCCGCCCGGCATCGAAGTCTCCGCGAGGCTCGCGTACGACGGCGGCCGTCGGCGCGTCGTCCTGGTCGGCTCGACCTACCTTCCGCAGCCGCGCACGGTCACGTTCGAGTGGGATGGCTCCGACTGGATCGACCGCGCGCCGGCCGTGAGCCCGCCGCCGCGCGCCGGGTTCGGCCTGGCCTTCGACGCGGCGCGGAGCCGGACGGTCCTGTTCGGCGGAAACTCGGCTCCCTTTGCTGACACCTGGGAATGGGACGGCACCGCGTGGACGGAGGTCCGGCCCGTGCTGTCCCCTCCCGCGGGAGCGGCTGTGCTCGCCTACGACCCCACTTCCCGAGTCGTTCTCGCGGTCGCAGGGACGACGCCTTCGACTTGGGCGTGGGACGGCACAGCTTGGAGGAGTCTCGAGCCTGCGTCCACGCCACCCGAACGGACCGTGGTCGCTGCGGCCACGACCCGGACCCGCGTCCGCCTGTTCGATACGTATCGCAGCAACAGCCTCTGGGAGTGGGACGGGACGGGCTGGCGCCTGGAGAGACCCGAGCCCCAACCGTCGCTGGGCGCAGGCCGGGTCGTCGCCCACGACTCCGGACGGGGCCGGACCATGCTCCAGGACCATGGGGAGAACGGACGCACCGACCTCTGGGAATGGGACGGCGCGGTGTGGGAGCGGCGGGTCGCTGGCTTCGCCCCGGCGTTCATGCCCGGCACGACGATGGCGTACGACGAAGCGCGGGCACGGGCAGTCATGTTCGGCGGCCTGCGGGGCTGCGGCCCTCAATGGTGGTGCAGCTATTGGCAGGAGACCTGGGAATGGGACGGCTCCGTCTGGTCCCTGAGTCCGGCGCCCACCGTTCCCCGCGGACGCTGGCGGGCGGCGATGACCTATGACGCGTGGCGCCGCAGGGTGCTCCTCTTCGGCGGCGACTTCTACAGCATCGACTTCCTCCATCTGGGAGACCTGTGGGAATGGGACGGCACCTCCTGGCGTCCGTTGCCCTCGGGTCCGCCCCCCCGGTCGCAAGCCGGCCTGGCCTTCGACGTCGCCCGGGGCCGGACCGTTCTGTTCGGCGGATGGAACGGCACCGGGCTCTTGTCCGACACCTGGGAATGGGACGGCACGGCCTGGCTCCAGGCGTTCCCCGCCGTCACGCCTGCCGCCTCCGGTCCCATGACCTGGCACACGGAGAGGCAGCGGGTCCTGCTGGCGGCGGGCGACGGTTCCACGTGGGAGTGGGATGGACTCGATTGGAGCCGGCTGCTCGAGTCGGGTCCGCCCCAAGCATGGGCCCTGGTGCACGACGCCGCGCGGGGCCGCTCCGTCGCGCTGGCTCCGGATACGACGCGCACCTTCGCCGACGTCTGGGAGCTGGCGCCCACGATCTCGGTGCGCGGGCCCGGGCATCCGGGGGGCGGGCTCGTGATCGCTTGGTCCGCGCCGCCGCGGGTCGGTCAGCCGTTCTGCGTCGGGTTCTCGCTGCCGCCGCCGCAGGGCGGCGGCTGGCACCTGCTGCTGCTTGCCGGCGCCGGGCTCGCGCGGCCCGCCGCGCTCGGGCCGCCCGCGATGTGCGCGCCCGCGTGGGCGCACCTCGCGCCCCAGGCGGTGCTCGTGGCGACCGGCGATCCGGCATCCTTCTGCCTCGCGCTCCCGTCGAACCCCGCGCTCGCGGGCACGCTCTTCACGCTCCAGGGCGCTTCACTGGCGCTCGGCGCCTGCTGGCTCGCGACCGACGCGGTGGAAGCGGTGGTGCTGCCGTGATGCTCGACCGCGTCCTCGTCCTCGCGCTCGCCCTCCCCGCGTCCGCCCAGCCGCTCGAATGGCGCCGGCGCGCGCTGCCGGTGATGCCGGTCGGCTACCACGGGCGGCTGCTGGCGCACGACACGATCCGCCATCAGGCGATCCTGGTCCTGCACGAGTACTCCCGCCTTCCCTTCCGTCACGAGACGTGGGAGTGGGATGGAGTGGCGTGGTCCCTCCGAGCCACCGACACGCCCGAGGGCGTCGCCATGGCCTTCGACGCCGCCCGGGGCGTGACGTTGCTCCTCGAGCCGGCTCCGCGACAGGGCCTGTGGGAGTGGGACGGCCGCATCTGGTCCCAGAGGACTCCCGCGCACCGCCCACCGGCCCTCCATTCTCCCTTCCTCGCCTGCGACAGCACGCGTGGACGCGTCGTCCTGGTCGGCCAGACCTTCGATCCGCCGCCCTTCCACACGATCACGTACGAGTGGGACGGCAGCGACTGGCTCGACCGTACGCCGCTCGAGAGTCCGCCTCCCCGCAGCGGCTTCGGCCTCGTCCATGACGCGGGACGCGGGCGCGTGGTCCTGTTCGGAAGCACCGTTCCGGCGCTCCTCGTCGACACATGGGAATGGGACGGCACGACCTGGACGCCGGTCCCGTCCGCGCTGGCGCCTCCGGCGGGAGTGACGGCCTTCGGCTACGACCCGGTCAGCCGGATGGTGCTGGCGGCATTCGGGAGCCCGTTCTCCACGTGGGCCTGGGACGGCGCGGGTTGGCGCCGGCTCGAGCCGGCGACCATCCCCCCTCCGAGGCAGTACCGGCACTTCCTGATCGACCCGGCCCGGGGCCGGCTCCGTCTCCTGGACCCATGGGGCGCCGATATGTGGGAATGGGACGGGACGGACTGGCGCCCGGAGCGGCCCCGCCCCCGTCCTCAACTGCTTCTCTGGGCCCCCCCGGCGGCGGCTCAGGACTCCGTGCGCGGCCGCGTTCTGATGCAGGATTCCGAGGCCGGCAACTTCGACATCTCCGAATGGGACGGCGCCGTGTGGGAACGCCGGACCGCGCCGTCCCCGACCCCGTCGTTCGTGGAGGCCCCGACGATGGCCTTCGACGAGGTGCGGGGGCGCACGGTCCTCTTCGGCGGCTTCGGAGGATGCGGGCGATACTCCTGCTACTACCCGCGGGACACGTGGGAGTGGGACGGCTCCGCCTGGTCGATGATCCCGACGGAGGTCCAACCTCCCGGGCGGCAGATGGCAAGCATGACCTACGACCACTGGCGCCGGCGGGTGCTTCTCTTCGGCGGGCTCCGGGATTCCTGGTCCGGCTGCCTGAACGACTTCTGGGAATGGGACGGGATCAAGTGGCGCGAGCTCCCATCCCGTCCGGGTCCGCGGGTGCAGGCCGGGCTGGCCTTCGACGTGGCCCGTGGAGTGATGGTCCTCTTCGGCGGATACCGGGAAGCGGATCTGACCGACACCTGGGAGTGGGACGGCACGGCGTGGGCCGAACGCCATCCGGCCCGCCCCCCGCCCGCGCCCGGCCCGATGACCTGGCACACGGAGCGACAGCGCGTCGTGCTCGCGGCGGGCGATGGTTCCACATGGGAATGGGATGGCCGGGACTGGAACCTGCTGGTCGCCTCGGGTCCGCGCGGATTCGCGCTGCTCCACGACGCCGCGCGGGGCCGTTCGGTCCTCCTGGCCGCCGATCCGACTCGCACGTTCGTGGACGTCTGGGAGCTCGCGCCGGCGATCTCCGTCCGCGGGCCCGGCCATCCGGGGGGCGGGCTCGGGATCACGTGGTCGGCTCCGCCGCGCGTCGGGCAGCCCTTCTGCGTCAGCTTCCCGCTCTCGCCGCCGCAGGGCGCCCGGTGGCACCTCCTGCTGCTCGCGTCCGGGGCGGGGCTCGGGCAGCCCGCCGCGCTCGGCCCGCCCTCGATGTGCGCGCCCGCGTGGGTGCACGTCGCGCCTCAGGTGGTGCTCGTCGCGAATGGCGATCCGGCGGGCTTCTGCCTCGCGCTCCCGGACCACCCCGCGCTCGCGGGGACGCTCGTCACCCTTCAGGGCGCCTCGCTCGTGGTCGGCGGCTGCTGGCTCGCGACCGACGCGGTCGAGGCCGTCGTGCTGCCGTGACCGATCAGCGCCCGGCGGGGACGCCGCGGCGCTCGAGCACGCGGAAGCTCAGCGGGTGCGCGTTCCGCGCGTCGGCCGGCCGGTCCTCCCGCGAGACCACCCGCCACTCCGCCTCATCCACCCTGGGAAAGAAGACGTCCCCCCCCACCTGCGCGTCCACCAGCGTGAGATGGATGCGCCGCGCCCGCGGCAGGAAGGCGGCGTAGACCGCCGCGCCCCCGATCACCGACACCTCCGGCGCGTCCCCCGCCAGCGCCAACGCCTCCTCCGGCGTCCGCGCCACCTGCACGCCCGGCGCCGACCAGACGGGTCGCCGCGAGAGCACGATGTTCACCCGCCCCGGGAGCGGCCGCCCGATCGACTCGAACGTCCGCCGTCCCATCACCACCGGCTTCCCCATCGTCAGCGCCTTGAAGCGCCGGAGGTCCTCCGGGAGGTGCCAGGGGAGCTTCCCGTCGCGGCCGATGCAGCCGTCCCGGTCCATCGCCACCACCAGATCCACGGCCGCCCTCTTCATACCGCGATCGGCGCGGAGATCGGCGGATGGCTCCGGTAACCGGCGATCTCGACGTCCTCGTAGCGGAACGCGTCCAGCTCCCGCACCGCCGGGTTGAGGCGGAGCGCCGGGAGCGGAAGCGGCTCGCGGGCGAGCTGCCGCTCCGCCTGCTCGAGATGGTTCAGGTAGAGGTGCGCGTCCCCGAGCACGTGCACGAAGTCGCCCGGGCGGAGCCCGGTCACGTGCGCCACCATCGAGGTCAGGAGCGCGTAGGAGGCGATGTTGAACGGCACGCCCAGGAAGACGTCCGCGCTCCGCTGATAGAGCTGGCAGGAGAGTCGCCCCTCCGCCACGTAGAACTGGAAGAGGACGTGGCAGGGCGGGAGCGCCATCTTCTCCAGCTCCCCCACGTTCCAGGCGCTCACCACCAGACGGCGCGAATCCGGGTTGCGCTTCAGCTCCTCCACCACCCGCGCGAGCTGGTCGATCCGCCGCCCGTCGGGCGCCGGCCAGGAGCGCCACTGCGCGCCGTAGACCGGCCCGAGGTCGCCGTCCGCGCGCGCCCACTCGTCCCAGATCGTCACCCCCCGCTCCTGGAGCCAGCGCACGTTCGTGTCGCCGCGCAGGAACCAGAGCAGCTCGTGGATCACCGACTTGAAGTGGAGGCGCTTGGTCGTCACCGCGGGGAACCCCTCCGCGAGGTCAAAGCGCATCTGGTGCCCGAAGACGCTCAGCGTCCCCGTGCCGGTGCGGTCGGCCTTTCGGACGCCGCGCTCCTTCACGAGCCGGACGAGATCGAGGTAGGGCTTCACGGCGGACCCATTGTACGGCGGCGGGCTCGCGGGATGGACAGCCCCCGAAGGGTCTGCTCCAATCCCGCCGTGGACGCAGACGCGACGCTCGCCTGGCTCCGCGGCCGCACCCCTCCGCTCACCGACGAGGATCGCGCGCGCCTCGCGGCCACGACCCCCGCGCGGCTCACCGAGGCGCTCATCGCGCTGTGCGAGGAAGGCGGGGAGTCGGGCGTTGTGCTCGCCACCGAGATCGGCCGCCGCCTACGCTCGCCGGCCGCCGCCGACGCGCTCGCGTCCGTGGCCGAGGGGACCGCGCCTTCGGCCGTGAAGAAGGCGGCGCGACGGGCGCTCCACCTGCTCGAGCAGGCGGGGCTCCGCGCGGCGCCGCCGCCGCCCGAGGTCTTCCGCGTCGAGACCGAGAAGCCGGGGCGAGCGTTCGAGAGCCCGTGCGATCACGAAGGCCGCCGCTTCGTCGCGCTCGTCCGGGAGACTCTCTCCGGCTGGCTCCGCGCCTACCTCGCGGTCGTCGGCGGGGGCCGACCGCTGGCGCGCGTCCTGTTCCGGAAGCTCCCGCGCCCCATGTTCGACCGCGTGCTCGGCGAGCTCTACGAGGAGCGGTTCGGGAAGCTGCTCGAGGTCCCGTTCGCGAGCGGGGCGGAGCACGTGCGGCTCGCGCTCCTCGAGTCGCGCCGCTCGGGGACGCCGGACGCCGACGAGCCCCGCCTGCTCGAGTTCCTGGGCCCGCCCCGGCCGGCCGCGCCGCATCCGGCAGCCGCGCTCCTCTCGCCGCTCCAGGGCGCGTCCGACGGCGCGCTCGTCGAGCGGAGCGCCGCGCTCTACGAGGAGCCGCTGTTCTTCGAGTGGTTCCTGCGCGAGGGCGAGCTGGGCGGCCTCGTCGAGGAGGCGCGCGCGACGTCGCGCAGCTCGCTGGTGCTCGGCGGCCGCTCGCCGGAGCAGCGCCGCGAGGAACTCGCGGCCGAGGGCGCCCGGCGCCTCTTCGACTCCGCGCGCCGCGAACGCCTCCGCGAGCCTCTCGCGGACCAGATCGCGCACCTCCTCGCCGCCGGGAGGCGCGGAGCCGCTGAGGTGGCGGCGGCGGTCCACCGCGCACTCGGGCGGGAGGAGCTCCCGCCGGACGCGATCCCGTTCCTGGTGGTGCTCGTGCAGCGCGGGCTCGCCGCGGCGCTGGGAGAGGCGCAGGTGATGGGGCCGGATCAGCCGGCGTCCTCCTCCGTGGTCCTCCCCGGCTCCTCCTCGATGATCGAGACGCCATGAGCCTCCCGGGTCCCCCGCGGGAGGCCCGGTTCACGCGGGGCGCGCAGGCGGGACGGGGCGCGCTGCTCGGCGGGCTCCTCCTGCTGCCGTCGCTGATCCTCTGGACCGGCGAGCGGTCGGCCGCGGTTTTCCGGATGCTCCGGGACGAGGGGGAGGTCGCGAAGGCCGAGGTCACGCGCGTCGCCCGGCGGGGCGGGGGCAGGGGAGCCAGGAAACACGGTCTCGAGTTCCGCTTCCGGGCCGGCGGCGAGGAACGGACCGGTTCCGTCCGGGTGAGCCGCCGCATGGCGGAGGCCAGCCCCCCGGGCACCGAGCTCACGGTCACGTATCTCCCCCGCGATCCGTCGATCCACCGGATCGGCCGCGTCGACGAGACGCGCGCGGAGGAGCCCTGGCGCGAGGCGCTGCTGGCGGCGGCGATCGTCGCGGCCGCGCTCGCGATCGCCGCGGCCGGAGTCGAGCTGTGGCTCCGGCGCCAGCGCGCGCTGGCCCGCGACGGGGCCGCGGCGGTCGCGACCGTGACCGGAGTCACGCCCGTGCGCGGCCGGCGACCCCCACGCTTCCAGGTCGCCTACCGCTTTCAGCCCCCGTCCGCGCCGCCGCTCGAGAGCCGGACGGTCCTGTGCGGGGCCGCCGCCGGAAAACTCCAGGCGGGCGATCCGCTCACGGTCCTCTACGATCCCCACGAGCCAGGGAGGCACGCTCTCCAGATGGGCCTGACCGCCGTCCGCTTCGCCGTGCTGTTCGTTCTGCTCGCGTGCGCCGGCGCGCCGCCGTCGCCCGCCCCGGAGCCGGGACCGCTGGCGATCGCGCTCGAGCCCCCGGCCGTGCTTCGCGCGGGCGCGGAAGCCTCCGAGCCGTTCACGGTCACGATCACCAACGTCTCGGGCGCGCCCGTCGTGATCGCGCGCCGCGTGCGGCTTCAGGTGCTCGACGAGGCCGGCGGCTCGATCGTCTTCACCACCGCCGGGCCGGTGGAGCCGCAGAGCGGGGCGCCGGCGGAACCCTTCTGCCCGCTCCAGCTCTCGGCGAAGCAGCGCTTCGCGACGCTCGAGCCCGGGGCCTCGTGGAGGGCGAGGCTCGAGCCCTGCCTGGTCTCGGCGGCCGGACGGCGCTGCTGGACGCCGGCGGCCGGGACGTGGCGGGTGCGGGCGGTCTACGAGTACTTCCCCGAGGACGCCCGCCTCCCGTGCGCGGGCCCGGGCGATCTCAAGTGCGCGCGCGACCCCTCGCTCCACTCCGATCCCGCCGCACCCTGGAACCGCGCCCCGGCGGCGCGGATGGCGGCGGACCGGACCGTCGTGGCGAGGTGAGAGAAATGGTGCCACTCTTCTTTTCCGCCGCGGAAAAGAAGAGTGGCACCATTTCTACCTCAGCAGCGAGCCGCCGACCTGGCTGCCCACGTCCGAGGCGGGCGTGCCGGCGCGGAACTCCTTGCGGCGGAGGAGGCCCGAGCGGTCGAACTCGAGACGCAGCACCGTGACCCCGCGGGCGGCGCCCTCGAGCACGAGCGCGTCAAGCGGCGTCACCGGCCCCTCGCCGACCACGGGCGCCTCGGTGTCGTCCGTCCGGAGCTGCGACAGACGCTCCGGGCTCCCCGAGTGGCTCTGGTCCTTTTGCAGCTCGGTCAGGCGGTAGTGACGCTTTCGGCCGGGGGCGATGGGGGACGCGCCGAGCAGGCCGCGCAGCTCGGACGGCGTCGGAGACCGCCCCCGAGCACCCCCAGGAAGATCAGGAAGAAGCGGACTCCGGTGTTGTAGGTGACGACCTCCTGGCTCGGGATGCGGACTGCAAGGTTCGATCCCTGCGCGCGCTGGAACCAGTACTGGAAGCGCGTGAACTGCTGCCCCGAGTCATCCCACCCGACCCGGACGGTGTCCGGCGCGCCGAGCCGGCTGAGCGCCTGAGGGAAGCTCGTGCGTCCCACCTCCAGGTGCAGGCCTCGCACCGCGGGCTCCATCGTCCCGCGCTCCGCCCGCGTGAGCTGGTAGGTGAAGATGCCGCAGCCCGGCGCGAGCAGGGCGACGAGGAGCGCCGCGCCCGCTCTCACTGCCCGAAGGGAAGCTTGTAGGAGGCGCGCCCCGAGTCCAGGCTCGAGCCCACGCCGCTCACCACGCCCCGCTCATCGAAGAAGACCAGCACGTGGTCGCGCTTCGTATCGGAGTTGATGAACGTGACGATGATGAGCGTCAGGCCCGTGTTCTTGGTCACCGCGTAGGTGTACTCGTAGGCAAACACCCGGAGCGGGTCGTGCTCCCGGTTGCTGAAGATGATGTCGGTCGGGGCGCCCAGGATCCGCACCACGTCGTCCATCGTGCTCTTCCCCACCACGATCTGCCGCACGGCGTCCGCCTGCACCGGTGTCTGGCTCTTGGAGCGGGAGAAGAAGCAGCCGGGGGCGGCGAGCAGGAGCAGCAAGAGCGGAAGAGCGCGCACGACCATCGAAGTCCTCCGGGATGAAGTGCGCGGAACTTTAGCACGCACGAAAAGGGGTCAGGACCCATTTCCACGGCGGAAAAGGGTCCTGACCCCTCTCGTTCTTCCCGCTAGCGCCGCCGGCCCCGGCCTACGAGCCTCAGCTCCTCGTCCACCTGCTGGCGGGTCCGGACCTCGCCGTGGTGCCGGTGGCCGTGCCCGTGGCCGTGCGCGGAGCAGATCCAGACCCAGCGGCCCGGGACCCACTCCTCGCGGACCCGCTCGACCCAGCGCTCCGGCTGCACGCAGACCGGCTCGGTCCGCGTCCCGACCTGGACCCGCTCGGTCCGCGTACCCACGGCCACCCGCTCGGTCCGCGTACCCACGGCCACCCGCTCGGTCCGCGTGCCGATCTGGACCCGGTGCTTCCGGCCCCAGCGCTCCACGCGCCACTCGAACACGGGGAC
>Ga0187892_10009791_pt1 | contig 12426 bp, 12 predicted proteins | sample MA1701073metaG_FD_139345 | JGI IMG/M metagenome (GOLD analysis project Ga0187892, IMG submission 139345) | Bio-ooze microbial communities from a basaltic lava cave in the Kipuka Kanohina Cave System on the Island of Hawaii, USA - MA170107-3 metaG ...
AGCTCGCGCGCGGCCCGTTCGCCGGCCACGCCTCGATCATCGAGGAGCCGGTCATGGTGCGCGGCGAGGCGGTCGCGGTGCTCGTCGCGGGCGCGCGGGCGCAGGGCGCGCTCGGCGTGTCGGCCCGCGCGGCGCTCAAGGGGCTCGCGGAAGAGGTGCGCCCGTACGTCTGGAAGTCGCTCCTCTACCGGCGCACGAAGGCGCAGAACGCGGATCGCCCGCTCTTCATGGTCGGCGTGCCGCGCGAGATCCTCGAGGCCTCCGAGCGCTTCGCGGGATCGCGCGCGCCGGTGCTGCTGACCGGCGAGACCGGCACGGGCAAGGAGGCGCTCGCCCGCTTCATCCACCTGACGAGCGACCGCGCGGGCGGGCCGTTCGTGACGGTGAACGCGGCGGAGATCCAGGAGGCGCTCGCGGAGAGCCAGCTCTTCGGGCACCGGAAGGGCGCCTTCACGGGGGCGGTGGGCGAGGCGGCCGGCGCGTTCGAGCAGGCGCACGGCGGCACGCTCTTCCTCGACGAGATCGACCACCTCAACATCAACGTCCAGGCGAAGGTGCTGCGCGCGATCGAGTACGGCGAGATCCGCCCCCTCGGCGCGCGCGACGCGCGGCAGGTCGACGCGCGCATCATCTGCGCGACGAACAAGAGCCTGCCGGGGGAGGTCGACCACGGGCGGTTCCTGCAGGACCTGTACCTCCGGATCAACGTGTTCGAGATCACGCCGCCCCCCCTGCGGCTGAACCGCGACGCCATACCGAAGATCGCCGCCGCGATCGCCGGCGAATTGGCCGAGCGCGAGGGTCGCAAGGCGATGGCGCTCACGCCGAGGCTGGTCAAGATGCTCCAGGCGTACGACTTCCCGGGCAACATCCGCGAGCTGCGCAATATCGTCCAGAACGCCCTCGTGTCGTCGACCGGCAGCCAGATGGACGTCGACGCCATACCCGCGCGGCTGTTCGGGAAGGTGGGACAGCGGACCGACCCCGCGTTCGAATACGAGCAGTGCAAGGGCGATTTCGAGCGTCAGTACCTCGTCCGGCTGGTGAAGCACACGCGCGGCAACATGACGCTCGCCGCCAGCCTGTCGGGGATCGACCGCTCGCACCTCTACCGCATGCTGCGCAAGCATGGGCTGACCGCGGATGAAGTGCTGAAGGCGTGACGGCGAATTGCGAATCACGAACCACGGGAAGCACCGTCGATTCGCACTTAGGCCACACCCCCAACCCTTTGCGTCCCAGCCCCTTATCACCAAGCGTTGCATCCACGCCACAGTTGCCGCACCACGGGAGCCGATGGAACACCTAACACACTTGCGTTCAACATGTTACGCAGGCGCCATCGGGCATATCGCTTGCTGATTCAGCCGCGTGCAAGCGCTAGCTGACGCGGTACGTCTGCAACGATTCAACGGCGCCCTCCTGCCCCGGGCAGCCGTCGAGAGTCTGCGAACGGCGGGCGAGCGCGAAAGGCGGGCGGATTGGATCGCGCTTGCGCACTTGCTGGCGGCCGCGCACGAACGGGTTGCCGGGCACATCGATGCCGCGCTCCTTCTCCTGGAGCGCGCCGAACGGCATCTGCCGGACGGGCCCTCGGCGGAGCTGGCGTCGGTGCTCCTCGAGCGCTGCGAGGTGCTCTTCGACCTGGAAGAGCCGGAGGCCGCTTCGCGCCTGCTGGCGCGCTCCTGCGCGATGGCCCACGTCCTGCGCGACGGCTCGCTCCTGGCGTGGGCGCTCCTCCTCCACGGCTCGCAGCTCCCCGTCGATTCCGCCGTGCCCCTGCTTTTCTCGACGCTCGAACTGGCCGAGTCGCTCGGCAGCGCCGAGCTGACGTGGCGCGCCCACCGCGCCATCGGACTCAAGGGGCGCGCGGCCGGCTGCGCGTGGCTGGAGCGCGACGGCTACGTCGGGGCCCACCGCGTGCTCGACCGCATGGCGGACCCGCTCGGCCCGTCCGACCTCGCCCGCTTCTGGGCCGCCCCCGCCCGCCGCGCGTTCCTCGACGAGTGGCGCGCGGCGCCGATCGAGACGCGCGACGCGCCGTCGAACCGCACCGTCCTCGCGGAGATCCGCGAGGAGTCTCGCGGCGCGCTCCCCGCGTACGTGCGCTAGGAGCGCGTCGGAGCAGCGCTGACGCGCTCGTTCTCCGTTCGAGCGTTCGACCGTTCCACCGCTCGAACGGTCCAACGGTGAACGGCGCAACGGCCCGGGGGGAATATCCGCGGCCCGCCCGGCGTTGTTTTAACGTCAAATGATCTCGATCCGCAAGTCGCACGACCGCGGCGGGGCGAACCACGGCTGGCTCGACACCCGCCACACCTTCTCGTTCGCCGACTACCACGACCCCGACCACATGGGCTTCCGCGCGCTCCGCGTCATCAACGAGGACATCGTGCAGCCCGGCGCCGGCTTCCCGCCCCATCCGCACCGCGACATGGAGATCGTGACGGTCGTGCTCGAGGGCGCCATCGCGCACCGCGACAGCATGGGCCACGAGTCGGTGCTGCGGCCGGGCGAGGTGCAGCGCATGACCGCCGGCACCGGCGTCGTCCACAGCGAGTTCAACCCGTCGCGCTCGGAGCGCCTGCACCTGTACCAGATCTGGATCGAGCCGGACCGCCGCGGCCTGGCTCCGGAGTACGAGCAGAAGCCGCTCCCGCCCGACCGCAACGCGTTCGTCCGCCTGCCGGTGACTTTGCACGCCAGCGCGGCCATCTACCGCGCGCTCCTCGACGCCGGCGCGCGGGTCGAGCACGCGTTGGCGCCGGGGCGTCATGCATGGGTCCAGGTTGCCAGGGGCAGGGTCACCCTTCGGTCAGGAGGCCCTGCTTCGCCGCCCATCGTCGACCCGGACGCGCTCGCGGGCTGCGCAGGGGAGCCTTCGCCCATTCACGATTCGCCACAAGCAGGCCTGCCAGCCGAAGCCCGTAAGCAACCTGCGTCCTCACCGGACCGGCGAAGGCAGGTTGCGCGGGGGCGCATCGCGCTCAACGAGACGGAGCTCTCGGCGGGCGACGGAGCGGCCGTGAGCGGCGAGCGCACGCTCTTGATGGAGGCGACGGAACCGTCGGAGATCCTGCTCTTCGACCTGGCGTAGCTTCAGCGCCTGGACCCTTCCAGGACGAGGTCCTCGCCGCGCTTCGGCCAGTCCCACCTGCCCGCCCCCCGGTTCGTGCCGCAGCCGCACCAGAGCTTGAATGCGCCTTTCTCCACGCGGCAGCCGATCGGCCGAAGCGTGAACGGGTCCTGCGGCCAGTCCGGCGATTCGGGGCCGCCGCCGCACCGCAGCAGCGCGGCGGCGCGCACCAGGCGCAGGCATCTTCACCGCCGCATACAGCACCTGCCATCCGCCGACGTAGCTCCCGACCGAGGCGCCGAACGCGCCGCCGGCCAGGCAGATCGCCGGCACGAGCGGAAGCGCGCGCACGTCCGCCGACGGGTCCCGCAGCGCCAGCGCGACGGCGCTCATCGGATCACCGCCAGCGCCATGTCCCGCCAAGCCGCCGCCGAGAAGAGCCCGCGGTGGTGGAAGAAGACCGCCTGCGCGAGCGCCCGCATCGCCCGGCTCGCCAGAAGCGCGTCGACGAGGCCGTCCGGACAGCCGAGATCGAGCGCCGCGCGCAGGAGCCTCTTCCAGCGGAATCGGGGATGCACGATCGGCCGTCCCTCCGCGATCGCGATGCCCGCCGCGCGCCCCGACTCGAGCGCCGTGTGGATGCCTCCGCCCGTCAGCGGGGACACGAGCCCCGCCGCGTCGCCGACGAGGAGGACGCGGCCGCGCACCGCCGGGCTCACCGGTCCGCCGACCGGAATGAGCCCCCCGCGCCGCCCGACCACGCGCGCGCCCGAGAAGTCGAACAGGCCCGACAGACGGCGCACGAAGCCGGCAACCGGCGCGGGCCGCCGCCCCGCCAGCCCGACCTGCGTGACCCGCACGCCCGGCACCACCCACGCGATGTAGCCGGGGGCGAGGCGCGAGTCGATGAAGCAGTGGAGCCGGTCGGGGTCCACGCCTCGCACGCCCTCCATTTCCCACTCAACGCCGGCGAGGAAGTCGCGGTTCACGCCAAGCCCGTGGTCGCGCGCCACGCGCGAGCGCGGTCCGTCGGCCCCGACGAGGAAGCGCGCGGGCGGCAGGCCGGACGGGTACTCGACGCCCCACGCGAGCTCCGCGCCGGCGTCGGCCGCCCGGCGCGCCATCCACCGCATGAGCGCGGGCGTGTCGGTCGCCAGGAAGTGGTAGCCGGGAGACTCGAGGTCGATCGACCGCAGCGACGGGGCGTAGAGCCGCACGCCCGGCACGCGTCGGACGATCGAGCGCGGCACGTCCCACGCGTCGGCGACCTCGCGCACGAGGAGGCCGGTCGTGTGGGGCGCGTCGCCCGGTCCCCTGCGGCGGTCGAGCACGATCGTCCGCAGTCCGCGCGCCGCCGCCTCCTCCGCGCACGCGAGGCCGGCGAAGCTCCCGCCGACGATCGCCACGTCCCAGCGCATCATCGGCGCCCCCGCTTCACGATCCCCTCGAGCACGGCGAGGTACGACTTGAACGCGCGCCGGCCCGCAGAGGTAAGACGCACGTTGGTCCGCGGGCGTCGGTCGACAAACGACTTCTCGATCGCCGTGTAGCCGGCCTCCTCCAGGATGCGCAGGTGGACGCTGAAGTTGCCGTCGGTGAGCCCCGCCGCCGCGCGCAGCTCTTGGAAGGTCGCGCCGCCGCTCGAAGCGACGAGCGCCGACACGATCGCCAGGCGCGCGCGCTCGTGGATCACGCGGTCGAGGTCGTCAATCTTCAAGGCGGCGGGGCTCATGGCGCAGCAGGATGAGGACGCCCAGGACCAGATGAAATCCGCCGAAGGAGACGGCCATGAGCCCCACCCCGTGCTCCTTGAAGAGGTGGAGCCCGAACGTGCCGGCCAGAAGGAAGAGGCATCCTACGAGGTTCGCCTTCCAGCCGGCGTAGAGGCCGAGTCCGAGGACCGAGGTGCCGTAGCAGAGGCACCAGAAGGGGGGCAGGTAGTCGACGTTCCCCGTGATCCCGCAGAAGGCGGAGAGGGCCGCCCCCACGTAGATGCCGGGGAGCACCGCCGCGACCACGCGCTGCGCGAGGCGCGACCAGGCGGACTCGCCCCGGCGCCGCACCGCGAGCACGGTCAGGATCACGAACTGCAGGATCCCGAGGGCGCAGACGCTGGCCCACACGCGGGCGAGCTTGCGGGCGTGGAGCGGGCTGTGGAAGTCGATCTCCATCAGCCAGCAGGCGCCCGCCCCCATGAGCGAGAGCGCCCCCGCCGTCAGGCAGGCGTACGCGGGGACGCCCGTGTACCGCGTCGTCCGCTCCATCGCGTCGCGGATGACCGCCAGGTGCTCCTCGGCCTCTTCGGGGTGCATAACTTTGCTACGCAAAGTACTTTACACCATGCGGCCCCCGCTGTCAAGGGCCCGCCCTCCGGAGCGCCCCCGGCATCCCCTGCCGCCCGGGGGAGCGCGAAGGAGGGTTGACGCCGCGCGCGCCTCCGGTAGAATGCCCGGACTTTCGAGGGAGGAAAGACATGCCGACCGCCACCGCCAGACCGAAGGCCAGGAAGGCCGCCCCCGCGCTCGCCCTGGGCAAAGTCGAGCGCGTCATCCTCTACGTGTCGGACTTCGAGCGCGCCGTGAAGTTCTACACGGAGAAGCTCGGGCTCGCGCTCAAGGTCAAGCACGAGGGCTGGGCCGAGCTCGCCACGTCCGGCACGGAGATCGACCTCCATCACGGGCGCAAGAACAAGGTCCAGGAGTGCGAGCCGTGCCTCGGCTTCCGCGTGGACGACTTCGACCGGTCGTACGCGGCGCTGAAGGCGCGCGGCGTGAAGGTCGGCAAGATCTTCTCGCCGTGCGGCGGCCTGCGCTGCGCCTGCTTCACCGACCCCGACGGCAACAACCTGGGGATCGAGGGGAAGTAGCCGAACCGTCGGCGTCCACCTTCCGTTCATGAGGGCATGCGATGCGCGGCCCTCACGGCTCTCTTCCTGCTCGCCGCCGGGCGTGCCACGCCCGACACGAGCGGGCCTCGACCTCTCTCGCGCGACGCAGAGGCCGCATCCCTGATCGAGGCGCTCGCCCAAGCCTCGACTCCCCACGCCGGAAGGGCGACTCTCGGTGCGATTGTCCGCGCCGGCTACGTGGAGACGATGCCGGGCCTCGTGACGCTGCTTGCGGACTGGGAGCTCTATGACATCTTCCCGGACCACGGATGGTCCCGCCGAGACTGTCTGGAATGGTACTTCCCGGCCGCATTCTCCGGGCGGCCGTTTGAGGCACTGCTCAGAAGAGCGCAGCACGCATCGACGGACCGCCTTGTGGACCGCCTCGATGACGATGACCTGATCTGGGCCGATGTGCAGGTGGAGCAGTTCGGCTGAGTTCGACGCTGGCGCGAGTCGCCACGCGATTCGTGAATGGCCCGGATGGCACGTTCGCCGGATCCGGCCGAACGATACAGCGGCATTGCGCTCCTCCATCGGGAGCGCGACATGCAGCTGCTCGACGTGGTCCATGACGGCTGGAAGTCCGCGGACCTGCGACGCCTGCCGTGGCTGAAGCCGCTCTGCCGTTCGATCGCCGCCTCGCCTTCCTGCGACGCGGTCTGCGCGGAGGTGCGGCGGGGAACAGAGTGGGGCATGCAGGCCGCCGTCGTGACTCGCGACCCGCGGGCCGCCGGTCTCTTGCGTGAGGCCCTCCTCGCACCTCACTCCCTCTGTCTCGAAGCACGCATCTGGGGACTGGCGCGGCTCACGACGCGCGAGTCGGTCGACGTCCTGGCGCAGGAGCTCCTCTGAGAAGACGAATTCAGCCGCCGTGTCGCGGCGTCGGAACTCGCGCGGCTCGGGGCGGGAGAGACGGTACCTCAGATGGTGCGCGCGCTCGATCGCCATCCGACCGATCAGCTCATCCGCGCGTTGGGAAAGCTCGGTACACCCGCGCAGATCCCGGCCCTCGAGGCCCACGCCGCCGCGCAACCCCTCGATGCTCGCCGGGTGGACAGAGCCATAAAGGAGATCCGGCTGCGCCGCTAGTTGAGGCCGGACTCCAAGGAACTCCCCCGTCTTCCCCGCGTTCCCCGTGTCCCCCGTCGTCTTCCCCTCCGTGCTCTCCGTGCCCTCCGTGGTGGAATCTCCGTGCTCTCCGTGGTGCCGCCTTCCGTGAGCTCCGTGGTCACGCCAGCCGGTTCTCGATGATCTGCTCGTCCGTGAAGCGGTCCAGCTTCAGGTGCGCCCGCCACTCGTCCGGCAGCGCCGACGCGGGACAGAGCCCCACCACCTCGCTCGACTTCGCGCCCGCCCCCAGCGAACCCGCCTCCTTCGCCACCGCGTCGAAAACCGCCTTCAGCGACGTGCGCGTGTAATCGCACACGTTGATCGACACCTGGGCGCACCGCCGGTCCGCGATGTAAAGCCCCAGCGCCTTGATCCCCGGAAGCCCCCCGTCGCGCTCGCGGATCCGTTTCGCGATCGTCTTGGCGATCTTCTCGTTGTCCGTGTCCAGGTCCACGTTGTACGCGATCAGCGGCGGCCGCGCCCCCACCGCGGTGCATCCCGCCGACGGATGGATCGCGTTCGGCCCGAAGTCGGGCGTCCGCGCCTCGTCCTTCCCGATCAGGTCGCGCAGCCCCTCGAACTGCGGCTTGCGGATCTCCGCGAGATTGCGCCGCTCCGGCCGCGTCGCGCTCGCCTCGTAGAGAAACACCGGCACCTTCAGCTCGTCGCCGATCCGCCGGCCCACCTCGCGCGAAAGCGCCACGCACTCCTCCATCGACGCGTCGCGGATCGGCACGAACGGACAGACGTCCATCGCCCCCATCCGCGGATGCTCCCCCTGGTGCGTGCGCAGGTCGATCGACTCGACCGCCTTCCGCGCCGCCCGGAACGCCGCCTCCCCCGCCGCCGCCCGGTCCCCCACGAACGTCAGCACGCTCCGGTTGTGGTCCGCGTCCGCCTGCAGGTCTAAGAAACGCACCCCCGGCACCGCCTTGATCTCGGCGGCGATCGCGTCGACCACCGCGCGGCGCCGGCCCTCGCTGAAGTTGGGGATGCACTCGATGATCATGATTTCGTCGACCCGCGACTCCAGAACAGGGGAACCGCCAAGTTCGCCAACAGCGCCAGGGGCCGCCGGTCATGACCCTTGGCGTCCTTCGCGTTCCTGGCGGTTGGTTCCGAGGACATCCGCGCCCTCAAGCGCTTGCAAACATTACCAGCGGTCGTACGCTTAGTCCACCATGCGCAAAGGACTCGCCTATCTCTGCCTCGGCCTCATCACCCTCGCCATCCTCGGCGTCGACGGCCTCATCCTCACCTCCAGCGCGACCCTCTCCCGCATCGCGAAGCGCGAGATCGACGGCGCCTTCGGCACCTCCCTCGAATACGGTTCGCTCGAAGCCTCCATCGGCGGCACCGTCACGATCCGCAACGTCGCCTTCCACCTCACCGAAAAGCGCATCCGCGTCTTCTCCGCCGACCGCGCCACCGTCCAGATCGCCCGGCGCGACGGCCGCTTCGTTCCGGAGTCCGTCACGCTCGTCGAGCCGCGCTTCAGCCTCAGCCACGACTTCCTCGAGCAGATCACGAAGGAGCCCGCCGGCCGCCCGCTGCGCGAAGCCTATCCGCCCGATTCCCTCCCGCGCATCCGCTGCCAGGGCGGCCAGGTCGAGATCATCCACAAGGCGATCCTCCACTGGTCCGCCCCGCAGACCTTCACGATCGAGGACCTCTCGCTCGTGCCGGTCAGCGGCTACCGCTACTTCGCCGGCGGCCGCATCAAGAGCACCGTCCTCGGCGCGTGGCTGCTCAACGGGGAATTCGACCTCGACACCGGAGCCGTCCACCTCTCCCTCACCAGCGACTCCGTCATGCTCGGCCCGCGCGTGCGCGAAATCCTCGCCCCGTCCATCCACGCCGACTGGGACCGCTACCGGGCCGACGGCCCCGCCGCCGTCCGCGTCCAGCTCGACTCCGAACCCGGCCAGCCGGTCAAGTTCCGCGCCACCGTCTCGCCCGCCGGCGTCAAGCTCCTCTACGAGGGCTTCCCGTATCCGGTCGAGGACGTGCGCGGCGAGATCGACTTCTTCGCCGATGGCTTCGTCATCAAGCACATGACCGCGCGGCGCGGCAACACGCGCATCCGGTTCGACGGGCGCGCGGGCGGCTACGCCGCCGAGGCCGACTACAAGTTCCGCATCGAGATCGACTCCATGCCCATAGACGACGTCCTGCGCGCCGCCCTCAAGCCCGACGCCCGCAAGATCTACGACCAGTTCCGCCCGTCCGGCACGATCCACGCGAAGGGGTTCGTCATGCGCGAGTACGGCGTCGACAAGCAGGTGCAGAACCCGCTCGACATCCGCTTCAGCGGAAGCGCCTTCCGCTACCTGCCGATCCCGTACGAGATCACCGACGTCGACGGGGAGATCCACATCGACATCCCGTCCGTCCGCGTCAAATACCTCTCCGGCCGGCACGACGCCGCCCCCTTCCAGTTCTCCGGCACCATCGAGGACATCGAGACCGACCCGTCGATCGACCTGCGCATCCGCGCGCAGAACGTCTCCCTCGACCGCTCGCTCAAGCTCGCCCTCGCGGAGCCCGAGCGCAAGCTCTGGGACCGCTTCGCGCCTTCCGGCACGGTCGACCTCGACTGGACCGTGCGCAAGAAGAAGGGGGAGAAGGAGCTGCACTTCGCGCAGGCCGTCGCGCGCAAGTGCATGGTTACGTACAAGGAGTGCCCCCTCCCAGTCCGCGAGATTAGCGGCTACATCTCGTTCGATCCGGACATGGTGCGGCTGAGCCACATGGAGGGGGAGCTCGACAAGGACAGCACCGTCTCGATCACGGCGACGGTCGCCACGCGCGGGCCGCCCAACCACCACTACGAGATCTCGGCGGTCGGCGCGCGCATCGACAAGCGCTTCAAGGACGCGATGCCGAAGCCGATCGCCGACCTGCTCGACACGCTGCACCTGACGGGCCTCTGCAACTTCCGCCTGGACCTGCGCATCTTCGGGGAGGGCGAGAAGGAGGAGATGCACTGGACCCTCCGCGCGAACCTCCGGCGCGCCGCCATCGAGACCGCGATCCTCTTCGAGGACATCGACGGCACCGTCGACTTCATCGGCTCGATCAAGAACGGCAAGACGAGCGGCCTCGGAAGCCTCACCTTCGAGAGCGCGCGCGTCGTCAAGAAGAAGGTCACCGACCTCGCCGCGAGCTTCCGGGTCGAGGGGGACGAAGTCTCGTTCTCGAACATCCGCGGCACCGCCTACAACGGCCTCGTCACGGGGGAGCTCAAGATCAACAGCAAGACGACCGACCTCGCAGGCTGGTTCAAGGTCGACCGCCTCGAGCTGCGCAAGTTCGTCAGCGACACCGAGAACTACCAGAACCGCGCGCTCTCCGGCACGGTGGCGCTCGAGATCCGCAAGCTCGCGGGGCGCGGAAGCGACACGACGACGCTCACGGGCGAGGGGTCAATGACCATCGCGGACGGGCAGCTCTTCGAGGTGCCCTTCATCGCCAACATCCTGGTCCCGTTCGCCTCCACCCGGCGCTTCGACGCCGGGAAGGTCCTCTTCGAAATCCGCAACCGGCGGTTCGACATCCTCAGCTTCGGCTTCGAGAGCGAAAGCGGCGGCAGCGTCGTCGGCAAGGGCCGCCTGACGTTCGACGGCGACTACAAGCTCCGCATCAAAGTGAGGCCCGCGCCCTTCCTCGGCATCCGCTTCTTCCTCTTCGAGATCCCCAGCGCGATCGTCGGCGAGTTCCTCCGCACGGAGCTCGAGGGAAACATCGAGGAGAAGGAGGCGAAGAAGTCGGAGGTGCCGGAGGAGAAGGACAAGTGAGACGCGTGGAAAGGCCCCACGCGTCTCATCCGCCGTAGCCTTCCCAACGATCGGTCCTCCAACCGACGGCGAAGGCGGATAGACGAATCACGAATGACGGCGGCCGCCGCATTCTCTGGCGGGGTTCCGGGTTCTGGGTTCTTCACCTCGGCAGCGCCCGGGCCATGACCTTCTCGTCCCCCGTCTCCCACGCGATCACGACGGAGCTCTTCGTGCAGACGAGCGACGGGAACGCCGCGCGCCCCTCGCCGGAGACCGCCTGGTTCTTCCCGCCCGCGGAGCTCGCGTAGTAGATCTTCGTCGGCCCGCTCCGCCCGTCCTCCCAGGCCGCGTGCACGATCCCCGCCTCGTCGATCGCCAGCGCCGGATGCGCCTGGAGGTTCGCCGCCTCGTCGTGCAGCGGCCTCTCCTCCGCGAACTTGCCGGACGTCGCGACGCGCCACCACACGTCGCGGTTGCCGCGCGCGCGCTCGTCCATCCACGCCACGGCGACCCGCTTGCCGTCGGCCGACACGGCCACGGCCGGAGCGTCCATCGGTCAGCTCCCCAGCCCCGTCTTCCCCGCGTTCACCGCGCCCGCCGCCGCGAACGACTTGCCGCCGTCGCGCGACACGCTCAGGAGGATCGAGCGGTCCGCTTTCTTCCCCTCGCGCACCGCCACGACCGGATTGCCCCGGTCGTCGACCGCCATCCCCGGCGCGCAGCACTCGCACACGGGCCCCGTGAGTTTCACGTTCCTGCCGACCTTGCCGGCCTCGACCCTCGCGTACCAGAGGCAGTTGTCCTTGCCGTCGCGGATGTCGAGCCACGCCACATGCGCGTCGCCGTTCGGCGCGACCGCGAGCCAGTGCAGCGACTCGGGCGCCTTCCTGGCCGCCTCGTTCACCTGCGCCGGCTTCGACCACGTCTGCCCCATGTCGGTCGACCGTACGATCCACAGCTCGTTCGTCGGGTACTGCTTCTCGAACTCCTTCTCGTCGAAGCAGACGGGCGCGGTCACGACGACGCCGTTCTTGCCGTGCGCGCCGATGCGCGGCCCGCGCTGCGCCCCTCCCTTCGCCTTCCCTTTCGCGTCGATCGCCGTCCACTCGCGGCTCCACGTCTTCGCGTCGTCGGTCGAGAACTTCACGATGACATTGCCGCCCTTGACGTACGTCACGTAGATCTGGCCCTGCTCGTCGGCGGCGACCTGCGGCTGGATCGCGCCGTCGGCGACCGTCGACTGGGCCAGCAGAAGGAGGAGGGTGATCATGCCTATGTAACGCCTATAATCCCCGCATGGCGACGCTCGGGCGCTACCGCCTCGTCCGCGAGATCGGGCGCGGCGGCATGGCGGTCGTCTACGAGGCGCTCGACACGACGCTCGACCGCCGCATCGCCCTCAAGGTCGTCTCCGAGTCGTCGATCGGCGGGCGCGAGCTCCAGCGCTTCGTCCGCGAGGCGGCCATCTCGTCGCGCCTGCGCCACCCGAACATCGTCACGGTGCACGACTTCGGCACCGCCGACGGCGAGCTCGGCCGCGCCCACTACATCGCGATGGACTTCATCGAGGG
>Ga0187892_10009792_pt1 | contig 12424 bp, 14 predicted proteins | sample MA1701073metaG_FD_139345 | JGI IMG/M metagenome (GOLD analysis project Ga0187892, IMG submission 139345) | Bio-ooze microbial communities from a basaltic lava cave in the Kipuka Kanohina Cave System on the Island of Hawaii, USA - MA170107-3 metaG ...
CAAGAGGTTCGGGATGCGTTCACGCAACTGCGCCAGGCGCTCCCACGGATCCTCTTTGAGGAAGCGCAGCGCGACGTCGAATGTCGCTCCGCCCCAGCATTCGAGCGAGAAGAGTTGCGACAGCTCGCGTGCGTAGAACGGCGCGATCGGCAGCATGTCCGTGGTGCGCATGCGCGTCGCGAACAGCGACTGGTGCGCGTCGCGCATCGTCGTGTCGGTCACGAGCACGCGTTTTTCGTCGAGCATCCAGCGCGCGAAGCGTTCCGGGCCGAGCGCCTTGAGCCGGTCGCGCGTGCCGGGCGGAATCGGCGCTTGCGAATCCGTCCGCGGCAACACAGGCTTCGGCAACGGCAATTCGGGGAGCTTGCGCCCCTTCAGCTCCGGGTGGCCGTTGACGATCACGTCGGCGAGATAAACAAGCAGCTTGGTGGCGCGGTCGCGCCGCTTCGCGAAGGAGAGCAGTTCCGGGGTCGTGTCGATGAAACGCGTCGTTGCCTCGCCGCTGGCGAAGGCCGGATGATTGATGACGTTTTCGAGGAACTGCAGGTTCGACGCCACACCGCGAATCCGGAACTCGCGCAACGCGCGGTCCATGCGCTGGCTCGCCTCCCTGGGCGTGGGGGCCCAGGTCGTGACCTTGACCAGCAACGAGTCGTAGTAGGGCGTAATGACGGCGCCGCCGTAGGCGGTGCCCGCATCGAGCCGCACACCAAAGCCGGCGGCACTGCGATACGCGGTGAGGCGCCCGTAGTCGGGCAAGAAGCCGTTCTCGGGATCCTCCGTCGTGATCCGGCACTGAAGGGCATGCCCGTTAAGGTTGATCTGCTGCTGATCCGGCACGCCGGTGCCACGCACAGCGAGCTTGCCGGTCGCGTCGAACTCGTCCTCGACGCAGCCGATGTGGCCGCCTTCGGCGATCCGGATCTGTGCCTTGACGATGTCGATGCCGGTGACCATCTCGGTCACGGTGTGCTCGACCTGGATGCGCGGATTGACCTCGATGAAGTAAAACTTCCCGCTGTCGGCGTCCATCAGGAACTCGACCGTGCCGGCATGGGTGTAGCCGACCGAGCGCGCGAGGCGCACCGCGTCCGCGCACAGCGCGCGGCGCTGCGCGTCGTCGAGGTAGTGCGCCGGTGCCCGCTCGACCACTTTCTGGTTGCGTCGCTGAACCGAGCAGTCGCGTTCGAACAGGTGGACCGTATTTCCGTGCGCGTCGCCCAGAACCTGAACCTCGACGTGGCGGGCGCGACGCACCAGCCTCTCGAAATAAACCTCGTCGTTGCCGAAGGCCGCCAGCGCTTCGCGGCGCGACGCAGGCAAGGCGGTGTCGATATCCGGCTCGCCCTCAATGAGGCGCATGCCGCGCCCGCCGCCACCCCAGCTCGCTTTCAGCATCAGCGGATAGCCGATCTCGGCGGCGAGGCGTTTGCATGCGGCGAGGTCGTTGGGCAACGGTGCGGTGGCCGGCATGACCGGCAGGCCCGCGGCGACGGCGGCGTTACGGGCCGCGACTTTGTTGCCGAGGATGCGCATCACATCGGGGGTCGGCCCGATCCAGCCAATGCCGGCGTCGATCACCGCTTGTGCGAAGTCCGGGTTCTCCGACAGGAACCCATAGCCGGGGTGGATGGCATCGGCTTTGGCCTGGCGCGCGATGCGCAGAATGCTGTCGACATCGAGGTACGCCGCGAGCGGCTTTTTGTCCTCGCCGACCAGATAGCTCTCGTCGGCCTTGAAACGATGCAGGCTGAGGCGGTCTTCTTTCGAGTAGATCGCCACCGTGCGGATGTTCATCTCCGCCGCGGCCCGCATCACGCGGATTGCGATTTCCGATCGATTGGAGACCAGCAGCGATTTGATGAGTTTCACGGAGGTGTCATCCCCGCGGAAAGCGGGGGATCCAGCGTCTTTCGCCGCGAAGATACTGGGTTCCGCCGGAGCCTGCCCTCGACTCCGATCGGGGGCGGAAACGACAAGCGTGCGCCGATAGAATCGGCGGCCGCAAGAATGAGACAACAATGTTCACCCGACTGCGCGAAGACATCCGCTGCATCCTCGATCGCGATCCGGCCGCGCGCACGCGCTGGGAGGTGGTGACGTGTTATCCGGGGCTGCATGCGCTGTGGATGCACCGGGTCGCCAACTGGTGCTGGCGCCACGGGTTGCGCTGGGTCGGGCGGTTCGCGTCAAATCTCGGCCGGTTTCTGACCGGCATTGAGATCCATCCGGGCGCGACCATGGGCCGGCGCGTGTTCATCGACCATGGCCTGGGCATCGTGATCGGCGAGACGGCCGAAGTCGGCGATGACAGCACGCTCTACCAGGGCGTGACGCTGGGCGGCACATCGCTCACCAAAGGAGCAAAGCGGCATCCGACAATCGGTCGCGGCGTCATCGTAAGCGCCGGCGCGAAAGTGGTCGGCGGGTTCACGGTCGGCGACGGCGCCCGCATCGGCGCCAATTCGGTTGTCCTCAAGGAAGTGCCGCCCGGAGCGACCGCGGTTGGCATTCCCGCGCGCATCCTGCACAAGGAAGCCGATGCCGCGCGCGAAGAGAGCGCGAACCGGATGGGATTTTCGGCCTACGGTCTGTCACCGAACGCCGATGACCCGCTGATAAAAGCGCTGCACGGCTTGATCGATCACGCGGCCGCGCAACAGCGCGAGATCGAGCGCCTGGTCGCCGCGCTGGAGCGCAGCGGCATCGCGATTGACGACGTGAAGGAAGAGGGCGCGCGGGTGGATCCGCGGCAGTTGAACAGGCTGGTTGACGAGTGAGCGCGGCGCCGCGCTGCATTGTCATCGCGGGGCCGAATGGTTCCGGCAAGACAACTTTCGCGCGCGAGTTCCTTTTGGCTATGCCGCCCGACTGAAGAGTTGGAAGCGCGCGAGATTTCGGATCGAGATCGTCTACCTGAAGTTGCCGTCGTCGCGATTGGCACTGCGGCGGATAGCTGCGCGGGTAAGGCAGGGCGGACACGGTGTTCCGGAAGCGGATGTCCGCCGGCGCTTCGCTCGAAGCTGGAACAACTTTGTGACCGTATACCGTCCGCTGGCAGATGTTTGGTATATCTACGACAATTCCAGCGACCGGCCGAAACTCGTCGAGCACGGACCATGAAAAAGAAACCTGCCTCCTCCCCGGAGAACCTCCGGTTCTTCGCCGGTGTTGAACGCGCGGCTAAACGCGCGGCACTTGCGGCGCGCAAGACCGCGCGCATGCACGGCACGCCGATTTATGTGTGGGAGAACGGCAAGGTCGTTGCGAAGAAGCCGTAGTCGAACAGGTCGGCGCGGGAGCGCCGGAATCAGGCGTCATTGCGGTGAGGCGAAGGTTGGTCTCCATGAAAATCGAGCCGTTCACGCGCTCACGCGGTCCTCGCCGCGCGGTCGGCTGAACGCAGCTAATAGCCTTCGGAGAACGCGCGCTCCAACACGGAACTGACAAATTCGGTCTTGGCGAGCGAGTAGCGTTCCCGCGACTCGGGTGTGCCACCGTGATTGGCGGCGGCAAGCTGGCGCTTGAGTTCGACGTACTCGGCCGCGACCAGTGGATGGCGACGCAGGTAGTCACGAAACGCGAGGTGCTTGCGTTCTTGCTCCGAGCCAGCGACGCAGAGGTGGATGTGGTGCGTGCTTGGCCACTCGGCAGGCTTCTGGAAGAACGGGTAGACCAGGTCAAAAGGGCCCAAGGGGACGTGGCTGTAGCCAAGGTGGGCGAGTGGTTCGAGGTACGTGCTCATCGGCTCGAGTGACGGGACGGAAACCTGATGTCGACGACTGGCTTCGCGGCCACGCCCGGAACGGATGTAGAACCCACGTGCTCCACGCGCAGTGCGAGTTCGCCCAGCATTCGGCGAATGCTCGCTGCCTCGGCATCAAATATCGTTGGCCAAGCGGGATCGTACGGAACGATCGTAATCATCGCGCTTGGCTTCAGGCCTAACGCCTAACCATCGAGCGCGACGACTTCCCACAAGCCATCCCGAATGCGCAGCGACGCGCCGCGCTTGGGCTCCGCATCCAGATCCCAGTCCGCCAGCACCCACCGCTGGACTGATCCGCCGTCGATGTCGAATCGATGCAGCCCGGGCCGGTGTGTGTGGCCGTGAATCATCTTTCGCACACCGGCCGCGCGCATCGCATCGGCAATCGCCGCTGGTGTCACATCCATGATCTCCATAGTCTTCGCTTGCTTGCCTTCTTCGCTCGCCGCGCGCGCCTGGCCGACAAACTCGCGCCGTTCGGCAATCGGCTTGGCGAGGAACATTCGCTGGAAATCCGGGTTGCGCACCTGCGCGCGAAACCTCAGATAGTCGACATCGCGCGTGCAGTATACGTCACCGTGCGCGAGTAGTACCTGCTCGCCGCCTATGTCCGCGATCGTCGGATCGGCGAGCAGCGTGGCGCCGGAGCGCGCTGCGAAGTCGCCGCCAAGCAGAAGATCGCGATTACCCTGCATCAGGAAAACGTGCACGCCCCGCGAGGAGAGGTCTTTCAGCGCGGCGGCAACCGTGGCACCGATCGCATCATCGCAATCGTCGCCGACCCAGAACTCGAACAGGTCGCCGAGGATCAGCAGCTCGGAAAACTGCAACGCATCCTGTGCAGCGAATTGCAGAAACCGCGCGAGTGTTGCCGGGTGATCCTCGCTCAGATGCAGATCGGAAATGAAGACCGGATGCTGCAGCGTGATTCGATCCGTCTGCGGCGCCAGCGCCGGCGGCACCGCGTTCACGCGTCGACCACCTCGGCGCGCTCAATCAAAACGTCCTGCTCCGGCACGTCCTGGTGGGCGCCCATGCGACCGGTGCGCGCCCCCTTGATCTTGTCGACGACATCGGCGCCTGCGGTCACCTTGCCGAAGACGCAGTAACCCCAGCCTTGCGGCGTCGGTGCCGTGTGGTTCAGAAATGTGTTGTCGGCGACGTTAATGAAAAACTGCGCTGTCGCCGAATGCGGATCGGACGTGCGCGCCATCGCCACGGTGTAGCGATCGTTGCGCAGTCCGTTGGCGGCTTCATTGTCGATCGGCGGCTGCGTTGATTTTTGCCGCATGCCAGGCTCGAAGCCGCCACACTGGATCATGAAGCCGTTGATCACGCGATGGAACAGGGTGTTGTCGTAGTGCCCGGCGCGAACGTACGAAAGAAAGTTCTCGACGGTCTTGGGCGCTTTCGCGGCGTCGAGTTCGAGCGTAATGACGCCCGCGGTCGTATGAAGACGGACCATCGTCTCTCCTCTAGTTAAGAACCTTGGCGCTGCGGATGACGACCGGCTTGACCGGCACATTCTGGTGTCCGCCCTGCGATTGGGTGGGAGCGGCGCGGATCTTGTCGACCACGTCCATTCCCGACACGACTTTGCCGAACACCGCATAGCCGTCAACCACAGTGCCGGCCGGAATCACGCGGGGCCCGGACTTCGTTTCGACCGTCGTTTCCTTTTCGTACTTGCGATGGTTCAGAAAGTCGTTGTTGCTGCCGACGTTGATAAAAAACTGAGCGGTGGCGGAGTCGGGATCGCTGGTGCGCGCCATCGCGATCGTGCCGCGATCGTTCTTCAGTCCGTTGCGGCTCTCGAGCGGGATTGCGGCGCGCGTCGACTTCTGTTTCATGTCCGGCGTGAAGCCGCCGCCCTGGATCATGAAGTTGTCGATCACGCGATGAAACACGGTGCCGTCGTAGTGACCATCGCGCGCGTACTGCACGAAGTTGGCAACCGTTTTCGGCGCGCGCTCGGCATCCAGCTCAAGCGTGATGTCGCCCTCGGATGTTGAAAGAATCACACGCGCCGGCGTTGCCCCTTTGCCCGCAGGCGCTTGTGCACTGACCGCGCCGAACACCAGCGTAGCGACGACGACAAGCGGTTGCAGCAGACGAATTCCCCGCATCTCGATGATCCCCAATTTTGGAGATCGCGAGCTTACCGGGTACAAGCTCGTCAGGCGCTAGTGGCCTGTAGCAGTCGATTCGTGAGGGAAAGGCGTGCCTGCGCGAGCCGAGTGCCTCATTTGCTGAACCGGGCGAGCCGCGTCGCGTAGCCGACGCATACGCGGAAGCGCGGCGACAAAGTAATCCGCCGCGCCGGCGCGCAAGGCACTCGCGAATTGGCTGTTACAGGCCACTAGCAACAAGCTTGCTGCGCCTGTATCGGCGGGCACTTCACAGAACCGAAGGAGCAAAACACGCAGCAGTCACCAGTGTTGGGTCGAAGCAGCGCGTGGCAGTTCACGCACTCGTAGAAGAACTGGCAAGCGTCGGCCAGCATGTTCTCAGCTTTTGCGTTACCGCATTTCGGGCATGTCAGCACCGACTCGAAGATGGCCGTGCTCATGTCAGGTTCGCGCGGAGGACGGGAAACCGGCGTCGGTCGTCGCCTTGACCAGCGCGGCGGGGGTCGCCTTGTCCGGATCGAAAGTCACCGTCGCCGTCTTCTTTTCCAAGTCGACCTTCGCCTCAGCCACACCAGGCACCTGCTGCAGTGATTTCTTGACAGCGATCGGGCACAGGCTGCACGTCATGTTCTGCACCTCGAGTACCACTGTCTTCGGAGCGGCCGCCAGCGCTGCGAGTGGCAGCAGCAGTGCGATTGAAGCAAACGATCGCATCAGAAACTCCTTCCGTTCAATAGAACAGTGGCCCCGCCAACGGCACGGCCAACAATACGCCAAGCGCGGCGGTCACGAACCAATAGAGACCTCGCTGCCGTCTGATCGTTCGTGGATCGGCGCATGGCGTTCCGGGCTCGCAGACCTGCGGCGCGAGGTACAGGCGCCGGAACCCCAGAGCCAGGAAGAGCAGGGTCGCGGCGACGAAGATCGGACGCACCGGCTCGAGCGCCGACAGGCTGCCGATCCATGCACCGCTGATGCCGAGCGCGAGCAGCACCAGAGGGCCGACGCAGCACACCGAGGCGCCAATGGCAGCCAGTAGTCCGGCGATGAGTGATCCCTTGACGGTCAACGGTGTCATGCACTTTCCTTGTACAGCCGTTTTGGCAACGAGTTTAGATTCCGTACCACGATACGGAGTCAACGGCGCCTTCGCTCGTAAACGCTGCCGGCCTGGATTTAGGGCCGGTCGCTCTGCGCGATGCGATGCGGCCCTTGCAAGGCGGCGATCAGCGGACAAACGATTGTCCCCTGGCTTGCCCGGCAGTCGTCCACCAGACGGGCCAGGGCCGTTTCGATACGACCCAGCGTTTCAAGCCTGTCGCGAACGTCGCGCAGCCGGTGCTCTGCAAGCACGCGGGTTGCATCACAGTGCGTCCCGTCCTGCAGTTGCAGCAGCCCCGCCACTTCGTCAAGGCTGAATCCAAGCCGCTGCGCCGACTTCACGAATCTCACCCGCTCGACGTCCGCGTCGCCATAGCGGCGAATGGCGCCGTGCGGCTTGTCCGGCTCCGACAGCAGGCCCTTCCGCTGGTAGAAGCGGATGGTCTCGACAGTGACGCCCGCCATCTTCGCGAACGCGCCAATGGTGAGCCGACCCGCCTGACTGTTCATGCCGCTTGACTCCGTATCTGCGTACAGAACTACTCTACGCCTCACGCCTGCATCCGAACGAGTGAACCATGGCTGGTCTTTCCAGCGAGATAACGTTCTATCGAATTCCCTTGGTGTGTGAGGCGGCGCCTCAGATCGGTTGCGGATGCCGCGCCAAGCCTGTGCTGACTGCGCTGGAACGCGAGCCGAACGTGATAGCGGCCTGGCTGAGTCGCTCCGGGTCCGTCCTGGCGATGGAGTGGAGGAGTGCCATCGCCCTCGAACAGAAACTGCGGATCGTCACCTTGGCGCTTGGACACCAGACGCGAGTCGAGCAGATCATTGACCCTGGCGAATTGCATGCGCTGCACGAGCTACTCGGTTCGACGCAAGCCTGGTTCAGAGCCGACGACGTCCACCGACTCAGCATCGAAGAGGCAGGCGTGATCGCAAGCAGGATCGCGCAGCGCCTTGCTTCCGCGCTGCGGATCGAGCCGCGGCGGCTCGCGAACTTCGAGTCGACGCTCTCGGCGGCGTGCAGCCAGGTGCTGCGAAACGAGGCGGCCGCCTCACAGGCCTGGCGCACGGAACGTCTGCGTCAAGCGGTACATGAAGCCGCTACCGTCGAACTCGGCCAGGAAGCTCTCGGCGCACTGAAAGCGTCGCCGTCATTGGCTGACCATCGGGCGAATGACAGCGAGAGTCGAGCCGCAATGTGATCGCGCAGGCGACGATTTACTTCACCGCCGTCAGCTTCGTGCCGATCTCGCGGGCAAGCGTGAGTTTCGCCTGCACGGTGCGGTTGTTCGGGTCGAGCTTGCCGGCCTTTTGATACGCCTGTGTCGCGAGAGCGACATGCAGGTCCCCGAGGTTCTCGTGCGCGGTGATGTAACCCGGCTGCGCTTCGATCGCTCGTTCCAGCAGCACGCGCGCCGGTTCGTAACGCCCCTGCGACGCGTACAAAACCGCGAGGTTGTTGTACGGTTCGGGCAATTCGGGGAAGTCCTGCGTCAACGTCTCGAAAACGCCGATCGCGTCCGCGGCTTTGCCTTGTTCGGAGAGGATCACGCCGCGCAAGAATCGCACCTGCGCGTCGCGTGGATTCTTGAGCAGAAACGCGTCGGCGCGTTGCAGGGCGGCGATCAGTTCCTTCGACTGGATCAGCCGCGCGATTTCGCTCTGTTCGGTGGGTGGCGCGACAGGCGCCAGCGGTCTCGTCTGGGTCTGCGCAGCGGCGGGCTGGGCAAGCCAGACCAGGGCTGCAAGCACGAGCGAGAGTCGATGTTTCACGAGAGGAATGGGTGCGGTTCCGCGGATATACTGCCGCGCCATTTTATGTCCACAACGCAAACGCTCTACAACACGCTGACCCGACGCATCGAACCGTTGCGTCCGATCGAGGCCGGCCACGTGCGGCTGTACGTGTGCGGCATGACGACCTACGACTACTGCCACCTTGGTCACGCGCGGCTGTTCATGGCATTCGATGTCGTGAATCGCTGGCTGCGCGCGCGCGGATTGCACGTGACCTACGTCCGCAACATCACCGACATCGACGACAAGATCATCAAGCGCGCGGCGGAGAAGGGCGAAACACCGGCTGCCCTCGCCGAACGCTTCATCCAGGCGATGCACGACGACTTCGACGCGCTCGGTTTAATGTTGCCCGATCACGAGCCGCGCGCAACGCAGTACGTGCCGCAGATGCTCGGCCTGATCGAGCTGCTGCAAGAAAAGGAGCTCGCGTATCAGGACAACGACGGCGACGTGAACTTCGCGGTGCGCAGGTTTCCCGGCTACGGCCGGCTGTCGGGAAAATCGCTCGACGATTTGCGCGCCGGCGAACGCGTGGCGATCGACACGAACAAACGCGACCCGCTCGACTTCGCGCTATGGAAGCGCGCAAAACCGGGCGAGCCGCAATGGCCGTCGCGCTGGGGCGCGGGCCGGCCCGGCTGGCACATCGAGTGCTCGGCGATGGCGGCCGAAACGCTCGGCCATACCTTCGACATACACGGCGGCGGACCCGATCTGGTCTTTCCTCATCACGAGAATGAGCTCGCACAAAGCGAAGGCGCGTACGGCCAGACCTTCGCCAACGTGTGGATGCACTGCGGCGCGTTGCGCGTCGGCGAAGACAAGATGTCGAAGTCGCTCGGCAACTTTCTGACGATCCGCGACGCATTGGCAAAGTACGACGCCGAGTCGCTGCGTTTCTTTCTGATGCGGTCCCATTACCGCAGCCAGATCGCATTTGCTGAGAGCCAGATCGTCGAGGCGCGCGCCGCGCTCTCGCGCCTCTACACCGCACTGCGCGATACGCCGGCCGCACCGGGAGACGGCGACTGGAACGAGCCGCATGCGCAGCGATTTGCTGCCGCGATGGACGATGACTTCAACACTCCGGTTGCGATTTCGGTGTTGTTCGATCTGGCAGCCGAGATCAACCGCAACAAATCGCAGGACATGGCGCGCCAGTTGAAAGAACTCGGCGGCACGCTGGGATTGCTTCAAAGCGACGCGAGCGGGTTTCTGCACGGCGGGGAGAGCGGGGACGACACCGCAGGAGTTGAAGCGAAAATCGCCGAGCGCGCAGCGGCGAAAAAGGCGAAGGACTACGCGCAAGCCGATCGGATCCGAAAAGAGCTCGCCGAGCGGGGCATCGTGCTCGAAGACGGTGCGCACGGAACGACGTGGCGCCGGAACTAGGGGGTGTTGACATATGAATCGTGACCGCGTGGCTGCCCAAAGCGGGCGCAATCTAGGCGCGAAGCCGCTGGCGTGGCAGGTCCCACGTCAAGGCTTCGCAACCACGAGTGCGCCCGCTTTGGGTAGCCACCCTCCGGGGCGGGGTGGCTTGGGGCGCATGGCGTCGTTGCAAGCCTTGCGTGGGGTCCCACCCCACGCAGCGGCTTGCGCCTAGCCCTGCATCCCCAGGCCACCCCGCCGCGGTCACGATTCATATGTCAACACCCCCTGTTCGCAGGCGCACCGGCGGCGGCCGCCGTCCGCCTTTCTGGCCGCGCGCCAAACGTGCGCTGTCCGCGCGCGACCCGGTGCTCGCGAAAATCATCGCGCAACATCCGCGCATCGCGCTTGCCTCGCGCGGTGATGCATTCGCCACGCTCGCACGCTCGATCGTCGGCCAGCAGATTTCGGTGAAGGCGGCGCAGGCGGTGTGGGGCCGCGTGCTTGGCACGTGCCCGGAGTTCGCGCCGAAGATACTGCTGCGCCGGCGCGCGACGACGCTGCGCGGCTGCGGGCTGTCGGATCGCAAGGTCGAATACCTGCGCGACCTCGCGTCGCGCTTTGCAAGCGGTCGGGTCGATTCCGCACGTTTTGCGCAGCAGAGCGACGATGAGATCATCGCGGAGCTGACGGATATCCGCGGCATTGGCCGTTGGACCGCCGAGATGTTCTTGATCTTTAGTCTGCTGCGGCCTAACGTCCTGCCGCTCGACGATCTGGGGTTGCTGAAAGCGATCAGCGTCAACTATCTGGATGGCGTCCCAATCGATCGATTGTTCAAACGCGATGGCCGCGCGCGGATTGAGAAGCTTGCGGTCGCGTGGGCGCCGTGGCGCAGCGTGGCCACCTGGTACATGTGGCGCAGTCTGGATCCGATCCCCGTTTGAATACTGAATGACCAAAACAACCTTCCTCGACTTCGAACAGCCGATCGCGGAACTCGAAACCAAGATCGAGGAATTGCGCTACGTGCAGGACGACTCCGCTGTCGATATCTCGGAGGAGATCGACCGGCTGCAGAAGAAAAGCCAGGCGCTGCTGAAGGACATCTACGCCAAGCTGACGCCATGGCAGGTGGCGCAACTGGCGCGCCATCCGCAGCGACCCTACACGCTCGACTACATCGGCGAAATTTTCACGGATTTTCACGAGCTGCACGGCGACCGTGCGTTTGCCGACGACGCGTCGATCGTCGGTGGGCTCGCGCGTTTCAACGCTCAGGCGGTGATGGTGCTCGGCCACCAGAAAGGCCGCGACACCAAGGAGCGCACCTTGCGCAACTTCGGCATGACCAAACCGGAGGGATATCGCAAAGCGCTGCGGCTGATGAGGCTGGCGGAAAAATTCAGCCTTCCGATCTTCACGTTCGTCGATACGCCGGGCGCGTATCCCGGGGTCGACGCCGAAGAGCGCGGTCAGTCCGAGGCGATCGGCCGCAACCTGATGGAGATGTCGCAGTTAAAGGTGCCGATCATCGCGACCATCATCGGCGAAGGCGGATCGGGCGGAGCGCTGGCCATCGCAGTGGGAGATCAGGTGCTGATGCTGCAATACGCGACCTACGCCGTCATCTCGCCGGAAGGGTGCGCATCGATTCTGTGGAAGAGCGCGTCCAAGGCGCCGGAAGCGGCGGAGGCGCTCGGACTGACCGCCCACCGGTTGAAGGCGCTTGGGCTGATCGACAAGATCGTTGTCGAACCGCTCGGCGGCGCGCACCGCGATCCCAAGCAGATGTTCGCGTTGTTGAAGCGCGCGCTTTCCGACAGCCTGCGGCAGTTCCAGGGTATGAAGACGCGCGAGCTGCTGGCGGCGCGCACGACGCGGCTGCTGGGCTATGGCAAGTTCAAGGAAACCACGCCCGAAGCTTGATCCGCTCGAGCGCAGTCTGCTCGACGCTTTGGCAAACATGGTGGCGGAGGCCGCGGGCCATGCTATCTCCAGCGCGGCGCCGGATTCCCTCGACAGACTGGGTGTGCCGCGCACGCGCGCGCGCGCGGCGCGTCCGCTGGCGATTGCGTTCAGCGGCGGGCGCGATTCGACCGCGCTGCTAGACGCCGCGTGCCGGCTGCGCGCAGAACGTGCGAGCGCCTTTCGCGAGCTGATTGCGGTGCATGTATTTCACGGCATGCAGCCGCAGTCGGAATCATGGGTTGAGCATTGCCGCCGGATGTGCGAGCAACTCGGCGTG
>Ga0187892_10009795_pt1 | contig 12422 bp, 9 predicted proteins | sample MA1701073metaG_FD_139345 | JGI IMG/M metagenome (GOLD analysis project Ga0187892, IMG submission 139345) | Bio-ooze microbial communities from a basaltic lava cave in the Kipuka Kanohina Cave System on the Island of Hawaii, USA - MA170107-3 metaG ...
GACGCCGCAGATGAACGACAAGCAGCTGTGGGTCCATCTGCTGGCCTACAACGTGATCCGACTGCTCATGGCGCAGGCCGCCAGCAATGCCGGCTTGGACCCGCGCGGCCTGAGCTTCAAGCACACGGTGCAGCTGTGGACGGAGTGGGTGACGCGAGGAATGTCCGCCACAAAGGATAGCCAGCGGCTGTTCATGTTGATCGCCCAGTGCAGGGTCGGCCATCGGCCTGGACGCATCGAGCCACGAATGCGAAAACGACGGCCCAAACCCTACCCCTGGCTGAAGGTACCTCGCGCCCAGGCTCGCCAACATGTTCGGAAACACGGGCATGCGAGTAGGCCAAAGTAAGTGCCATTCCCCCTAAGGGAACCGCGGGGCGGTCGAGGGCTCGGCTCAGGACCCAGAGTTCGGCGGTGCGAAAGCGCGCTTCGACCGGGTTTTCCGCCGAGAAGCTGCGCGAGCCGGACAGCAGGATGTCGCCGTTACTGAGGTATAGGGCGCGCGCATAGCCCTTGTGGACGTAGTGACGGGTCATCGGACGGATGACGCCGGTGGCCACTTCGATCTCGAAAACATCACCGAAGGTCTTCTCGATGAAGAGAATCCGCTGCCCGTCATGGGACCAGTCGGCCCGCTCCCCGAACTGAGTGAGCCGGCGGATGTAAGGAGGGAAATTGTCTGCGGTCCATTCGCCGACATCGGGCGCTGCACCGCCGCCACCGCCGCAACCGGCCATGGACACGGCGATCGCCAGGCACAACGACAGGAAGAACGAGAGTGCTTTCATCCCACACCTCCTGGGACCAGGAAAAGCAGCCAGTCTTGACGAAGAATAAGTCGTCACGGCTCTGGCCGACGCCTTGCCGAACCGAACGATCGAATAAGGCAGCTTCATGGCCGTCATGTCAAGACTTGACCCCATTGTTACGACAAGAAATGACACTCACCGGGACACGATGCATGAGCTCCGCAGGCGGCGATCACGAAGACTTGCGATGGGCGTGGCCGTCGTCCAGAATCTGACCGCGTCACGTCGGGGCGTGGCTTGCAAAGGCAGATCAACGTTGTTCCTCAAGCTGCCATGCTCGGAGGGTGCATGGCAACTCGTGGTGCAAGTCGACCCTCCTACCGCTCAAGGAGTAAGAAATGAAAATCCTCAAGACGATCGCAGTTCTGATGGTGCTCTTGCTTGGTTCATCAGTCGCCCAGGTCGCATCGGCACAGCAGGCCGCGGGGCAAAAGCCCCTGTACGACCGATTGGGAGGGCTCAAGGGGATCACGGTGGTGGTCGATGACTTCATCAATCGGCTCGTGGCGAACAAGACCTTGAACAAGAATCCCGCCATTGACGCCGGCAGGAAGAACTCTCCGGCGCCCTACCTCAAGTTCCAGGTTTCACAGCTGGTCTGCGAAGCCAGCGGCGGTCCGTGCAAGTACACGGGGCTGGCCATGAAGCCGTCCCATGCCCATCTGAACATCAGCGAGAAGGAGTGGGATGTGATGGCCGCGGAATTCAAGAAGTCTCTCGACAAGTACAAGGTTCCGGCAGCCGAGCAGAAGGAACTGTTTGAGATCGTCGGAAAAACGAAAGGCGATATCGTCGTCAGGAAATGAGCGCCCGGCCTGGCAGCGCGGCGCAGCGCACGCGGGGCCCGCTTTGTCAGGCAAGCCCCTCCCATTTGGGCCTTCCTCCCATGTCGACCGTCACCCTCTCCTCCATCGACGCACACTGGCTGCGGCTGGCCATCGAGCAGTCCCGCCTGGCAGCCGCCAAGGGCAACCAGCCCTATGGGGCCGTGCTGGTGGGCCCGGACGGCCAGTGGCGCTGGTCTTCCCACAACTCGCAGGCCGACCCGGCCGATATCACGGGCCATGCCGAACTGAACCTGGTGCGCGAAGCCGCCCGCCAGCTCGGCCCGCAGGCCCTGGCCGGCGCCACGGTCTATGCCAGCGGCGAGCCCTGCCCGATGTGCGCCGGCGCCCTGTACTGGGCCGGTGTGGGCCGCATTGTCTTCGCGCTGGATGTGCGCAGCATGGGTGAGCTCAACGGGCCCGACAGCATCCTGCCGCTGGGCTGCGCCGAGGTGGTGCAAGGCGGGACGCGGCCGGTTGAAGTGATCGGCCCGGCGCTGCAGGACGAAGCGCGGGCGGTGTTCCCGCCGCCGCGCGGCGCTACTTGATCAGCTGCTGAACTCGTTTGAACTGCGGGTGCTCGGCCGAGCCCAGCCACTCGAACGCGACCATCTCGGTGGTCACGAGCTCGGCGCCCGCGCCGGCCAGGCGGTCGAAGGCCGCGTCGCGACTGCGCTCGGTGCGCGAGCCGCAGGCGTCGGTCACGACCCAGACCTCGAACTCTTCCTCGAGCAGGTCCAGCGCCGTCTGCAGCAGGCACACATGGGCCTCGCAGCCGGCGATCACGATGCTGCCGCGTTGCGCCGCGGCCGTCGGTGCCGCTTTCTGCAGGTGCTTGGGCAGGCTGCGGGCGTTGCCCTGGGGCTGGCGCACCGGCGGGCGCAGCCAGTCGCCCAGGCCCTCGGCGCAGGCGCTGAAATGCATTGTGGACAGCGTGCGCTGGCACAGGGCACGCAGCTCGCGCGAGGTCTCTCCCAGCTTGGCCGGACTCAGCTCGACGCCCCAGACGGGCACTTGCAGGGCCTGCGCGATCTGGGCCAGGCGCAGCGCATTGGCCAGCACGGCGGGACCTTCGTGAATGGCGGGCATCAGGCGGGGCTGGTAATCGACCAGCACCAGTTGGGAGTCTTCGGCATCAAGCAGCATGGGTCATCCTTCGTAAGGCCTGGATTATTCCAGCCTCGGGGCCGGTCCCGGCCATGCGCGCCGCCAGTGCGTCGCCATGGCTGCACCCTGCCGGGCCAGCTGGCGATGGTCGATGTCGGCGCCGCTAGCGGTTCTGGCTCAGCAACATCGCGAGTTCGTCGGCCGCTTCGGCCCATTCCGCGTCGTCGGCCAGCGCCTCGCGCAGAAACTCGGCCTGGGCCCGGTTCCAGAACGGCGCGTCGGCCAGCGCCAGGCCTGCATCGAGGCGGTGGGCCGCCACAAAGGCGTCGATCGCCTGAGGTTCACCGGGCAGCCCCAGCTGGGAAAATAGGCCGCTTAAATCGTGATGGCTGGTATCCATGGCGGAACTCCTTTGAGCAGGACAAGGCTGGGCGCTTCCCCCCAGTTTAGTGGCTATGCGGCCAGGGGCGAACGGGTCTTGAGGCGGCGCAGCCGATGCCGCGGGGGAGTCACACGCCGCGGCGGAAGTCGTCAATCGGGCCGCAGCCGGATGAGCTTGCCATTGGCGTGGTCCGTCAGCACGTACAGCAGGCCGTCGGGCCCCTGGCGCACATCGCGGATGCGCTCGCCCAGCTCGGCCAGCAGCTTGTGTTCCCGCAGCACCTTGGTGCCCGCCAGTTCGATGCGGTCCAGGTAGCCGAATTTCAGCGAACCAACGAACAGGTTGCCCTGCCAGGCGCTGCCATAGCGCTCGCTGGTCAGGAACGCCATGCCCGAGGGCGCGATCGACGGCGTCCAGTGGTGCAGCGGCTGCTCCATGCCGTCCTTGGCCGTGATGCCCTCGCCGATCTTGCCGCCGCCGTACTGCTCGCCAAAGGTGATGACGGGCCAGCCGTAGTTCAGCCCCGCCCTGGGCACATTGATTTCGTCGCCGCCTTGCGGCCCGTGCTCGTGCATCCAGAACCTGCCGTCGGGTGCCAGCGTGGCGCCCTGCGGATTGCGATGGCCGTAGCTCCAGATTTCGGGCAGGGCGCCGGCCTTGTCCACGAAAGGGTTGTCCCTGGGCACGCTGCCGTCCTTGTGGATGCGCACGATCTTGCCGTGGTGGTTGTCCAGCTTCTGGGCGTCGTGCATGCGCTCGAAGCGTTCGCCCAATGTGAGCAGCAGCGTGCCGTCCAGGGCCTCCACGATGCGGCAGCCGAAATGCATGCGGCTGGCGACCTTGGGCTTCTGGCTGAAGATCACCTTGACGTCTTCAAGCCGCGAGCGGTCGGCGGCCAGCTGCGCGCGGGCCAGCGCCGTGCTGTTGCCGCGGCCCTGTCCCGGCGCAGCCGGCTCGGAAAAGCAGAAATAAAGCCGGCGGTTGCGCGCGAAGTCGCTGTCGAGCACGAGGTCGAGCAGACCGCCCTGCCCGCCTGCGGCCACCGCCGGCACGCCGGCCAGCGGCGGGCCCAGGCGGCCACCGGCCTCGATCACGCGCAGCCGGCCGGGGCGCTCAGTCACCAGGAAGCGCCCTTGGGGCAAAAAGGCCAGCGCCCAGGGATGCTCCAGGCCACCGGCGACGAGTTCGGGTCGCGCAGCCTGCGCTGGCGCGGGGGTGACGAGCCCCAGGCCGCTTGATGCTACCAAAACAATAGCGGCTAACAACCGTGTGATCTGGACAATTGGCACATTTGCCTCATCAAGAAGCGACAAAAGCAGCCCACCGGCGACCCGTCAGTACGATACGCCCGTTGACCTTGCCCGGCCTGGGCCCGAGGGTTTCCAGCCCGCCTGTCGGCATCGCAATCTGGCCGAACAAGCGGGCCCGCGAACGCAACGCATGGCGCCGAAAGCAATCTCACGAAAAGTTTGCGATGCGTCCCTGAGCACAAAAACCCCAACGAAATCATTAAGAATCAATAACTTACACATGTTATTTGACTTGACTTCGCACATTAATGCCTCTAATCTGCAGCCCATGTCTCGATGGCTCCTAATACTGCTCTTCGCCTGCGCCAGCGCGCAAGCCGCGCCGCCCACGGGGCCGGGCACCGACGACATGGAGAAAATGCTGTCCGACAAGGGCCTGCTGAGCCAGCTGGAGCAGGTGCGCCAGTCGGTCAGCGACAAGGCTTCCGATCTGGTCGTGACCGCCATGGGTTTTCTGGGCGTGCCCTACAGGCGCGGCGGCCATTCGGTGGAGACCGGTTTCGACTGCAGCGGCTTCGTGCGCGCCATCTACGAGCAGACCGTGGGCCTGGTGCTGCCGCGTCGAGCCGACCAGCAGGCCGCCGCCACCCAGGAAATCGACCGCGCCGAGCTCAAGCCCGGCGACCTCGTGTTCTTCAACACCATGCGCCGCGCATTCAGCCATGTCGGCATTTACGTGGGCGACGGCAAGTTCATCCACTCCCCGCGCTCGGGCAGCGAAGTCCGCGTCGAAGACATGCGCATGGCCTACTGGAACACCCGCTTCAACGGCGCCCGCCGCGTGCCCGCCGCGTCCAGCGAAGCGCCGGCCCAGCGCTGAGCGCGTTGCATCGGGCTCGACGCCCGTCCCCTGATCGGCCCGGCCGGCAGCGACACTGTGCGCCGCAGCAGTCGAACAGAAAGCCATCCTGTCGGTGTGCAGTGGGCCTCTGTGTCATCGTTTCTGGCGGAACGGGTGCCAACCGGCGGGCATACGTCGGCGCGGGCACGGACTACTACACGGCCGTGTTCGCGGAGCTCGTCGGGCCCACAGGCGTGGTTCACGCCTATGAGATCGAAAACGACCTGGCGGCACGGGCTGGGGACAATCTGCGCTGCTGGCCCCAGGTGCAGGTGTACTGCGCCTGCGGGACTGACCGCACCCTGCCGCGCGCCGATATCGCGTACGTGAGTACCGGCGCCATGCACCCGCCTGTCAACGCGGCTACCGCTTTGCCGGCGGCACGTCGGTGCAGGTGCCGTGCGCCACTTCCGCCGCCATGCCGATGGACTCGCCCAGGGTGGGGTGCGGATGGATGGTCTTGCCGATGTCGACTTCATCGGCCCCCATCTCGATGGCCAGCGCGATTTCACCAATCATGTCGCCCGCGTGCGTGCCGACGATGCCGCCGCCAAGAATGCGGTGGTTTTGCGCGTCGAACAGCAGCTTGGTGAAGCCCTCGTCGCGGCCGTTGGCGATCGCGCGGCCCGAGGCCGTCCAGGGGAACAGGCCCTTCTTGACCTGGATGCCCTGCTCCCTGGCCTGGTCTTGGGTGAGGCCCACCCAGGCCACCTCGGGGTCGGTGTAGGCCACGCTGGGAATCACGCGGGCGTTGAAGGCGGCGCTGGCCAGTTCCTGGTTGCCCTGCTGTTCACCGGCCGCCACTTCGGCCGCCATATGGGCTTCGTGCACCGCCTTGTGCGCCAGCATGGGCTGGCCCACGATGTCGCCGATCGCGAAGATGTGGGGCACGTTGGTGCGCATCTGGATGTCCACCGGGATGAAGCCGCGGTCGGTCACCGTCACGCCGGCCTTGTCGGCGGCGATCTTCTTGCCGTTGGGCCGACCTGGCGCAGGCTGAGTTTGGCTTCGAAAAGTAGGTGTAGTGCTTGTCTGAGTTGGCGCATGGTGATCCTGGGTGTGGGCATCGCTGGGTCCGAAATAAATCGGCCAGCGTATGCCCGGTCAGGTCACTTGAGCGCCCCTGCGGTGTCCGCCTTCAGTTTAAGCAAGAGTACCCGGCGCGAGATCTACGTTACGGGCGAATGGCCCAAGGCCGGGTGCGGCGTCCGGGTACTCAGTGCTGGAGAGCGACTCCAGCAAAATCGATAATACAAGGCCGGGTCTTCAGACCCGGCTAAAGTTGGCGATGGCAGTCATGGGTAAGCCAGAAACCAAGGTCAGCGAACTATGCCGCGAATTGGGGGTGACGCTGTATCGTCACGTCGGTCCGGATGGTTCTTTGCGTAAAGACGGTCGGAAACTTCTTGAAGAAACACGGAGATGACCAAGACTATGGCCAGCAGCGAAGCGGATGAGTACGAGGCAACCCCGATCAGGAGCGACACGCATGAAATTTTCAGCGGCGAGCTACCTCTCGCTCAAGCGCTTCAAAAGTTGCGGGCGCGGCTCCTCGATCTTTCTACCCGAAACCGCCTCCTCAGCTACAGGTACCCGAAGGGGCGGTCATTACAGTTCGTCGATGTCAAAAATCTCGACGCCCTGTACGAACGCTTGATCGATGGGAAGCAAGCACGACTTTTACCGGTGCCGGAGCTAGACTTATCTGAGTATCAGGGGAAAGGCAGCACTCCTCCTAAACGTCCAGAAGCAAGAGAGCAGGCCAGGTTGCTGGAGATCAATGTGTCCTACGACTTGGCAGAGCCGGTGCCGGACCCCCATACCGGGCGTCTTGGCACCCGCATCCAGACGCTTTTCTACCCTGCGGACCTCGAAAAGCTGGCGAAGAAGATCGCCTACGAAGCACGCACTGCTATCGAGGAAACTGGCACCAATATGCTGTACCTGGTGTTCGGTTTTCTGGAATTCTACGACTCGGACGATTCTGACAAGCCACTACAGGCGCCGCTGCTGTCGATGCCTGTGAGCCTCGTTCGCGGCGAGGTCGATTCCGATACCAAGGTCTATCGCTACCATCTGACGTACAACGGCGAGGATGTAACCGAGAACTTCACGCTACGCGAGAAGTTGAAACAGGAGTTTCGCCTGCACCTGCCTGAGATCGGCGAGGATGACGGCCCGGAGACTTACTTCAGGGCCATCCAGGAGACGGTAAAAACCAAGCATCGATGGAAGGTTCGTCGTCAACTGTCACTCGCCATGCTGTCGTTCGGCAAACTCGCCATTTGGGCCGATCTTGACCCTGCGCGTTGGCCATCCCTGCTCACCCATGAGCTGCTGCGTAGATTGTTTGAAGGCGGATCATTCGGAGACGACGAACCGCTGCATGGTCAGGACTATTCCATTGACACCCATCCGCAAGCCAACCTGCCGCTGATCTATGAGGCAGACTCATCACAGCACAGCGCGTTGATCGACGCGATTTCCGGAAAGAGCATGGTCATCAATGGGCCGCCCGGTACCGGCAAGTCACAGACCATCACGAACCTCATTGCGGCGTCGCTGGCGACCGGAAAGCGGGTGCTATTCGTGTCAGAGAAGCTGGCGGCGCTGGAAGTGGTTCGACACCGCCTCGACATGGCCAACCTTGGCCATTTCTGTCTGGAGCTGCACAGCCATAAGACTCAGAAGAAAAAGTTGCTCGAAGACCTACAGGCGCGTTTGGGCAAGCAGTTCGAACCGCACAGCCAGCTCGATGCGAAATTGGCGGTACTGACAGAGCGGAAGCGGAAGCTGCTGCGTCATGCCGAACTGATGGGTTTGAAGGTCTGCAATGAGCTTGGCTTGACGATCAGCGACATTTTTTGGGCCGTTGAACGCCGCAGGCAGGAGCTGGGCGACCATGATGAGGCATTGCAACGTGTCAAGCTGCCCAACGCGTCGACACTGACCCATACCGACCTGGAACAGCGCAAGGCAATGCTGGACGGTCTGAGCGAGCGCTACCGCGCCGCGGGGGGCGCCGGCGCCGCCCATCCATGGCATGGCTTGCTGCTGGGCCCGCTGACACCTGGTGACGAGCTGGATATCCGCGAAATCGTGGACCAAGCCCTAGTCCACGCGAAGCACTTGGAAAATGCCACAGCGCGGCTTGATGCGCTTGGCGCGGAGCAAGCGGACCTCGATACCTTGGAGGGGATGGCGTCCGTATTGGAAACGCTACCAACGCCGCCCGCGAATCTTCGGCCGCAATTGTTGGCCGCCATGTTTCCGCCTACCGATGCTAAAGGGAATGACAGCCGCAAGGTCATCGACTGGATGACGGAATTGTCTCCCACGGCCGATGTGAGCGATGCCGGGTTGGCCCAAGCGCATGCATTGGTCAAAACCCCGTTTGGGGAACAGCCTGTTCAGACCTTGGAGCAACACCGTTCGAAGCTTCAAAGCCAGGTCGAGGTGATGGAACGATCACTTAACATGATCGAACACGTCGCGACTGAAACTGGGCAGCCGTTCGACGGCTCCGTCGATTGCATCACGGAATTGCTGGCCCTGGCCTCAATCGTGGCGGCGGCCCCGAGTCACCTCATGCCCTATCGCCGTAAGACATTCGAGTCCCCGCATTTGATGGCGGTCATCCGCTGTGCCAAGACGGATCATGCGAAGGAGATGCACGGCCGCACCGAACTTGGCCGAGACTATTACCTCGACGCACTGCCGGAATTGGACGAGCTGAAATGGGCTGCTCGGGTATTCCGTCAGGGCGACAGTGTGTTCAACATCTTCAAGAGCGACTGGCGCAAGGCGAAGAAGCTCATGGCCGCCATGTCGCAGAACAAGACAAAGCGACCGGCGGACGAGTGGTCGCGGGAATGTATGCGTGTTGTCGAGTGGGTCGAGCATCGCAATGGCTTCGTCAACAACGCCGAATACCGTGAATGGTTCGGTGAGCTGTTCGAAGGCGAAAATACAGACTTTGAAAAGATTGAGGGCTTGTCCAGCTGGTATCAGGCCAGCCTAACCACATTGATAGCGGCCGGAACTTTGGCTGAACGGATTGACCTCACTGCGATCGACCTTCGCAAGCTCGGCCAGCTGGCCAGCCGGGCAACAGTGCTGAATGAAGCAGCCAAGACCATCCAGGAGTCGCTGGACTGGGCGCAGTCAAGCTTGCCCATTACCTTCCCTGCACCAGAGCAATCGGGGTGGCGTACAACCATCGGTGCAATGAAAGCCTGTGTACAGGCCATGGAGCAGGTCATCGGCTTCTTCAAGCCGATGGCTCAGGGTCGTCTCGCGCCCAACCGCGTGGCCGAGTTGTTGCAAGCCAAGCGTGACTTGGCGAATCACCCGTTGGCGCACTTGCTGCACTTACAAGAAGTCAACGGCGAAATTACAGACATCGAAGCGGCAAATGCCACATGGCGATGGGGTGCGGCCATCGCCGAAGTCCGTCTTCCCGCATTCGTGAAGGCCGCCCTGCTGAGCAATGACGCCGTTCATAATGATTGCTTGCTGCGAGAGCAAAGCGTCACCATCGTGCGTGCCTTGCAGGCTGTCACCACTGAAATGCATAAGTTGCAGTCCTTCGGTACATTCGAGTGGACAGACTGGATGGCGCAGGCTGACGCTAGGGGGGCTACACGTCCGGTGGATGTAGTGAGGCGATTGCAGACCGTGCAGAATGCCGCTGACCTGATCCTGCCGTGGTCGAAATACCTGGCAGCGCGCCAGGACTGCGCCAAGTTCGGTTTCTCCGACTTCGTCCAATTGTTGGAAGACAGGACGCTACCTCCGGAGTATCTGAGCTTGGCCTTCGAACGTGTGTTCTACGGTTCGTTGGGTAGGGAGGTTTTCCAACGCTACCTAGAGCTAGCCGACTTCTCTGGGGAGTCGCATGATCGTATTCGCGCCGAGTACAAGGCGCTGGATAAAGAGGTCATCAACCTCACCGGGTTGAAGATCGCGCATACGATCGACCGGAACAAGGTGGTGCCTCAAGGTCTGACCGGCATCAAACGGGGCGATTTGACGGAAATGCACCTGCTGCGTCACGAGCTTGGTAAGACGCGGAAGCACATTCCCATCAGACAGCTTGTCAAACGAGCCGGTCGGGCACTACAAGCATTAAAACCGTGCTTCATGATGGGCCCGCTGTCGGTGGCGCAATACCTCGAACCGGGGGCGATCGACTTCGACGTGATCGTCATGGACGAGGCCTCACAACTCCGTCCGGAGGACGCGCTGGGCGCTGTGGCACGAGGCAAGCAGTTGATCGTCGTGGGTGATCCGAAGCAGTTGCCGCCAACCTCCTTCTTCGACCGGATGATGGATTCCGCGGATGACGATGACGAGGAATCTCCCGCCATCATCGAAGGCTCTGAGAGCATCCTAGACATCTGCCAGCAGTTGTTCAGTCCGGTGCGAACGCTGAAATGGCACTACCGTTCGCAGCACGAGTCGCTGATCGCCTTCTCGAATTTCCACTTCTACAAAGGGGATCTGATCGTCTTTCCTTCGCCCTATGACCGTGGCCAGCACTGGGGCGTGTCCTCGAAGTTCGTCCGAGACGGGGTTTACAAGGATCGCCGCAACGTTCCGGAGGCCGCTCGAATCGTAGACGTGGTGCTCGACCACATGCTCAAGCATCCTGACGAATCGTTGGGCGTGGTCTCCCTCAACCAGACGCAACGTGACTTGATACAGGACTTGTTCGACAAAAAGGCGCGAGCCTTCGACGAGACGCAGCGCTACTTGGAGCATTGGGAGCAACAAGGCTTACCGTTTTTCATCAAGAATCTGGAAAACGTCCAAGGCGACGAGCGGGACGTAACTTTTATTTCAACCACATTTGGCAAGGCTCCAGGCACCACAAAGCCCCGACAGAACTTTGGCCCAATCAGCCGTCCGGACGGCTGGCGCCGACTCAATGTGCTGTTTACGCGGTCGCGGAAGCGGCTTGTTTTGTTCACCTCGATGCAACCTGAAGACATCGTAGTGGACGAGAAGAGCCCTGCCGGCACCCGCGCCTTGCGCGATTACCTTGATTTCGCCAAGCGCGGCGTCCTGGCGGAAACCGACCATGGCGATCGGGAGCCGGACAGCGATTTCGAGGTATCGGTGGCCAACGTGCTGCGTAGCAGCGGCTACGTGGTGAAGCCTCAACTGGGCGTCGCCAACTTCTTCATCGACCTTGCGGTGCGCAACCCGGAGCGCCCTGGTGAGTTCCTGGTGGGCATCGAGTGCGACGGCGCCACGTACCACAGCTCCCCGTCAGCGCGAGATCGAGATCGCATCCGCCAAGAAATTCTAGAGTCGATCGGCTGGAAGGGGCGTATTTGGCACATCTGGTCGGCGGACTGGTTCTACAACCCTCGCCGTGAAATCCAGAAACTATTGAACTTCCTCGACGAGCGTCGTCGCCTATCCGCGCTCGAACCGCCCATTCACGTCGATGACGACGGGGAGGAAGGTTATGAGGTCGCTGAGGTCGAGCTGGAACCTGTCAAAGCGGTTGAGACGGGCGTGGAGGAGGCGGTCGGCATCGAATGGCAAGAGGCGACCGACGCGTTTGTAGACATTGGAGACACCATTACCTATTGCTTCCTTGATGCGCCGCAGGAGCGCCATCAGGTCCGCATCGTCGAACACGCCGTTAACGACGGGCACGGAGTGATTAACGAAGAGGCCCCACTGGCAACGGCCCTGCTTGGTCTTGAGGTAGGAGAGGTGGGGCTCTTGCTAGTCAACGGACAGCCTGACCGCAAAGTGCGAGTTATCAAGATCGAGCACGTGCAATCGGTCGAGCCCTCGTGACCAATCCTCAGCTGCCTTCCGACCGACAGCAAACAGTTGCATAGCTGCTCTCGATAGAGACTGCGCTACAAAATGTGCGTCACCTATCGGGCAATCGACTTCGGATATTCCGTGCAGTCGCCTTCTGAAAACGACACGCAGCGTGTAGGCCGGGTCTTTAGACCCGGCTAAAGTTGAAGTTGGCAGCAATGCCCACGGATAACCGATAGAAAATTCAACCGCATGAGGGCAAGTATGGCACGGGTTTTGAGCATCCCAACGCCGCTGAGCGGTCGCAGCCGCCCAATAGCGAGACTGCTGGCGACAAGTCGGCTTTGGGTCTGCCGCGCACGC
>Ga0187892_10009796_pt1 | contig 12419 bp, 12 predicted proteins | sample MA1701073metaG_FD_139345 | JGI IMG/M metagenome (GOLD analysis project Ga0187892, IMG submission 139345) | Bio-ooze microbial communities from a basaltic lava cave in the Kipuka Kanohina Cave System on the Island of Hawaii, USA - MA170107-3 metaG ...
CGGCCTTCCGCGCCAGCGACCTGCCCGCGCCGATCCAGTTCAAGGCCCCGCTGCTCGGCGAGCACTCGCGCGAGGTGTGCCGCGACTGGCTCGGGCTCTCGGACGGCGAGCTCGACCGGCTCTTCGCCGACGGCGTGCTCGAGGAGCCGGCTAGACCAGCTTCCTGATATCGGTCGTCACGGTCACCGTGAGGATCGTGACCAGCATCAGGCCCGCCGCCGCGCTGCACGCTCCGAGCGGTCCGAGCTCTGCGTGCAGCCAGCCCGCGAGCGGCGCGCCGATCACGCCCGACGCGCCCATGATCGTGAGGGTGTAGACCGAGAGCACGCGCCCGCGGCTGGCCGGGTTCGCGTGCTCCTGGAACAGCGTGCGGCCCGCGTTCATGAAGAACGCGCCGCCCACGCCGAACAGCACCGTCACGACGAGCGCCGCCCAGAACGGCAGTCCGAAGCCGAGCGAGCCGATGCAGATCGCGCCGCCGCCGAGCGACAAGAGCTGCGCGGCGCCCTTCCGGCGCACGCCGCCGCGCGCGAGGATCAGCGCCGAGCCGGTGATCGTGCCCAGCGGAAACGCGGTGTAGAGCAGCGACAGGTCCGCGACGTCGCCGTGGTAGAAGTCGCGCACGAGCAGCGGGAACACGACCTGGAACGGGCCGATGAAGAACATGCCGAGCGCGAGCGAGAGCAGCGAGATCGGACCGAGCACGGGCGAGCGCGCGACCTCGCGCACGCCGTCGAGCAGCTCGCCGAAGCGCAGCGCGCGCGGCGCGCCGCTCGGCGCAGAGCGCGGCAGGCGCAGGAGCGCGGGCACGCCGATCAGGAGCACGCCGGCCTGCAGCGCGATCAACGGCAGGAGGCCCAGGTAGCGCCCCGCGACGCCGAGCCCCGAGCCGACCGCCTGCATGGCGAACTGGATCAGCGTCAGCACCGTGATCGCGCGCATCAGGTTGCCGGCCACGACGTCGGAGAGCAGCGCGTCGCGCGAGGGCATCACGAACGCGGACAGCGTGCCCATCGCCAGCACGAAGCCGATCACGACCGGGAGCGAGAGCCACTCGAGCTCCGCGCCGAGCCCGAGCGCGATCACCAGCGCCGCCGCGCCCAGGTAGAGCCCGACCAGGAGCGCGCGCCGGTCGACGCGGTCCGCCACCGCGCCGCCCAGCAGGATCAGCCCGAAACCGGGCAGCTGCTGCGCCATCTGCGCGAGCGACATCGCGCCCGAGTCGCCGTGCAGGCGCATCGCGATGATCGTCGACACGATCACGCTCTGCAGCCCGAACGCCAGGAACCACGTGCCGGCCGCGGTCGCGTACCAGGCGTATGGGCTCACTCTCCGTGCCCGGTCGCGAACTTGATCGTGCCGTTCGCGAGCCCCGCGAGTACCACCTCGACGCCGCCGCTCTTCATCATCCACTCGAGCCGGTGATCGCGGTACTGGCGCTGCAGCACGGGCGGCGAGCCGTCACCCGTGCGCGTGGCCTCGGCCATCATCTCGGCCATGAACCTGGCGAACTCCGCGCTCTCGCGCGCGACGCTCGGCCGCGCGGCGGCGCGCGCGAGCCACGCGCACAGGCGCGGGAACTCCTGCGGCGAGGGACCGAAGCCGTAGCCGGCGGAGCCGGTGATGTGGGGATAGACCGCCGCGTCGCCGCGCCCGAAGCCCGCGCCGTTCATCCACTCGCGGCCGTCGAGCTCGCGCTCGAGCCGGCCGAACAGGCGCGCGAGCTGGCTGCGCGCCGCGCCGAGCAGCTTCTCCGCCTGCGCGCCGCTCGCGCGCTTGAAGAACATCACCTCCATCAGGCCCCAGTTCACCGCTTCGAGCTCGGTGTCCGCGAGCTCCTCGAGCATGCGCACGCGCGCGCGCTCGGCCGGGCTGGAGGGCAACGTCGGCGGGTCGGGCCAACGCTCTTCGGCGTAGTCGGCCATGATCGTCGAGTCGAACACGCGCACGTCGCCGTCGACGAGCACGGGCACCTCGCGGCGCGGGCTCGCGCGCAGGAAGGCCTCCCAGTTCGGGTCGTCCGGTCCGGCGTAGGGATTCACGAAGCGACACTCGAAGGGGACGCCCTTCTCGTACAGGACGATCTTCACCTTGCGCGCGTAGGGAGACAGTGGGTGTTCGTAGAAGGTCAGCATGGTTGGTAGGATTCTGGCATGGCCGCCGGCGCGCGTACGACCGACACACCGAGCCTCGACCGCGACTACGGCGAGGCGACCGCGCGCTTCTACGACGCCGCCTACGACCGCTCCGCGCAGCTCGATGGGCGCGACCTCGCGTTCTACCGCGAGCTCGCGCGGCAGGGCGGCGGGCCGGTGCTCGAGCTCGGCTGCGGCACCGGGCGCGTGTTGCTCGAGATCGCGAAGGACGGCTTTCCCTGCACCGGGCTCGACGCCTCGCAGCACATGCTCGGCCGGCTGCGCGCGAAGTCGACCTTTCCGAACCTGCGGCTCGTGCACGCGCCGATGCAGGCGTTCGACCTGCCCGGCGAGCGCTTCGGCCTGATCTTCTCGGCCTTCCGCGCCTTTCAGCACCTCTACACGGTCGAGGATCAGCTCGCCTGCCTCGACTGCGCGCGCCGCCACCTGGCCCCAGGCGGACGCCTGGCCTTCGACGTGTTCGCGCCGCGCGCCGCGCGCATGGCGCTGGCCGAGGAGCCCGAGGCCGTCGACTTGCGCTTCGAGCTCGACGGCGAGCAGGTGGCGCGCTACGCGCAGGTCACGCGCGACTACGTCGAGCAGATCCTGCACGTGCGCTTCCGCTACGAGCGCTCGCGCGAAGGGCGCGTGGTCGGAAGCGAGCACGCGAGCTTCCGCATGCGCTGGTTCTGGCGCTACGAGCTCGAGCATCTGCTCGCGCGCGCGGGCTTCTCCCAGGTCGAGATCTTCGGCGACTTCGAGCGCCGACCCGTCGCGGCCGACTGTCCCGCGTTCGTGGTGGTCGCGAGGGGGCCTGCGTAGCAGCGCGGCTCAGGGGCTCGGCGTCGGCGTCTCGGCCGGCGGCGCAGCTTCCGGCGGCACGGGCACCGCGTCTGCGGGAGGCGGAGCAGGGCGCGCCGCGTCGGCAGCGGCGATGAGCTTGGGCCCGACCTGGTTTGCGACGTAGTTCACGTAGTTGTCCTTCACGTGCACCTGCAGACTCCCGACGATGTCGTCATCGAACGTGAAGGCGTTGTAGATGCCACCGCCGAACGCCAAGGCGGAGACCTCGAGCCAGGTGAGGCCCGTGAAGATCGTCCGGTCCATCTCCGCCTGCCGGATGCTGTAGCTGATCGGGATCGCGTCTTCCGACATCGGCTTGCCCGATCCGTCGTGCACGACGACCTGGGTGAGGATGTCCGCGTGGTAGACGTAGCCGTTCCACGCCGGCGTGAAGATCAGGAACCCCGGCCAATTGATCAGGAAGTTCCAGCCGGAGCTCCGGTACTTCACCTGCGGGCTGATCGAGAGGATGAGGACCGGCTCGAATCGCCCGCCCTTGCCTGGCAGATAGTCGGTGCGAAGCTCGCTCACCGCCGGGCTGTTGTGGATGCGTTCGACCAGGGAGTTGAAGTAGAACAGGCCGGCCGGTGATCCCGAGTAGGGAAGGACCGCCACGCTGAACCGCTCGTCACCCGCATACAGCCGTACGGGCGCCGAGTACACGTCGAGATTCTTGACCTCGAGCGCGTGGCTGCACCCCAACGAGAGAATCGCCGTGACTAGCGTGCCGAAGAGGCGCATTCGTGCTCGCACTCTACATCAATCGGTGTGCAAAATGCAGGCAATAGATCGCGTCGTGTCAGGGCGTTGGGCGCGTCTCGCTCTGACTCGATGTCGCGCGCTCTGACCGCTCCCTGAGTCCTCCCGCTCACGTGCCCGGCCGCGACGACGGGCAGCGTGACGACGAGCCCCCCGGAGAAGTACCCGGCGATGTAGGTGGAGTAGGCGGGGATCAGCGTCCTGTAGGCGCGCACCTCCGCCTCGTCCTGGTGTCGGCAGTAGAGGTACTGGATGGCGTCCTGCGAGGCCCTGGCTTCCTGAAACAGATCCACGCCCGGGACCAGCCGCGCGAGCGCGAAGGTCGTTCCGCGCGAGCGATGGCGGATGTAGTCCTTGGCGTGACCCGCCTCGTGGAGCACGACGCCGAGGTCGCTGGAGAAGAGATGGATGGTGTTCGTGTAGGGGTTGAAGTGGTCGCCTCCGCCGACGAACGGAATCGGCAGTCCGCCGAACACCCGGTCGGGAAAGAGCGTGTAGCGAAGCCAGGTGAGCATTCCGAGCGTCGCCCGGTAGCCGAACCCGACCTGTGTGTTGCTCCACATGCGCTGCCATTCGCCGATCGGGGCGTACTGATTCACTCGCACCTTGACCGAGGTGAGCTGGTTGATCGCCAGGTAGCTCTCGAGAATCACGCGGTCGTGTTCGGGGAACTCGTGATCCTGGAGCTTCCAATTCAGCAGCAGGAGCTTGGTGGGGAGGCTGAGGACGTAGTGGTTGAGCCCGTCCAGGATCAGGAGATCGCGTCCCTGCTCGATCTGCGGAGACGCGTTCGCGAACTCGATCTGGTCCTCGACGTAGTGCGGCTCGGTCGGTTGGTAGACCTCGGGAGCGGAGGCGCAGCCGAGCGCCGTGCATGCGGCCAACACGGCGGCGACGGCGAGGAGCCTCGGTGCTGGCGGCACTCCCGACTCCCGCGTCAGCGCACGCGCACGGTGATGCTGCCGAAGATCGCGTGGCCGGTGATGCGCAGGAGCGGCGGATCGTCCTCGGGCACGATCGGCTCGCGGTCGGCGCCGATCGCGCGCCGCACCTGGTCGCGCAGGAAGCCGGCGACGAGACCGCCGCCGGCGCGCCGCTCGACCGAGCCGAACAGCGCGGAGGCCGCGAGCTCGACCTCGAGCTCGCGCGGCACCAGCACCTCGACCGAGCCGAACAGGGCCGTGACGTTGAACTCGGTCACCCCGGGCGCGAGCAGCGCGCGCGTCAGGTCGAGCTTCACCGCGCCGAAGCTCGCGATCACGCGCAACTCCTCGGGCGGCAGCCACTCGCCGTGGCGCGCGTTCGAGGAGAACACCGCGGACAGGGTCTCGCGCTGGGGCAGGTCGGGCAGGGCGTCGTCGTTGCCGAGCGGCTGCTGCACGCGTGCAGCATCTCACAGGCGCGCGGCCCTGGCCATACGGGTGCCTTGCGGCTCGGACGGCAGCGGCGCAAGATTGCGCGCCCCGGTCGACGTGCGCCGGGCAGGGGAGAACTCATGTCGCCGCGGATCGGTCCTCGCATCGCTCTCACGCTCGGCCTGGTCGCGCTGGCCGTTCCGTTCGCCGCTGGCGCGCAGGTGCCGAAGACCGAGGACGAGAAGACGATCTACGCGATCGGCGCCGCGGTCGCGCAGAGGCTGAAGCAGTACAACCTGTCGCCCGACGAGACCAAGGTCCTGCTCGCCGCCATCTCGGCCTCGCTCGCCGGCGAGAAGCTGGCGCTGGACCCCACGGCCTACGGCGACAAGGCCAATGCGCTGGCCCAGTCGCGCATGGCCGCGCGCGCGGCGCGCGAGCGCGAGGCGTCGGAGAAGTTCCTGGCCGACGCCGCCGCCCGGAAGGGCGCGCAGAAGAAGCCCTCGGGCCTCATCTACCTCGAGACCAAGGCCGGCTCCGGCGAGTCGCCGACCACCGTCGACAAGGTGAAGGTCGCCTACACCGGCAAGCGTCGCGACGGCAGCGTGTTCGACAGCTCGAAGGAGCGCGGCCCCGCGGACTTCCCGCTGGCGCGCACGATCTCGTGCTGGACCGAGGGCATCCAGCTGATGAAGCCGGGCGGAACGGCGACGCTGACCTGCCCCGCGGATCTCGGCTACGGCGACACCGGCTACCCGCCCGGCTCGGGCGACATGATCGCGCCGGGCGCCGCGCTGCAGTTCGACGTGGAGCTGATCGCGGTGGAGAAGGGCGGCGGCGCGGAGGCGGCGCCCGCCCCGTAGACTGCGGGACCCGGCGCGCGGGCGGCCGCGCGCCACCCGCCTACGCTCGGCTTCGCCTCGCTGCGCGCTCCCCTTGCAATTCGGTCAGGGTCCGCGCAGCGCGGAGCGGCGGGTGCGCGCGAGCCCCTGCACGCCGACGATCGCGCCGGCGAGCAGGAACAGCATGTCCGTCGCCAGGCTCCAGCGCGTGAACAGCGCGCCGCAGGCGAGCCCGAGGCCCAGGCCGAGCTGCACGGCACCGCGCCGGAGCCGCACGCGCCGCACGACACGTCCGAGTGTCAGCCCGACCAGCACCGCCCCGCCCGTCGGCAGGACGCCCGCGGACTGGACCAGCGCGAGCGGCGACGCCAGCAGGAACAGCCCGACCAGGAGCGGCGTGGCGATGTTGGGTCGCACGAGCTGCTCGCCCCAGGTGGTCGGCGGCAGCTCCACGGCCGGCTCGCGGCTGCGCGCGCCGCGCTCGCGCGCCTCGCGCCGCCGGCGCGCGCGCGGGTGCACGGTCTCCACGCCCTGCGCCAGAGATGCCGCCGCGGACACGGGCTCGGGGGCGCTCGCGACCAGCGCGGAGCTGCGCAGCCGGTACACCCGCACCGGGTGGTCGATGTTCTTGAGCTCGCGCATGCCCTCGTCGCGGAACTCGCCCGGCACCTTGTTGCGCACCTGCTGGAAGACCGCTTCCGAGACCATGATCCCGCCCGGCTCGGCCAGCGACTCGAGCCGCGCCGCGATGTTCACGCCGTCGCCGTAGATCTTGTACTCCTCGACGATCACGTCGCCGACGTGCACGCCGATGCGCGTCTCGATGCGCTGCTCGCCGGGCAGGTCGAGATTGCGCTCGGCCTGGTCTTCCTGGATCGCCTGCGCGCAGCGCGTGGCGAGCACCACGCTGTCGAACTCGCCGAACACCGAGTCGCCGGCGGTGTCGACCACGCGGCCCTCGAACTCCCGCACGCGGCCCTCGACGCGCGCGTGGAAGGCCTGGATCTCGCGCGTGGTCCACTCCTCGTCACGGCCCATCATCCGGCTGAACCCGGACACGTCGGCCATCAGGATCGCGGCGAGCTTGCGCCGCGCGCGGGCCGGCTCCTCGGCCAAGCTAGCGCCCTCGTCGGGCGAGCTCTGCCATCTGCGCGAACAGCTCCAGCGCGTTGGCCTGGCCGAGCGCGCCGCCGCTCCACTCGCGGTACAGCGTGTGCACGTTCACGGCGATGCGCTCGGCGTCGCCCCACTTCGCGAACTCGCCGAGCGCGATGTCGCGCGCCGCCTCCGCCGACGGCATGCCGGCGTCGAAGCGCACGCGCGCCTGGTCGCGCACGTACACCAGGTAGTCGCGCACGCGCAGCGCGCCGCGCGCGTCGGTGATCGGGCCGTGGCCCGGCACGACGACCTCGGGCCGGAGCTCCGCGATCCGCTCGCAGGCCGCGATCCAATTCGCCACCGGCCCGGCCCAGAGGATCGGCGTGCCGTCGATGAACAAGATGTCGCCGGTGAAGATCACGCGGTCGTCCGGCAGCCAGACCAGCACGTCGCCCTTGGTGTGCGCGGGGCCGACCTCGAGCAGCTGCACGCGCTTCGCGCCGACGCGCAGGTCGAGCTCGCGCTCGAAGGTCTCGGTCGGCGGCACGTGGGAGATGCCCTCGAAGTCGAAGGGCGCGAAGCACTTCGCGATGAAGGCCGCGCCCGGCCCGAGCGCGGCCGCGTTCTTCATCAGGCTGGCCATCGCGGACGCCGGCAGCTCGTCCATCTCCTCGGCGCTCGCCTTCGAGGCGATGATGCGCGCGCCGGCCACGGCCTCGTTGCCGTAGCAGTGGTCGCCGTTCGCGTGCGTGTTCACGAGCGTGCCGATGCGCGCCGCGGCGGGCGCGGCGCGGCGCATCGCGGCGAGCATCTCGCGGGTGAGCTTCAGGTCGAACAGCGTGTCGACGAGCAGCGACTCGCCCGAGTCGCAGACCAGGCCGGCGTTGCTCCAGCCCCAGCCGCCGTCCGGCTGCAGCCACGCGTACGACCCGTTGCCGAGCTCGTGGAGTCCCTTGGTGTAGGTCCAGGCAGGCATGGGCGCAGCCTAGCAGGCCCGCGCGGCGATCAGAACCCAGAGCGGGTCGGCCAGGCGCGGCGAGCGGTCGAGCACGCGCGGCGGGTCGAAGCCGCCCGCGTGCTGCAGACAGAGCCGCAGGAAGGCCAGCCGGTCGGCGGGCACGAGGCTGCGCCAGGCGGCGATCGCCTTGGTCGGGAACAGCCGGTGCGAGGTCGCGATCATGAGCTTCCCGCCCGGGCGCAGGACCCGCGCGCACTCGCGGAACACCTCGACCGGGCGGGTCAGGTACTGCACCGAGACCGCGCACAGCACCGCGTCGAAGCTCGCATCCGCGAGCGGCAGGACCGGCTCGGCGTTCAGGTCGCGCACCGTCCAGGCGTCGAGCCGCGGGTTGGCGGCGAGCTCGGCCGCGTTCATGCCCAGGCCGGCCACGTGCGCGAACGCGACCTCCTCGGGCAGGTGCGAGACCCAGGACGACATCAGGTCGAGCACCCTCGAGCCCGGCTCGAGCTCTTCGCGGTAGAGCCCTGTCAGAGCAGCGATCGTCTCCGGGTCGATGTGCACCACGAAGCGCGGCTCGGCGTAGAAGTCGGCGTCGGGCGACTCGTCCACGCGCGCGAACAGGTGGTCGGGGATGGGGCGATCGGTCATGGGGCCCCGAGCTTGGACTCGAGCCCGGGGCATCGTCTAGTCTTGGGCCATGAGAAACCGGGTGCTCGCGCTGCTCGAGCCCCCCCTCGCGCGGCTCGGCGACGGCAACGCGGCGAAGCTCGGCTGGATCGTGCGGCTGCGCTGGATCGCGCTCGGGGCGCAGGTGCTGTCGATCGTGCCGGCGCTGCGCTTCGACCTGCTCGAGCGGGAGCTCGTGCCGGTGTTCCTGGCCGTGGTGGCGGGGCTCGCGCTCTTGAACGCGCTCTCCGCCCGGCGCCTGCGGCGCAGCCACGAGGTCAGCGGCGTCGAGCTCGGCGCCCAGCTGTTCGCCGACATCGCCGGACTCTCGGCCCTGCTCGCGCTGTCCGGCGGCGCCTGGAACCCGCTCGTGCCGCTCCTGTTCTTCCACGCCGCGCTCGGCGCGCTCCTGCTCGAGGGCCGCGTCTCGCTGGCGTTCTTCTGGAGCCTGGTCGCGTGCCTCGCGTTCGTGCAGGCGTTCGGGCACGTGCCGCCCGGCCTGGTCGACGCGCGCGTCTCGCCCGCGGTGCTGTTCCCCGCGCAGTTCCTGGTCGCGGGCGTGTTCTGGCTGTTCACGACCTGGCTCTCGCACACGCTCGAAGCGCTGCAGGCGCAGCTGCGCGAGCGCCACGAGCAGCGCGGCCGCGTCGACCGCCTGCGCGCGGTCGGCGCGCTCGCGGCCGGCCTCTCGCACGAGTTCGCGACCCCGCTCAACACGGCCATGCTCAAGCTCGACCGCCTGACGCGGAAGCTCGAGCCGGACGCGGAGTCCAGCCTGTCCGAGGCGCGCGAGGCGCTGGCGCGCTGCGCCGACATCCTGCGCCAGATGGCGGGCTCGCAGCTGCGGCCCGACGGCTTGCGGCTCGAGAAGAGCGACGTCGCCGACCTGGTCGAGCAGGTGTGCGCGGGGCTGCGCGCCGAGGAGCCGTCGGTGCCGCTGCGCTTCCGGCGCGAGCCGGGACGCGCGCTGGTCGTGCTGCCCGCGATCGCCTTCGGCCAGGCCGTGCTGAACGTGATCGACAACGCGCTCGAGGAGAGCTCGCCCGAGGCGCCGGTCGAGGTCGACGTGCGCGTGAAAGGCGAGAACGCCGAGATCGAGGTGCGCGACCACGGGCCGGGCTGGCCGGACGTCGTGCGCTCGCACCTGGGCGAGCCGTTCGTGACCACGCGCCCGGGCGGGGTCGGGCTCGGGCTCTACTTCGCGTACACGCTGGCGGAGACGGTGGGCGGCCGGCTCGAGCTCGACGACGCGCCGGGCGGCGGCGCGATCGCGCGCCTGGTCCTGCCGCTCGCGCGCGACGCGCGCCGCGAGGGAACGGCGTGAGCGCGGCGGAGCAGGTGTCCTCGCTCCTGATCGTCGACGACGATCAGCGCTTCGCGGAGGCGCTGGCGCTCGAGTTCCGCGAGCGCGGCTGGCGCGTCGACCGGGTCAGCGATCTCGACGGGCTGCGCGCCTTGCCCGCCTTCCCGTACGAGTACGCGAGCGTCGACCTGCGGCTGCGCCACCAGAGCGGGCTCGACGCGATTCCGATCATCCTCGAGCGCTCGCCGAAGACGCGCATCGTGGTGCTGACGGGCTACGGCAGCATCGCCACCGCGGTGCAGGCGGTGAAGGTCGGCGCGGTGAACTACCTGACCAAGCCGGTGCAGATCGACGACCTGCTCCAGGCCTTCCGCGGCGACGGCCTCGCGCCAGGCGACGACAAGGGCGCCGACGCGCAGACGCTCGCGCGGCGCGAGCGCGAGTACGTCGAGTTCGTGCTCGCGAACTGCGGCGGGAACATCAGCCGCGCCGCGCGCCAGCTCGGACTCCACCGCCAGAGCCTGCAGCGCAAGCTGCGCAAGTTCACGCCTCGGGTGTGACTTACTAACTACGCTCGCCTTCGGCCTTGCCGGCGCGGCCGCCCCCGCGGGACATCGGCCCGCGGGCCGATGTCGGGCCGCGGACCGCGCCGCGTGCTTCCAACAGTCTTGCTTCCGGCGGTCGATAACCAAGACGGGCGAGCGAGGGCCGCCCTGAGCGAGCCCGCAAGCGCCGAAGGCGCGCGCAGCGAGGCGTAGCTGAGCGTAGTCAATCAGAACTGAGGGGCTGCGATCCGTCCCACGGCCGACATCGTCGCTCGCCTGCGCGCGGGTCCGGCGCCCCATGCTTCGGAAGCGCCGCCGGAGCTGGAGGCGATCCTGCGCCTGACGGCGCGGCGCGCGAGCGGGCTGTTGCTCGTGCTCGCGCCGCTGGTCGAGGCGGTCTCGATCGCGATCGGCGTGTCGCAGTGGCCGCGCGCGCTGGTCGCCGACCTGGTCACCGAGCTCGGCATCCTGTCCGCGTACGCGTGGGCGCGCACGGACTTCGGGCTGCGCAAGCCGGAGCTGCCGCTGATGTGGCTCAGCACGGTGATGATCGCGACGCTGCTCTTCGCGTCGTGGCACCTCGCGGGCGACGTCAACATCTACGCGCTCGCGGCGCCGACCGTGCCGCTCGCGCTGGCGGCGTTCGCGCCGCTGCGGCCGGCGCTGTTCATGGTGCTCGGCCTGGAAGTCGCGCTGCTGCACCCGGTGGCGCTCGTGCTCGTGCCGACGCGCTGGGCGCTCGATCCGTGGATCTGCGGCGCGCTCTCGCTCTCGCTCGCGGCCATGGCGGCGAGCGCGGCGCGCAGCCAGCGGCGGCTGTGGTCGGCGCTCATGCGCGAGCGCGAGCGGGCGCTCGACGCGACGCGGCTCAAGTCCGAGTTCCTCGCCAACATGAGCCACGAGATCCGCACGCCGATGACCGCGATCCTGGGCTTCGCCGAGGAGCTCGAGCTGACGCTCCACGATCACGCGCCCAACGGCCCCGCGCGCTCGGCGCTCGACACGATCCGGCGCAACGGCGACCACCTGCTGACGTTGATCAACGGCATCCTCGACCTGTCGAAGATCGAGGCCGGCCGCTTCGAGGTCGCGCGCACGCGCTTCGAGCCGCTGGTGCTGGTCGTCGACGTGCTGCGCCTGCTCGGCCCGCGCGCGCGCGCGAAGCGGCTCGCGCTCGAGGCGCACTGCGACGGCCCGGTGCCCGAGACGATCGCGAGCGATCCGGTGCTGCTGCGCCAGATCCTGATCAACCTGGTCGGCAACGCCGTGAAGTTCACCGACCAGGGCTCGGTGCGGATCGTCGTGCGGCTGGCGGCGAAGGGCTCGGCGGCGGGGCACCAGCTCGAGCTCGCGGTCGAGGACACCGGGCCGGGCCTCGATCGCGAGCAGCAGCAGCGCGTGTTCGATCCGTTCACGCAGGTGCACGCGGCGCGCGAGTACAGCGGGACCGGACTCGGGCTGTCGCTCTCGCGCCGGCTGGCGCAGCTCCTGGCCGGGGACCTCGACGTCGAGAGCCAGCCGGGGCGCGGCAGCACGTTCCGCGTGCGCGTCGCGACCGGACCGCTCGAGGGCGTGCGCATGTGTCTGCCGCACGAGCTCGACGCGCTGGTGGCCGAGCCCGCGCGACGCGTGCAGGCCGCGCCGGCCGCGCTGCGCGGCCGCGTGCTGATCGCGGAGGACGGCGAGGACAACCAGCGCCTGCTGCAGGCGATCCTCTCGCGCGCGGGGCTCTCGCTGGAGTGCGTCGCGAACGGCGCGCTGGCGTGCGAGCGCGCGCTCGCCGCCTGGAGCCTCGGCGAGCCCTTCGACGTCGTGCTGATGGACATGCAGATGCCGGTGCTGGACGGCTACGAGGCCACGTACCGGCTGCGGGCAGCGGGCTACCCGGGCGCGATCATCGCGCTCACCGCGC
>Ga0187892_10009797_pt1 | contig 12418 bp, 7 predicted proteins | sample MA1701073metaG_FD_139345 | JGI IMG/M metagenome (GOLD analysis project Ga0187892, IMG submission 139345) | Bio-ooze microbial communities from a basaltic lava cave in the Kipuka Kanohina Cave System on the Island of Hawaii, USA - MA170107-3 metaG ...
CGCGTTTGATCTATCCGGCATCCGGGTACAGCGCGAAGACGCCCGGCCTTGGCTGCGCCATGCGAGTTGGCCGTCCGACTTCCACCCGTTGCGATCCGGCGCCGCGAGCCCGGAAGGCTTCGCCGCGGCGACTGATTCGTACGCGTTCGTGCGCGTCGCCGGCGACGGCGTGCACGAGATCCCGGTCGGCCCGGTACACGCGGGGATCATCGAGCCGGGTCACTTCAGGTTTTCCGTCGTCGGCGAGAAGGTGTTGCGCCTCGAGGAGCGTCTGGGCTACGTGCACAAGGGCATCGAGCGGCGGTTTCGCGACTTCAACGCGCTCGACGCGCACCGCCTCGCTGCGCGCGTGTCAGGCGATTCGGCGGTGGCGTTCTCGTGGGCGTATTGCCGCGCTGTCGAGTCGCTGGCCGGATGCGAAGTACCGGCGCGTGCGGTCTGGCTGCGCGGCGTCGCTCTCGAGCTCGAGCGACTCGCTAATCATCTGGGCGATCTCGGCGCGCTCGGCAACGACGCGGGGTTCGCATTCGCGCTCGCCCAGTTCTCGCGTCTGAAAGAAGAACTGCTGCGCGCGGTTGCTGCTGGCTTCGGCCAGCGCTATCTGATGGACTTCGTCGTTCCGGGCGGGGTCGCACAAAACGTGTCCGTCGAGCCGGGTCGCAATCTCGTAGCGCGCCTCGCGACGATCGATACCGAAGTGCGAGGCATGCGCCGCATCTACGACGACCATCCCGGACTGCACGATCGCTTCAGCGGCGCGGGCCGCGTCGAACCCGCGCTCGCAGCACAGCTCGGACTGACCGGCTTGGCGGGCCGTGCGAGCGGACAACGGTTCGATCTGCGTGTCGACCATCCATTCGCACCCTACGATCAAGCGAAGGTGCGACTCGTCAGCGATGAACGCGGTGATGTGTTTGCTCGGGTGGCCGTGCGCTTCGAGGAAGCCTTCGAGTCGATTCGGCTCTGCTGCGCATGGCTCGATGCGCTTCCGTCCGGACCGATTCATGAGCCGCTGCAATTACCGCCGGACGATGCTTGCGGTTACGGTCTGACCGAAGGCTGGCGCGGACCGGTATTCATCGCGCTCGAAATCGGGCCGGGTGGAGCGATTCGCCGTTGCCACCCGCACGACCCGTCCTGGCAGAACTGGCCCGTGCTCGAGCACGCGATCATCGGCAACCTCGTTCCGGATTTTCCGTTGATCAACAAATCCTTCAACCTCTCATACAGCGGCCACGATCTCTGACGATTGGGGACAGACCGCACAGCGCTCTGTCCCGACCATATCTACATGCTGAGAACTCTCGCAAAGATCGCGCGCATCGGTGTCGTATCGGAGCCGGCTCCTGCTGCGGCCGATGAGCTGCCGGTGAGGGACGTGCTGCAGCGTGAGATCCGGGAAGTGCTCGGCCGCGCGCTGTGCATCCGCCAAGTCGATGCGGGATCGTGCAACGGCTGTGAGCTTGAGATTCACGCGCTTAACAATCCGCAGTACAACATCGAAGGTCTGGGGATCCGGTTCGTCGCGAGCCCGCGTCACGCCGATCTGCTGCTCGTCACGGGGCCGGTCAGCGTGAACATGGAAATCGCGTTGCGCCGAACGTATGACGCGACGCCCGATCCAAAGCTCGTCGTGGCCGTCGGCGATTGCGGCTGCACCGGCGGTATGTTCGGCGAAAGCTATGCGAGCCGGGGTCGCGTCGAGAACGTGATTCCGGTCGACGTCGCCGTACCGGGATGTCCGCCGAGTCCTACACGTCTCTTACAGGGGATATTGACCGCTATTTCGGCGAAACGCTAAGCGCCCGGTGGCGCATATCGCTTCGGGTAGTCGTTGACTACACTGGCGCATGCCGACGATCTTCACCGAGGGTGGATTTCGCTTCATGATCTACGTACACGACCATGCGCCACCTCACATTCATGTCATTGGCCACGGCGGAACCGTCGAGTTGAACATCGACCCTTTGGGATTGCGCGCCGTGCGCGGTCCGCTCAGCAATGCGCAAGTGCGCCGCGTGATTAAGATTGCGTTCGAGCGGCGGGTCGAGTTGATGCAAGCGTGGAGACAGCACCATGGCTGATTCAGACATCATTACCGACGCGCAAATCGCCGCCGCTCGAGCGGCCGGCGCGAAGACTTTGGTCCGACCGCGAGCCGTCGCGGCGCGTTATCTGGCGGGACGCGATCGCATCGAAATCGATCTGGCGACTGGCTGGTCCTTGCAGGTGCCGCGCTCGTTCTCACCTAGACTCGCCGTCGCGACGCCCGAAGCTTGCGCGCAGCTGGAGATCGTCGACTCGGGGCTTGGTCTGCACTGGAAATCCCTGAACGAAGACTGGTTCGTGCCAGCCGTCGTCGAAGCGATGACGGTCGTTCCTGCCACTTGACCGGACCGCAGCTGCGGCAAGCCTATTCGACACTCGAACTGCGGACCGTGGCTTAACTCGCTTGCTTGAGTTGCTCCAGGATCGCCGGGTTCTCGAGCGTGGAGACATCCTGCGTGATCTCCTCGCCCTTGGCGATCGAACGCAGCAACCGGCGCATGATCTTGCCCGAGCGTGTCTTGGGCAGGTTGTCGCCGAAGCGGATGTCCTTGGGCCTGGCGATCGGACCGATCTCCTTCGCCACCCAGTTGCGCAGCTCCTGCGCGATCTTCTTCGATTCCTCGCCGGTCGGTCGCGGTCCCTTTAGCACGACGAACGCGCACACCGCCTCGCCGGTGAGTTCGTCGGGACGGCCAACGACGGCCGCTTCCGCGACGAGCTTCGAATTCGCCACCAGCGCGGACTCGATCTCCATTGTGCCGAGCCGGTGGCCCGACACATTGAGTACGTCATCGATGCGGCCGACGATACGGAAGTAGCCCTCCTCGTCCATGCTCGCGCCGTCGCCGGCAAGATACAACTTGCCCTTGAACTCATCCGGGTAGTACGTTTTCTTATAGCGTTCCGGGTCGCCCCAGATGGTGCGCACCATCGCCGGCCAGGGGCGGCTGATCACGAGGATGCCTCCCTTGCCGCGGCCGACCGAGAGCCCGGTCTCGTCCACGATGTCGGCGAAGATTCCGGGCAGCGGCAGCGTCGCCGAGCCGGGCTTGGTCGGTGTCGCTCCAGGCAGCGGCGAGATCAGGTGCCCACCGGTTTCGGTCTGCCACCACGTGTCCACGATCGGGCAGCGCGAATCGCCGACGGTCGTGTGGTACCACATCCAGGCCTCGGGATTGATCGGCTCGCCGACCGTGCCGAGGATGCGCAAGCTCGAAAGATCGTACTTCTTTGGTAGGTCGCCGCCCGCCTTGATGAGCGAACGGATCGCTGTCGGCGCGGTGTAGAAGACGTTGACCTTGTGGTCCTGGATGATCTTCCAGAAGCGCCCTGCGTCCGGGTACGTCGGAATTCCCTCGAACATCACCTCGGTCGCGCCGACGGCGAGTGGGCCGTAGGTGATGTAGGTGTGCCCCGTTACCCAGCCGACGTCGGCCGTGCACCAGAAGACATCCGAGGGCTTGTGGTCGAACACCCACTTCATCGTCAGCATCGCCCAGAGGAGGTAGCCGCCGGTCGAATGCTGGATTCCCTTCGGCTTGCCGGTTGAGCCCGAGGTGTACAGGATGAAGAGCGGATGCTCTGCGTTCACCCACGTCGGCTCGCAGGTCTCGGCCTGGCCATGGACGACTTCGTCCCACCACTTGTCGCGCGGCGCGCTCATCGGCACCTTGCTCCCGGTGCGCTGGTAGACGATGACATTGCGCACGCCTTCGCAGCCGCCCATCGCAAAGGCTTCGTCCACCACCGGCTTGAGCGGGATTTCCTTGCCGCCCCGGAACTGCCCGTCCGCGGTGATGACCTCGGTGGCGCCGGCGTCGATGATCCGCTCCTGCAGACTCTTCGCCGAGAAGCCGCCGAACACGACCGAGTGGGTGGCGCCGATGCGCGCGCAGGCCTGCATCGCGACCACGACCTGGATCGACATCGGCATGTAGATCAGAACGCGGTCGCCCACCTTGACGCCGTGCGCCTTGAGCGCGTTGGCGAGCCGGCAGACTTCCTTGTAGAGCGCCTGGTAGGTGATCCGCGTCACCTTGCCATCGTCGGCTTCGAAGATGATCGCGGTCTTGTCGGGCTGCGTCTTCAGATGCCGGTCGAGGCAGTTGTACGAGGCGTTCAACTCGCCGTCGTAAAACCACTTGAAAAATGGCGCGTTCTTCTCGTCCAGCACCTGGGTGAAAGGCTTGTGCCAGAGCAGTTGCTCGCGCGCGTGTCGCGCCCAGAAGCCTTCGAAGTCGCGCTCGGCCTCGGCGACCAGCCTGCCGTAGGCGTCCATGCCGGAGATATTCGCCTGCTTGACGAATTCCGGCGCCGGCGGAAAGACGCGCTTCTCGACCAGCACCGATTCGATCGTGGACGCCATTCGATTCCTCCTGTGCAAGACTGGTCGCGCCCGATTCTTGACCCGGCGATTGCAGGCGCTGACAGAGAATAGCGAAAAACGCTTAGAGGCAACGCAGAGCAGGATGCGCCGGCGCTCGCGGGCTTGCACCTTGGTGACGGCGCCCCCGGGTCGAGCCCGGGGTGAGCCCATTAAGACTCCTCCCCATCATCGTCCGCCTCGGCCGGCTTTGACACCTGCGGCTTGAGCGCTGACGCAGCAATTCCACGCCCCTTGCGCCTGTCCCTGCCATCGCAGCGACAGAACGGCTCGATGGGCGAAGCGAACGCGCAACGACGAAGATCACGCTAAAGAAAACGGCTGATGCGCCGAAAAACCAAAGGATGAGGCGTACCGCGTCGGCGACGCGGTGATCCCGGCTCACGACGAGTCGGTCGCCATCGTCGACCTCGCATCTGCGCACACGCCCGACTGAATCGATCGCCAATACAACCGCATTCCCCGCACCCAGAAAACGATGAAGCTATTCACCCAATTTACCGTGCTGCTCGAGCGCCGCAGGATCCGGCGCCTGCTCGGCGTCGTACTCACATCGCTGGCATTGCTAGCCTCGCTGTTCGGCGTCAAGGTGGCCTACGGTCAATTTGGCCCAGCGGCGGGCCAAGAGAAGATCGCACTTGATCTGCGTAACGTGATCGCGGCGCCGACGACGCCAGCGCTCAGCTGGGCCAAGGATGTCAACGGCGTTCGTTACGTCAAGGCACTGGTCGTCAGTTCGAGTACCGATCCGGATCTGGTCAGCCTGCGCGCCGACGTGCTGGCCAAAGGCGGCTCGATCTATTTCCGCTACGTCTCGGTGCGGGCCTTGTCAGTGATGCTGCCGGCCAACCGCGTGATCGACATCGCGACGCGCACCGACGTGCAGGGCATCTCGCCTAATCGCCTGACCGCGCGTACCGGCATTTCGCTCACGCCCAGCACGCTCGAAGCAACCACCGGCGTGGCCGCAGCGCGCACGCGCACCGAGTCCAACAGCGTCTATTACACGGGCCTGGACGGCGCCGGCATCGGCATTGCAGTCCTGGACTCCGGAATCATGTGGAAGCATAAGTTGATGTTCGACTACCAGGGCCAGACCCGCGTCCAACGGACTGTGGACTTCCTCAAGGTCGGCGACTCGAAGGCGGTGGGCGTAAAGGACTGGACGCCCGGCATCGATGTTTCCACGGCGATGTCGCCCCGCAGCTCGACGATGTCGAAATACGAGTCGCGCATCGAAAACACGAACGCGAAGGACAGCGACCCTTACGGTCATGGCTCGCACGTGGCAACTGTGGCCGCCGGCCGCGACTTCAATTCGAACGGTTCGACCGAAGCGACCGGCATCGCACCCGCCGCGAAGCTGTACGACGTCAAGGTTCTCGACGACAAAGGGTTCGGTCAGTTGAGCGACGTGCTCGCCGGCATCGATTGGGTTCTTTATCACGCCAAGGAATACAACATCCGTGTGATCAATCTGAGTCTCGCCGCCGATTCGACCGAAAGCTACGAGACCGATCCGCTGTGCCGGGCGGTGCGTAGTGCCGTGGCCGCAGGCATCACCGTCGTGGTCGCCGCTGGCAATTTCGGCCAGGCCCCCGACGGCCGCGAGCGCTTCGGCACTATCAGCTCGCCGGGCCACGAGCCGTCGGTGATCACGGTCGGCTCAGTCAACATGCATGGCACGACGCAGCGCGCCGACGATACGGTGAACCTCTTCAGCTCGCGCGGCCCGACCCGCGGTGCCTTCATCGATAGTTTCGGCGTGCGTCGTGTCGACAATATGCTCAAGCCCGACCTGGTCGCTCCGGGCAACAAGGTGATCGGTGCGCTCGCAACCGACAACCATTCGATGAACCACCGCAGCTACTTGCCGCTGACCTATCCACAGTTGACAAATGTCGCGGGTGCGAACCAGCAGCAGGCCACTTCGCTCATGATGCTCAGCGGCACCTCGGTGGCCGCGCCGGCCGTCAGCGGCGCCGCGGCGCTGTTGCTGCAGGCCAATCCCGGGCTGACGCCGCCGCTCGTCAAAGCGATCCTGCAGTACACGGCGCAGGCGCTGCCCAATGCCAGCCTGGTCCAGCAAGGCGCGGGGCTGCTCAACATCGACGGCGCGGTCAAACTGGCCAAGGTGCTGCGCACCGACCTGGACACCGCGATCAACACCGGCGCGATCGCGCCGGGCGCGTCGATGCTCGCCGCCGGCAAGACAATGCCAACGCCATCCTCGACGATCAACGGCCAGACTTTCGGCTGGTCGCGCGTCGTGTTCGCCGGTGGCAGCCATCTTCTGAGCGGCGCAGCGCTATTCACCAAATACCAGCCGATCTACGACCCGCGGCTGCTATGGGTGCGCAACGTCGTTCGTCGCGCCACGGTCACCTACTGGCCGGCGGCGCCTGGCGTGCCGGCCAATACGTTTCCGAAATCGATCACGAGCGCGCCGGCGGCCTATCAAACCCTCATCACCTCGGGCGTTGTCTCGGCCAACGCGCTGGCCGGAACGAGCTCGTACCTGGGCCGCACGGGGCTGTTTATCCCGGTGTCGACGCTTTCGAGCTGGCTGGCGGGCGGCAGCGGTCTGGTGCTCAGCGACAGCGTCGTGTTTATCCCGGTGCTGACGCTTTCGATTTGGCTGCCGGGCGGCAGCGGTCTGGTGCTCAGCGAAGGCCTCGTGCTCAGCGGGGGCCTCGTGCTCAGCGAGGGCCTCGTGCTCAGCGAGGGCCTCGTACTTAGCGAAGGCCTCTTCCTTGCCGAAGGCGTCGTACTCAGCGAAGGCCTGGTCCTCAGCGAAAGCGGCCAGACGAGGGTCACGACTGCGAACGACACCAGCCTGCTCGGCGAGCCTTGATGTACAGGACCGATCCGACATGCAATCTTCGCGAAAGCCTCGCGCTCGGCCAGTCCGGCAGCACAGGATTGACCATGCACGGCGGCGCGCACCGGTGTTGATGACACACCAAGACGGAACACAATGAGCGCGGCTGCCCCGAACGCGATCGACGCGCCACGCGGTACCTGGTGGGTCCGGCTGCACCACGCGTTGATGCCGGACTACAACCGCAAGGCCGCGGTCTACTGGTGGTTGATGGTGGCCGTTGGCGCAATTACGCTCGTGCACTCTGCGCAGAGCGTGGCCACGCTGCCGCTCGATGCGTTGCTGCAGATCCTGGCGGGCGGCGCCATCGCGATGCTCGCCGGCGTGTTCCCGGTGCGCATTCCGCGCTCGAAGAACTCTTTCGCCGCCGGCGAAATCTTCATTTTCCTGCTGGTGCTGCTGCACGGCCCGGCGGCGGCGGCGCTGGCGGCGGCTGGCGAGGCGCTGGTCGGTTCATGGCGCACTTCGAAGCGCTGGACGAGCCGCATTGCCAGCCCGACGATGGCGGCGCTCGCAATGTTCGCTGCAGGCTCGGCTCTGCAGGCGGCGCTGGCTGCACTGAAGGCGCGCGGACTGCTCGATGAAGGCGTGCTGCTCGTGGCCTCGATGTTGTTCGCGATCGCGTACTTCGCCATGAATTCGGTTTTCGTGACGATGGTCATCCACCTGAAACGCGACGAACGGCTACGGCTGCGCGAGTTCTGGTCGAGCTTCGGCTGGGTCGGCATCGTCTATGCCGGCTGCGCCTCGGTCGCCACTCTGCTGTTCCTGACTTTCGAGAAGTTCGGCGTCGGCGTGCTGATGGCGGCCGGGCCAATCGTCGCCATGCTGCTAACGACTCTGCACTACTTCTTCCGCCAGCAGGAGGCGGACGAAGCGCTCCGCAAGGCTCAGGCCGCTGAGCGCGAGTCCGCGCAGTTGGCCCGCCACCTGCGCGAACTGCGAGACAGCGAGGAGCGCTTCCACAGCGCGTTCACGCACGCCTCAATCGGCATGGCGCTGGTGTCGATCGACGGCAGGGTGCTGCAGCTCAACCCGGCGCTGAGCACCCTGCTCGGCCGTGACGGTAGCGAAGTAATCGGTCGCCTGTTCAATGACTTCCTAGACCCCGAAGACGCCAGCTCGCTCGCACAGCAATTCGCCCGCGTCGTGCAGCGTGAAGTCGAGGCGACGGCAGTCGAACTGCGCTGCCGCCATCGGAGCGGCGGTAAAGTCTGGGTCGCGCTGCACTGCGGATACTTCTCCGACCCCAAATCGAGCGAGCCGTGCCTGATCCTGCAGGCACAGGACATCGCCGCGCGCCGCCAGGCGGAAGGCAGGTTGCAGCACATCGCGTATCACGATGGTCTGACCAACCTGCCGAACCGCCACCGCTTCCACGAATGCCTGACGCAGGCGATCGATCGCGTGCGCATCGACGGGCGCCGCCACTTCTCGGTGATATTCCTGGACTTCGATCGCTTCAAGCTCATCAACGACAGCCTGGGGCACAGCGCCGGCGACGAGTTTCTCGTCAAGGTCGCGCATCGCATTCGCGAAAACGTGCGGCCCAACGACATCGTCGCGCGACTGGGCGGCGACGAGTTCGCGATTCTGACCGAGGACATCGAACGCGAGCGTTACGCGATCGCCCTCGCCGAGCGCCTGCAGATCGCGCTGCGACAGCCGATCGAACTGAACAGCACCGAAATCACGACCAGCGCCAGCATCGGCATCACGTCTAGCGGGTTCGGCTATCGGACACCGGAGGAAGTTCTGCGCGATGCCGACATCGCGATGTACCGCGCGAAGTCCCAGGGCAAGGCGCGCTACGCGCTGTTTGACGGCGCACTGCACGCGCAAGTCGCCGACCAGTTGCGACTGGAAGGTGAATTGCGGCGCGCGATCGAGAGCGGTCAGCTCTGGCTCGCGTACCAGCCCCTGTACGAACTCGAATCCGGCCGGCTCAGCGGCTTCGAAGCGCTGGCACGCTGGCACCACCCGGAACGCGGACTGCTCGGCCCTTCCACGTTCATTCCGATCGCCGAGGAGTCGGGCCTGATCGTGCCGATCACCCACTACGTTCTTGAACGCGCTTGTGCCCAGCTGAAGAGCTGGCAGGCCAGGGATCCGGCGATGCTCGACCTGAGGATGCAGGTGAACGTTTCTGGGCTTGATCTGACGCAGAGCGCGTTCGCAGGCCGCGTCGCCAGGACGCTGTTAGCCAGCGGCGTGAATCCTGCGCACCTGACGCTCGAGATTACCGAAACCATGCTGATGCAACGGCTCGAGCACGCAGTCGATACGATGGCGCGGCTGCAGGAGCTGGGCGTCGGCCTGAGTGTCGACGACTTCGGCACCGGCTACTCGTCGCTCGCCTACCTGTCGCGTTTGCCGATAAACAGCCTGAAGATCGACCGTTCGTTTGTCGCTCAACTTCACGCCGGCAACAACAACTCCGAGATCGTCAAGGCGGTGGTGACGCTCGGCACCTCGCTCGGCAAGTCCGTGGTCGCCGAGGGTATCGAGACCTCGGCACAACTCGCGCAACTGCGCGCACTGGGTTGCAGGTTTGGCCAGGGGTTCTACCTCTCACACCCGCTGGCGGCTGTCAATGTGGACGCGCTGCTCGATGCACTTTCGGCAGCGAAGTCGGACCGGCGCCATGCCTGCTGGTCGGAGCCGGCGGTGCACGCTGGGCGCAAAGCCGAACGGCTCCTGGCTGCCGCGGAACTGATTCGCGCGTAATGCGCGCAGCCTGTCACATCACCGGGTTGCGGTCCCGCGCGTTCGGCTGGACCATCGCTCGCTTTCGCGGCCCCGTCAAAACTCCTCCCAATCATCATCCGCCTTTGGCGGCTTTGACACCTGCGGCTTTGACACCTGCGGCTTGAATGCGACTGGCGGAGGAACAAACGGCGCGGGCGATGCGCCGCCCGAAGTGCCGTTGCCAACAACGGTCTGCCGGCTGCTCGCCTTGGCGTGCGCAATCACCTGTTTCGCCTCGGCCGTACTCAGCTTGAAAATCGCTACGGCCTCGGCCAGCCGGTCGGCCTGATCCTTCAGACTGGACGCAGCCGCCGCGCTTTGCTCGACCAGCGCTGCATTCTGCTGCGTCATTTCGTCGAGCTGATTGACCGATTGATTGACCTGTCCGATGCCGGTGCTCTGCTCCAGCGTCGCGCTCGTGATTTCGGCGATCAGATCGGTCACGCGTTTTACCTGCATGACGATGTCGTCCATCGTCTGGCCCGCCTCGTTGACGAGTTGACTACCGGATTCGACCTTCGCCACCGAGTCGGCGATCAGACCTTTGATCTCGCGTGCAGCCTGCGCGCTTCGTTGCGCAAGGTTTCGCACCTCGCCCGCGACTACGGCGAATCCGCGTCCCTGCTCGCCTGCGCGCGCGGCCTCCACCGCGGCGTTTAGCGCAAGGATGTTGGTCTGGAAGGCGATACCGTCGATCACGCCGATGATCTCTGCGATCTTTCTGCTGGCGGCGGAAATCTCCCTCATGCGGGTGACGACATCGGCGACCACCTGGCCGCCCTTGGCGGCGACCTCCGAAGCAACCGACGCGAGCTGATTGGCCTGCTTTGCGGCATCCGCGTTCTGTCTGACCGTTCCGGTCATCTGTTCCATCGAGGCCGCGGTCTGCTGCAGGCTGCTCGTCTGCTGCTCGGTGCGGCTGCTGAGACTCCGGTTGCCATCCGCAACCTCGGTCGATGAATGGCGGATCGATTCCGACGCGCCGCGTATGTCGCCGATGGTGCGCGCCATCGAGGTGCGCATTTTTTCCAGCGAGCGTGCGAGGTCGGCGACTTCGTCGCGCCCCGCCGTATCGATGGGAGCACCGAGATTGCCGGCGGCGAGCGCTTCGGTTGCGTCCGCCGCGCGCTGGACAGAGCTGACGGTTGCGCGCGCCAGAACAACGCCGACACCGATCGCGCCCGCCGCGCCCACGAGGAGTGCGAGGCCGATGATCCAGACGGCGCGGCCGGCCATCGCATTGCCGGCGACGATTCTTTCGCCGGCGCGCGCCGCGACCGCATTGTCGAGTGCTTCGAGCGCGGCGAGAGTCGACTTGAACTGTTCTTCAGCGCTCATCATGGTTACCAGCCCGACGTTGACGTGGCTCGACGCCCGGTCGAGCGCATCGTCGGCTTTGCGCGCCGCGGCCCCGATCGCCGTCGCAGCCGCCCTCGCCAATTCGCTGTGGTCTGCCGCAAGCTCGGCCGCCTGCAATGAAACGACGAGTGAAGCCAGGCGGCGCTTGATCGCATCGCGTTCGCTCAAAACGCGCTTGTCGATACCGCCCGCGAGCGCAAACGATCGATACACCTGCGCCTGCACCGATGCGACTTCCAGCCGCGCGTCGTTGGCGACGCGGCGCGCTTCGCTGACGCGCCCGGCGAGTTCGTTCAATGCAGCGCGTTGCTGCTGCATGCTCCACGCGGCCAGGCCGGCAATTACGAGCGCCAGCGCGATCGATACCACGGGCGCCGCCAGCATCCTGTGCATCATTCTCATGGTCTTTGCTCCACAACCCGCTATCGGCGCACGAGCGCCGCCGAAGCGGGACCGGCGCAACGAGTGTCGTTCGCGCGTCGCGCGGCCGATCGGCAAAAAAGGCGCCCCTGCGCGCACCTATTTAGCCCAGCACACTGATGGTGTGGGAAACTGCTTTGGACGCAATCGATCGTCATGACACATCCAGACCCGCTGCCGTTCACGGACGCGCGCTTTTGGCGCCGGCTGGCGCCGCTTTGGGCAGTGGTCGTAGTGGCCGCGGCAGCGGCAATGTTCGTGGTGTTCGACGCAACGATCGTTGCCACCCGCGACCGCAAGCTGACCGAAATGACGCTCGATGCCGAGCGTGCGGCGGTGGCGCTGGGCGTGAGCGCCGCCGATATAGTGAGCAACGCGCAGCTCGTGCAGGGCGTTCGGCTGCTTGAACTGTGGCTCGACCAGCCGGCACCGCAGCGGCTGACCGAGGTCGAGCGGGCGTTTATCAGCATCGCGCGCGCACGCCGCTCATATGACCAGGTTCTCATCCTCGATACGCGCGGCATGGAAATCATGCGCGTGAATCTGACCGATACGGGCGCCGCCGAGGCGACTCCGCA
>Ga0187892_10009798_pt1 | contig 12412 bp, 13 predicted proteins | sample MA1701073metaG_FD_139345 | JGI IMG/M metagenome (GOLD analysis project Ga0187892, IMG submission 139345) | Bio-ooze microbial communities from a basaltic lava cave in the Kipuka Kanohina Cave System on the Island of Hawaii, USA - MA170107-3 metaG ...
CGCGCAGATGCCGTCAGGCCGGGCAACCGCAGCGGCGAGACCGCGAGGCGTATCTTGACGATACGTTGAGTGGTCGAGCCGCGAGGACGCCCGGCATGGCGAGCAGATCCGCGGTCGCAGCAGAAAATCTGGTGAGAAATGCGGGCTAGCCGTCGGCAGGTCCCCATCCATCATCCCGGCGCCGCGACCGGAACAGGCCCAGCAGGGCCACGAACAGCGCCGAGCCCATGACTGCGTAGACAGTGGGGAACCTGTGGCCGCCGCCCAGATCGATCTCCAGGATCGCGGGCAACTTCAGCGCGCCCGCGATCCACCCTCCCAGCGCGCCGCCGATGAACCCCAGGGCGATCGACCCGAGGCATCCGATCCCGCTCGATCCTCCGGCGATCCTCGCCCCGACCGAGCCGCAAACGGAGGCCACGATCAGGACGAGGAGCCAGAAGAAGAGCGAGCCCATCAGTTGGGCGCCGACCTGGGCCGCACGCGGGGCTGTGCCATGCTGCCCGGCTTCAACATGCGGCTGCGCGGCAGCGACCCGGACGGATCAATCACGGTGATCGTGTCCACACCTTCCAGAGGCAGCCCTTCGAGACCGACCGTGGTGAGGCGGACCTCCTGCACTCCGGGAACGAGTCCCTGCAGATCGGCCATGCGGAAGGTGACCATGATGTCGCGCAGACCGTCCCCATTGAAGTCGCGGCGCAGCGCGCCCACCGGCGTGGCTCCCAGGAACCGCACAGTGGCCGTGCGGACGATCCCGGAGTAGAACGTCGGATCGGCGTAGATCAGCACCGAGATCCGTCCCGGCGCCATCATGTTCAGGATGTTGAACTCCGAGTCGGGCATGACGTCGATCTGAATGGCGCGCGCGATCACCCGGCCGGGCTCGGCATAGGCAAGCGTATCCAGCACCATCCCGAGCGTCGGGTTGCCCATCGGCGTGTCCAGTGTGACGCGCTCAATGCCGGGGCCGGCGACGCTGAGCCGGAACAGGTCGTAGCTGAAAACAGACCGATCGAGGATCTCCTGGTCCACGATCTGGCCGGCATGATCCCATCCGGTCATCACCGCCGTACCCTTGTCCACGAAGCAGACCGTCGCCGAGACATAGTCCGTGGCTCCGTCCTTGGTGGGATCGGCCGGATCCACGAACTCGAACACGTAGGTGCCGACCGAGGCGTGGACCTGGTTCGGCCCGCCCTGTGCGCCGAACGGATTCAGCGTCAGCAGGCCGGGCGGCGTCTCGAGCAGGAACCCGAGCCCACCGCCATCATCGATGAAGGGACCGCCGTTGGGATCGGCCGGGATCCTCAGGCCTCGAGCCAGGAACTGATTCCCGATGATATCCCCTTCGGAAAAGCCGTTAAAATCAACCGTCTGGATGGCGCCGGCAGCCATCGCCAGCCCCGAACCGGTGGCGGAGATCAACGCGAAGCATGTCAGGATGACACGGACCGTGCGCACCATCTGCTGGAACAGCATGAGCATCTCCTCCGGGAGGATCGCGCGTGTCGGGAGACCATTGTAAGTGGGTCACGCCCCGCGGATCAACAGAAACCTCGTGGCCGGCGCGGCGCTTGCCGCGGCGCTGTCCGTGGTCTGCTATGCCGGCACTGTCTCGAATCAGTTCGTCTTCGACGATCACGACATCATCGCCCGCAATCCCCTGGTCACCTCCGATGAACCCCATCCGGGGAGGATCTTCACCTCGCACTACTGGGAGCATGTCACCCCGGCGGGCAACCTCTACCGCCCGCTGACCATCCTCACCTACTGGCTGAGCCACGCCGCAGGCGGGCTCGATCCGGCCGGCTACCATGTCGTGAACATCCTGCTGCATGCACTCTGCAGCGTCCTGATGGTGGCACTGGCTGCCCGGCTGGGGCTGAGCGCCCCGTCAGCCACGGCGGCCGGAGTCCTCTTCGCGACCCATCCCATCCACACGGAAGCCGTGGCCGGCATCGTGGGACGAGCTGATCTGATGACCGCCTCCTGCCTGCTCGCGGCTCTCATCGTGCACACGGCAACCAGCGGCTCGCCCATGCCGCGCGCCCTCGGCATCGCGGCGCTCTACGCAGCGGGCCTCCTCTCCAAGGAGAATGCGATCGTTCTGCCAGGGTTGATGCTGGCGGCCGATCTGCGCGCGCCGCAACCGGGCCGGCGTGCGTGGCGCACTCTTCTGCCGGCGTATGCCGCCTGCATCGCTGTGGCCGCAGGCTGGCTGGCGCTGCGCGCCGCTGTCCTGCCCGGCTCCGGCGGGACGGGAGCGGCAGGCGATCCTTTTTCGGAGGCACCGGCCGCGATCCGGATCTGCACGGCGCTGGGAGTGCTGGCCCGCTATGTCTGGCTGCTGATCTGGCCGGTGGCGCTCTCGGCAGACTATTCCTTTGCCCAGATTCCGGCCGCTCTGAGCTTCGCGCAGCCGCTCACGCTGGCCGGCGCTGCCCTGCTGGCCGCGTTGATCGCGATCGCGACCCGGCGGACCGGCCGGTGGCGGCTCGCGAGCTTCTGCGCGCTGTTCTTCCTGATCGCCATGGCGCCGGTCTCCAACCTGCTCTTCGGCATCGGCACAATCATGGGAGAAAGACTGCTCTATCTCCCGTCGGCCGCCTTCTGCATGGGCCTGCCCGCGCTGGCTTCCGCGCTCTGCCTGCGCGGCGCCCCGCGCGGCGTCTCCGTGCCCGCGCGCCGCGCTGCTGCCGCGGCCTGCGCGCTGCTTGCGCTGCTGTACTCAGCGCGCACGATCGCGCGCGCCGGGGACTGGAAGGATCAGCTCACCCTGTTCAGCGTCACGGCGAGGACCTCGCCGCGCAGCGCCAAAGTCCGCTACAACCTTGGCCGCGCCCTCGAAGACGCCGGCAGAACCGCTGAAGCGCTGAGCGCCTATCGCGAGGCCCTCGCGATCCTGCCCGAGTACGCCCCGGCGCACAACAACGCGGGACTGCTGCTTGCGGCGAGCGGAGATCTCGCAGGTGCTCGCGAGCATCTGGAAGCCGCCACGCAATTCGATCCCTCGCTGGTGACCGCATGGGTGAGTCTCGGCGCAGCGCGCCATGCACTCGGAGAAACGGCCGGGGCGCGGGATGCTTTCCAGTCCGCGCTGCGGCTCGATCCCGGCGAGCCGGACGCCCTCTACAACCTCGGATCGCTTCTGCTGGACGCCGGGCGGCCGTCCGAGGCGCTCACCCTGCTCGAGGCTGCGGTGAAGGGGCGCCCGGCCGATCCCGATACCCGCCATCATCTCGGCCTGGCGTTAATGCAGTCAGGGAACCCCGCCGCGGCGATCGGGCATCTGCGTGAGGCGCTGAGGTTGGCGCCCGGACTGACTGAAGCCCGCATCGCCCTCGCCCGGAGCCATCTGATGGCGGGAGAACGCGAGCGCGCCGCCTCCGAAGCTGCGGCGGCCGCGGCGGCAGGCGCCCGGCTGCCGGCGGATCTGCAGGCGCTGCTGCCGGGCGGCGGCCCCTGAAAAGAGTTCGGGCCCGCAGGGGGGACCAGCGGGCCCGTTGAGGGGCTTGCGAGTCGCCGCGGTGGCTTAACTCCTGGGGGGAGGCTCTCGCGACGATTTTCAGTTATTGGACGCGCGCGGCGCCCGAAGGATTACAGGCGCAGCTGGTCAGATCTCGTCATGCTTCCTCGGCGACCTGATATGCCGGCGGCCGCGTCGTGCTCACCGAAGGCCGTGCCGTGTGGCGACCCGCCCATGCCGACAGGTGCGGCCATCGTTGCGCCATCGGGAGGTCCAGAAACGGCGCCGTCCGGCACAGCATCGGCGTCAGCCCGATGTCTGCCAGCGAGAAGGTGGTCACGAAGAACTCCTGTCCCTCGATGGCGTCATTGAGGAAGTCCAGCCACCGCTCCGACTGCCGGAGCCCCTCCGCTTCCTGCTCCTTGTTGACGGACTTCAGGCGCACCTGCCTGCCCCGCTCGGAGCGGTAGCGCGCCGTGAAGATCAGCCGCAGCGCCGGGGCCAGGCAGGCGTCGCCGATCTCTTCGATCATCCGAACTCGGGCCCGGTCCGCGGGGTCGGCGGGCATCAGCGGCGGGCGAGGATAGCGCTCCTCGAGAAACTCATTGATGACAGTGGATTCGTAGATACCGGTGCCATCCTCGAGCACCAGCACCGGCACCTTCCCGATTGGAGTGAGCCTGCGAAAGACCGGGTCCGACTCGCGGCCTTCCGGGATCACGGGCTTGTACTCGAGCCCCTTCTCCGCAAGGGCGATTCGTACCTTCCAGCACCACGGAGAGCTTTCGAAGTGATACAGCGTCAGCATGCAGCCTCCAGTTGCGCGGAGTCTAACACTCTGCCGGCGCGGTTATGGCTGGTCGGCGGGATCGGCAGGCTGCTCGGGGGGTTGCTCGATGAGCGTGCCGGTGGGCTGCGTCTCCGGAGCGCCGCCGCCTTCGGCTGCCGGCTCATGCACATCAACTGAATTGCCGGCTGCCGGGACATCCTCCGCCTGGAGGGCGTGCTCCGCGTTGCCGATCATCTCGTCCATGATCATGGTGGGATCTTCGTTGTGGGCACATCCCGCCACCACGACGGCGAGAGCCGCAGCCAGCGCGATCCACAGGAGCCTTCCGATGGGCATGCCACTCCCCCGACCCGGCGCGCCGTGCGGGGGGCCCGCAGCGCGACAAGGCCTTGCTGCGTGGCCTGGTGGCGAGGGGTTTGGAAACGAGCGTGAAGCCGGTTGCCTTATTATCGCAGACAAACACCACGGCGGGTAGTCTTTTTCAGACGTGCTAGACTTTTTCCTTCATGGAACGCGAAAAGAGCCTGATGGGGACTCAGCATGGTCAGCCCTGATGAGATCAGGCGCCGGGTGGCGGCAGCGCTGCCCGGAGCCGAGATCACGCTGCGCGACTTCGCCGGGGATGGCGATCACTTCGAGATGGTGGTGATCTCCGATGCGTTCGAAGGCAAGAGCACGCTGCAGCGTCACCGGATGGTCTACGCTCCGCTCAAGGATGTCCTTGGGGGAGCGCTGCATGCTCTCGCGTTGAAGACTCAGACACCCGCCGAGCGGTCAGAATAAGGAGAGACACCAGAATGACTCGTGACATCAATGCGGAGATCAAGCAGGAGATCTCCGGCAACAAAGTCGTCATCTATATGAAGGGAACGCAGCAGGCCCCACGCTGCGGTTTTTCCGCCGCGGCGATTGAAGTGCTGCGGTCCTACAACGTGCCGATCAAGGACATCAACGTCCTGGATGACCAGGAAAAGTGGCAGGCAGTGAAGGTCTTCTCCGACTGGCCCACGATCCCGCAGGTCTACATCAACGGCGAGTTCGTCGGCGGGAGCGACATCGTCCGCGAGATGCACGCCAACGGACAGCTGGCCCCCCTGATCGACAAAGCCGCCAAGTAACGCTCTTCAGGCAGGCCGAGGGACTCGAAGTCCCGAGGCCTGCGACCACTCTCCCCTTGGGGGATTGGTCGGGAGCATCGCCGCATGCTTGCGTGGGGCCGGTGAGGATCGATCCCAGCGGGGTCTCCCGGACCGAGGGCGGTAGCCGCCCCGGGGGCGGCAGCCCGAGGGAGGGTGAAGGGGTGCGCGGAGCCCGGGGCGACGCGCAGCCCCGTCCCCGCGGGGGTCGATCCTCACCGGCCACTTGTCGATTGAAGCGATGATCCCGGCGGGGGAGAATCTCTCTCGGCGCGGGCGAGATTCACGAACGGCGCCACGACGCGGAACCGTCCCCTTCCGCTCAGGTAGCGCCGCGTCATCCCGTCGCCATCCAGATGCTCGCTGACCCGCCAGCCGCTCGCACGCAGCAGATCGAACATCTCGGCAGGATCGAATGCCGACAGAAAGGGCTCCCCGATCCGGGCCACGCGTGATGCGACGCGCGCCGCCGCCGCAGTTCTCCTGAGCGGGTCGAGCACCTCGCGCGAAAACCATGACACCACCAGCTCGCTCCCCGGGGCACAGGCGCGCGCGGCTTCTTCCAGCAGCGCCCGCACCCGCGGCGCCTCCAGGTAGGTCAACAGCCCCAGGGTGGTGACAAACGCCGGACGTTCCTCGCGGAATCCCGCGGTGCGCAGCCCGCGCGCCAGCCACCCCGCGCCGGGCGCCGCCGAGAAGTCCGCCGGGATCTGATGCACCGGCCGCAGCGGCGCGCGCTTCAGCCTGGAGAGGAGCGCGCTCTTGTGCTGCTGCGAGCCGGGATGATCGATTTCGAAGACGACCAGATCATCAGGCAGGCCGGCAAGCCATGCTGTCGCGTCCATCCCCGCTCCCAGGATCACCGCCTGTCGCATCCCGCTGGCTGACAGCAGCGCGAGCCGGTCCAGGGCGTAGCGGGCGCGCACCCCGACGTCGTGGACCATCCCCAGCTGCAGCCGCTCGGTGCGCCGCAGCCAAGCCCTCCGCAGCGGCGGGATGCCCAGGACCAGCCGCGCCGTCTTCGGGATGAGCCACGGGGCGAGAGGATCCTGGAAGAGGTCCCGCAGCCCCGGGTCGAGCGCCGTGGCGGCGCGCACGGCCGCGACGCCTTCCGCCGTGCGGCTCCGGATCACTGCGCCGCGAGGGTGCCGTAGAGCCGGCGCAGCAGCGCGATCCCCTCGGGCAGGACCGCGAGGCGCAGATTCTCGTTGGCCACGTGCTGGTTGTTGTCGTAGTTGACCAGCGGCAGCCCGACGTAGCGGTGTCCCGCCTCGGCGAACAGTCCCAGCAGCGGCAGCGTTCCCCCGAGGCTGGGATAGACGAGCAGATCCTGGCGCCTGGCCTCCGGAAGCGCGGCGCGGATCGCGGCGATGCCGCGCGCCACCGCCGGATCCGCCGGTGTGACACGGTGGCCGGGCGCGGCGTTCATCAGCTCCAGCTCCGCCGCCGGCTCCAGCTTCGCGACATGCCGGCGCAGGGCTTCGAACACCGTCTGCGCCTCCTGGCCCGGCACCAGACGCACCTCGAGGATCGCCTCCGCGACCACCGGGATCTGGTTTCCCGGCCTTCCGGAGGCGACCTGATTGACGATGAGCGACGGATGAAACAGCAGCCGCTCGTAGTAGGAGATCGCGGGATCGCCTTCGAAGGCCGGCGTCCCCAGCTCGGCGGCGATGGCGGCTTCGGCGAGACTGGCCGCCCGCAGCGTCTCGCGCTCGGATTCCGTGGGCACGGGGCTTCCCTGCTCGATCCCCTCCACATGGATTCTCCCGCGCGCGTCCTTCATGCTCGCCAGAAGCGACGCCATCCGGAAGGCCGCGTTGGGCAGCAGGCCGTAGTTGCCCGAATGGGCCGACGAGGCCGCGGTGCGCAGCCTCAGGCGCGCGTGCATGTCGCCGCGCGTGCCGAGGTAGACGGCGGGCCTCCCCAGAGCGTCCATCGGGCCGTCGTTGATGACGATCAGGTCGCTGCGCAGCGCCTCCGGGTTGCGGGCCAGCACCTCAGCCATGTGAACGCTTCCCGCTTCTTCTTCGCCATCCAGGAGGAACTTCAGATGAAGCCGATCGGCCAACGGGTCCGTCAGGAATTCGGCAAGCGCCATCAGGTGCATCACGATGGGAGCCTTGTCATCGGCCACCCCGCGTCCGTAGATTCGCGCGGAGCGCAGCGCCGCCTCGTCGAGATCATCGAGCTGCAACGCGCGCGCGCCGGGCTGGTCGAAGCGGTCCGACAGCAGCCGCGCGCCGAAAGACTCGCCTCCGGTGGAGGCCCAGTCATCCGGGCCTCCCGTCGGCTGCGTGTCGTAGTGCATGTAGAACATCACCGTGGCGGCGGCCGTCTTTCCGGCGCGGGGAGCCCGCGACGCCAGCAGCACCGGGTTGGATTCCGCGCCGCCGGCGAGCGCGCGCGTCTCGAACCCCAGCGCCGAGAACTTCGATTCGAGCCAGGCCGCGGCCTGCCGAACACCGGAGCCGTTGGCGCTCTGACTGGGGATGGCTGTGAACTCGCCAAGCAGGCGGACGGCCTCGAGGGTCTGCGCGTCCGGAGCCGGAGTGGCCGCGCCGAGCGCCGCGGCCAGCATGAGGGCGTGCATCATCTTGTCAGGTCCATCGAAAGAATCGGAGCGCCAGAAGGAAGGAGATGCCGCCCCAGAGCGAAAGACCGAGCAGCTCGGGCCATCGCGACGCCATCGAAGCGCCCTCCAGGATCACGGCCCGCAGCGCGTCGTTGAGCATGGTGAGGGGGAGCGCCTTGATGAAAGGCTGCGCGACTTCCGGGAAGCGCTCCGACGAGAAGAAGATCCCCGAGAGCAGCCACATCGGCAACATCACCACGTTCATCAGGCCCGAGATCGTCTCGATCTTCTGCGCGCGGCAGGCAACCAGGAGCCCCAGACCCGAAAACGACACGGCCCCCAGCAGCGAGACGAGCAGCACGGCGGCGAGGCTGCCGCGTATCGCAACGTCAAAGAGCAGCCAGCCCGCCGCCAGCAGCAAAGCGATCTCCGGCAGGCCGAAGATCAGGCGGCTGCCGATGAGCGACAGAAGGAAGTCGCTCTTGCGCATCGGCGTGGCCACGAGCCGCTTGAGCAGCTTCTTCACCCGCATGTCGACGGTGACAAAACCCAGCCCCCACATCCCCCCGCCCATCAGGTTCATCCCGAGCAGCCCGGGGATGAGAAAGTCGATGTAGCGGGAGCCGGGCTGCGTCACCAGCTCGTCGGTGGTGGCGACCTTGTCAGAGCGTCCCGCCGCGCGCTGCAGCGCGTCGTCCACCCGCGCGCGCCCCATGACGCTGTCGGCGCGCATCGGATCGTATCTGTATGCGACGGGAGATCCGGGCACCACCAGCAGATCGGTCCGTCCCATGCGCAGCCGGCCGAGACACTCCTCTTCGGCGCAGACCCGGGCCTCGATCCCTGAAACGGCCTCCAGGGCCTTTTTCAGCTCGTCGGCCGCACCCTGCTGCGCCGCCTGGACAATGTCCACGCGCACCATCTCGGGCCCCGCAGGCTTCTCCCGGAAGGCGATGCCCAGGCCGACCGCCAGCAGGATCGGAAAACCGTACACCCAGAAGATCGCCTCCGGCTCGCGGAAGAACTCGCGCAGCCGCGCGATCAGCAGCTCCTTAAGCGGATGGTATCTGCTCATCGCGCAGGTGCCTTCCGGTGAGGGTGACGAACACATCCTCGAGGCTCGCGTGACGGGTGACGAGGCGGGTGAGATCGATGCCGCGCTGCTGCAGCGCCACCATCAGGGCGGGGATCGCCACGTGCGGCTCGGTGACGGTGAGGGCGATGGCGGGCTCCTCGCGCCTGACGGCCGACACGGCCGGCAATCCCGTGAGGATCTCGTCGGTCAGATCTCCGCCGTTGCGCGCGCTTCCATTCACGGCGAACTCCACCACGTGCTCGCCGCCCAGGTTGGCGATCAGCTCGGAGGGACTTCCCTGCGCGATCACCCGGCCATGATCCACCACCGCGACCCGGTCGCACAGCCGTTCGGCCTCGTCCATGTAGTGCGTCGTGAGCATCACCGTGCGCCCGCCGGAGCGGAACTGCCGGATGACATCCCAGAGCTGCCGGCGCGACTGCGGGTCCAGGCCGGTGGTGGGCTCGTCGAGGAAGAGCAGCTCGGGGTCTCCCACCAAGGCGCAGGCCACCGCGAGACGCTGCTTCTGGCCTCCGGACAGCTTGCCGACCCACGCGGCGCGCTTCTCGGTGAGGCCGACTCGCTCCATTGCGGCGGCCGGCTCGGAGCCGCCGTGATGGAAGCTGCGGAACAGACGCAGCGTCTCCTGGACGGACAGCTTCTCGGCGAAGCGCGTCTCCTGAAGCGAGATCCCGATGCGCTGCCTCAGTGCGTCGGCCGATTTCTCCCAGCGCATCCCGAGCACTTCGACATCACCGGAGGTCGGGCGGCTGAGCCCCTCCATGATCTCGATGGTCGTGGTCTTGCCCGCGCCGTTTGGGCCCAGCAGACCGAAGCACTCGCCGGCGCGCACCACGAGATCCAGGCCGTTGACTGCGTCGACGGCACCGCTGCGGCTTTCGTAGCGCTTGCGCAGATCGACACAACGGATCGCGACGGTGTCGGGCGGCATGCCGCCGATGATAACCGATCGCCGGGAGTAGGGTCAGTCCGCCTGGAGGACAAGCGCGCCCGCGGGTGCGGGAGGAGCGTGCCGTGGCCGCCGCACGTCGCGCGCCAGCCTCAGCTTCTCCAGCACCCAGATCACATACCAGCCGGCATCGACCTGCCATGCCTTGTGGCCGAGCCTGGCGGACCAGGGCTGCGTGTGATGGTTGCCGTGCCAGTTTTCTCCCTGCGCCAGGTGCCAGATGGCGAGCCACGGGACATTCACGGAGGAATCTTCACCCGCGACGGTCGCCTTCGGCCCCATGTGGCAGATGGAATTGACGAAGCACTGCGCGTGCAGCGAGAAGACAAGACGGATCGCCCCGATCCAGAAGAACCCTTCCCAGCCCAGCGCCAGGCCTCCGAAGAAGGAGGCAAGGAGCACGGGAACCTGCAGGCGATTCCAGATCCGGTAGGACGGATTGTCCATGTCCGGGCAGAAGCGCGTCACGGAAGCCTGGCCTGCCTGCCACAGCCAGCGCAGGTGCGCCCACCAGAACCCGCCGATGCGCGGCGACGAGATGTCCTCGACGGTGTCGGAGGTGGCGTGGTGCAGCCGGTGGTTGGCGGACCAGGTGCCCGGAGCGCCCGAGCCGTTCAGCATGGCGAAGAAGGTCAGCGTGTTCTGAGCCAGCGGATGCAGGCGCAGCGACTTGTGTGCGAGCGCGCGGTGATAGCAAACGGTGGTGCCGATGCCGCCGACCCAGGTGAGACCCAGCGCGATGAGTCCCACGTACCACGTCGGGAGCGGAAACAGGATCAGTCCAGCCAGCGCGGTGAGATGAATGATAATGATCCAGAACAGGACGGATCCCTCGCCAGGTGCGGGACGCCATATGCTGCGCGCCCAGGGGCGCGTCGAGAGAAACTGCTCGCGAAGGCTTGGATCGATTCGGGTCAAGAGGACTCCTGTGGTGGGCACCCTGAAGCGGCAGGGGCGCGGCAAGATGACAGACCAACGGGGCCACGTCAACAGGCCGGGTGAAACATGTGGCCCGGCACGGCGGCTGTCAAACCTAGGACAAGCGCCTCAGCACGCGGCGGACCCGCAAGGAGCGGTGCTATGCTTCGGCCCGCTTGTCATCCGCACCGACAATGCTTTGACATGAATCCCAGGAGGCGCCCGATGAGATCGATTCGATCCCCGCGCCGCGCAGCGATGATCATAGCAGCCGTGGCGATCGGTGCCACATCGCTCGTGATGCTGAGTCAGAACGCGCAGCAGGCGCGCGCGGCCCAGGCCGCCGCCGTCCCATCACCTCCGAAGGCCTTCGAGGAGCTGGTCGTTCCGGCCGATAATCCGCTCACTCCGGAAAAGGTGGCCCTCGGCAGGCAGCTCTTCTTCGATAAGCGCCTGTCCGGGGACGGCTCGCGCTCGTGCTACTCGTGTCATGTCTGCGAGAAGGGGCTCACCGACGGGCTGCCGGTTGCCATCGGCGCGTACGAAAAGAAGCTGCCCCGGAGCAGCCCATCACTCTGGAACATCGGATATCACACGGAGTTCTACTGGGACGGGCGCAGCGCGTCGCTCGAGAAACAGGCGGTAGCGGCCTGGTCCGGCGCCAACATGGGGGCCAAGCCGGAAGAGATCGTCAAGCAGCTCAACGTCATGCCCGGCTACCGCGAGCAGTTCCAGAAAGTCTTCGGAGCCGACGCCACGCCGGATGCCGTGGGCAAGGCGCTCGCGGCCTACGAGCGGACGATCTTCTGTGGCGACACGGCGTGGGACAAGTACAACCAGGGAGAAAAGCAGGCTCTCAGCCCCGCCGCGGAGCGCGGCTGGAACGTCTGGCGCGAGAAGGCCGGCTGTGGATCGTGCCACGCAGGGATCCTGTTCACAGACTTGCAGTATCACAACACGGGAGTCGGGCTGGACAAGCCCGAGCCCGACGCCGGCCGCGGGAAGGTGACCAGTCAGCCGGCGCACCACGGAGCCTTCAAGACTCCCACGCTGCGCGACATCAGCAAGTCTGCCCCCTACTTCCACGACGGCAGCGTGGCGACACTGGAGGAGGCGGTTGACTTCATGCTGGGAGGCGGCCGCGCCAATCCCAACCTGGACAAGAACATGACGAAGGTGACGCTCACCGCGGCGGAGCGCTCCGATCTGATCGAGCTTCTCAAGTCGCTGGACTGCGGCTGCACCCTGAAGGAACCCACGCTTCCCCGCTGACCGGATCGCTCCGGGCCGCGAGGACGCCCGGCAGGGCTGGCAGATCCGCGGTCGCAGCAGAACTCTGGTGAGAAATGCGGGCTTCTTCTATGAAAGCGGCCATCCGGGTCAAGGTGGTTTTGCAGCGAATCGAAGGTGTGTCGCACTGGTGGGCCGCAGATCGGGAGGCGTCAAGCTTCTATCCGCGCTCCTGAGGCGCAAGAGGTC
>Ga0187892_10009799_pt1 | contig 12411 bp, 15 predicted proteins | sample MA1701073metaG_FD_139345 | JGI IMG/M metagenome (GOLD analysis project Ga0187892, IMG submission 139345) | Bio-ooze microbial communities from a basaltic lava cave in the Kipuka Kanohina Cave System on the Island of Hawaii, USA - MA170107-3 metaG ...
ACCCGCCCCCAAGGAATCCGTTGCGCCGGCAAAGCCGGCGCTCGATCCTGGGAGGGGGCCTCGACGGCCCCCTCCCATACCCGCCCCCAAGGAATCCGTTGCGCCGGCAAAGCCGGCGCTCGAATGCGGCGTCGTATCACGCCAGCTTCGTCCAGCATGATGAGCCGATTTCTTCACGGCCTCAAAGCCGGCGCTCGAAGCGGAACACCAAACGCACGGCCCTCGGTCCGAAGCAGCGGCCATTCTCCGACGCCAGGACCCGGCCGCCTCGCGCCTCGTGCCGTTCATGAACAGTGCGCGTCAGAACTTCACCTTCGGGGCCTGCTCACTGCCGGGGGCGCCTTCGAAGAAGGCCTTGTCCTTGAAGCCTCGGAGCGAGACCACCAAGCTCGTCGGGAACAGCCTGAGGCGCGTGTTGTAGTCCCGGACCGCCTCGTTGTAGCGCTGGCGCTCGACCGTGATGCGATTCTCGGTGCCCTCGAGCTGGCTCTGCAGCGTCAGGAAGTTCTGGTTGGCCTTGAGATCCGGGTACCGCTCGATGGTGACCAGCAGGCGGCTCAGCGCGCCGCCGAGCTCCTGCTGCGCCTGCTGGAACCGGCGCATCGCCTGCGGATCGTTCACGAGCTCGGGCGTGGCCTTGATCTGTCCCACGCTGGCCCGCGCCCGCGTCACTTCTTCGAGCACGGCGCGCTCGTGCGCGGCGTAGCCCCTCACCGTCTCGACCAGGTTCGGGATGAGATCGGCCCGGCGCTGATAGACGTTCTGCACCTGCGCCCATTTCTCGTTGACCAGCTGCTCGCTGCGCACGAGCTCGTTGTTGATGCCGACCGCCCACACCAGTCCGCCGGCGAGAATGGCCAGCAGCACGAGCACCACGATCAACCCCGTTCGCATGAGCGTCAGTATACCGCGAGGCTAGAGGTCGTTGCCCGAGTAGGACTGATTGAACGACTTGTTGCAGAGCGGGAAGTCCGGGACGATGTTCGTGAGCAGTGCGTAGGAGAGCGGGCGCCAGTTGAGGAACGAGGGGTCCATGATCTTGACCCGCTCCCTCTCCCTTCCAGGGAGAGGGAGCGAGGCTGACAGCTTTACCAAGCGAGGCTGACGGCTCTACCACTGGGGTTTGCGCGCGCGGACGAAGGCGCTCATGAACTTGCCGTCGACCATCGGCGCGACGGTCGACGCGTCGATGCCTTCGCGCTCGAGGAACTCCCGGGCGTCCTCCGTCCGATACACGCGGGTGGGCTCGAGGTCGACGGCCTCGAAGCCGGCCTTGGCGAGCCGGGCGCGATACTCGCCTTCCTCGAGCGCGCCCGCCACGCAGCCGATCCACAGCTCGACGCTGCGGCGGATCGCGGCGGGCACCTCGCCGCGAACGACGACGTCGGAGACGGCGAGCCGGCCGCCGGGCTTGAGCACCCGGAACGCCTCGGCGAAGACGCGGTCCTTGTCGGCCGACAGATTGATGACGCAATTGGAGATGATCACGTCGACGCTGCCGTCGGGCAGCGGGATGCTCTCGATCTCGCCCTTCAGGAACTCGACGTTCGTCGCGCCCGCCTTGCGCTGGTTCTCGCGGGCGAGCGCCAGCATCTCGTCGGTCATGTCGAGCCCGTACGCCTTGCCCGTCGGGCCCACCCGCCTGGCCGAGAGCAGCACATCGATGCCACCGCCCGAGCCCAGATCGAGCACCGTCTCGCCCGGCTCGAGCGCGGCCAGCGCCGTGGGATTGCCGCACCCGAGCGAGACGGCGACCGCCTCCGCCGGAAGGCACGCCGTCTCGCCCTCGGTGTACAGATTGGAGGTGATGGGATCCGCTTCGCGTCCGGACACGCTGCCGCAGCACGAGCTCCCGCCGGCGGCGACCTCGAGGGCCGCCTTCCCGTACCTGTCCTTGACGACCTGCTTGATGTCGTGGTCGGTCATGCCCGCCTCCGTTGTCGCTGCCGCCGGTGATCAGGGCGCGCAGCAGGAGCCGCCCTTCGCCAGGGGCAGGCTCGTGAGGCCCGGGGCCGGCAGCTCGTCCTCGAGGTCGTAGTTGAGGTGGTACACCTCCCACTCGACTCCGTCGGGATCCTGCACCCAGAACTTGTCCTGGTTGGCGTGGCAGCAATTCACGCCGATCTCCTCGCGCACCGGCAGCCCCGCGGCCTTCACTCGCGCGAGCTGCGTCATCACGGTCGCCGGTGTCTCCACCTGGACGCCGACGTGGTTGATGACGCCCTCACCGGCCGGACGGCCGGTGGACAGCGCGAGGTTCACCGGCGCCCATTCCGGGAGGAACTTGGCGTAGCCAGGCTTCTCCTTGACCGGCGCGTTCCCGAAGAACTTCTGGTAGAACTCGCGGCTCTTGGCCAGGTCCGACACGTGCATGTGCATGTGCACCTTGGCGCTCATCGGGGATCCTCCCTCAGCAGCAGGCGGTCAGCACGCGCACCAGCGCCGTGACCGTGTCCCGCCGCACCGAATAGTAGATGTACCGCTCTTCCTTCCGGCTCTCGATCAGCCCCGCCCGCCGTAGCTGGTCCAGGTGGTGAGACAGCGTGGGCCCGGGCACGCCGACCGCCGCCTGAATCTCTCCGGCCGAGACCTCGTCCTTGGCGCGCACCAGGAAGAAGAACACCTGGAGCCGCGTGAGATGCGCGAGCGCCTTGAACGCCTCCACGTGCTCCGGGCTGGCCTCGAGCTGGCTCATCGGCAGCCGCGCGCTCGTTTTCATGTTTCGGAGTATGTCGAAATATAGAATCGAAGTCAAGGGGAATTTTCCGCCGGCCGGAAACGGTAGAATCGGGGGCGTGGGTGACGGGAAGGCTCCCGAGGCTCAGGTGGACGCCGAGATCCGGCAGCACCAGTCGCACTGGGACGCGATTTCCCCGGCCGCCTACGAGCGCGCCTGCGAAGGCTTTCGGCCCGTCCTGGAGGCCATCGATGCGGTGGGCTTCAGGTACTGCCGGGGCGCGATCCTCGAGATCGGATGCGGCAGCGGCCGCTTCCTCCAGCGGCTGGCCGAGCGCGGTGAGCACAACGTGGTCGGCATCGACGTCTCGATGAGCATGCTGCGCGCCGCGGCCGGCAAGGGATTGCCGCGACTGTTGAGCGCGGCCGGCGAGCGGCTCCCGTTCGGGCCGAGCCGTTTCGACACGGTGGTGGCGAGCTGGAGCGTGTTCAAGTACCTGGATCGCAGCCGCGCCCACGCCGAGGTCCATCGCGTGCTCAGGCCGAACGGCTATCTCGTGTTCGACCTCAGCAACTACTGGCCGAGCATCATCGACCGCATCTGGGAGGACCGCGTGCGACAGCGCACGCACTCTCTCGGGCAGATCTTCAGCGACTACAAGCTCCGGCTGAACATGCGGAGCGCGCGGGCGGAAGTGCAGTATCTCGAGGCCGCCGGGCTCCGCCTGGTCGAGATGCGATCCGTGAAGTACCTGCCGCTGCTGCGGGGCCGCCCTCAGCGGCTCGGCTACTGGCCGGGGTACTGGGGCTCGCGGATCGGGTACGACACGATCTTCGTCTGTCAGAAAGGCGATACTCCTCAGGCTCGCCCGCGGCCCAGATAGCCCAGCCGGCGGTCGCGCGCTTGCAAGGCGCGCGCACGCTCCCGGGCGGCGCCGTAGCCGCCGCCCCCGGGCGTCCGGACCAGCACCCGATCGCCGCGCTCGAGCACGTACTGGCGCCGATGGTCGACGCGCTTGCCGTTGATCCGCACGTCGCCGAGCCCTCCCGGGCCGCCGCCGGCCAGTCCCGGGGCGGGGACACGCGTGCGCTCGGCCATGAAGCTCACGACGATCGGGCGCGCGGATGCGCTCTCGAACAGGATGTCCTGGCCGAGCCCGCCGCGGAAACGCCCACGGCCTCCCGAGCCGGTGCGCATGCGCTTGTGCTGGACGATCAGCGGGCTGTTCCGCTCGGTGACCTCGACCGGCGTGCTCGAGATGTTGCTCGGCCACGAGAGCACGTGCTCGCCGTCCTTGACGGCGGTGGCGCCCATGCCGCCGTTGAAGAAGAGCACGGCCGTGTACGGACGGCCGTCCTCGCGGACCCCCGACTGCGCGACGGCCCAGAGCGGCGAGCCCGCTCCCGCCATCACCTTGTCGGGGATGACCTGGTGGAGCGCGCCGAACACGAGGATCGGCACGTAGTGCCCGGTCTGCGCCCGGCTGACGACCGCGGCCGGGAACTTCGGGTTCAACAGGCACCCCTCGGGCGCCTGGACGGTCACCGGCCGGTACATCCCCTCGTTGTTCGGCAGCCCGGGCAGGAGCGCGCAGCGGACCGCATACGCGGTCATGGCGTAGGTGTAGGCCATCACGCAGTTGATGGCGCGCGGCTGGGCCGGCGAGGTGCCGGTGTAGTCCGCCGTGATGGCATCGCCGTCGACGGTGAGCGCGATCTTGAAGGTGTAGGGCTTCTCGAAGCCGTCGGACTGGAGCGCGTAGCGATACGTGCCGTCGGGGACCGCCCGGATGGCCGACCGCATCGCGCGCTCCGAGCGGCCGAACAGCTCGTCGCCGAGCGCGTCCAGCGATTCCAGCCCGTACTCCTGGATCAGCCGCGTGACCCGTGCCTCCATCAGCTCGTTGGCGCTCACCTGCGCCCAGATGTCGCCCACGGTCTGATCCGGGGTGCGCACGTTGGCCCGCAGGAGCCGCAGCAGGCTCTCGTCCGCCTGGCCATCCCGGATGAGCCGGGTCAGTGGGATGTGGAAGCCCTCCTCGAAGAGCTCGCGCGCCTCGATGGCGCGGATGCGCCCGCCGATGTCCGGCATGTGCGAGGTGGTGGCCGAGAACGCCACCAGCCGCGCGCGGCCGCCGTCGCCGAGGAAGATCGGCTTGACGAGCGAGACATCGCTCATGTGCCCGGTCCCCTGCCACGGGTCGTTGGTGATGAGCACATCGCCCGGCCTCATCGACTCCGGACCGATCTCGCGCAGGAAGTGACGGACCGTCGCCGGCAAGGTGCCGATGAACGACGGGATGCTCCCGGAGTTCTGCGCGAGCGCATACCCGCGCGCGTCGGTGAGCACGCAGGCGAAGTCGTTGGCCTCGTTGGACAGCGTCGAGAACGAGGTGCGCACGATGGCCTTGGCCGCCTCGTCCACGACCGAGATGATGCGCGTCCACAGCACCTCCAGCGTGATCGCGTCGAATCGCGTGGTCATTGCAGTCGCCCCCTCACCCTGCCCTCTCCCCCTCTTGGGGGAGAGGGATCCACGGCGACGTTCCCTCGACGACGTTTCCTCTCCCCTCTGGGGAGAGGGCAGGGTGAGGGGCGTGGGGGTCCGCCCCCAGCGTCATCACGATGTTCCCGCTGGCGGCGACGCGCGCTGTCGCCCCGGGGCCGACCACGAGCGTCGAGCCCTCCTCCTCCACCACCGCGGGGCCGACCAGCTCGTCGCCGGCGGCCAGGCGATAGCGGTCGTAGACGGAGGTGTCGACCCAGCCGCCGCGGGCCGGGAAGTACGCGGGACGGACGCCCTTGAGCGCGGGCGCGGCCGGGGCGCGGGTGCGGGCGTGGAGCGCCACCTGGCTTCCGGACACCGGGGCGCGCGCCGCCACGCGGATGTTGATGAACTCCACCGGCACGCCGGGCGGAGTGAGCGCGAACTTCTCGCGATAACTCGTCTCGAACGCCGCCTGAAGCCGCCGCCGGCTCTCGTCGCCGTCGTCGTACGGGCCACCGGGAAGCGGCACCACCAGATCGAAACCCTGGCCGCTGAAGCGGCCGTCCGCGAGTCGCTGGATGCTCGCGGTGTCGAGCTTGAGCCCGGTCTGCGCCATCACCGCGCGCGCCTCGTCCTCGAGTCGCCGGAACGCGGTCTCGAGGTCGACGAGGCTCCCGCGGTCGAGACGCATTCCGACGGTGGCGACGCGGTCGACCCGGGCCGGCGCCACCAGGAGCCCGAGCGCGGAGGCGACGCCCGCGGAAGGCGGACAGATGACCCGCGACAGTCCGAGCTTGAGGGCCACCGACCAGGCGTGCACGGGACCCGCCCCGCCCGTGCACAGCAACCCGTACTGCCGCGGATCCCGCCCCCGCTCGGCGATGTGCACACGCGCGGCGCTGGCCATGCTCTCGTTCACCACGTCGTGGATGCCCCAGGCCACCTGGATCGGGTCGAGCTCGAGTCGGCGGGCGAGGCGGTCGACCGCCGCCCGAGCGCCCGCGAGGTCGACCTTCACCTCGCCGCCCGCGAAATGGTCCGGATTCAGGTAGCCGAGCAAGAAATCCGCGTCCGTCACCGTGGGCTCGGTGCCGCCGAGCCCGTAGGAGGCGGGCCCGGGCTGGGAGCCCGCGCTCCGCGGACCCACCTTGAGCAGCCCGATCTCGTCGACCGCGGCGATGCTGCCGCCGCCGGCCCCGATCTCGATCAGCTCGATCGTCGAGATGCGGATCGGGAGCCCGCTGCCCTCGATGAAACGCTTCTGCCGCGCGGCCTCGAAGCTGTACGCGGTCAGGGGCTCGCCGCCGTCGACCAGCGAGAGCTTGGCCGTGGTGCCGCCCATGTCGAAGGCGAGAAGATTGCCCCCGCTGTCGTCCCGCCCGAAGAAGGCGGCCGCGATGGCGCCCGCCGCCGGGCCGGACTCGAGCATCTGCACGGGCGTGCGCTCCGCCTCGGCGACGTGCGTGAGCCCGCCGCTCGACAGCATCAGGAGGAGCGGCGAGGGAATGCCGAGCTCGGCGAGGCGCCGCGCCATCAGATCGAGATAGCGCTGGGCCAGCGGCTTGATGTAGGCGTTGGCCACGGTGGTCGACGCGCGCTCGTACTCGCGGATCTCCGGCGCCACCTCGTGCGAGGCGCTGACCGCGATCCCGGGGTGGCGCTCGGCGATCACCCGCGCGGCTTCAGCCTCGTGACGCGGGTTCGCATACGCGTGCAGGAACACCACCGCGATCGCGCTCACGCCCGCGCGGGCGAGCGTCGCCGCGCGGGCCGTCACCAGGCGGGCAGCGAGCCGTCGCGCGACGCTGCCGTCCGCCCGCGTGCGCTCGGCCACCTCCAGGCGCAGGTGGCGCGGCACGAGCGGCTCGGGCCGGGTGATGTTGAGGTCGTAGAGCTCGTACTTCCGCTCGCGTCCGATCTCGAGGGTGTCGGCGAAGCCCGCGGTCGTGATCAGGCCGGTGGTGGCGCCCTTGCGCTCGATCAGCGCGTTGCTGAAGAGCGTGGTGGCGTGCACCACGCGCGTGAACCGTGAGCGCTCCAGGCGGCCCTCGTCCAGGAGCGCCGCCACGCCGGCCACGACCGCGCGGGCCGGATCGTCGTGCGTGGTGAGGACCTTGCGGCTCCACGCTTGCCCGGTGTCGTGGTCGTACACCACGATGTCGGTGAAGGTACCGCCGATGTCGATCCCGAGCGAGTAATGCGGCACCGGCCGCTCCGTCACTTCGCCTTGAGCTTGAGGTCCTCCATCGGCGCGGAGTACGCGAACCCGGGGATCAGGTTGGCGCCGCTGGCCTCCACGCGGGGGCCCACGCCCCAGATGAACGCCAGCTCGTAGAGCGGGATGTTCACGACCTGCTCGTGAAGGATCTTCTGGATCTGATGGAGCAGCGCCTCCCGCTTCTTCGGATCGAGCTCGCGGCCCTGCCGGGCGTAGAGGTCGTCCACCTCGGGATTGCTCCCGTAGGCGTAGATCCCGTTCCTGATCGCATAGGGCTCGAGCCGGGTGGCCGCGTTGCCGAAGGCCGCCGTGATCACGAGGATCACGCCGTTCAGCTTCTTCTCGCGCCAGGCGGAGAAGTACGCCGCGCGCTCCATCGTCCGTGGCCGCGTGCGGATCCCCACCGCCTGGAGGTACCCCTGGATCGCCTCGCCCATGGCGAAGTAAGGCGGGAACGGGTAGAAGTCGCCGCCGTCGAAGCCGTTGGGATAGCCGGCCTCGGCCAGGAGCTTCCTCGCGCGCGCCGGATCGTAGGCGGGCGGCTCGAACGGCAGCGCGTACTGGAAGATCCGCGGTACGATGCTGCCGGTCAACCGGGAGAAGCCGAGCGTCTCCGCCTGGTTCACCGCCTGCCGGTCGATGGCGTGGCTGGCGGCCAGACGCACGCGCCGGTCGTGCCACGGCGACTTCGGATCCCACTGGTTCGGCAGCTCGAGCCAGAACGCCCCGGACAGCAGCGGCGCCACGACGCGCAGGCCCGGCGTCTTCTGGATCGACTCGGCCGTCGATCCGGTAAGCAGGTAGACGATGTCCACCTCGCCGCTCTTCAGCGCGGCCGCGCGCGTGGTCTCCTCGGGCATCGAGCGCATGACCAGGCGCTTGACGCTCGGCGCCTTCCGCCAGTACGCGTCGAAGGCCTCCAGCACGATCTCGACGCCGGGCTTGAAGGAGACCACGCGATACGGGCCCGCGCCGATGGGCGCCGTCTTGAACCCGTCGTCGCCCACCTGCTGCACGTACCTCTTCGGCACGATCCAGGACGCGCCGGAGGCGGTCGTCCCGTAGAACGTCATGAAATCGGGCCAGGGCTCCTTGAGGACGAAGCGGACCTGAGTCGGGCTGAGCGCCTGCACCTCCTTGACCTTCTCCCTGAGGAGCGTGGCGCTGGCGCCCTTGTAGCGCTCGAAGGAGAACTTCACGTCCTCGGCGGTGACGGGCTCCCCGTTGTGGAAGCGCGCGGTCTTCCGGAGCGTGAAGGTATACGAGAGGTCGTCCTTGGACTCCTGCCACGACTCGGCCAGGCTCGGCGTGGTGAGGCCGGCCGGCATGGGCTTGACCAGCGCGTCGTGCACCGCGTAGAGCACCATGAACGGCGTGTTGAAGGCTTCGGTCTCGGCCGGGTCCAGCCACTTGGCGGCGAGCGTCACGTGCAGCCCCCAGCGCATCTCGCCTTCCGCCGCCAGGGCGGGGCCGCTGGTCGTCGGCAGCAGGGGCAGGAGCAGAGCCAGCGCGAATCGATACACGGTGCGTATGTTCATGTCGCAGACCGTAGGGCGAGTCGCCGCCCGCGTCAAGTGCTCCCGCGCTATAGTAAGGGGGCTCGACGGCGGGATCGCTGCCGGACGAGCGGCCTGGGAGGCGTCATGACGTTCTTCGAGGTCCTCGAACAGGTGGTGGCGCTCCTGCGACGCCATGCTCGCGTCTCCTACCGTGCGCTGAAGCGGCAGTTCGAACTCGACGACGCATTCCTCGACGACCTGAAGGCGGAGCTCCTCGACTCTCAGCACCCCGTCCGCGACGAGAATGGCCGGTTCCTGGTGTGGACCGGTGACCCCATCGACGGCGGCGCCACCGAGACGAATCGGCCGGCCGACGCCCTCGCGTCCGCGCGGGGTGATCTCCGCGCCCCGGAGGCGGAGCGGCGGCAGCTGACCGTGATGTTTTGCGATCTGGAGGGTCGACGCCGGACGAAGCTCTCCAGGTGATCCGGGACTCTCTGGCCTCCTACGAGCGCACCGGGTCGGCGCTGCTGATGCCGCTGTTCCTGACTGTTCTCGCGGACGCGTGCCAGCGCGCCGGACAGGCCGAGGAGGCTCGGACGGCGCTCGCAGGAGCCGTCCACATGGCCCGGAAGACCGGCGAGCGCTGGTGGGAGCCGGAGCTCTTGCGAGCACTGGGAGAGCTGCATCGAGCCGCTGCCGACGACCACGACACCGGTGCCGAGTCCGAGGCGCGCTCTTTCAGCAAGCGCTCGAGCTCAGCCGGCGTCAGCAGGCCAGGAGCCTGGAGCTGCGAGGAGCGGTGAGCCTCGGCCGCCCGTGGCGGGCGCAGGGCAGGGACCAGGACGTCGGGCGGCTGCTCGCGGAGGTCCTGGGCTGGTTCACCGAGGGCTTCGAGACGCCCGATCTGCGCGAGGCGGCGGCGCTGCTCGACCGCGGCTGACGGAGCGCCACGATCACGAGAGCTGCGGGATGGCTCCCATCTGCTGCAGGAAGCTCAACTTGTCGGACACGGCCCAGTGCTCCACGAGCTGGCCGCCGGGCGATCCGGTGGATCATGATGCCGGTCATCGTGACCTGCTTTCCGTTCGGCGGGATTCCGAAGACCTCGCCCGTGAACGTCCCCGTGGTGCTGAGCCGGGTGACGACCTTGTCACCCTCGGCGATCTGGTCCTCGATCGTATGCCGCGCATCGGGGAATGCCGCGTACAGCATGGCGTTCGCCTGCTTGACTGCCTCGCGACCGGGCGCGGTGCCCGGAAGCGGCGGGCTGTGGTCGATGTAGTCGGCTGCCACGAGCTCATCCGCGGCGCTCCAGTTGCGCTTGTCCATCTCGGCGAGCCATCGGCGGACGAGAGCTTTGTGCTGCTCGGACATAACCGTCCTCCTTCTCCAGGCTTTCGTCGCGCAAGCCGCGAGCAAGCCCGAACCGCAGTGGGCGCCGGGGGGCGGCGCGCTTCAGAACATCGCGATCGGGTGCGCCGGCGCGCCGGTGGCGCCGACGAGGCGCAGCGGCGTCGCCGTGAACAGAAACTCGGCCCGCCCCTCCTCGGCGCAGGCGTGCGCGAGCCGCTCCGCGTCCGTGTTGTCGATGAGGGCGAGCCCGAGAAACGGGATGGCCAGGTGCGCGCTCATGCCGAAGCCGGGGTAGCCGCTCGGGCGCTCGTCCATCATGTCCCACGAGATGCCGGCGATGTCCTTCTCGCGGAACCACTCGAGACACGACAGGTGCAGCCCCGGGTGCGGCGACACGCGCGCCACCCAGTCCGGATTGGCGCGCCGGAACGCCTCGTCCCCGCTGCGCACCACGGCGACGTCGCCGGGCTCGACCTTCACGCCCGCCCGGCGCTCCGCCTCGTCGAGCTCGCGCGGCGTCACGGGGCGGCCGACCGTCACGTAGCCCTCGGGCCGCGCGGCCGCGACGTCGAGGAACACGCCGCGCGTGGTGATCCCGCGCGCGAAGATCGGATCGATAGGGCACCAGGTGGCGCCCTCGGCCGTCAGGCTCTCCGCGAACGCGCGGCCGTTGTACAGCTCGCCGTCCCAGCCGACGTGGCAGAGCGCGTCGACGTGGGTGATCCAGAATCCGTGATAGACCATGTCGAACCGGTCGAGCACCACGTCCACGCGCTCGCGCTTCGAGGGAAACGTCGCGTGGTACATGTACACGGGGCGCGGCACCACGTCGCGCGCGAGCGACACCGGGCGGCCCTTGCGCACGAGCCGCTGCGCCTGCGCCTGCTTCGCGGGCGTGACGAGATTCAGCGTCCCCAGCTGGTCGTCGTGACCCCAGCGGCCCCAGTTGTTGAGCTCCTTGAAGTACGCCTCGACGCGGTCACGGGTGGGCAGGGCGACGGCGGCCATGGACTCGATCCTCCCTCTCTCGTCGGGGTCGGCTGCGATGGTTGGCGCGACACATACTACAACAGCTGCCGCGCAGCGGCGCGCGATCAGGCCGCCGGCCCGGCCGTCCTGATCTGCGCGGCGTGCTCCTCCGCGTGCTCGCCGACGCGCCGAGCGAGAAACTCGATCGACATCCAGCCGAGCGAGGGATGACGGCCCTCGCGCGCCCACTCGGCGTCGGGCAGCGTCTGGAGCAGCCGCGCGAGCTGCTCGTGCTCGGCGACGATCGTGTCCAGGAGATCTCCGGCGGATTCGCCGCGGGCCAGACTGGCGCGACGATAGCCCTCCTCGTCGAAGTCGGCGAAGAGCGGCGCGTCCTCGTAGAGCAGTCGCCGGATCCGGAGCCCGTGCACGTGGACGATCACGTCGCGCAGGTGCGTCAGCGTCTCGAGCGCGGACCACTCGCCGGCGCGCGGTGGTCGCGCGAGGCGATCGGGCGGCGTCGCCACCACCGCGCGGCGCACGGCGTCGGCCGAGGACCGCATACGCTCGAGGAGCGCGCGACGCTCCGGTGTCACCGGCCCGCTCCGTCGAGCGGTGGGTCGGCGGGTCGCCGGGCCGAAAACACGAGCGCGCGCAGGGCGCAGCGCAGCGGGCGATCGCCGAGCTGCGCCGCCAGATTCCTGGCGACGAGGGGCCCGAGGTATCGGTCGTGGTTCGCCGGGATCGAGCCCACGAACGCCGCATCGCGATCAGCCATTCGGGTGTCCTCCACGTCGAGTCTCCTGAGCCGGCAGTATGGGGCGAGTGCCGGTCACCGTCAACGAGTGGTCGGCGCGGAGGGCCCGCCCGGCCACGCCAAGTTGACCGTGCCGGTGCCGCGTGCTAGAACCGGGCTTACCCCGCGCGTGTGGTGTTCCGCTTCGAGCGCCGGCTTCGAGACGGTGAAGAAATCGGCTCATCATGCTCGGGGAAGCTGGCGTGACATGACGCCGTGTTCGAGCGCCGGCTTTGCCGGCGCAACCGATTCCTTGGGTCTGGGAGGGGGCCGTCGAGGCCCCCTCCCAGGATCGAGCGCCGGCTTCGCCGGCGCAATCCGGTTCTGGGGGAGGCTCGCAGGGGGCCGTCGAGGCCCCCTGCGATTGGCCAACGAGGAGGCTCGCCGTCATGGATCTGAACTACACCCC
>Ga0187892_10009800_pt1 | contig 12411 bp, 4 predicted proteins | sample MA1701073metaG_FD_139345 | JGI IMG/M metagenome (GOLD analysis project Ga0187892, IMG submission 139345) | Bio-ooze microbial communities from a basaltic lava cave in the Kipuka Kanohina Cave System on the Island of Hawaii, USA - MA170107-3 metaG ...
ATGTCATCATAGATGTTACCCACCACTGCCCCTACTACCGTCCCTCCATATGGTGAAAGACTGTGCCCGATAGCAGCCGAAAATCCCGCAGCAACAATAGCGTCGTTCCTCCCACAAGGGTCAATGAGGTTAGCCACAGCTCCGCCCGCTTTTCCCGCGGCAATACCAGTAGCTGTAGCAACATACAAACCGGCAGATGCTGCAGCTAATCGTTCCGGGAGTGTACGAGCAAATCCGTATCGTACAGCAGCGGGAAAGATTTTACCTGCTATAGCTCCTCCTACCCCGCCTATTACACCCGACACAAACCCTCCTGCGGCTGCAGCTGCATATTCCTGGAAAGTAGCGTTTGGATTTTCCAGGTACGTGAAACCAACATTGATAGCGGCATTTATTATGCCAGCAATTAGGAAAGGTGCTATTACTCCATTTGCATCTATTGCATTTATCGGGTCGTTAAAGAGATACCCAAAGACGTTAGAATCACTCGCCTTGAACAATATCGGATCTTTCGCCGTCCACCGGCCAGTCACCGCATCATAATCCCTTGCGCCGAAACGCACGAAGCCGGTGTCGCGGTCGTAGAGGCCGCCAGCGAATCCGAACGGCTGGAAGCCGGGGTTGGTATCGGCCAGGACGTTGCCGAATTCGTCGTAGTCCATGCGCTGAATAATGGCACCGTTGGCGACGTTCACCACCAGCCGTGGACTACCGAGGTGGTCGGTGATGATGCGATACGTGACCCCGCCTTTGATCATGTAGTCGGGCACGTTGATGCCAGTGCCGTAAACAAACCGGCTGATAATCGCGCCGCTGCTGTTCAGTTCAGCAATCGGTTTGAGTTGGTCTTGATAGAGAAAACCTTGCACCAGAGTGCCATTGACCTTCTTGCCAATGCGACGATTCTGCCCATCAATCACATACTCGATTGGCCCGACACCAAGACCGGTGACATTGACCAAGTTGCCGAGTTCATCGTAGGTATAGGTCAACGTCTGAGCGCCGGTCGTCTTGGTCAGCAATTCGCCGTTCGGCGTGTAGGTGTACGTCATGCCGCCGTATTGCAACAGCCGATCTTGATCGTCATACGTCGGTGGGCTGCTCAAGCCAGGACCACTGAGCCGGTTGCCGTTGCTGTCGTAGGTGTACGTGGCTGTGGTTACGCCGTTTTGCTTCACTTCTTTTAATCGACCCGCCAGGTCATAGTCATACGTGAATGTGGTTGTAACACCACCAATGGTTTCGGCCTTGGTAGTGATGCGTCCGAGGTTATCGCGGGTGTAGTTGACGTTGTAGAGATTCGTGGTGTTGAACACAGCACTGTAGTTCGCGACTTCGGCGAGACTGTTGTAACTCAGCGTGTCTTTTACTCCAGTTGCTCCACCAAGCGTCGTTCCAGTGAGCAGGCCATTTTGCGCATTACGGCTCAGGGTCATGGCGCCGACACCAGTCAACAGACTGTCATTGTCGTAGGTCAAGTTGATCGGATTGGCGCCGTTCACGGACAAAGAGGTAACCCGGAAGTTGTTGTCATACGTCCGCGTGACACTGCCTGCGACCGAACCGGTCCATGTCGCACCTGTCAGCAACGAGCCATCGTATGTGTAGGCAAGTCCGATACCACCCGGAGCGCCAATGCTTTGGAGATTACCAGTGGTGGCATCGTAGCCGAGACTGTAGCTGCCTCGTTCGATGCTCTGCGAGGCAATACGACCCGCACCGTCATAGTTGATGTCGATCGTCTTTCCATCCGGACGGGTGATCAGTTCAAGCTGCCTGTCGGCATTGTAAGCGTAGAGCGTTTGATTCGTCCCACCACCACTCACGCTCGGTGCGGTGTAGGTCGCTTGCAGATCGACTGGAGTGTAGGTGAAGCTATGCGCTGGCCGTCCGGGTGGTGTCAGTGATGTCAGGTTCCCATTCGTGTCGTAACTGTAGGTGATGATCCGTCCATCAGGTAGCGTTTGTGAAGTCACACGGCCAACGGCGTCATGATCGAAACTAGTCACACGCCCAAGCGAATCCGTTACCGTATCGAGATAACTGTTACTGTCATAAGTAAATGAGACCGAACGTCCGCCCTGAGACGCGCTCGCAATCCGCCCACGCGCGTCGTACTGCACTGACGTTGGATCTATGCCAGTCATCTGCGCTTGCGTGATCCGTCCGAGTGTATCAATACTGAGCGTGCTCCGGCGACCGACAGGCGAGGTATTTGTAGACGTGCGGGTCGCTGCATCGTAGACGCTGGTAAAGGTCCGCCCGTTGACAACTACCGTCTCGGTCTGGCTCGTGAGGCTCAAGGGATTTTGTGGATTGGCAAGCGTCGCGGTACGAGTAGTTGCAGTAGTCAGTGTCTTACCACCAGGTGTTTTCACGCTGGTGGTCTTGGGCAAGGCTATTTGCATGCCAAAACGAGGGTCGGGTTGTAGTTCAGTGCTGCTGCTGGTTTGATCTGGCGCCACCGTCTCCATGACACCATTCACCCCTGAGCGCGTGACCTGGGTGGTTCCGTCAGGGTTCGTATCAGTACGAAGCTCTCGCACTTGTGACGCGACCAATGGCCCTGCGCTCGGGTAGCCCACCCGGTACCGTGTAGTTCGTCCTAATTGGGTTGTCCGCGTGACTTCATAACTGTCTCCAGTACTGCCGCCGGAAAAACCTGCATCACCCAAGTCCACCCGATTCAGAGCCTGCTTACCGCCAGCAGGGTCGTCATCACGGATCAAACGGCCGGCAGCATCGTAGGTAAACTGATAGGCATTATTCTTTCGGTCTTGCATCGCGGTCATGAGACCATCAGCAGTATAGGTAAAGTGATGTGTCTCGCCCGCAGGATTGGTAATGCTTGCCAGATAACCATTCGCATCCACGGTCAAGGTTGTGCGTTGTCCAAACGGCCCAACGATAGCGCTTGGGTTTCCACTGCCGTCACGTTCAATCGTCGTGATGTTGTTATTGCCATCTTTCACCTGTACCAGACGACCAGCAGCGTCGTAGGAGAATTCGTACAACGTCGCGCCGGTCAGGGCATGGAGGGTTTTGAGATGACGGCCAGTGGCGTCGAATTGGTACAGCTCCAGTCCATCTTCTGACGGAATCGCAATTTGGTCGTTGGTAAACCCCGGTAGAGGAGGGGCTATACGTCGAATACGGCTATTCCCCGAGTCCGCAATATAAAGGCTGCCGTCGGGACCAAATGCGAGCCCGGTTATACCAGCTAGTGTCGCCTTGGCCGCTGGTCCCCCGTCACCGCTAAAAGTCGGGACTCCAAAAACGGCCACAGTCCCTGCTACGGTCGAGATTATCCCGTCTGGGCTTACCCGCCGGACCTGGTTATTGTTACTAACATAGAGACTCCCCTCAGGACCGACTGCGACCGCAAGAACTGCATTTAATTCCGCTTGGGTTGCCGATCCCCCGTCGCCGCTTAAACCCCAAACTCCTGTGCCCGCTACTGTGGTAATTAAATCTGCCGTATCGACGTGTCGTATACGACTACAGCCATAGTCCGCGATGTAGAGACTGCCATCCAGACCAATGGCAACATGTTGAGGGGAGAGATACGCTTGTGTCGCTGGCTTCTCCTCATTGTCCGTGCAATCCGGGTTCTGCAGGAAACCAACACCAGCAACCGTAGTAAGGATGCCTCCCGCATCCACCCGTAGAATACGTGGATTAGAGCTTTCTGAGATATAAACTCCCCCATCTAAACCTACTTGAACATCATCTGGAAAATACAACGAGGCCTGAGTAGCAGGCCCACCGTTCCCTGGGTACTGATCTCCCCCACCCGCAACCGTCGTGATGATCCCCGCCGAGTTCACACGGCGTACTCGGTTGTTTCTGGTATCTGCAATATAGAGACTCCCATCTGCACCAATGGCAATGCCAGAGGGAGCAGACAATTCAGCCTGTGTCGCCGGACCGCCGTCGCCACTAAAGCCAGGAGTGCCAGTGCCAGCGACTGTGGAGATGATGCCCCTTGGATCTATGCGGCGTATACGCTGGCTGAGGTAATCCGCAATATAGAGGCTCCCGTCTGCACCAACAGCAATCTTAGAGGGGTACAACTCCGCTTGTGTGGCAGGGCCGCCATCTCCACCGGAACCAGGATTACCCGTCCCTGCAACTGTCGAAATGATCCCTCCAGTATTAAAATTCGTCGCACTCCGCCGCTGACCATCGCCCTGATAAAGCATTTTGCCGATGGGGTCGTAGGTGTGATGTACGGTCAGATCCCAGCCCTCCAGTGCCTGCATCGTCGCGCTCTCATTTTTCAGACTGGCTGTCTGCGCTTGCCACAACGTGATGTCCTGCCGCGCTCGGACGTTCCCAGGCACCGGCTGGCCGCTAGGAATGCCAAAGCTCGCCGCAAAACTCGGCGGCAAGTTGTAAAAGGCTGGGTAGACGTAGCCGATACGAATTGAGACAAGCTGTGTGCCCTGCAAGTCACGTTCATAGGCGTCCTTCCCATCCCAGGTGAAGGAAAAACTCTGGTTTGGTGTGGGAGGAAAGCTCTGCGTAAAGGTGCGTCCAGCAACACTGACGACAAGATCAATGCCTAGCAGTGGGGTCGGAACAGTGCTGCCACTAAGCGGAATCACTAACGTGTTCCCTGGCTTGCGACCCGGCACACGATCGCTCGTGTAGTGGAGGTGGAATGGAGTTCCAGTAATAGCAACCTCTTCCCCCAAGATTTGATTTTCGCACTCGATGATAGAACCCTTACTTGGTGTCGGGGGAGGGCCATTAACACAGCCGTCATTCACCGTGTCAGTATCTCCACCCTTAGCAGGATCATTTTGAGGAGCGGTTGCACCCGGAGCCGGGCTTATCCCGTAGTTGGGATCATGCGTAGAGAAATGGTAAATGGGAATCCGCTCAAGGCTCTGACCAGCGGTATAGAGAGCAGCGAGTTGCTGGCGTTCCGCCTCGGTAATTCCGAGTGTTGTGCCGTTGTCCACACTGGCGTCGCCGTCAGTGTCTAACTCAGCCAAGCCACCGGTGATGCTCAGAATCTTAATGATGCGGCCGTCGGGCGACGGAATCCACGCCGCCTTATCCCCGTCATAGTATCCAATCGGAACCTGAAGCCCGGTCGGAAAGCCGATGAAGTTTTCGAGATACAGATAGACCGGTTGATTAAAAAGCACGTCTTTGCCCGCGATCTTGGCAATCGCTTCGTCCGCACTTAATTCCACGGCATAAGTATAGCCGCTTGTGGGTGGGAGGGGTGCAGGCATTGCCTGTGGGCCATTGGCTCCAACTGTGTATTCCGTAAGGCGGATGTTAAGGGTGCTCACCGACTGTGTCGTACCATCGGGCAATAACACCTGCGCTTGCGTACCCGGCGGAATGAGCACAGTGGCTGTGCGCGTACCGTTGTTATCGGTCATCGTACTCCCGCGTGCCACCTGCACTGAGGGAGCAGTAAGGTCGACTGGTGTTACTGCGATATCTTTGGCGATGAGCACGACATCCGGCGCCAAGGCAAAGTCTTGCCACGGCACGTTGACCTGACGTTGAGCTAGGAGGAATCCTGACTTTTGGTAATCAACCGTGATCAGCCCACCGCCGTTGACCGCAAGATCAAACATGCCATCACTGCGACTCAGCGTCTGCCCGAACTCTGGATGGTTAAGAATGGAAATTTTCACGCCGGATAATGGCGCGTTGTTGCGATCCAACACCTTGCCACGAATGACCGCGGCTCGTTTGGGCTCGATTGTGTCTGGAATGACACCGGTCTGAATCGGGTTGGTCCCGGTGTAGAGAAAAGAAGTCGCATTGGCCAGGATGGTAGCAACCCCTTGCTCAACCGGTGGTGCTACTGTCGCGGGATTGGGAGGTAACCCGTCGTTGATTTCATCCGCTCCATTGCAGTCTTCGTCAATCCCATTATCGGGAATTTCTGTTCCAGGTATGACTTGGCCCTCGCAACTCCCCAGCGTGCCAGTCTCACTACAGGTTTGTATTCCTGCTTTGCAAATTCCTATGCCTTCTGTCCCTGCTGGACCGCTGTAACACGCTTGTACGCTCCCAGGCGTACATTGCAGATCCTGTCCATTACAATCCTCGTCAATCCCGTTGGCCGGAATTTCTATCGTGGGCAATACTTCCCCTTCACACACGCCAAAGGTGCCACTCGCATCACACGTTTTGGTGCCCGCTTTGCAAATACCCACCCCTGATGTGCCGTCTGGACCGCTGTAGCAAGCTTCGATTGTCCCCGGCGTACAGCCACCACCGCCACTGACTGAGATTGTCACTTTGGCCGAATCCGGCGCACTGTTGAGGGTGCCATCGTTGACAATCAACTGCACGACATACATCCCGGCGACATCTGGAGTGAAAGTCGGATTGACAATCGTGGAGTCAGACAATACGGCATTGCTGGTGTCGGGTACTGAGATAAACGACCACTGGTACGACAGCGTATCGCCATCGACATCGGTGGACGCACTGCCATTAAGCTCCACGATCTGATTGACGGTCCCTTCCAGGTCAGGCCCGGCATTGGCCACCGGTGCGCTGTTTTCGGTAGAGATAATGACAATATCTTCTGTACTTGCCACTTGGCCGTCATGTACGATCAAGCGGACATGATACTCCCCCGACTTGTCTACCGTGAAAGTCGGACTGACGGAGGTCGGATTGGTGAGGGTGGCGGTGCTGCCTTGTGGTACGGCTTGGAAGGACCACTCATAGGTCAACGGGTCGTTGTCGGGATCACTAGAACCGCTGCCGTCCAGGGTGACGAGACTGCCGACTAGCACTGTCTGGTCCGGGCCAGCATTGGCAGTCGGTGCACTATTGATGGTGCTGATCTTGACTGTGTCTGGCGCACTGTTGAGCGTGCCATCATTGACGATCAACTGGATTTCATACGTGCCCGCTTTATCAACCGTAAAGGTCGGCTGCACGGCGGTGATACTGGAGAGCGTTGCCGTGCTCCCGGCTGGCTTGGAGAGCATCGTCCACTGCAAGGTCAATTCATCCCCATCCAGGTCACTGGACGCACTGCCATCAAGCTGGACAATCGTTCCAACGGTTACGGTTTGGTCTGCTCCGGCATTGGCCTGGGGGTGTTGGTTGAACGTCCACACGAGGGCGGCAGGATTAAACTGCAGGGAGCGATCCTGGCGGATGGTAAAGGTATCTTGGCTTTGCACTGGAGAGCCGCCCTGCATGCCTGCTCCGGCAGGAATAGGTCCAAAAGTAAGGCTGTTGTCGATCACCGTGGTCGCCGGGTTTGTACTGGTGAGCGTAGCGGTCACGCCGGGAACCACATTGCTCCCCGTATTGGTGAGGGCTGCGCGGTACACGAAATCGAAGTGCGTACGGGACACACGGGTGCCCGATATGAGTTGATAATTGCCCACCGCGAGGGGAGAGATCGCGGCGTGGCTGGAGAGCAAGGTTAGCGCCAGAAGCATGACGACAGAGAAGACACGGAGATTCCAACACCTGACGTTACGCATATCGGTTTCCTCATCGAAGGGCGTCTTTTTTGATCCCCCTCACCCTATCCCTCTCCCATCCGGGAGAGGGAATTTTGCATGACATTATGTCCAAGGCTTGCGAACCTGCATTTAGCGGTAGCCAGGACAAGAATGACGGAGCGCATGGGGGAAATCTCCTGTGGTGAAACCCGTTGCAGGCACCCACAAAAAAAGGCCGGGTACCTGAGGTGACTGAACAGCAGTCACGCTGGCAACCCGGCCAACTTCGATTTTCCATTTACGCTTGGGCTCTAGCCCCAAGCCTTACCGCACCGCCTCACGTCTCCCCTCTTCCGCTTGCCGACTCCGGTGTCAGTAGTGTGGTCGAAGTTCCGTCGGCTTTCCGTCCCCAAGTCACCCTGGGTTTGGCAAACTGCGTTATTGCACAAAAAAAAAGAAATACAAGGGAAAAGTTAATCTGTGACGCCGCCTCAGGTTGACTTTGTAGAGCGCTTCTGATTTGCAAGAGTGAACCCATTACTCAGTGCTCGTTACCCTCTGAATGTCTTCCCTTCGCCACCTCTGGTTTGATAATCGCCACCTCCTCGGTGACGCTGCGGGGCAGCGCTTGTTAGCTGAACTCGACGCCCTTGGTCCACGCTCGCGCGAGATCATTCTTACGGCAGGAGATCGCCTGGCCGTGATCTCTCTCACTCTCGCCCAGAGTTATTGTCGTCATGCCCCGGCGGCATGGAAAGTGTTCGGAGCGGAAGTCTTCCCTCGCTGGGTTGCTATTGGTGAACGGTTGGCTGGAGAAGAACCCTCCTCGCGCGAAGGAGCGACCGCATATTTTGCTATTGCCCCTGCAACTGTAGCTCGCCTAAGCCTGGTTACGATAGAGGCATGGGCAGGGATTGGGCGTGATACGCTCAAAATCTCGCGCCGCTTGGGGTCGCAATTTCTCCATGCCTCGGCACCCCTGCTGGCGACAATACCCAAACCGCTGATCCCACGGTTGCAAGCCTGGGCAACTCACGGCAGCGCACTCCTGGGAGCAAAAGGCTGGAAAGGGGAATTTCTCGCGGTCTCCTATTTCGATGCTGCGTCTGCTGCGCTCCCAGTTCTCAACGAAGAGGAAATGGCAGCCTGGGCAAAGTTGGGGTTGTTAGTACAGGATACTGGTCCGTGGACTTTTTATGCGTCGCTTCCGCGCGGATTTGCCGAACTGACGAGCGAGGAACGGCTGTTATTGCTTGTCAGTTGCCAAGAAGCAACAAAGGTGTCAACGAAAGCCGCCACTGAGGTCTTTTCTCTCCTTCCTCCGGCCCTGCTCCCCTTTTCCACTTCGCTTCGTCACGTCTTGTTATTACTGTTTACCTCAGTGATCCGGACCGATCCGGCAGCTGTTCCACCGACGTTTCCTTTACTGGGACCATTGGTGAGAACTGTTGCATTAGAGTCTCGCCCATGGCTCTGTGAACAACTCCTGGATTTCGCCCAGCGGTTCCCTGGTGGGGTGCCACCCCTGGTGCGTACACTGCCACGGGCGTTCGAGGAAACCGGAGAGCAAGGAGTAGAAAACTGGCTCACGAAAGGGCTCTCTATTGCTGCAGAGAATCCTGCCGCTGGCGTTGCCTTCTTTTCGCTGGAATCTCGTACCAGTCTGCGGGTGCTGCGACAATCGTCCTCAGCGGTCGATTTGGAAGAAGTCCAGGAACTGTTGCGGAAATACATCCACATGCTTTCCGGCACCACCGTGGGGATTGTCAAACAAGACCTCCTGTCGTACCCGCCGGCACTGGAAGCCTTCCCGATTGTTGTCGATGCTTTGCCCCTTCCAGCACGGGTGGATGTCTTTTCAACCTATGAAGACAATTTCCGTCTCTTCCGCGTGTTAGCTGTACAGCAGGCCGGGCGCCGTGAGTTTGGGACGTACGACTTTTCTCTCGATGAAATGTGGCCACAGCTTCCTCCCCCTGTCCAGCAACTCATGACGGTAGGAGAAAACCTCAACGGTGGTCTCGCTGATTACTTTCACTGCTTTCCGCACCCGGAAATTGTTGAGTCCTTGTTCCTGGTATTCGAGACCCAACGGGTGAATCGCACGCTCGAAAGGAAGTATCGTGGACTGCGCACCGATCTTCACTGGGCTGCATCGTTGACACTGCCATCGCTCTTACCTGAGCTGTTACGGTCGCTTGTTTCCCAACTCGCGTTGACGGTGAACCGACACGCCACGGTCTATGATTCTGCCCAAACCGCAGCCGAGGTGTACCAACAGATACTCTCGTCGTTAGCCGCAGTTCGGCAGTCGCGCGAGCCTTCATCGTTTGAAGCTATTTTCTTCGAGAAAATGACCGGCGATGCTCTCATTGATCCAGACATGGACGATAGTCCTCCTCCGCCGGACGTGCCGCAATTGCCACAACTCGCACTTGACCCTGAACGTGACGAGCGCGAAGGCGGCTCGCCGCTATCGCCAGAGGAACTCAAGGCGTTGATTGAAGCAGGGGTGGATTTGCAAATTCGCCAGGGAAAAGACGACACCATTACCCCGCAGGGGTTGTATATTAGTGACCTCGTGGGGAAGTTGCCGAGCAATGGAGAAAAAGAGGCGATATCACCTGAAGACGGCGTTGCCCTGGCCCTCCAGCGCCGACGTGAACGTGAGGAAGGACAGACGTTCTTTTATGATGAATGGGATTATCAGATTAGCGACTACCGTTCGCGGTGGTGCCGCCTACGAGAGATCGTATTAGCAGGTGATGCTGGAGAATACTTTGCCAAAACGCTGAACGACTATGCAACCTTGACTCCGGCGGTGAAACACGAGTTTCAACGGATTCGGCCAGAGCAGTATCGGGTTGTTCGCGGCTTAGAGGACGGTGAAGAGTTCGACCTCAATGCGGTGGTCACGGCGGCATGCGACATTCGTGCGCGGGTGGCTCCTTCACCAAAACTCTACACTCTCCGACGACAGACCGAACGAGATGTGGCAGCGCTCTTCTTGCTCGATATGAGTGCCTCGACCGATGAGCCGATTACACCGCTAGTGCGACAGTACACAAACGAAGAGCAAGACGACTGGCAATCGCTGTGGAAAAAACGCCCGATGGTTCCAGAACCCAAACCGCGCCGTATTATTGATGTCACGAAAGAGGCGCTCGTGCTGATGGCTGAGGCATTAGAAGAGATTGGCGACGCCTATGCGATTTACGGGTTCTCTGGCCAAGGGAGAGGTGACGTCGAGTTTTATCATGTCAAATCCTTTGCTGAGGTGCTCTCTCCAACGGTCAAAGGACGGATCGGCGCGGTCGAGCCCAAACGCTCAACCCGGATGGGGACAGCGATCCGCCACTCACTCGAAAAGCTCAAAGATGTTGCCTGCCGAGTGAAATTGCTGGTGTTGCTGAGCGATGGTTTTCCTCAGGATATGGACTACGGTGCGGATCGGCGGTCGATTACTTACGGTCTACGCGATACCATGACCGCCTTACGTGAAGCGGAACGGGCAGGAGTCCTCACTTTTTGCCTAACGGTGGACAAAGCTGGCCACGACTACCTGCGCGAGATGTGCGAGGAATCCCGCTACCTCGTTTTGGCAGACGTGGCGTCGCTCCCGACCGAATTGCCGAAGGTCTATCAGCGCTATATCCGTCCGCGAGGGTAAGAGTGAAGAGTGAAAAGTGAAAAAGGAAGAGTGAAAAAAAGTTTCGAGTTCTGAGATTCGAGTTTCGAGTGAAGAAGGAAAACCAAGAACGAAAAAATCAGACCTTCGACTTTGGATGTTAGACAGAACCGTGGCATACGAACGGAAAGATACTTTCTATAAGAAAGCCAAACAGGCAGGGTATCGGTCACGCTCGGCGTATAAGCTCATCGAACTCAACAACGAATGTCACTTCCTAAAACCGGGAGGACGAATTGTCGACTTGGGTTCCTGGCCTGGAGGGTGGGTTCAGGTGGGAGCATCTCTAGTTGGGAAAACGGGTCATGTGGTTGGCATTGACCTTGTCGCGCTTGATCCTCTACCTCTGACAAACGTTACGCTCTTGCAAGGTGATGCGACTGACCAAGCCCAGCAAGAAAAAATCCGTACGGTGCTGAATGGACCAGCTGACGTCGTTCTCTCTGACATGGCACCAAAACTGAGCGGCATCCGTGAACGCGATGACGCATACGCAATGGACCTGTGCCATACTGCACTCACCTGCGCACGTTCCCTGCTCCGGCCAGGAGGTACTCTGCTGGTGAAAGTATTTATGGGAGCTGCATATCAGAAGTTCCTGACGGAACTCCGCACCGCCTTTGTGGCAGTAAAAATTACGCGTCCTGATGCGACCCGCAAAGAGTCAGCAGAAACCTATGTCTTGGCAACCGGACTACGGAAGTCATGAGATACGCGTTCAGCCCAAATTCGAGTTCGCTTGTAAGTCTCTCCCTTCTACGGTTTCCAGTTGAGGCTTATCCATACCGGTCGCCCTTCGACAGGCTCAGGGCGAACGGAAAAAAGCTTTCTGGGAGAAGGAACTCCGTTCGTGCTGAGCTTGTTGAAGCATGAACGGCGCTGAGAGCAATGGCTAATGATCGTAGAGAATCCGTATTCTTCATGCCTTTGACAGCCCAGGTCTGCTCCGGTACGGTATCCTCCCGTCAATACGGTAGGAGCAGTGGCGATCTCTTTCTTTTCATAGCCCATCAATGAATCCCTCTACCCCCTGACAATGCAGTCTTTTTCCCCGAGGAATTTTTCTATGTCGTCAAATTCTCGTTTTGCTGCCAGTATCGTCTTTGTGTTGTGGTCTTTCTGTGGACCCGTGTTTGTTGCCAATGCCCGTGTCACGTTTCTCGATAATCCCATACGTCTGCCGTTCTCAGGATTTGCCTCATCCCTGGCTCTGGCTGGTGATGTCGATGGGGATAGAGTGACGGATTATCTTGTGGGAGCGTACAACCATCGGTGGGA
>Ga0187892_10009801_pt1 | contig 12409 bp, 11 predicted proteins | sample MA1701073metaG_FD_139345 | JGI IMG/M metagenome (GOLD analysis project Ga0187892, IMG submission 139345) | Bio-ooze microbial communities from a basaltic lava cave in the Kipuka Kanohina Cave System on the Island of Hawaii, USA - MA170107-3 metaG ...
CTTCCCATCTGTTCCGCGTCGCCGCGGCCGGCGGCCCGGTCGAGCAGATCACGAAAGGCGAGCGCCGCATCAGCGGTCTCTCCTTCGACCGCGCCATGCGCCGCATGAGCTACACGGTCGGCCTGCTCGATGCACTTCCCGAAGTCCACGTCGCCGACATCGACGGCCGGAACGAGAAGCCGCTCACGCGCGTGCACGAGCCGTTCCTGCGCGAAGTCGCGCTCGGCAAGGGCGAGACCGTGCGGTTCCGCAGCCAGGACGGCACACCCATCGAAGGGTTCCTGCTCTATCCGGCGAACTATGCGCCGAACGGCGGGCCTTATCCGATGATCGTCAGCAGCCACGGCGGTCCGCACTCCGCGTCCGGCTACGACTTCGACTTCAAGCTGCAGTACTTCGCGGCGAACGGCTATTTCGTGCTCGAGACGAATTTCCGCAGCTCCACTGGCTACGGCGATGACTTCCTCTGGGCGACGTGGGGCGCATGGGGCACGAAGGATGGACAGGACGTGATGGCCGGCGTCGATCACGTCATCGCAAACCATCCTGTCGATCGCAACCGTGTAGGGCACACGGGCCACTCCTACGGCGGTTTCATGACGAACTGGCTTATCACGCAGTATCCCGATCGCTTTGCCGCCGCGATCAGCGGCGCCGGCATCACGAACTGGGTCAGCGACTATGGGACTGCGGACATCGCGCGCACCAAGGAGACGGAGTTCTTCGGGTATCCGTGGGAAGAGGAGCCGCGCAACATCATGATCCGGCAGTCACCGCTCACCTACGCGGGCCGCGTCCGCGCGCCCACGCTGTTTGTGCACGGTGAAGTCGACCAGCGCGTGCCCTATGAGGAAGCGGAACAGATGTACACAGCGCTCAAGAAGATCGGCGTGCCCTCGAAGATCATCCAGTACAAGGACATGCCGCACGGTATCCGTGGCCACTGGAACAACGTGCACCGCATGCTGAACGAATTGCGCTGGTGGGAGCAGTACCTCAAGCCGCCGCGCACATGAGACAGCGCAAGCGATGCGCTGAGCCCGCTACGTGGCGGCGCGCCGGAACGTGAACTGGGTGCGCTGCAGTGAGTCGCCGCTGCCCTGCTCGAGCACGGAGATCAGCCGGTCGGGCGATTCCAGCCGGTACAGGATCCGGAGCCGCGGCTCGTCCCGCTCGAACACGACGTCGCGCGCGCCGATCTGCACCGCGCGCAGCACGACCATGCCATCCTTCTCCTCGCGCCCGCGCAGCCCGTCATTGAAGTGCTTGAAGCGGAGCATCAGTTCGCTGCCCTCACGGCGAATGATGAGAAATTCGTAGACGGCGACACGCCCGGCCTCGACCCAGCGGAACATTCCCATCTTCGCGCCGGCCGCGGCGTCGCTCCACTGCTCCTCCGCCACGGCCTGCCCGACAGTGCCGACCCAACGGCCGGTCATCCAGCGCAGCGTGTCCGGCTCCGTCTGGGCCGCCGCCGGTCCGGCCAATGATGCGCCAAGCAATGTCAAAGTCCACACGATCCGCATAGTGCTCCGTGGCGCGTTATCGGGGGGGCACCCGCATGATGCGGATGCGCTGCGCGTCAAACTCATCGACTTCGAGCAGCGCCAGCATGCCGTCACCGTAGAGCGCCGCAGGGAATCCGGGCGGCTCGGCAATGCGGGCCACGAGCTGTCCGTTGCCGTCGTAGATGTCGATGCGCTCGAGATCGCGTGTCGCACCGGAAACGCCAACCCAGATACGGTCGCGGGGATCCACACGAAGGCCGCTGATGCGCGGGACAACAGCCGCGAACGGTGTCTGGTCGAGGACTTTCCGCTGCAGCTCTGCGGGCGGTGGATCCGGCTGGCGCGCCGCGCTCCTCTGCTGGGCACGCAGCCGGTCGAGTGCGCGATCGCGATCGGCCGGCGTCACCGGCCGCGCCGGCTCACCAGTGCCGAAGGTCTGCAGCACTCTTCCGTCCGGCGACAGGATGCGCAGCACGTACGCGCTCGTATCCGCGATCACCAGCCGGCCGTCGCGCAGCTGATCCCATCGCATGATCAGCGAAAACTGCTCGACTGCGTGCGTGCTGAAAGTGCTCCGCCCGTTCTGAATCGTGACCAGCACGCGCGCCGGCATCGGACCTGTGTGAATCGTGTCCCGCAGGATCGCGTTCAGGCCGAACCGCGCCAGCTGCATCTGCGTGGGAACCAGCGACCCCGCGCCGCCGGCCTGCCCGGGCTCAGCCGCGAGTGCCCGAACGATCGTGCCGCCGCCGAGACGCACCGCGCCGAACGTGCGCGTCGTGGCAGGGAACATGCGCGTGTTTCCGGCTGCCGGCGGAAAGACGCTGACCCGACCTGCATCGAATGCCCAGACGGAATCGCCGGCACCTAGTGCGATCGCCGAGGGAAAGCGGAACTCGCCTGGGCCATCGCCCGCGCGGCCCAACGTACGAACGTGACGGCCAGCGCTGTCATACTCGTGGATGCGCCTGCCCTGGATATCGAGCACCAGAAGGTTGCCGTTGGCACGGCCGGCGAGGCCTTCCGCGGTCACCCGCGCGAAGACGTAGCGGTCGTCGTTCGCTTCGGAGCCGCCCACGCTCGCAACAGTCGACAGCGTCCACGGCTGGGGCTGCTGTGCGGCGGCACTTGCGGCGGCTGTCAGAAACACGAGGATCGGCATGCGGCCCATGGTCCCTCCAACACCTCGGTGGATTCGGCGCTGGTACGACTCTAGGCTGGCCGTTTCACGCTCACAATCGCGCAGGGATCAAGCGCCAACTGACGGGTCCAATGGATACGCAGGTGTAACAAAGGGGATCCGGTCGTCGGATCGCCGTCCGAGTCACCGGATCCCCTTTCTTTGCACGAGCCCCTTATCGAATGGAAAAAACGATCGGGATGGCGACCCAGACCGGTACGTACTTGTCGCGGTTCTTCGCCGGCGAGAATCTCATGACATCCGCAACCTCGAGCGCGGCCTTGTTGAACGACGCGTGTTCGCTCGGCTCCTGAAGCTGCGTCTTCAACACCTTGCCCTGCTCGTCGATGAAGAACCACACGCCAACCTTGCCGCCAATGCCCGCCTCGCGCAGAATCGCCGGATACGCACGCTCCAGCGTGCGCACAACCTCATCCTGGTTCAGCAGCTGCGGGCGCTGCGTCATCGGCACGAAGCGCGGCGCATCACTCGGCGAGATCGTGTTCGCCTCTTCGCCCGGCCTCAGCTCGCGGCCATCGCCCCGGCCGCCCGGAACGCCAATGCCCGTGAAATCCTCCGCTTTCCACAGATTCGTCGTCGAAGGCGGCGGAAGAACCGTCGGCACAAGGTCCGGCGCCGTCAGCGTGCGAAATCCCTTGATCACCTCCGTCGTCACAACCTCCGGCTGGCCGGTCGGCGGTGGCGGCGGCGGAAGTACGATCGGCTCCGGCACCTCGAACAGCGTCACCTGGTTCTCGTGCGGCGGCACCTCCTCATTCGCCAGCGCACGCGTCGCGTATAACAGGCCCGCTAGCGCCAGCGCGTGACCGGCCACCGACACCACACTCGCGGCCAGCGTCCCGCCCCGGTTACGTGGCGGCTGACTCGCCAGCAAATGCCCGAACGGCGCTGCCTCGCCGCGATCCTCACTGCGCGTCCGCTTCTCGTGCTCCATGCTCTCCTCCCCTGCGCGGTTGCCCGGCATCCGCGCGTTCGGTTTCGCCGCGCGTGGCCGGAGCAACGTACCCGGTCGTACTACGATACTAGTATCGACCCGCCGCACGCAAGACCGCAGTCCGCGCGGCTGAACTGGATGTCGTGCGGCTGAGGGGTATTTGCACAGTCTGCGGGCGGCGCCACGGACGCCCGGGCGGGCGCGGGTTGGCGGGCCTGGGCGGCCGGCTTAACTTGGCCTGGAAACACGACTTCGGAAGGCGAGGTTCTGGCGATGTGCAGGAACATCCGGACGCTGTACAACTTCGAGCCGCCGGCGACGGACGACGAGCTCCGCGCCTCGGCGCTGCAGTTCGTGCGGAAGCTGAGCGGGTTCAACCGTCCGTCGAAGGCGAACGAAGCGGCGTTCGACCGTGCGGTGGACGACGTGGCGTCGGCGGCGCGGCGGCTGGTCGACTCGCTGGTGACGAACAGTTCGCCGCGGGACCGTGAGGTGGAAGCGGTGAAGGCGAAGGAGCGTGCGGCGAAGCGTTTTGCGTGAGCCGGGGGCGCGTGGGGGGCTGAAGCGGGCGGCGCGAGGTCACCCGGCCGCGGCGAGGGGCGTTCCGTTCTGGCGCGCGGCGCGGTAGAGGGCTTCGATAACTCGCATGTTAGCGGCCGCCTCGGCGGCGGGGTAACGGACCGGCAGGTTCCGCAGCGCGGCGTCGGCGAAGTGCTCGACCATGAGCCGGTACTGGTCGGCGCCTGGTACGGTGTGCAGCACGGGCGCCTCGCGGCCATGGATTTCCCGGATCTGGACATCGGCGGCGCCCGGCAGGAATGCGGACGACAGCTCGATGAGGCCGTCGGTTCCCACGATTTCCACGGTTTCGCGGCGCTCGATGTCGAGAGCGCAGTCGAGTTGTGCCACCACGCCCTTGTCGAAGAGCAGCGTGCCCGTAAGCTGCTGATCCACACCCGTCGGGGCCCAACGCGCGAACGCCTGCACTTCGACCGGCTCCGCGGCCGCGACGGTGCGGCTGATGTTGACGCAGTAGCAGCCCACATCCATGAGCGCACCGCCACCCAGCTCGGGACGCAGCCGGATATTGTCAGGACGGGTCAGGCGGAACGTGAATGCGCTCCGGATCAGGCGCAGTTCACCGATCGCTCCTCTGCGCACCAGCTTCAGGACCTGGTCGATGCGCGGATGAAAGCGATACATGAACGCTTCCATGAGCGTGACGCCATTGGCGGCGGCGGCCGCCTCCATTTCCCGACACTCCGCGGCGTCCAGCGCCAGCGGCTTCTCGCAGAGAACGTGCTTGCCCTGCTCCGCCGCGCGGATGCTCCACTCGCGGTGCAGGCTGTTGGGCAGCGGATTGTAGATCGCGTCGATCCCGTCGTCTTCCAGCAGCGCTTCATAACTTCCGTGATAGCGCGGAATCGCCGAGCGCCCGGCAAACTCGCGCGCCCGCTGGGAATCCCGGCTCGCAACGGCGAGCAGCTCGCCATTCCGCGACGCCTGGATCGCCGGGTTCACCGCGATCCGGCCGATGTTCGCCGTGCTGATCACGCCCCACCTCAGCTTCGGCTGCACGGCTGATTCCGTCATTCATTGCTCCGGGCCAGGTCGCTCGGGACGGCCAAGATGGCGGGACTCCCGGGGCTGCGCCAACCCGCGGGCGCGCCCTGCTCGCGGACTCGCGCCGCCCACTGGAGCGTCGCAAGGTGGGCTACCGGGTCTGCCTTGCACGGCCCGCTCGAGACGCAGGCATTCGGCAGGATCAGCGCGGTGCGCGCGCGCGGAACTGGCGCATCGAATTCCCCACTACCCGGATCCGAACGGACGCGTGGGGATTCCAGTGCAATAGCGACAGCCAATTCCGCACGCGTACGGATCGCGCGAGCACGCGTGGGGATTCGACTGCTCCTGTGGCACTCAAATCCCCAAAACGTCTGCGCCGACCCTCCGCCTGGGGAATTGGCGACCGGGCGCCGGACCAGCCGTGGTGCTGAACGGCTCTTTTCGCCGTGGAACGCGCCGATCGCTGGCGTCCACGAGTTGAGTGCCGGTTCCGAGGCGCTATCCTTTGCCTGGAGCTGCGACTCCGCCGGAACCGGCACTGTTCTCGGTGGATTGTGCAGAGGTATGCGGTTGGCTGGATGACTGGTTTGGAGGTGGTATGCTCGATGTGGTCGTTGTGGGCGCCGGCAGCGCTGGGCTGAGCGCCGCACTGGTTCTCGGACGCGCGCGGCGGCACACGCTGGTGCTGGACGGCGGACCGCCGCGCAATGCGCCTTCGCCGGCAGCGCATAGTTTCTTCACGCGTGATGGCGACGTGCCGCTCGAGCTGCTCGCGCTCGGTCGGGAACAGCTGCGGCCGTATGACACCGTTCAACTCCGAGCGGCTCAGGCCACGCGGATCGAGCGCATAGGTAACGGTTTCGAGGTGGTGCTGGGCGATGGAAGCACCGAGTCGGCGAGGCGCATCGTACTTGCGACCGGCGTGACCGATCGACTGCCGCCGATCGACGGGGTCGGGCGGCTCTGGGGTCGCGGCGTCATCCACTGTCCGTTCTGCCATGGGTGGGAGGTGCGTGATCAGCCACTCGCGATTCACGGTCGCGGCCGTGAAGGAATCGAGTTCGCGCGGCTGCTGCTTGGCTGGAGCCGCGACCTCATCCTCTGCTCGGATGGCCCGGCTGAGCTGACCGGCGACGAGCGTGCCTTCCTTGGTCGACACGCCATTGGTCTGAAAGAAGAGCGCATTGTCCGCGTGGAAGGCGAAACGGGTCTGGATCGGATCGTCTTTGCCGACGGCAGCGTGCTCGAGCGGACGGCTCTGTTTATGCGCCCGCCATGGGTACTCCGCAGTGATCTGTCGCGGCAGCTGGCCTGTGAACACGCCGAGGACGGCACGGTCCGGGTCAACGAACACGGAAAGACCTCCGTGCCCGGGGTCTACGCCGCGGGCGACATGATCACGGGGGCTCACCAGGTCGTCCTGGCTGCGGCAAGCGGAGCGCGCTCTGCTCTCGCGATCCAGCGCGAGCTCGTCTTCGAAGACTACGCGTGACGTGACGGCTTCATTCTGCGGACGTTGCCTGCGCTGCCCGGTCCGCTCTCGAGTCCAGCCCGGCGTCGCGCGATCGCGGCTTCGATGAGGCCCCGGGAACGTGCTGAAGTTTGCTGAATGCGGTGGAGCCAGCTGCCGGTCCCGCTCCGGAGTTACGCCGGACCGCGCAGACCCGCGGTCAGCGCAAGACGCGGAACACGCGATTGGAGAGAGCCGTGACGGCCGGGGCGACCAGACTGAGCACTGCGATGCCCGCGGCACGACTCACCGATGATCCGCCGGTCTCGGCCTCGATCAACATCAGGTAGCCGGACGCTACGGTGAGCGTGCTCAGCAGCATGGAGATGTCGAAGCGACCTTCGGAACGTTCCGTCGTTCCGGCCCACCGCGTGCCGAACGTTCCAGCGACGGCCGGCAGTGCGACAATGACAAAGCTGGAGCCGATCGTGCTGAAGGGGTCGCAGCGGCTGCGCAGATCGGACCCGGTTTCGCGCACAGCGAAGCACCGATTCGCCAGGAGCAGTCCGGCGGCCACACCTGCCGCGTTGCCCAGGAACGAGCCGCCTGCCACCCGAGCCCACGGGTAGGGCCGCGTCTCACCGGTCCAGTCGAAACCGCTGATGCGCTGTCTTTGCGGGCGCGCTTCACTCGTTCGCGCTCGATTCGAGCGAGCGCCGTGCCGCGTTTCGATCAGCAGCACGCCGCGACTCGCGGCGCCATAGCGCGTGCCGGCCTCGGCCGGCGTCAGCATTTCGAGACGCTCGATGTCCTGCAGCGCCAGGGTCGAGAACAGATAGGCCGGCGATGAAACCGCCACGCCATCCATGTAGACCGTGACCTCGCGACACGCCGGCGAACCTCGTCCCGCTTCCCCCGACGGATACCCGACCCAGTAGGAACCCGAATGCTCGCTGAGCGCTCCGGCGGGGCCGAGCGGCGTCCCGCGCACACCCGGTAACAATTCCTGCAGCAGTTTGCCGAGATCGAGGCCGCGCCGGCTTGCCTCTTCGATTTCGGATCGCAGGATCTGGTTGACGGACGTGCCGGCGGCGCGCCGCGCGAGCGCACCCTCGGACGCCGCTTCCACCGTGAGCGGTGCCAGCGCGATCGCCTCCCGCGAGATCATGATCTGCACCCGCGTTTCCACGCCATCGGCAACCATCACCGAATCGATGTGCTCGCCGTACGCGACATGCCGCACGACGAGAACACGGAATCCGGCCGGGACGGCTGTCATGCGGAACTGTCCCTGCGCATCGGTGACGGCCTGGAGCGTACTGCCGCGGACGGATACCAGCACATCGGCGACGCGACGGCCCGTGTCACGATCGGCCACGTACCCGGAGAGCGTACCGATCTGTTGGGCCGGGACCGCCGTCGCAAGCAGGAACGGCGCGAGGAAGCTGAAGCTTCGAGTGGTCATAGTGACCGCGCGTCATTCGGGTAGCCGCCACGCTGAAGCTATCGGGCGGCAGAACCGCCGGCAACACTCGAGCGGCGTTGCCGCCCGCGGCTTGCCGCTGCCAGGAATTCCACACAGTTTCGCATTCGTCATGCACAATGGCTCGCTTCGCTGACGGGAGGGCACTCGGATGACATCCCTTACGAAGGATCCCGGCGGCCGGTCCAGATTGGATTCCCGTTGTTTCTTCCAAGCCGCCGTCCTGGTGGCTGTGTGCGCGGGCGCGTCCTGCACTGCGCAGCAGACCGACAAGCCGGCCGCCGAGGAGTGGAGCCTCTCGAATGAGCCCATCGTGTCCATCGGCCGCGTGAACGGGCCGCGCGAAGAACTCTTCACGCAGATCGGGCACGCCTTCCGTCTCGGCGATGGCCGCTACGTGATTGCGGACGGCAGACAGCTTCGCGTTTCGGTCTGGAGCGCGGATGGACGCTTCCATACCGCCTTCGGCCGGGCCGGCGAGGGACCGGGCGAGTTCGGCGGCATCATGGGCGCATGGCCCGCTGGCGGAGACACGATTGCCGTCTGGGACCCGAGTCTCCAGCGCATCACGCGGTTTCTGGCGGATGGATCCGTCGTGCGAACCGACAGGCTCTCGTTCGGGCCTCGCGATGCGGCCGCCCCACGCAGGGCCGACGGGTTCTACGGCGCGATGCCCGACGGCCGCATCGTTCTTGCGTCGATCTCCATCACCCGGCGGGTGCCCGATCAGCTGCTGCCCGACACCATGACATTCGCACTGTTCGATCCCGACGGCCGGTTCGTGCGCGTGATCGCCAGTCGCATCGGTATGCAGCGCATGATGGTGCGCGACGTAGGCAGCGGGCCCGTCCCGTTCTCCTCCTGGCCGTCCGCCGCTGTGATCAGCCACACATTCGTGTACACGAACGGACTCGATGGCGTCATCGACTTCTTCGACACGCAAGCCACGGCCAGTCAGCCGCCTCGCACGCTCCGCGTCGACAGCACGCCGTTCACGCTCGAGGAAGCGTGGCGCAGGCTGGACACCGCCATCCCGGGCTCGGGGGCAATGCCGATCATGGTTCAGCTGGCGCAAGCGGCGCGCCGCGACCTCGGACAGGTACCGCACTTTGCGCGCATGATCGCTGACGACCTCGGCCGCGTCTGGCTCAAGGATTATGATCCGGCCATCGACGCGCTCACCGTCCGCAAGTATCCCTTCGGCGATGGCGGCCGCTGGCGCATCGTTCAGCCCGATGGCCGCGCCGTCGCCACCCTGAGCGTGCCGCGAGGCATCGCACCGCTCGCTGTGCACCGCGATGAAATCCTGGCCGTGCTGCGTGACGAACTCGACGTCGAGCGCTTCGTCGTCTATCGCATTGTCCGCCCCGCCTGAAACGGTTCGACGCTCGTGCGTCGCCGAGACCCGCTGCGTGCCATTCGTTGGGAAGGAGACAGCCATGTTCGTAGGGCATTACAGCGTGAGTTACGCAGGCAAGCGCGTCACGCCCTCGGTTCCACTGTGGGTTCTTTTCCTCTCCGTCCAGTTTCTAGATGTCCTCTGGGGCTTCTTCGTGCTGCTCGGCGTCGAACGCGTCCGCATCGTGCCAGGCATTACCGCCACCAACCCGCTCGACCTCTACTTCATGCCGTACACGCACAGCCTCATCGGCGCGTTGGCCTGGTCCGTCGTGGCTGCGTTGCTCTACCGGGCCTGGCGAGGCCGCACCACCGGCGACAAGGGCCCTTTCATGGTTGCGGCAGCCGTGTTCTCGCACTGGCCGCTGGACCTCCTCGTACACAGGCCGGACCTTCCGCTCATCGGTGACCGCTTCAAGGTGGGACTCGGACTCTGGAACATGCCCGCCCTCGCTTTCACTCTCGAGGCCGCATTCCTCGCCATCGGATTCTCGCTCTATCTTCGCTCGACTCGACCCATCGCATCCGCGGCCACGGCCGGCCCCATCGTCTTCGTTCTCCTGATGCTCGCCGTTCAGGCCGTAACGTTCTTCGGTGCACCTCCAGCTTCGTCCACAGCCGCCGCCATCACTGCGCTCGCGGCCTACGCCACGCTCGCCGCCGTCGCCGGCTGGCTCGATGGCAGGCGTCAGCCGGGGAGTGCGCCGGCTAGACTTTGTTGTATAGAGTACTCTATATTGCCCGGCTATACCCCTCCCTCGTGAGATTATTGACCCATGCAACCGACAGCGCAGCGAATCCTCGATGCCCTGGACGACCCGAGGGCGCTCGAAGCTCTGTACCGTCAGGATCCGGAGTCGTTTCGGGACGCACTGGGAGAGGCGGCGCGGGCGGCGCAGGATCCGGTGGTTCTGCGAGTGTGGCGGGCTCGGCTGGAGTACAGCGAGCCGGCGCGAGGCGGGGAGCGGCACCGGCTGTGGCACGCGATCGTCCTGGGGCTGTGCGCCGGGGCACTGGTGCGGCTCCCGGCGGTGTGGCTGAGCGAGGAGTGGTACTACCCGCGGCTCGCGCCTTCGCTGGTGATCGTTGCGCTGGCGGCGTATTTCTGGCTGGAGAGTCGAGGCCGGAGGATTCTGATTTTGGGGCTGGCGCTGGCTTCGATCGTCGCGATCTACACAGTTTTTCTTCCGGGTGACACCGTGGACAGTGGGCCGACGCAGTACCCGGATTCCGTGCTGATGGCGCTGATACATCTGCCGATCCTGTTCTGGGCTTTGCTCGGGTTTGTGTTCACGGGTGATTCGTGGCGGGCGGCCGAGCCGCGGATCCGCTACATCCGGTACAACGGCGAGCTGCTGATTCTGGCGAGCCTGGTGGCGCTGGGCGGGATGGTCTTCAGCGGTCTGACCGTCGCCCTGTTCGAGCTGGTCTCACCGAATTCGGGCGAATGGTACGTCAGGAACATTGGTGTCATGGGGGCGTGTGCCGTGCCGGTGGCGGGGACGTACCTGTACGACGTGGTTTTCCGGAGGCGGACGGGCATCGCGTCGGTCCTCGCGCGAGTCTTTGCGCCGCTTTTTCTGGTGATGACCAGCATCTATCTCGGGGTCGCGTTCATAGGCGGGCAGAACCCGTTCCTGGATCGTGAGTTTCTCATCACGTTCAATGGCCTGCTGCTGGTAGTGCTGGGCATGACGGTCTTCTCGATTGCGGAGCGAGGCGAGCAGACGACGGTGGGGCGGATGGATTACGTGAATGTCGCTCTGCTGATGGTCACGCTCGTGATCGATCTGATCGCGCTCTCGGCCATTGTCTTCCGCCTCACTTCCTACGGATTCACACCCAACCGCGTCGTGGTACTTGGCGCCAACGTCGTGGTCATGGTGCACCTCGCGTGGACGTGCCGGGCGTACATCGGTCTGCTCCGGGGCAGGAGCGCAGCGGGCGACATCCGGCACGCGGTGACCGGCTATCTTCCGGTTTACGTCGGCTGGGCCGCACTGGTCTCGTTCATCCTGCCGCTGGTGTTTCGGTATTCCTGAGTCGGGCCGGGCGCGGCGTCCGGCGAGCGGCAGGCGCGGCGTCTTCGCGATCAGCAGGAGCATATGCACGTGGTGAATCGAGTCGACGCGAGCGACGGGCGCCCGAATCCGAGGGCGCCGCTCGAACTCCGGCAGTTCGAATTCCTGATCGGCAGGTGGCATTGCGAGGCGCGGCTGAAGCAGGAGGACGGTGCGTGGCGCATGTTGAAGGCGACGTGGGAAGGGCGCTACGTTCTGGATGGCTATGCGATTGCGGACGAGTTTCGACTGATGACGGTGCAGGACGAGCTGCTGGTGCTGGGCGTGAACCTGCGTGCGTACGATGCGGCGAAGCGGCAATGGAACATGAAGTGGCTGAGCGGGCTGTCGGGCACGTGGGTGGACCTCGGGCCAGAGCCACTGGGTGGTGTGCGCGCCACTGACGGTGCGATCACGTATTGCATGCATGAGCCGGTAGCACGGCACGCGCTCACGCGCGCGACCTACTGTGACATTGCCGCCGACCGCTTCACGTGGCGTGGGGAGCGTTCGGACGATGGGAGCGTGTGGGAGGAATTCATGGTGATTGCAGCGCATCGCCTGACCGACTGAATCGGCATCTTCCTGCTTCATGCGCCGGCCCGCGCCGGCTTGCCGCGCGGGTCTCGAAGCTGCGAATGTTCGGCGGCTTCAATGTGAAAGGCGATGTCATGAAGATCAGGAATCCAAGGTTCGTTGCGTATCGCACGGTCCTTGTGCTGCTCGGTTTGGCGACCGCGCTGATGGCGGCCCCGGTCGCGGCGCAGCCGCAGGGCCGGCGTCTGGCGGATACGTTCACGAACCCGTAC
>Ga0187892_10009802_pt1 | contig 12409 bp, 11 predicted proteins | sample MA1701073metaG_FD_139345 | JGI IMG/M metagenome (GOLD analysis project Ga0187892, IMG submission 139345) | Bio-ooze microbial communities from a basaltic lava cave in the Kipuka Kanohina Cave System on the Island of Hawaii, USA - MA170107-3 metaG ...
CTCATGCTGGGACAATTTTAGCCCGGTTTGAATTCAACCAACCCCAGTCGGAGAAATCAAAATGCCTCGCGGAGGTTCCCGGCCTGGCGCCGGTCGGCCACGGAAGGGTGTGCGCGTTGAAACGGCGAAGGCCATCCGGCGCGCGGCCAGGATGTCCGGCATGACGCCGCTCGACTACATGTTGCGCGTTATGAACAACCCTGAGGCGGATCAGATGCGCCGCGACAGGATGGCGGTAACGGCGGCACCATACGTTCACGGCAAGGCGGCCGATGTGGCGCTTGGAAAGAAGGAAGTCCGCGCCGCGGAAGCTGAAGTTGCGGCGACTGACAAGTTCGCGCCGCAGGCGCCTCCGAAGCTGGTGGTTAACAACGACTGATGGCGGAGTGGTCGACGTCCTGCCCGGACTGGCAGGACAGGATACTAAGCCGTCGATCGCTGATCAGATTCGCGCCGCTCGTGCAGAGCGAGGCAGACGCAGCTCTGTCCATCCTGCTGCACGAACTCCAGCTGGTAGACGTCGCTGGGGCGCCGACCGTTGGGCAGGCGAGCCGGCCTTGGTTGGTCGAGTTCGCGGCGTCTATATTCGGGGCCTACAACCCCGAGACGGGGCGGCGGCTGATCAGCGAGTTCTTCCTCCTGATCAGTAAAAAGAACAGCAAGTCGACGATCGCAGCGGCGATCATGCTGACGGCCTTGGTGCGCAACTGGCGGCGCTCGGCCGAATACCTGATCCTCGCCCCGACTGTGGAGATCGCCGACAACTCATTCAAGCCGGCGGCGGACATGATCCGCGCATCGAAGCGCCTGGCGGCGATGTTGCACATCCAGGATCACTACCGAACGATCACGCACAAGACGATGGGCGCGACGCTTAAGGTCGTGGCGGCCGACAACGAAGCGGTCGGCGGAAAGAAGGCGACCGGCGTGCTTGTTGATGAACTGTGGCAGTTCGGAAAGCGGGTCAATGCAGATGGGATGTTTCGGGAAGCCACGGGCGGCCTCGCCTCGAGGCCGGAGGGATTCGTAATCTATCTATCATCGCAGAGCGATACACCGCCAGCTGGCGTGTTCAAGCAGAAGTTGGACTACGCGCGCGGCGTGCGCGACGGCACGATCATCGACAACCAGTTTCTGCCCATTTTGTACGAATATCCGCCAGCCATGCTTCGAGACGAGGCGTATAACGACCCGTCGACATGGTGGATTACCAACCCTAATCTGGGCGCTTCGGTCGATCGGGAGTTTTTGATCCGAGAACACATGAAGGCGGGGGAGGCCGGCGCTGATGCGCTGGTCGGTTTCTTTGCCAAGCACGTGAATGTCGAGATCGGTCTGCGGCTCGGCTCCGACCGCTGGCGTGGCGCCGATAGCTGGTTGGCGGCCGGTGATCGCAGCCTGGACCTGGCGGCGCTGCTGAGGCGCTGCGAGGTGATCGTTGCCGGTATTGATGGCGGGGGGCTCGATGACCTGCTCGGCCTCTGCCTGATGGGTCGCGAGATCGGCACCCGCCGTTGGCTCTGCTGGCATCGAACGTGGTGCCATCGGAGCGTTCTCTGGCTACGGAAGAGCGAGGCGGCGCGGCTACTGGACTTCGAGCGCGATGGCGACCTGGTTATCATCGATGACATGCTGCGCGCCTTCGCCGACCTGGCCGTGATCGTGCAGGAGGTTGAGGCGACCGGGCTGCTCGACAAGGTCGGCATGGACCCGATGGGAGTTGGGCTGATCGTCGAGGCGATGGCCGAGGCCGGCGTTGACCGCAACCGGATCGTGGCCGTGCCGCAGGGATGGAAGCTGAATGGCGCGATCAAGGCGGCTGAGGTCAAGTTGGAAAGCGGCGAACTGCTGCACGCCGCGCAACCGATCGTCGCCTGGGCCGTGAGTAATGCGAAAGTGGAGCCAAAGGGGAATGCAGTGACCATCACGAAGCAGGCATCGGGGACGGCGAAGATAGATCCGCTCATGGCGCTGTTCGATTGCGCTGCTTGCCTGACAGCGCATCCCCAGGCACCCAGCCTTACTGAGAGCGATGTCCGGTTCTTCTGATGAATGTTATCGATCGCATCGCCTCATGGATCGTGCAACGCGCGACCTATGCCGAGGATACTGGCTGGCTCGCCGACTGGTTGCGCGGCGGATCGCAATCTGCGACAGGAATCTCCATCTCGGCGCTGCGGGCCATGCAGGAAACGACATGCATGGCATGCGTGCTAATCCGTGCCGGCGATCTGTCGAAATGCCCAGTGCACGTCTACCGGCTCGCTGACGATGGCGAACAAGTCATCTTTGAAGGTGCGGCCGAGCGGCTGCTGCGTCGGCCAAACAGCTGGCAGACGCCGATGGAGTTCTTCGAGCAGATGCAGGCGTCGCTGTTGCTGCGCTCGAACGCCTATGCGCCGGTCATCCGCAACGGTCGCGGCGAGCCGGTGGCGTTGATCCCGGTCAACCCGGATCGCGTGCAGATTTACGACTACGAAGGCGGCGACGTGTTCTATCGCGTCACCAGCCATTCAGATTTCGAGCGGTCGCTGCTCGCTGGGTTGCCGGAAGTGATCCCGGCCGCTGATATGTTTCATCTACGCGGGCTGACGCTGAACGGCATCACCGGCCTGTCGCGAATTTGGATGATGCGCGAGGCGCTGGGCCTGAGCCTCGCGCAGGAACAAACGGCGGCGAAGTTCTTTGCGAACGGCGCGATGCCGAGCATCGCCCTGAGCACGGAAAAGAACGTGCCGGAAGCCCTGGCAGATCGGCTGCAAGCCAGGTTCGCCGCACATCATGCTGGCATGGACAACGTCGGCAAGATGTTACTTCTCAGCAATGGCATCAAGCCGGTTGACATGATGATGAAGCTGCGCGATGCGCAATACGCGGAGAACCGCAAGGCGCAGATGGAAATGATCGCCATGGGCTACGAGGTGCCGAAGCAGCGCCTCGGGCTGGAATCGGCCGGCGATCCCCTGAAGGCCCATCAGCTGTACCTGAACAACACCATCGCCACCGATGCCGCGCGTTGGCAGTACGCGTTGAACCGTTTCTTCGGATTTGACGGTATGAAGACCTTCGTCGAGTTCGAGCTGGACCAGTTCAACCTTGCCGACCCAATGACCCGCGTCGAGATGGGACGCGTATCGATCGTCGGCAGCCAGATCAGCCCGAACGAATGGCGGCGCTCAGAAGGAAAGGGACCGAAGCCGGGAGGCGATGATCTGTTCCGGCCAATGAATGTAGTCCCAGCGCCGATGCCGGCACAGATGAACCCGACCGGACCGGGCAGCGATACGACTGGCGTCCCGGCGCCGGGAGGCGACGGCGATCCCAACGGACTGAGGAATGGTCACGATGCCAGCCAAATCCATTAACAAACTCCTCCCGACCGAGACTGAATTGCTGCCTGATGCCCGCCGCGTGCGCGTCATCTGCAGCACGGAAACGGTCGATCGGATGGGCGATGTCGTCGTGCAGAGCGGTATCGATCTGGTCGCGTATCGGAAGAATCCAGTCGTGCTCTGGGGTCACGATTCCGATGTCCCTGTTGCTAAGGCGATCGAGATCGGCATTGACGGCGGCAAGTTGAAGGCGATGGTCGAGTTCCCAGTTGAAGGGGCCGATTCTGATGCCGACCGCGTCTATGCGAAGATCAAGGCCGGCATCATCAACGCGACGTCGGTCGGTTTCGTCCCGCTCGAGTGGGAGGCCATCGATCCGAAAGAGCCATGGGGCGGCCTGCGATTCAGCAAGTCGGAGCTGCTGGAGTTTTCGTTCGTGTCGATCCCGGCGAACAAGGAATGCCTGATCGTCGGTCGATCTGTGTTCATCGCCGACAAGAGCGCCGCCGACAAAGCGGTGGTCTCTCCTGAAGAGTGGGCGCGAGCTCTTGCTCTGCCGCAGTTGTTCCGCGACCTCGCGAAGAAACTGCCGGCATCCGCCAAGGGCCAGCGCGGGCAACTACTCCGTTGCGCTAACATTGCTGCCAGAGAAATCAGGGGCGCAGTCGAAAAAACGATTCCCGAACTCGAAGAACTGAAGGCACGCATCGCCAAGTTGCGCGCGACCTAACCGCTACACTTCCTATCTTCAGCCCTTCGGGGCTGCCCGCTCCTGACACGAGCGATGACAGGTCTGCGGCCTCCGCCGCGGGCTTCACATCATTTTCAGGAGCGAAGCTATGGACCGTTTGAATATGCTGCGCGCAAAGCGCGGCACGAAGACGGACGCGATGGAGAAGCTGATCGCGGACCGTCACGCCGAGATGGAAGAGATCGAGCAGATCGCAGAATTGGCGATCTCGGAAGATCGAGCCCCAACGCCGGCTGAGATCGCCCGGTCAAAGGACATCGAGGCCGAGATCAAGGCGGCGGACGCCAAGATCAAAGAATCCGAGGCCGATCTGAAGCGGGTCGACGACGCGATCGAGATCGAGGAAAAGCTCATCGCGCTGAAGGCGAAGAACGCCAAGCCGATGGCTGGCGTCGATGCGGCCGGCGCCGCGAAGGTGTCTGCGGCACCGAGGCGGTCGCACTACGGTCGCAGGCTGAAGGCATTCCGCGAGCGTTCCTTCGGCACGCGCGCCGACTGCGAGGACGCCGCATACCGCGCCGGCATGTGGTGCCGCGCCGTGGTCTACGGCGACCAGAAGGCGATCCAGTGGTGCGCCGAGAACGACGTCGAGATCAAGCAGGGGTACAGCTCCGGCGTGGTCGAGAAGGTCCAGAACGAAGGCACGAACACGGCCGGCGGCTACCTCGTCTTCGATGAGCTGTCGACGGCGATCATCGATCTGCGCGAGGAATATGGCGTGTTTCGTCAGAACGCCCGCGTCGTGCAGATGGCATCGGACGTGCAGCTCATCCCAAAGCGGACGGGCGGCCCGACGGCGGCCTTCGCAGCGGAAGGCGTGGCATTCAGCGAGTCGGATAAGACCTGGGGCCAAGTGCGGCTGCAGGCGCAAGCTCTCGGCGCAATCACACGCGTCTCCCGCGAGCTGGCGGACGATGCGGTTATCAGCATCGCGGACGACATCGCTTCCGAGCTGGCCTATGCCATGGCCGTCAAGGAAGACAGCGTTGGTCTGAACGGCACCGGCGCGGCGGCTGATGGCGGCATTACCGGCGTGCGAACGAAGTTCGCGCTCGGCTCCGCCACGTACATCGGTGCGATCGATGCGGCCTCCGGCAACGACACCTTTGCGGAATTGACCGCCGCCGACCTGAACAAGGTCATCGGCTCGATTCCGAAGTATGCCGAGGCGATGGCTGCTTGGTATGGGTCTCAGCAGGCGTGGGCGCTGACGTTCCTGCGGCTCGTAGCGGCAGCAGGCGGCACGACCATGGGCGAGTTGACTGGCGGGAAGCCGACGCGCGCGTACCTCGGCTATCCATACGTCGTCGACCAGACGATGCCGAGCGTCCAGACGGACATCTCCGACACGGCGATGCTGCTGTTCGGCGATATGTCCAAGGCGATCACGATGGGCGAACGCCGCGGCGTCACAATCGACGTCAGCCGCGAGCGGTACTTCCTCGAACGCCAGATCGCGATCATGGGATGGGAGCGCATCGATATCAACGTGCACGATATCGGCGACGCCACCAACTACGGTCCCCTCGTCGCGCTCATGGGCGAGTAACAGCACAACGGGCAACGGGGCGCGGGACCACTCGCGCCCCACTTTCTCAGGAGAATTGCTATGCGTATTACGAAAGACCTGATGAAGGTCGATACCATCATCGCACCCATTGCGGTCGGCACTACGGGCACCGGCCAGGTTGGCCGGGTCATTGATCGGCGCGGCTATCGCGGTGTCAATCTTGTCTTTGGTTATGGTTCGATCACCGCCACCTCATCGACGTTCACCGTCGTCATCAAGGAAGGCAGCGTTACCTCGGCCATGACATCGGTCGCCGACGCCGATCTTATCGGAACCGAAGCCCTTGCCGGTTTGGGCGCCGCCGTTCGCACGGACTTCGTTGGCGACAGGGTGTTCAGGCGGGTCAGCTACATCGGCATGAGGCGGTATGTGTCGGCGAACATCATCAGCACGGTAACGGCTGGCGCGCCGGTCAGTTGCGTTGCCGTGCTCACCGACCCGGAACAGGCACCAATCTCCTGATGCCGCTGGATTTTCTCGCTGCGGGTGGGCTCCACCCCACCCGCGCCCTTCTCCCGGCGGGTCCCCGGCACATAACCATCGTGGCCCTGGGATTCACCGCCGAAGATTACATGAAACGGGCAAAGCAGTTTGGCGACCGGCACCGCTTCGCTGACCAAATATGGGGCATCAATCAAGCCGGAAATATCCTGCGGTGCGATCTTGTCTGGCACATGGATGACGTTCGCATTCAGGAAATCAGGGCCAGAGCCAACCCTGACGGCACAATCGCCAATATGTTGCAGTGGCTAAAGACATACGACGGCACGGTGATGACCAGCCGGGCGCACCCGGATTATCCGTGTCTCGTGGAGTTCCCGCTGGAAGATGTGCTGAATCGCTACGGCTGGGGCTACTTCAATAGCACTACGGCTTACGCCGCGGCCTATGCTGGTTATCTCGGCGCGCAGCAGATCAGCCTGTTCGGTTGCGACTTTACCTATGCCGACTCGCACAAAGCAGAGAAGGGACGGGCGTGCCTGGAGTGGTGGCTCGGCTTCCTCGCGGGAGGCGGCGGAGCGGCGCCTGGGATTTCGATCAATGTTCCGGCGCAATCGTCTCTCATGGATGCCATCGAAGATCAATCCGAGGACGATGCTGTCTTCTACGGATACGATGCAGTCGAAGTGTCCGTAACGCGTGACGAGGCCGGCAAATTCAAGATCGCGTTCACTGAGCGCGCCGAGTTGCCGACCGCCGAAGAAATTGAAGATGCCTATGACCACGGCCGCCCGCCGGTCAAGCAAGGGATCAGACGATGACGATGAAAGTTCGTTTGCTTGTGCATTGGGGCCAGTATGAAAAGGGCGCGATCATTCCGGAGATGCCGGGTGGTCAGGCGCGCACGATGATCGCGCTCGGTCGGGCCGAAGAAGTAAAGGAAGAGAAGCGTTCGATTCTGCGCTCGCCTGTCGACCGGATGATGAATAAGACGCAGGTAATTCGTCGGTAATGCCGCGCATCTTCATAGTCCCCGACTTCATCCCAAACGGTCCGCAGCGTAGGAGGCTGCTCGAGCGCGAGCATGTCTTCAGCTTTGCAGCCAAAGGAGAGGCCGGAGAGGCCGGGGGCGACGGACTCGGTTCCGACTTCTTCACCACAACCATCGCCGCGGGCTGGTATGAAAATTTAATAGCCCCGTCGGCCAAGTATTTCCCCAGCCCCGCACTGACATTGTTCACGTGGTTGGCATCTCTCGACGCAGGAGCAACAACCGTCGTCCGCGCAAGGGCATACTACGAAAACGGTAACTGGTCACCCGAACTAACGGCGGGGACGCAAACACTCGCCGATGTCCTGGACACGCACGATGTGCCAACGGTTTGGCAAGACGATGAAGGATATTTCTTCATCGCTTACGGCGCGCACAATTCGGCGATGCGATTCGCATCGAGTCGTTACGTGAACGACCCCACCTCGTGGGTTGCGCAATCCTCCGTCGGTTCCGATCTCGCCTATCCACATCCAAACCAGATCGGCGATACATGTTTTTTACTGTGCCGGTCGAATCTTCGTCTTGGACGGATCATACCGATCACTTCGGCCTCTGGCGTCCCTTCTTTCGGCACCGCCATCGACATTGTGGATTTTGGGGCGGATAGCAGGTTCTATGCGGGTGATACGCTTGTCCACAACGGCAAAATTCATATTGCTGCGACCCGAGCAGACGATTCAGATGATGAGCGTCAACATATTTATTATTTCGTCATCAACATCGTTGCCGGTGTGGTTTCGAGCGTCAGCAACTTTTCCGGCGCCACCACGATCCTTGCCGCGGCGCTTCCCATCGACACGACAGAGGCTAATACCAATTTCCGGCTTTACGACCATGTTGGTCCACCCGATTGGACCTTCGGTCCTGGTCTGCGCGTGGATGCCAATGATCACCCGCATATCATGTTCGGTTCTGGAATTGTCGAGCCAGGCAGCGATCCCAATGATCTCGGGGACATCCTTCACGTTTGGAACGATGGGACGCTGACATCCCCAGGGACATGGTCCTCGCCAGAGACGGTGGCCACATCTGTCCAGGCCGCTGGCAAGTACGCGCTCGTCCCAACCATACCAGGCGTCGAGTTCTGGTGGACCCACGATCCCGACAATACGTGGAGCGGCATCGGCGGCAACGTTTACAAGCGCGGGTGGACGCAGGCTGGTGGCCTTGGTGACACCAGCCTTGTCCGCGCGGGCGGCACGTATCGATACAACGCTGTCCACGCCATTGCCGATGCGATCCCCGCCGCCCGCGTCATGTTCCGTGAGGGACCGCTGGTATCGCCGGATGATTTCGGCGCTCTCAAGGGCCACGTATACGGCGACAATGGCGTGCTTCGTCGCGGGCTGGTGCACACCTTCAGCAATGCGGAAGCAGCGGCGTATGTTGCGCGGCTTGCCCTCCAACCTTCCGCCGATGAGAAATACCTGATCGACCACCTGTTTTCAGCGATCAAGGAAATTGGCATCGCGAAGTTCGACTCCTTGTGGTTGTTCTGCATGGCGAGCGAGGCCGATGGTCTTCTGGATATACTCAACAACATCGATGCCGTGAATCATGGCGTTGCCCATACAGCCGGGCGCGGGTTCAAGCCTGACGGTGTTGCAACGTTCCTCGATCTGCTCAACCCGACGACAGATGCCACAGCCTTTTCGCGGGACAGCGCGAACATGGCTACGTGGTCGCTGACGATCGCACAGTCCCTCGGCAGCGACATCGGCTGGTTCGACGGCACCGATGGCGCGATTCTACAATCTCGCACCACTGGCGATGGCATTTCGTTTCGGATCAATCAGGCGGGCTCATCGGTCAGCACGGGCGTGACTAATGGGTCTGGCCTTGTTTCAGCCAACCGCAGTCTCTCCAATGCCACCCAACTATACCGTAACGGTGTCGCCAGGACGGTCAACACGCTACCGAACCAAACCTCCACCGCGCTGAACAACCATCTGTTCCAACTCGGGACCGGGACGGGGACAACATGGTCGACCCGCGAAATTGCGCTGGCGATTATAGGCGGGTCGCGGACTGCTGCCGAGGAAGCCATCCTCTACTTCAAGGGACTCCTCCCGCTGATGCAATACAAGGGGCTAGCCTGAATGGATGACATCTTAGGGACTGCAGTTGCAGTCTTAGGGACTGTTGTTGCAGTCTTAGTCCCCACGATCGCCTATGCCGAGCCGGTCACCGTTCCGTACATGCAAGGCGGCGAGTTCGTCATCGAAAGCGATTTGTTGCCGCCCGGTCCCACGGGCGCTACAGGTCCGGCTGGGGCTCAGGGCGAGCCTGGGGCGCCTGGGCCTGCAGGGCCCACAGGACCGCAGGGGCCGCCGGGACAGGGAGAGCCCGGTCCAGCAGGAGCGACAGGCGCCACAGGGGCGACGGGCGCGACGGGTCCCACCGGCCCGGCTCCGCAGCTGTCGATCGGCACCGTCGAGACGTTGCAGCCGGGCGAGCAGGCAACGGCGACTATCACCGGCACCAGCCCGAATTTCGTGCTCAATCTGGGTCTGCCGCTAGCGAGCGAGCCGCCGCCGTCCGGTACTTTGGTATCGATCTACGGTGCCGTCTGCGATGGCACCACTGATGACACGGCCGCGCTGAATGCAGCGGCCGGTGATGCCGGAACCGAGTGGACGGAGCTTGTCTTCCCTGTTGGCGCCACGTGTCTCGTCTCTGCTCGCGTCGAATTCATGGGCAAGTCCGGGTTTTCGATCGCGGGCAATGGCGCCACAGTCAAAGCCGCGAACACGATGGGTCTCGCGTCGGGCAATCAAGTCTTGTACTTCCAGGACTCCGATGGCTTCTCGGTGTCCAACCTGGTCGTGGATGGCAACCGCGCCAACCGCGGGCCGACGGGCGCCCCCTCGGTAACCCACTCGATCCATATCCGACATTCCTCAAACTTCATCTTCACGGATGTATTCGCCAACAACGGCGTGGCTGACGGATTTTATTTGGATGCCAACGACAAGGCGGATATCAACACGTTTACGATCGATGGCGAGTTTGTCCGCGGTGGCGGGCTGAACAACTACCGGCAGGGCCTGTCGCTGATCAATGCCTACCGGATTACCATCCGCGATGGCGAATACAGTGGAACCAGCGGCGCCGCTCCTGCCGCCGGCATCGATATAGAACCTAATACCGGTTCAGCCGTGCCGGGCACGACTGACATATCGATCCGCAACAACCGCTTTGTTGGCAACGATGGGATGGGAGTCCAGATCACGAGTCGCGCCAACAGTACCAACATCATCGTTGAAGAGAACTACTTCGAGGACAACATGCGCGGCGGGGGTCGGATGGGCGGGATCGGTAACGATGTGATCAACAACTACTTTGTAGATCACAACCGGCATCCTGCGGGATGCGTTGGATCGGACTGCTTTGTCGCAGTTTGGGACATCCCCAGCTCGGCGACGGGCGGGGGCTATACATTCGAAGGAAACTCGATTGTGGATGCCTCGCCCGATGCGGCCGGCGTCCGCTCCCATAGTGCATCCAGCAGCGCCGCGACAATCGTGGGCAACTGCTTCGAGAGCGTGACGCCAACGGAGATCGTGAACAATTCCGGGGCCACTGTTTCAGGCAACGAGATCGATCCGGCGGGCGGGTGTCCGGTGCCAGAGGATGTGCCGGTCCCGTAAATGGCGGTCGCGTTTGATGCTGATAGCGCTAACGGATCTCCTGGTGTCGAGTTCACGACCACGGCTGGGGGGACCTGGACGCACGCGCCGGCCGGCACAGCCCGAAGCGTGTCTGTTCGGATATGTGGCCGCGGCGGAACGCCGGCCGAGGCGGATATTACTGGGGTCACTTATGGAGGAGTGGCGCTGAGTAAGCCGGCGGTAGGGTTCGCCCAAGACACCGTGACGGAGATCGGCGCCGTCTGGCAGTATCATCTCGGGGCATCTATCCCGACCGGCAGTCAAACAGTCGTGATTACGGTTGCGGGAAGTCCGGGCAGCACGGCTTTTCGGGCACATGCGACAACGCACACGGCCTCTGCTGATACTCAGGTTATCGACAGCGATCTAGTTCAGGAGAATGCCGCTAACCCCAGTGTCAATCTGGACAACGCCAGTTCTCTGGAGTGCACCGCCCTTATCGCTTTGTTTTCTGGCGCATCGCCGGGGAGCGTGGCACCAGGGGCTAGTTACACGGAAGAAGAAGAAGTTAGCTTAGGGGGAGGAATAAGAACCTGGTCATGGGCGAGACTGACGTCCAACTCGACATCCAATCCAGTGCAGGCAAATTACGTCTATGCGATCGATGATACGGCCATGATCGCGATGCTAATCACTGAAGTCGGCGGGGCCGGCGGCCAACCAGCGCGCAAGCGCGCTGGCGGTGTTCCGTTCATGGCGCAACAACGGGGCGTTTGGTAGATGGCATCGACTGACGCAAGGCCGGTTCCGCGGAAGAACGTGGCGTATAGGGTAACTTTTCCTATAATGGACGCCGATGGCGATCTGGTCACGGGCGCGGCCTCGCTCGATAGCGAGGTGTCGATCGATGGCGGCACCTTCGCGGACTGCACGAATGAAGCGACGGAGATCGCGACCAACAGCGGCGTGTACTTCCTCGATCTCACCTCGGGGGAAATGAACGGCGACACCGTCGCTGTCATCGTCAAGACCGGGACGGCCGGTGCGAAGACGACGACCCTGGTGTTTTATCCCGAAGAGGTCGGGGATTACCGGGCTGATGTTGTGCAGATCAGTGGAGACACGACGGCGGCCGATAACGCAGAAGCGTTCTTCGATGGCACCGGCTACGCAGGAACCAACAACGTCATCCCAACCGTGACGACAGTCACCAACGCCGTCAGCGCCAACATGACGCAGATCAGCGGCGACACGGCGGCTGCCGACAACCTGGAGACCATGTTGGATGGCACAGGCGGGCAAACCCTGAGCCTCGGAGTTCTGTCGGTCACTGGCGGTGCAATCTTCGCCAACACCGCCGGCAGCGGCCTGACCTGCAGCAGCACCGGCAGCAATGGCCACGGTATCGTCGCCACCGGTAATGGGACCGGCGAAGGCATCAGCGCCACGGGCGGCGCGACGAACGGCCACGGAATCCAGGGGCTCGGGCAAGGCACTGGTTCAGGTATCCGCGGCTCAGGCGGATCGTCAGCCGGCGTCGGGATTTTCGGCGAGGCGACGGGCGGGAACACTCACGGCATTTCGGCGACGGGTGCCGGTACTGGCCACGGGCTCAACGTCACTGGCGGCACGTCGGGCGGGGATGGGTTC